>Ga0315900_10012291_pt1 | contig 10518 bp, 7 predicted proteins | sample LakEriMetagenome_FD_203521 | JGI IMG/M metagenome (GOLD analysis project Ga0315900, IMG submission 203521) | Freshwater fungal communities from buoy surface, Lake Erie, Ohio, United States - Buoy 12 MA114 | ecosystem: Environmental > Aquatic > Freshwater > Lake > Lake biofilm | place: USA: Lake...
AGCGCAATAACGATTAACCACAAGACAATCTGGAAACCAACAGCAAATCGGTGAACAGCGCTGGTGGAAAACTCAAGCGAAACGGGACCTGCAACGGGAATGTCGTATGCATTCGTGACACCAAATGCAGGTCGCGCAACTATCTCCCCCTCCGACGTCATCAACGACCAACTCGCGGAGTATGGAACTGACAAGTGGAATGTGCCGATTAGCGCATCGCCGGTGGCAGTTTGGTGATCGTATTCGGTTTGGAGAAACGGTGTTGCTCCGGTGATGTCGGCTGCAATAACTTCCGATGTTCCCGCAGACCGACTTGCGATTGCACCAGCTTCAGTCAGCAGTGAGCGCGTGGGTATCCATGCCGCGTTTTCAAAAATCACCACATCGGGTGAGGAATATCGGCGACGAAGATCCAACTGATCACTCAACGCACTCACGAGACCAGTCGGAGGTTCAATCAGATCATCGCGTGTTGATACAGCACCATCAATGATTGGAACAATTACATAGCGCACAGCAAGTGGCGCAAGTAACCGACCAGCACGTGCGGTTTGTCCGCGCACGATTCCGCGCAGTGCAACTTCCAATTGATCTGTTGCGCGAGTGCGCGATGGCTCCCAACCGTCTTCGAGACGTGGTTCAACTCCAGTTGTCACCGAATAGGCAATACCCCAACCAAGATTGGTCGGAGAAGCAGGAACCACACGCGGGTCACCGAGATACAGGGTTCGATACTGACCATCTTGTGTTGCATCTGGCAACGTCTTCAATGATTCAGTCAGAGACGTTTGTGTTTGGTTAAAGCGTCCGTCAATTGTGTTCAATACAGCAGGCACCATTCCAACAATGAATGCAACAGACGTGACAACACCTAATGGTTGTCGCCAACTCAATCTTCCACGAAGCACATCCAACGACAAGCCCGCACCGACAGCGCCCGCACACACTGACATTCCAAATGCGGCAAGGACAAGAACGACGCCTGGTTCAGGAAGATGTCCTGGGAGTAGTTGACGATCATCAAGCATGACCGCGATGATCGTCGCAACCACGAGGAGTGCACCTCGCAACGCCCAGCCAACACGCGCTCCGCGCACAATCACCACTGACACAGCCACCGGAACAAACAGGAGCACTGCGACGCTCGAGAGCACAACGTTCCCAACATCAAAACGCAAGATTCGCCACAGTCCAAGGTCTTGTCCCCCTTCAACACCAACCCCGGTGAGAACGTTCCACCAATCGTTACGAATGAATGTTGAGGACCATGGCAGTTGAATCAGTATCACCGCGATGTTGGCGCTCACAGCGATTGTGAACCATCGCAACGAACGTGCAATCGAAGCTCCATGAAAGAAAGTGGTAAGAGCCCAGGTCAATCCGAGACCAAGAACTACCAACAGAAAACCTGGCTCGAACGCCGTGGCTATCGCCAACACGAGAACAAGTTGTGCCGCGGTCCTACGAAATACTTGTGATGACGCATCAACAAACGCATCCTCATCATTGCTGGCGGATGCAACATTGATAGTCACGTGCCCAACGAGAATTCGAAGAAGATGTGCTGTCCACGGCAATAGCGCATACGTCGTCAATGCCCCCCATCGGCCTGACGCAATCGCTGCATATGGCAACGGAACCGCTGCATACATCGCCGTTGCTGCGATACGTCCACTTCGAACAAGAAACACTGATGCAAAACGCCAAGCACCGAGATAACCAACAAGTGGCAAACCAATGACGAGAACCGTGCGTAGTAGTTCCATTTTGCCCAGGGTTGCCACTGAAGCCACCGACACGAGTGCCATACCTGTGGGTGATGCGATTTCGTGCCCAAACCCAGCACTCCACCAACCCGAAGCAAAAGATGAGAACACATCACGAGCACCCGCACCGAAATGCACAAACTGCCCAACACTTGAGACGCCATTCAAGAACAGTGATCGTGCACCTATTGCAAGAAGCGCGATCAACACCACCCACAAAATGGTGACGGGTCGGCGAGAGACCTGCACATCGCCAGTTGCCTCGCTGTATTGAGCATCCGCTAAACCAGCAACACGTGCTCGACGACGAAGGTAAGCGTTGATTCTTGCACTTCCGCGCATCTGCAACGCTCGAACTTCACTTTCACGGACATTGCGAAACGACGAGACTTCACGACGTCGTTTCGCAATTGTGCTTATCGACAACGGCAAAGTAGCTAGTGCCCGCAACACATGAAGTCCACGACGCGGCTGTCCACTCACTAAAGCCACAACGGACTGAGCAAAACTAAACACCATTAATTGCAAAAGAACAAGTGGCAGGTACGCGAGTGACGTCATTGATGCGACAGTGCGCATACGTTCGCGTTCTGCTTCCATTGGAAGATCTGCAATCACATCTGGCGGGACTCGATCTGATAGCGATCCCCTGTGTCGTGCGACTGCGGACGGAACAATCACAACTCGCGCGCCAGTCGAGTGCACTCGCCAACAAAGGTCAACGTCATCACCGACAAGAGTTAACTCTGGGCGAAATCCTCCAATGACACGAAACAAATCTGCGCGTATTAGCAGCGCTGCGGTATTAAGGACAAACACGTCCTGTACGTGGTCGTGTTGTTCCTGATCTTTTTCTCCGGGCTCTGCATACGGTGCGCGTTCGCCGAATCGGTCAATCGCGGTTCCGACATCGTGAATGACTTGCGGGTCATCCCACTCCACCAATTTCGGCCCCACCATCCCCGCATTGGATCGATACAACTCTTCAACCAACCGCGAGACCGCATCGGGAGAAAGTGCGGTGTCGTCATGGAGGAAAAGAAAAAAACCACTTGATCCCTCAACAAGGTTCAGCACCGCATTACAAGCCGCGCCGTAACCAGTATTCGCACCCAGAAAACGCACCACAGCGTTCGGGAGATACGTCCCAATTTGGTCAACTATCCATTGCGCCCTATCGCCGGTTTCCGTACCCGACACAAGAAAGAGGGTCTGAAGTTGCGGATAGTCCTGGTCGCGAAGTGACGACAAAGTGTCAACAAACCACTCTCCTGGCGCGTGCACCACACAGGTGGCAACAACGGCCGGAACACTGGGGTTGGAAGTACTGTCAGACACGCTGTATCGAGGCTAGTGGGACACGTACGTACGCAGCCGTCAGTTGTACACAACACTGTTTTTGGGGATTTGCGCCTGCAATTCTCGTCTACGTAACGGTCCAGAACTAGCCTGACACCCAGTGTCTGATGCGTCCGCTACTCCCTCGACTTCGCGGGCCCCACTTCCAGAAGGCACATTGCCGGTTGCTGTGGGCTTGATCATTGCTGGAATCTCTAGTTACGCATTCTTCAAAGTAGGCCAGCAAGCGCTCGGGAAAGAAGATTTCAAACCGATCGTCGCATTGTGGTTCACGACGTTTGTCTTTGTTCCCGGCTTTTTTCTTCCGGTTGAACAAGAAGTAGGTAGGGCACTTGCTCATCGTCGCGCACTTGGTCAAGGTGGTCGACCCGTTGTCATGAAGATCATGCCGTTGACAGTTGGGATCACCATCATTTTGTCAACGGGAGTCTTAGCAGTAGCGCCGTGGTTAACAAATGACTTTTTCGAAGGGTACGGCGTTGTAACCGCAGCGATGATTCTCGCATTCGTGTGTTATGCACCCACTCACTTGTCTCGTGGTATCGCATCAGGCTCTGCACGTTTTAGTGCATACGGAATCATCCTTGGACTTGACGGGTTCATTCGAATCGTCGCATGCACGATTTTGTGGTTAATGGGTGTCGATAATGTTGGGGCGTACGCACTAACAGTTGCTGCTTCTCCAATCGTTGGCGTTCTCATTGTTGGTGCGCGAGGTGGACTACACACTGATCCTGGTCCGCCATCGTCGTATTCAGAAGTGACTCCGAACCTGGGATGGTTATTGATCGGATCCATCATGTCCGCTGCTCTCGTTAATGCTGGCCCGCTGGGAGTCAACATCTTGGCGAGTTCATCAGAAGCAGCAAAAGTCACTGCTTTCGGCAACGGAGTATTGCTCTCACGCGTGCCGTTGTTCTTATTTCAAGCAGTCCAGGCAGCGCTGCTACCGCGACTCGCACGGTTGGCAGCACAAGGAGACTTACGAGAGTTTCGCGAGGGACTACGTCGCCTGATGCTCGTGGTGGTCGGTGTTGGCGTCATCGGAGTACTCGGATCTTTTGCAGTCGGGCCAGCAGTATTAGATGTGGTGTATGACGGTGGACTAGACCGCAGCACACTCACCATGCTTGCTGCGTCAAGTGCGATCTTCATGTTGGCGCTTGCAACCTCACAAGCTGTGATTGCACTGCAAGGACACCGACTCGTTGCACTCGGATGGGTTACAGGTATGGCCAGTTTTGTACTAGTTACCGCAACTGCCAGCGATGACCTCTATTTGCGCGTTGAGTTGGGACTCATGGTCGGCACAACATTGTCACTCATCGTGTTCTTGTTGTCGTTGCGCAGTCGGATAGTTGCCGGAGCAACTCCCGATATTGAATCAATGATTGACGGCGTACTTGAATCGCCCCTCGAAAACTGAGCGCTACCTACAACCGTTTTGATTCAAGTTGAAGGTCGTGTTGGACCATCATCTTCACGAGCGATGGGAAATCGACTTCTGGTTTCCAGCCCAACTTCTCGCGCGCTTTCGAAGCATCACCAATGAGATAGTCCACTTCAGCTGGTCGGAAGTATTTCGGATCTTGACGCACGTAACCTCGCCAGTCGGACAGCCCCGCTTCTTCGAATGCCACTTCAAGGAATTCTTCGACTGAATGTGTCTCTCCTGTAGCGATCACATAATCATCAGCTACATCTTGTTGCAGCATCAACCACATTGCGCGGACATAATCACCCGCATAGCCCCAGTCGCGCTTCGCATCAAGGTTGCCCAACACAAGTTCGTCTTGTAATCCCAATTTGATACGAGCGACAGCATTAGAAATTTTGCGAGTCACAAATTCCATTCCGCGACGCGGTCCTTCGTGGTTAAACAAGATGCCAGAACACGCGAACATGTCGTAACTCTCGCGATAGTTCACTGTGATGTGATGGCCAAACACTTTCGCGCAACCGTAAGGAGAACGTGGATGAAATGGGGTCATCTCGGTTTGTGGCGTTTCGCGCACTTGGCCATACATCTCAGACGACGACGCTTGGTAGAAGCGGATCGGATTGTTCTGAGTACCACCAACCATTCGCACCGCTTCCAGCATGCGCAACACGCCAACGCCAGTGATGTTTGATGTGAGCTCAGCCATACCAAAGGAAATCGCCACAAAAGAAATGGCACCAAGGTTGTACACCTCATCCGGCTGAGCCTGTTCAACAGCAGTTACCAAACTGCGAAGATCCGCGAGATCGCCCGATAGGAGCTTGACGTAGGGCATCTCAAGTGCAATTTGTTGCGCGCGGGGATTGTTCTGACCCTTCCACATGCCATACACCTCGTATCCCTGAGCATGGAGAAACTCAGCGAGGTGTTGACCGTCTTGGCCAGTAATTCCAGTAATGAGCGCGCGGGGCATGAACAACCTCGTGGGTGGGCGATTGCAGATGAAAACCGTACCACCGCGAGTGTGGAACGAGACGCACCTATCTCATAGTTCTTCTCTCAGAGTTCTTGAGACGCCGTGCCCTAGCCTGAACGCAATGATTGCGGTGCTTGCAGGTGGAGTCGGAGCCGCGCGATTCGCCCGTGGACTTATTCGCGCAGTGTCCCCTAGCGATGTCTCAATTGTTGTTAACACCGGCGATGACACACAACTGCACGGACTTCACATTTCCCCTGATATCGACACGGTCATGTACACATTAAGCAACTCGATTGATCAAGAAAAAGGTTGGGGACTTAGCGGTGAAACATGGCGCGCCATGTCAGCGCTCCAGCGTTTCGCTGATGTACGACCAAAATCTTCTTCTGCTGGCACCACTTGGTTCAACCTTGGCGACGCAGATCTCGCAACGCACATGTATCGCACTGCCCGCCTACAAGAAGGTGCCACACTTCAAGAAATCACCGATGAAATACGTCGTGCGTTCAAGGTGGAGGCGATGATCATCCCAATGACAAATGATCGTGTTTCAACTCGTGTTGTCCTGGCATCACACTCGCCGACACAACCAGACCACACCATTTCATTTCAAGAGTATTTCGTTCAACATCGCCATGAGTTACCTGTTGCACAAATTGATTTTGACGGCATAACAACTGCAAAGTGCATCGCACTGCAGCAGTTGATCGATGCAGACACGGTGATTGTTGCGCCGTCAAACCCCATCGTCTCAATTGGCCCAATCGTTTCGTTGCCACTGGTTCGCGAGACACTGATTAAACGTCGTGAGTCAGTCGTTGCAATTTCCCCAATTGTTGCCGGTGCCGCACTCAAAGGGCCAGCGGACCGAATGCTTACCGAACTTGGACACGATGCAAGTGTTGTTGGCGTGGCTCGAATGTATGCACCGTGGTGTTCAACGTTGGTGATTGATGATGCTGATGCTCATCTTGCTGCTGACGTTGAACGTGAAGGGATGAAATGCGTGGTGACAAATACCATCATGTCGTCTCCCGACGTCGCCGCTGACCTAGCCCGCGTGACATTGAAAGCGATCGAGTCATGAGTCGTCTCACAATCTGGGGTATCGAGGGAATCGGAGAAATCGCACCGGGCGACCAAGTTGGTGACGTCATTGTTGACGCGTGTCGTGAAGCTCCCAACGGTCCCCTGTGTGATGGCGATGTCCTCGTGGTTACACAAAAGATCGTGTCAAAAGCGGAAAATCGTCTCGTTGAGATTGACCCGAATGATCCGCTCTCACACAAGAAATTGGTGGAGGATGAAGCTGTCCGTGTAGTGCGCCGGCGCGGAGATCTGATTATCACCGAGACCCGACATGGTTTCATCTGCGCCAACAGTGGCGTTGACTTGTCAAATGTGGAAAATGGTTACGCCGCTCTCTTGCCAATCGACAGCGATAAATCAGCTCGCCGAATTAAAGATATTGTGCGCAGCAAATTAGGCGTGACAGTCGGTGTTGTTATCAGTGACACGTTTGGCCGACCATGGCGACACGGTCTCACTGACATCGCAATCGGTGTGGCTGGCATTGCGGGTGTTGTTGATTTGCGTGGCACAGAGGATGCCCTCGGGCGATTAATGGCAGTTACAGAAGTTGCGGTCGCCGATGAAATTGCATCGGCCGCTGAATTGGTGATGGGTAAATCAACGGGCATCCCTGTTGCTGTTGTGCGCGGAGTCGATAGTGCATGGTTGCGAGACTCTTCAGTGAAGGAACTGATTCGTTCAGCGCAAGATGATCTCTTCCGCTAAGAGCTACGAACGAAGCAAAGTAAGGCCTTGTTCAAGCGGTGTGAACGGTGACCAACCAAGTTGAATACGCGCACGCACAGGAGACAATGCCAGTCGCGTGACATCGTGTGGTCGCGCGCTACTCGTGTGAGGTGTGAGAGACGATGCTCCCGCCATCTTCGACCACAAATCTCGAATTGATAGTTGTTCTCCTGTGCCTATGTTCACGACAAGACCGCCAGCACGATCTATCGAACGAACGAGCGCATCAACAACATCGTCAATGTAAATAAAATCACGAGTCTGCTTCCCTGATCCGTGAATAATCGGAGCCTTTCCTTCTTCCAGAGCATGGAGAAAAGATGCAACAACGCCGTCTTCTGGGCGTTGCCGCGGTCCGTACACAGTGCCTACTGCGAGAACAGTGAATTCAATGGCGTGCAACTCGCGGTACACCGTGTGCATGTCAGAAATCGCACGCGCGACAACCTCACCAGCGAGTCGCGGTTCTGACAAGTGTCCTTCCTTAATCGGAATATCACGAGCCGCAACATCGCCGTATAACAATGTGCTCGGTTCTGTTGTCACAACTTTGGTAACGCCAGAGAGTCGCGCTGCTTCCAGAACGGCGACAGCGGACGCTATCGACGCCATTGCGCCCGCGAGATGCGATTGCGACGGAGTAAGAACCGACAGATTGAAGATCACTTCTGGTCGACGCAACGACACCAATTCAGTGAACTCACGAGCACCAACCGCAAGGTGTTGAAACTTGAAATGACCTGTCGCCGCGCGTGCTTCACCAAGATTGGCCAGACTTCCACTTGACAGATCATCGACGACATCAACTTCATGGCCTTCGGCGAGTAAACGATCAACCAGATGGGAACCAACAAAACCGGCGCCCCCACACACCATGATTCGTCGTGTCGCCATCTCCTCTAACCCCTCACCCTTGCGCTGAAGAGTCAGGAATAGAACAATCTCTGACCTCTTGCCCGTCAGTGACAACGCCCTCAGCACCTACTACGCATCGAGTTACAGATGCGCGGTCTTCAATCTTTCCCATCACCAATGATTCTTCCACTCGTGCGCGAGCTCCGACGTGAGCCCCGGGCAAAATCACCGAATCAATGACGATTGCTCCATCGCCAATCACTGCATGATCTCCGACCACACTATGAGTCACGACCGCTCCCGTTCCGATGTGTGCCTGGGGAGCAACCGAAGCCAAGATTCGATCACGTGTTCCATCAATGAGATCAAGATTTGCTTGCAAATACGTTTGCGGACGACCGGTGTCGATCCAGTACCCATTCATCACTACCGCACTCAGTGCATGGTCACGAACCATCTCGGGAAACACGACACGTTCAATAGACAGAGGTTGGTTTTCTGGCATGCGAGATAACACTGAGGGCTCAAGCACATATGTACCGGCGTTCACATTTCGGCTATCTGATTCGTGAGGTTGTGGTTTTTCCACGAATCGCTGCACCCACCCATCATCGTCAGTTTCTACAACACCAAACTGTGATGGATCATCGACCGTGATCAGTCGAATAGTTCCTTCAGCGCCCTTTTGTCGATGTACTTCAACCAGCGCTCGATAATCAATGTCGGTGAGAATGTCGCCGTTCACAACAATGAACGTGTCGTCGATGCCGACGTGACGAGCCGCGAACGCGATTGCACCAGCAGTATCCATTGGTTGTGGTTCCACCGCATACTTCAACGACACTCCAGCGCAAACGTTGTCGGGAAACGCCTCTAAAAATGGTTCAGGTTTAAATCCGATTGCAAGAATCGCTTCGTCAACACCAGCGCCACCGAGACCAGCCAACACATGCTCCAAGAGACGCACGTTGGCGACTGGCAATAATGGCTTCGGAATACTCAGTGTGAGGGGACGAAGGCGTGTGCCAAAACCGCCCACGAGGACGATTGCGCGCATCAGCCTCCGGTGGTGTCAGTCACCGCGTCTGTCGATGGTGTTGCCGGCATCGTTGTCTGTGGCACCGAATCACTTGATCCCTCTACCGTCGTGGAGGGAGCTGTTTGACCAGAGTCAACTGCGCCAAGTGCTGGTAGTTCCTCGGCACTTTCTGGTTTCGGTACTTCAACGCCGGGGGCAACGATTGCGATCGTTACCGCCATGCCGTCTCGGTCGATACGTAAGTTGCCAAAGTCTGTGATCAATGTGCGACCGTTACCTGCTTCGTCGTAACTGTCCCATACCACCATCTTGATTTGTGGAGTCACTTCCTTGCCACTGTCGTCTTTGCACTTGTAGTCCTCAACGTCGTAGACCTGTCCACCATTTTGGTCGGCGGGGAAAGCAATCTTGTCTTTTGACACTTCAACGTCATACACCTTGAAGAAGACGTCCAACTTCGCACGTGTTCCAGTCGCGAACGCGGCTGGGTGCCAGTGAATAACACCGTCATCGTGGCTATGAATGCCGTACTTCAAGTAGTCAGGATCAATGGGCTGTTCCTTGGTCCCCACCATAGGTGGCAAGAAGGAATCACAAACATAGAAGCCATACGACAAGTGCCAGTGATCATTGATAGTGGGTGGCGTATTGCTGTTCGGAGCTGATTGACGTGCATACGCAACCAACAAGAGACCAGCGATGATCACTGCAGCCATAACACCAGGGAAGACTGTTCCGCCCTGGAAGCGAACTTTTTTGCCTTTGCCCTTTTGCGCGAGGCGCGCTACACGTTTTGCTGATGAACCACTAGTCACAAGTGAGACAGGCTACCTGCCATCAGCCAAGAGAGTTGATCAGGTGGAGATACGACTCGGCAACAGCAGCCGGCGACACGTGCGTTTCCACCCATTGACGACCGTTTACCCCCATGCGCTCAATCTTTTCGCGATCATTTCGCAACTCCGATAGTGCGGTGATGAACGATGTTGCGTCATCGGGCGGGACCACAATCCCAGCGTTACTCGCCGCCAGAATGCGAGGCACTTCAGTATCAACATCAATGGCAGCAACTATTGGACGGCCTGCGGCAAGGATGCTGTAGGTCTTTGAGGGCACACTCACCGAACCAAGCCCAGCACGTAAAGGCACGACATGGATGTCCGCGCTTGCCAAAACTTCCGAGACTCGTTCTGTTGGTTGGTAATCAACAAATTTCACATTGGTCAGTGTTTTCGCAGATTCTTGTAACGAAGCACGAGCA
>Ga0315900_10012294_pt1 | contig 10516 bp, 9 predicted proteins | sample LakEriMetagenome_FD_203521 | JGI IMG/M metagenome (GOLD analysis project Ga0315900, IMG submission 203521) | Freshwater fungal communities from buoy surface, Lake Erie, Ohio, United States - Buoy 12 MA114 | ecosystem: Environmental > Aquatic > Freshwater > Lake > Lake biofilm | place: USA: Lake...
CCCTCGATCCCGTTGAAGGTGTCGCTCGCACCGGTGCCGTCGGTGCCGCCGGTCGGGGTGAGGTTCAGCGGCTGGCTGGCGCTGTTGCCGCGGTAGTCGGCGATGTCGCCGCCCGCGCCGCCGACGACGCTGTCGGCCCCGGCGCCGGGCGCGAGCGTGTCGGCGCCGCCGCCGCCGGACAGCGTGTCGCCGCCCGCGCCGCCATCCAGCCGATCCTCGAAGGCGCCGCCGAGCAGCCGGTCACTGCCGGCCGCGCCGATCAGCGTGGCGGCGTCGCCGGCGGCCGCGAAATCCATCGTGTCCGCGCCGGCGCCACCGATGGCGCCGTCGATGCTGGCGAAGCTGTCGGTGCCGGTGAGGCCGTCCGTGCCGCCGGTGGGGGTGAGGTTAACCGCCTGGTTGCTGGCGTTGCCCCCATAATCCGCGAGGTCGCCGCCCGCCCCGCCATCCAGGCTGTCATTGCCCGCCGCGCCGCGCAGCGTGTCGGCGCCGTCCCCGCCCTCGAGCGTGTCGTTGCCGGCGCCGCCGTCCAGGCTGTCGGCGAAGGCGCCGCCGGCCAGGTCGTCGCTGCCATTCCCGCCCGCGATCGTGGACGACGCCGCGGCCGCGGCGAAATCCACCGTGTCGTTGCCGAGGCCGCCGAGCACGAACTCGATCCCGGCCAGGGTATCGGTGCCGCCGAGGCCGTCGCTGCCGCCGGTCGCGGTGATGTCGATGCCCTGGTCGGTCGCGTTGCCGCTGTAGTCGACCCGGTCGCTCGCGCCCGCGCCGCCATCCAGGCTGTCATTGCCGGTGCCGCCGAGCAGCGTGTCGTTGCCGTCGCCGGCCGTGAGCGTGTCGTTCCCGGCGCCCCCCGCGAGGCTGTCGGCGAAGGCGCTGCCGCTCAGGCTGTCAGCGCCATCCGCGCCGCCGAGCGTCGCGCTGCCCGTCGCGGCGTCGAAGTTGATCGTGTCGTTGCCGCCACCGCCGACGACGCGCTCGATGCTGGTGAAGACGTCGTCCGACCCGGTGCCGTCGGCGCCGCCGGATGCCGTGACGTTGATGTCCTGCCCGGCGAGGTTGGCCGAATAGTCGGCCACGTCGTTGCCGCCCGCGCCGTCCAGCGTGTCGGCACCCGCGCCGCCGGCCAGCACGTCGCTGCCGGTGTTGCCCACCAGGCTGTCCGCGCCGTCGCCGCCGACCAGCGTGTCGCTGAAGCTGATGCCGGTCCAGGCCGCGCTGCCGGAGGAGGTGGTGATGTTGGGCGCCGTGCCGAAGGTCGCGACATAGGTCACGGAGGTGGGCACGCCGGCGGTGTCGGTTGCCACCGGCAGGTAGATGAACTGCTCCGTGCCGCCGGCGATGGTGCCGGAATAGATGATCGGCCCGCCACCGCCGCCCGACCGGATGACCAGCGTCACCTCCGAGGAGGTCTGGTTCCGGTAGCGCATCACCCAGCCGTCGAACCCGACCGCATCGCGCCCGTCGAAGGCGCCGACCGCGGTCTGCGCGAAGCCCGTGGAGGTCGGGAAATCCTGCGAGAGCAGCAGCGTGCCCTGCGTCGCCCCGTTCGGGTTGGCGGCGATGCTGTCACGGAAGGTGGAGAAATTTGCGTGCGGGCCGGCGGTCAGCGTGTCGTTGCCGGCGCCGCCCAGGATCAGGTCGTTGCCGTTGCCGCCCTCGGCCGAATCATCGCCACCACCGGCGAAGATCGTGTCGGCGCCGTCGAGGCCGCGGATCGTGTCCGCATCCAGCCCGCCGCCCGCTGCCGGATCGGTGTCATTCCCGCCAGCGCCGTAGATCGCCTGGGCGTTGGGGCCGCCGATCAGGGTGTCGGGACCGGACGTGCCGTTCAACGGATTGGCGTTGCTTGCAGACACCTGCGCCCCCTCGGCACGAACGCGGCGGATGGCGATGCCGGTCGCGCGGCCCAGGCAAAGGGCCGCGCGCAAAGCCGATCGGCCCGCACCCCGCCGAAGGACGGTGCGGCCGCGACGCCGCCCCGCTTATCGGAAAACCGAGGCCACCGGGTCAATCTGCAGTTGTGAAACGCCAGAACTCATAACAATGTAAGGTAGCAAACGACTTTGTAGTGGGGGTGCCGCGCCACCGCCGCGGCGGCGACCTCGAGCAGCACGGGGCACAGCGACCACGCCCCCGTCGATGCCGGGCAGCCTCGACAGCGCCCCGATCAGCATCCCGACGGCCAACAGCGCCCCCCGCAGCAGGGGCCCCGAGCGCCGCCATCACGCGGCGTCGGGGGGGTCGTCGGTCAGCTCGATCTCCAGCAGCGCGGAGGCGAGGCACTTGCCATGCGCGTCCAGCGCCAGGCTGCGCGTGACGCCGCCGCCGAGCGCCCCCTCCAGCACGAAGTTCAGCGCGCCGAGGCCAGGCAGCGCATGGCGCCGCACCTCCCCGCGCACGATCCCGGCGAGATGCCTGCGCACGCGCTCCGCCGTCAGCTCCCGTTCCAGGCGCGGCCAGTCCCGCCGCTCGAAGGCGATGACGGCGACGGAGGAGGTGTCGCCCTTGTCCCCCGCCCGCGCATGGGCGATCGCGCCGAGCCGCATCCTCACGCCTCCAGCATCGCGACCGCCGGCCGCGCCATCGCCTCCGGCACCAGGCAGGAGCGGATGCCGATGACCTCCCGCACCGACTTCGTCACCCCGCCGCCGCTCGCGGGGCCGTTGAGGTAGAGGCTGTCCACCTCGTGCCCGATGCGCTCGGCGTCGTCCGGGCTGGTGCAGCGGCCGATGACGCGAAGCCGCACCTCGCGCGGCTCGAAGCCCGCGGGCGCGGGGCCCAGGATGGAATCGAGGCCGATCAGGTCGAGGCGCAGTTCCTCCGCCTGCAATCCGATCAGGCGCAGGCGTTCGCGCACCACCTCCCGCGCCAACTCGCCCCGGGCGCGGGCATTGGGACCGGCGTAGGAGATCTGGCCCTCGCCGAACCAGCCCTCGTGGCAGCCGACGGAGACCTTGAGCAACCCGGTGCGGGGTGTGCCATCCGCGCCCGTGACGCGCACCGCGTCGGGGCCGGCCGGGTCGAGCGCGATGCCGGAGAAATCGGCCACCACGTCGGGCTGGATGTAGCGGGCGGGGTCGTGCACCTCGTACAGCAACTGCTCGGTGCAGGTCGCGACCGTCACGCGGCCGCCGGAGCCGGCGACCTTGGTGATCGTCGCCGTCCCGTCCTCCGCCACCTCCGCCAGCGGGAAGCCGAGGCGCGCGAGGTCGGGCACGTCCTTGATCCCCGGATCGGCGAAGTAGCCGCCCGTCACCTGCCCCGCGCATTCCAGCAGGTGCCCCACCGCCGTGCCGCGGCCGAGCCGCGTCCAGTCCTGCAGGGACCAGCCGAATTCGTGGATGAGGGGCGCGAGGAACAGCGCCGGGTCGGCGACGCGCCCGGTCACCACCACCTCCGCCCCCGCCTCCAGCGCCTGCACGATGGGGGCGGCGCCGAGATAGGCATTGGCGGAGACCAGCCGGTTGCCGAGCGCGGCGACGGTGCCGCCCTCGTCGAGGCCCGTGTCGGTGCCGCGCAGCACCTCCGTCAGGTCGTCGCCGGTGACGGCCGCGATGCGCAGACCCTTCAGGCCGAGGCCGTGCGCGACCTCCGCCACGCGCCGCGCCGCGGCGGCGGGGTTGGCGGCCCCCATGTTGGTGACGATGCGGATGCCGTTGCGCCGGCAGGCCGGCAGCACCGCGCGCATCCTGGCGGCGAGCAGCGAATCGTAGCCGCCATCGGGGTCGCGGCGGCGAGCGAGCTGGGCCAGCGCGATGGTGCGCTCCGCGAGGCATTCGAAGACCAGGTAGCGGATGTCGCCCCGCTCCGCGAGTTCGACCGCGGGCTCGATCCGGTCGCCGGAGAAGCCGGCGCCGGCGCCGATGCGAAGGGTGCGCATCAGGAGGTCGTCGCGGATGTCACGTTGTTGTCCCGGTAATGCTCACGCGACAGGAAAGCGCGGTGCGCGACCATGGGCAACGATCTGGAGAAAGAAGGTGGTGCCCAGGGCCGGAATCGAACCAGCGACACTGCGATTTTCAGTCGCATGCTCTACCAACTGAGCTACCTGGGCCCACTCGTCGCGGCCCCGTGTGAAGGACCGCCCGGCAGAGGCCGCGGGTGATAGCGGAAGCCTTCAGGCCTGTCCACCCGGGTCCTCGGGCGGTTCGTCATCCACCGGAATGGCATAGGCGCCGGTCAGCCAGCGGCCGAGATCGATGGTCTCGCAGCGCTCGGAACAGAAGCGCTTGCCCGGCGGCAGCGGCGCCTTGCCGCAGATCGGGCAGCGGCGGATGCGGCGCGGGTCGGTCATCGGGCCTCCTCCACCTGCTCGGCGCCCGGCGGCAGCGCGGCATCGGGCAGCAGGCGCAACGCGCGGCCGGCGGCCCGGGTCATCTCCGCCAGCGCCTCCGGCATCGCCTCCAGCGCGGCGAGCACCGCGGGGTGCGCACGCAGCGCCAGCGCCCGGCCGGGCCTCGCCGCGGCCTCCCGCACGGCGCGGCGCAACGCAGCCAGGCCATGCGTCAGGGGCGTGGGCGGCGCGCCGAGCACCTCGTGCAGCGGGGGCTGGATTCGCGGGCGCTGGATCTCGAACAGGCCGAGCCGCGTCAGGCCCAGCAGGCGCGGCTGCAAGGGATCGGCCGCGAGCGCCGCGGCGAGCGGCGCGGCCAGCTGCTCGCGCGCCTTCACCGGCATCCCCGCGACGTCGAGCAGGATCGCCCCGGCCAGCTGCCGCAGGCGGATCTGCCGCGCCGCTTCCTCCACGGCCACGCGATTGAGGCGCAGCTGCGCCGCCGCATCGGCGCCCCCCGCATGCGGGCCCGCATCCACGTCGAGGGCGGTCAGCGCCGGCGTCGGATGGACGGTGAGGCGCCCGCCGCCGGGCAGCGGCACCTCGGCCCCGGCGAGCAGGTCGAATTCGGCTTCGAGGTCGTCGTCGAAGGCGGGCTCCCGCAGCAGGTGCAGGCGGTCGCCGAGGGCGGGCTTCAGCCGCGCGGCCTCCGCGGCGTCGTCCACCAGCATCTCGGCCTCGGGCGCGAGCGCCGCGAGGCGCAGCGCGGCGCCCGGCCCGCGCCGGATGAGCGCGACGCCCGCGCCGGACGCGGCCGCGCGCTCAGCCTCGTTCAGGCGTGCCGTGGCGCGCGGGCCCTTGCCGCCCTGGGCGGCGCGCGTCAGGCGGATGGGCAGGATCGAGCCCTCGTGCAGCGCCTTGCGGTCGGGCGTCTCGGACTCGGGCAGGAAGGCGGTGCTGCCATCGGCGAGCGCCAGGAAGGCGCCGCTCATCGGCTTCGACACGGCGGAGACGCGGGCGCGGTGCAGGTCGCCGATGCCGTCGGGGCGGCCGGGGCGCTCGACGGCCGCCAGGTGCAGCCGCCCGTCCCGGAGCAGCGCCACGCGGCGCTCACCGGGTGAGACGGAGCAGCGGATTACGGAGCCAGCCACCCCGCGCCCCTCAGCAGCTGCGCCGTCTCGAACAGCGGCAGGCCGACGACGTTGGAATGGCTGCCCGAGAGGAAGCGCACGAAGGCCTCGGCGCGCTTCTGGATCTGGTAGCCGCCCGCCACACCCTGCCATTCGCCGCTGTCCACATGCGCGGCGACCTGCGCGGCGGTCAGGCGCTGGAAGGCGAGGATGGTGGTGACCAGCCGGTCGGACGCCTTGCCGCCGGGGCGGATCAGGCAGACGCCGGTCATCACCCGATGCCGACGGCCCGACAGGAGGTCGAGGAAGCGCGCGGCCTCCGCCGCGTCGGCGGGCTTGCCGAGGATGCGGCGGCCGACGCCGACCACCGTGTCGGCCGCCAGCACCAGCGCGTCGGGATGCAGCGCGTGCGCGGCCTCGGCCTTGGCGCGCGCCAGGCGGGCGGCGAGCGCATGCGGCAATTCGGCCTTGCGCGGCGTCTCGTCGAGGTCCACCGGCGCGACCCGATCCGGCACCACGCCGATCCGCGCCAGCAGTTCGAGCCGGCGCGGGCTCGCGGAGGCGAGGACGAGCGGGGGCCGTTCAGGACAACAAGGCATCGCCAATCCCGAGATGGCGGCCCCGAAGAGGGCCGAGCGCGCGAATGCGCGCCGCGCACAAACCGACCGCCACGCCGGGCCGAACAGTGGCCTGCGCGCAAGCCAAGCCGCCGGAGGCGGCGCCGGCGCCTGAGGTCACTTAAACCTAAAGGTGATCCGGCCCTTGGTCAGGTCGTAGGGCGTCATCTCGACGTTGACGCGGTCGCCGGCCAGGACGCGGATGCGGTTCTTCCGCATCTTCCCGCTGGTATGCGCCAGCACCATGTGGTCGTTGTCGAGCTTCACGCGGAACATCGCATTCGGCAGCAGCTCGACCACCTGGCCGCTGAACTCGATCATGTCTTCCTTCGACATGAGACTCCTTCTGGGTGGCGCGTCCTGGCGGTCCGCCCCGGGGGGAGAGGGACGTCCAGGCAGGCGCAATATTCGGATTCGGGCCGGAACATGAGCGTCGCAGCCTTGCCGGTCAAGGATCGAAGCCAGAAGCCGCGCGACGGCGTCATCAGCCGAGCCGCGCCGCGATGCTGTGGCCATGCGCATGCAGCCCCTCGGCCTCGGCGAGGGTGACCGCGGCGGGCCCGATCTCGGCCAGCCCCGCCCGCTCGGCCTCGACCCAGGTGGTGCGCTTCAGGAAGTCGAAGACCGACAGGCCGGAGGCGAAGCGCGCCGTGCGGCCGGTCGGCAGGACGTGGTTCGGCCCGGCGACGTAGTCGCCCACCGCCTCCGGGCACCAGCGGCCGAGGAAGGCGGCGCCGGCGTGGCGGATCTTCCCGAACAGCGCGCGGTGGTCCTCGACCATGATCTGCAGATGCTCGGGCGCGAGGCGGTTGGTGACCTCCGCCGCCTCCTCCCAGTCGCGGACCACCAGCACGGCGCCATGCGCCGCCCAGGACGCGCCGGCGATCGCGGCGCGCGGCAGGCTCAGCAGCTCGCGGGCGACGGCATCGGCCACGCGCCGCGCGAAGTTCGCATCATCCGTCACCAGGATCGATTGCGCCGCTTCGTCGTGCTCGGCCTGGGCCAGCAGGTCGAGCGCGATGTGGCGCGGGTCGTTGGCGGCGTCGGCGATCACCACCACCTCGGACGGGCCGGCGATGGAATCGATGCCCGTGCGGCCGAAGACCTGCCGCTTCGCCTCCGCGACATAGGCGTTGCCGGGGCCGACGATGCGATCGACCGGCGCGACGGACGCCGTGCCCCAGGCGAGTGCCGCCACCGCCTGCGCGCCGCCGATGCGGAAGATCTCGGTAACGCCCGCGAGCCGCGCGGCGGCCAGCACCAGCGGGTTCAGCACGCCGTCGGGGGTCGGCACGCACATCGCGATGCGCCCCACACCCGCGACGCGCGCGGGCAGCGCGTTCATCAGGACGGAGGACGGATAGGCCGCCTTGCCGCCCGGCACATAGAGCCCGACGGCATCGAGCGCGCCCCAGCGCATGCCGGTGCGGATTCCGGGCTCCGCCAGTTCCACGTCGCGCGGCAGCTGCGCGCGGTGGAAGGCCTCGATGCGGCGCGCGGCCAGCGCCAGCGCGTCGCGCCGGTCGTCCGGGATGGCGGCGACGGCGGCATCGATCTCGGCCGTCGTCACGCGCAGCGCCGCGGCCTCGGCGGGCGTCCAGCGGTCGAAGCGCGCGGTCAGGTCGAGCAGCGCGGCATCGCCCTTCGTGCGGACCTCCGCGATGATGGCCGCGACCGCGGCATCGACCTTCGCCGTCGTCTCCCGCGCGTCGTCGAGCAGCGCGCGGAACGCGGCCTCGAAGCCCGGGTCCTGCGTCTCGAGCCACTTCATCGCGCGTCACGCTCCGCCAGCGCCGCCCGGAAGCGGCCGATCCAGCCCGCGATCGCCTCCGGCCGCGTCTTGAGCGCGGTGCGGTTGACGATCAGGCGCGAGGTGACATGCGCGATCACCTCCGTCTCGACCAGCCCGTTGGCCTTCAGCGTCGAGCCGGTCTGCACCAAATCCACGATGACGCGCGCGAGCCCGAGCGACGGGGCCAGTTCCATCGCGCCGTTCAGGTGCACCACCTCCGCCTGGATGCCCTTGCGGGCGAAATGGCGCTGCGCGATCGCGGGATACTTCGTCGCCACCGAGATGCGCGACGCGGCGCCGAGATCCTGACCCACCATCGCCACCGGCTCCGCCACCGAGACGCGGCAGCGCCCGATGCCGAGGTCGAGCGGCGCGTAGATCTGGTCGTCGTCGAATTCCATCAGCACATCGGCGCCGCAGACGCCGATCTGCGCCGCGCCATGCGCCACGAAGGTCGCGACGTCGAAGGACCGCACCCGCACCACGTCGAGGCCCGGATGGTTGGTCTCGAAGCGCAGCCGCCGGCTGCCCTCCTCGGCGAAATCGGCCGCCGGCTGCAGGCCCGCACGCGCCAGAACCGGGCCGAGCTCCGACAGGATCCGCCCCTTCGGCAGGGCGAGGATCAGCGGGCCGCCCGGCTCGGCGGGGGTCGCGGGATCGGCGGGGAAGGGCAAGGGCGTGCTGGGTTCCATGGGCCGGCCTGGGGCGCGCAAGGGGACGCAAGGGGGGGGCGCGGGCGAGCGCGGCCCGGTGGCGGTCGGGCAGCGGATCGGAGGCGCGTCGTCGCAGACGGGGCGGGCGCGGTCAACCACGTGGGGCGCCTTGCCCTGCGCAGGGCTGGAATGCGAGGCTGCGGCCCCGGGACAGCGCGACTGAAGGGGGATGGCCGTGAGCGGTTCGGGCGGGAACGGGTCCGGGGCGCCGCCCGATGCGGCGCTGCTGCTGCGCTACCTGCAGGATGTCAGCGAACAGCCCCACATGCGCGACCGCGCGCAGGCGCGGCTCGCGGCCTCGGCCATCGCGCCGGGGCAGGTCGTGGCCGATCTCGGCTGCGGCGTCGGCGGCGACACGCTGATGCTGGCCCGCCACGTCGCGCCCGGCGGCGGGCGGGCGACGGGGATCGACATCAACCGCACCGCGGTCGAGTTCGCCGCGCGCCGGCCCGACGCGGCGGGGCTTCCGGTCGCCTTCCGGCAGGGCGACGCCATGGCGCTCGGCTTCGGCGCCGGGGAGTTGGATGCGGTCTGGATGGAGCGCGTGCTGTCCCACGCCGACGACCCGCCGGCGATCCTGCGCGAGATCCGGCGCGTGCTGCGCCCCGGCGGCCAGGCGGTGCTGCACGAATTCGACTGGCGCACCTTCGTCCTCGACGCGCCGGACCGGGAGGTGACGGAGTTCCTCGTCGCGCGGCTCGCCTCCGGCATGGCGAACCCGGCGGTGGCGCGCAGCCTGGCGCGGCTCTGCCGGGATGCGGGGTTCAGCCGGGTGGAGGTGGTGCCCGGCCTGCTGACCATGCCGAGCCTCGGCTGGGCGGCGGCGGTCGGGCGCTGGCTCGAGCACCTGGCGACCCTCGTCAACCGCAACATGATCGAGGAGGAGCGCGCGGCGGCCTGGTATGACAGCATGCGCGAGGCCGACGAGGCCGGCGCCATGGTCTGCACGCTGACGAGCTTCACCGTCTACGCCACGCGCTGAGCGTCACGTGACGCAGGCATGGGCCCCGCGCCCGGGGGCGCGGCTGGTGCCGATGGGCGGCAAGCTGGCCGCCATGCCGGCGCTTGCGGCCTTCCTGCCGGATGGCGTGCGGCTCTCCCCCCTGCCCTTCGGGCTGCTGGGCGCGGATGCGCTGCTCGGGTGGGGGCGCAAGGGCAGCGGGCAGCGCGCGCGGCGGCTCGGGCGGGTGCTCCGCAAGCCCGTGGTGACGCTGGAGGACGGCTTCATCCGCTCCATCGGCCTCGGCGTCGAGGGCGCGCCGGCGCTCTCGGTCGTGGTGGACGACCTCGGCGTGCATTACGACGCGCATGCCCCCTCCCGCATCGAGGTCATGCTCGAGCAGGGCGGGTGGGAGAGCCCCGCGCTGCTGGCCCGCGCGCGCGCCGCCATGGCGGAGATGCGGCGGCTGCGGATCTCGAAATACAACCTCGCCGCCGCGCCCAGCCCCGCCACCGCCGCCCTGCTGGCGGAGGCGCCCTTCGTGCTCTGCGTGGACCAGACGGCGGGCGATGCCTCGGTCGCGCTCGGCCGCGCGGATGCCGGGAGCTTCGCGCGCATGCTGGCCGCGGCGCGGGCGGAGAACCCCGGCGCGCGGATCGTGGTGAAGACGCATCCGGACGTGGTGGCGGGCAAGCGGCAGGGGCTGATCCAGCCTGCCGATGCCGCCGCCGCGGGCGCGGTGGTGATCGGCGAGGCGATCGACCCCTGGGCGCTGCTGGAGCGTGCGAGCCGCGTCTACACGGTGACGAGCCAGATGGGGCTGGAGGCGCTGGTGGCCGGCCTTCCGGTGCGCTGCTTCGGCCTGCCCTTCCATGCCGGCTGGGGCGCGACGGAGGACGAGCTGCGCTGCGCCCGCCGCACAAGCCGCCGGAGCGCGGAGGAGATCGTGGCGGCGGCGTACCTGGTCTATGCGCGCTACGCCGACCCGGCGACGAGCGCGCGGCGGACGCTGGAGGAGACGATCGAAGCGGTCGCGGCGGAGCGCCCG
>Ga0315900_10012295_pt1 | contig 10515 bp, 7 predicted proteins | sample LakEriMetagenome_FD_203521 | JGI IMG/M metagenome (GOLD analysis project Ga0315900, IMG submission 203521) | Freshwater fungal communities from buoy surface, Lake Erie, Ohio, United States - Buoy 12 MA114 | ecosystem: Environmental > Aquatic > Freshwater > Lake > Lake biofilm | place: USA: Lake...
GCCCCGGACGGCAAGCGCCGACGGGCACCCGGCGCAGCCGGGCGGGCTCGCCGCCCCGAGGTCGGCAGCCGGCGCGGGCGCCTCGGCGTCAGCGGAGGCGGCGCGTATGCGCGCCGGTGCGAGCGGCGCGGCTACGCTGGGATCAGCGGGCCGGAGGCGACGCGCGCGCAAAGGGAGCCGCGCGCCACGCAGCCGCTTTCCTCAGCGCGCCTTCGCGGCCAGCTCGGCGCGGGCGGCGTCGTACTCGCGCTTCAGGCGGGCGACGAGGTCGCCGGCGCCGACCACCTCCTTGACCGCCGCGATGCCCTGGCCGCAGCCCCAGATCTCCTTCCAGGCCTTGGGCTTCTCGCGGTCCGAGCCGAAGTTCATCTTGCTCGGATCGCTGACCGGAAGGTTCTCGGGGTCGAGGCCCGCCTTGATCACCGAGGGCTTCAGGTAGTTGCCGTGCACGCCGGTGAACAGGTTGGTGTAGAGGATGTCGTCGGCCGCGCTCTCGACGATCATCTGCTTGTAACCCTCGACCGCATTGGCCTCGCGGGTCGCGATGAAGGCCGAGCCGATGTAGGCAAGATCGGCACCCATCGCCTGCGCGCCCAGGATGGCATGGCCATTGGCGATCGAGCCCGACAGCAGCAGCGGGCCGTCGAACCACTCGCGGATCTCCTGGATCAGCGCGAACGGCGACTGCGTGCCGGCGTGGCCGCCAGCACCCGCGGCCACCGCGATCAGGCCGTCGGCGCCCTTCTCGATCGCCTTGTGCGCGAAGCGGTTGTTGATGATGTCGTGCAGGACGACGCCGCCCCAGCGATGCACCGCCTCGTTGAGCTCGGGCCGCGCGCCCAGCGAGGTGATGATGATCGGCACCTTGTACTTCTCGCACAGGGCCAGGTCGTGGTCGAGCCGGTCGTTGCTCTTGTGGACGATCTGGTTGACCGCGAAGGGCGCCGACGGCGCCTCCGGATGCTGGCGGTCGTACTCGGCGAGTTCGGTCGTGATGCGGATCAGCCACTCCTCGAGCAGCTCCTTGGGCCGCGCATTGAGGGCCGGGAAGGAACCGACCACCCCGGCCTTGCACTGGGCGATCACCAGGTCGGGGTTGGAGATGATGAACAGCGGCGAGGCCACCACCGGCAGGCGAAGGCGGTCACGAAGGATCGGGGGCAGACTCATGAGGCACCAGGACGAGGATGGAAACCCTCGAAGGTACGTGGCCCCCATCTCGGGCGTCAACCACGACCCGGCCGCTTTCCCGTCGGGCAACCGCCGGCAGCCCTTCCTCACGCACCGCCCTGCGATGCGAAAGGGGGCGAGGACGCCGACGCTCGTCGGCACGGGCATAATCCGACGCGTTGTGATTCCGCCCGTCCCACCCCTGGATTCCACCGATGGACATCTTTTCGACCGAGTTCCTGTCCGCGCTGCTCGCGATCATCGTGATCGACCTGGTGCTAGCGGGAGACAACGCGATCGTCATCGCACTGGCCGCACGTCGCCTGCCGCCGAAACTGCAGCGCCGCGCCGTGATGTGGGGCGCTATCGGCGCGGTTGCGGTGCGCAGCCTGATGACCCTCGCGGTGGTCTGGCTGCTGAAGATCCCCGGGCTGCTGCTGGCCGGCGGTGCGCTGCTGATCTGGATCGCCGTGAAGCTCACCGCCCCTGAAGAAGAGGGCGAGGGCGAGGAGAAGGTGGAAGGATCGACCACCTTCTTCGGTGCGATGAAGACGATCATCATCGCCGATGCGGTCATGGGCGTCGACAACGTGCTGGCGGTGGCCGGCGCGGCCCACGGCAGCTACCTGCTCGTGGTGCTGGGCCTGCTGATCAGCATTCCGATCGTGGTGTGGGGCAGCACGCTGCTGCTGAAGCTCACCGAACGATTTCCGGTGATCGTGCTGATCGGCGCCGGCGTGCTTGCCTTCACCGCGGTCAAGATGATGCTCGCCGAACCGCTGATCAAGCCATGGCTCGAAGGGCTTGGCTGGGTGAACTGGCTCGCCTACCTCGTGGTGGTTGGCGGCGTCGTCGGCTTTGGTCACTGGCGCCGGCGCAGCGGGAACACCCACCGGGGCTGACGCATCATCTCACCGCGGCGCCGGCGTCAGTGCACGGACGCCGGCGCCCGTTCAGCTTTCGTCGGCGCCCGCTGCCCGCACCAGGCCGGCGGCGGCCTGCGCGGCGCGCCGGTACTCGTCGCGCGTGCGTGCCACCAGGTCGGCCACCGTGCAAACCGCGTGCACGCCCGACACCGAGTGGCCGGCGCTCCAGACATCGGCCCAGCGCCGCACACCGGTGCTGCCGCCGCTGCCGTACAGTTCTCGGGCCCGTTCGGGCGCGATGTCGGTCGGCAGGTTGGCCGGGTCGAGTCCTGCGGCCACGATCGATGGCCGCAGCGTGTTGGTCTCCAGGCCGGTGAAGGCCTTCGACAGCAGGATGTCGTCGAGCCGGCTCTCGACCAGCATCCGCTTGTAGCCCTCGACCGCCATGCTCTCGGCGGTGGCGATGAATTTCGTGCCCATGTAGGCTGCATCGCAGCCGAGCACCTGCGCGGCGAGCACCGCGGCGCCGTCGGAGACGCCACCGGCCAGCACCACCGGGCCGTCGAAGAATTCGCGCACCGCGCGCACGAAGGCAAAGCCGTTGGCCCAGCCGGTCTGGCCGCCCGCGCCCGCCGTCAGCAGGATCAGACCATCGACACCGGCGGCCACCGCCTTCTCGGCATGACGCACCGAGGCCACGTCGCACAGCACCAGGCAGCCGATGTCGTGCAGCGGCGCGACCACCGGATCGGGCGGCCCGACGCTGGTGATCACGACCTCGGGCTTGTGCCGCAACAGCAGCGCGAGCTCCTCGCGCAGCGACTCGCGCCGCATGATCAGGTTCGGGCACCAGGGCGCATCGGCCGGACCGAGCGCGCTGGCGATGCGGGTCAGCCACGCGTCGAAATCCTCGAGGCTGCGACAGTTGGCGGTCGGGAAGGCGCCGACCACGCCCGCACGGCAGGCGGCGATGACGAGTTCGGGCCCCGAGACACGAAACATCGGGGCGGCGATGAGCGGCAGGCTCATCCGCGCGCCGAAACGCTCGGCGAGCAGGCCCGCACGGCCACGGGTCGAAGGCATCGGCATAGCTCCCAGCTGGCTGCCGGCGATCGGGCCGGCAGTTCACGCCGGAACGCCGCCGACGTCGGTCGCTCGCACGACGCGAGCTGCCGGGATCTTGCCAGCAAGCGCGCCGACGCCTCGCGCGTACGGGTCCGATCGGCACCGGACCGCTATGATCGCGAGCGCTTGTTCCCCGTGCGCGCTTGCGCCCGCACGCGGCAGCCGCCGCGCCACGCAGCCGGCGCACCCGCCCCGAGGATCGCCGTGATCGAAGCCTTCGCCCGCCCGCTGCCCACGCTGCGCGACATCGCGCGCGACGCCGGGCCCGCCTATCTCGCCAACGGCCTGATCGGCTTCGTCTTCTCGGCCACCGGCCCGGTGGCGGTGGTGCTCACCGTGGGCAGCCGCGGCGGCCTCTCGCAGGCCGAGCTCGCCTCGTGGATCTTCGGCTCGTTCTTCATCAACGGCCTGCTCACGCTGCTGGCCTGCTGGCTGTACCGGATGCCGCTCGCCTTCTTCTGGACGATCCCCGGCACGGTGCTGGTCGGGCCGGCGCTCGCGCACCTGCGCTTCGCGGAGATCGTCGGCGCCTTCCTCGTCACCGGGCTGCTGATGCTGCTGCTCGGCGCCTCGGGCTGGGTGCGGCGTGCGATGAACGCGGTCCCGATGCCGATCGTGATGGCGATGGTCGCCGGCGTGTTCCTGCGTTTCGGCACCGACCTGGTCCGCTCGCTGCACGCCGATGCCGCGATCGCCGCGCCGATGGTGGCCGCCTTCCTCGCGCTGTCGGCCTGGCCGGCGGCCGGGCGCAGGCTGCCGCCTCTGCTGGGCGCGCTGCTCGTGGGCGTCGCCGCGATCGCGCTGTCGGGCCGCTACGCGCCGGGCGCCGCCGATGTCGCGGTGCTGGTGACGCCCGTGCTGCAGATGCCGGTGTTCTCGTGGCGCGCGATGATCGAGCTCGTGGTGCCGCTCGCGATCACCGTGCTCGTGGTGCAGAACGGGCAGGGCGTCGCGGTGCTGCGCGCGGCCGGCCACGACGCGCCGGTCAGCGCCGTCACGATCGGCTGCGGCCTGTGGTCGCTCGTCACCGCCTGGGTCGGCACGGTGTCCACCTGCCTCACCGGACCCACCAATGCGATCCTGAGCAGTTCCGGCGAGCGCCACCGTCAGTACACCGGCGGACTGCTGGTGGGCCTGCTTGCGCTGGTCTTCGGGCTGCTGTCGCCGCTGGCCACGCAGGCGATGCTCGCCTCGCCGCCGGCCTTCATCGCGACGCTGGCCGGGCTCGCGATGTTGCGCGTGCTGCAGGGCGCCTTCGGCACGGCCTTCGGCGGCGGCTATCCGCTGGGGGCCACCGTCACTTTTCTGGTCACGGTGGCCGACATCGCGATCCTCAATGTCGGGGCGGCCTTCTGGGGGCTGCTGGCCGGTGGCGCGGTCGGCTGGCTGCTCGAGCGGCCGCGACCAACCGACGGACGCTGAGCGCGCCGGCGAGCGCACGACGACGCAGCGGGCGGCAAGCGCGTATACTCGACTTCGCGACGAGCAATCCCAGTCTTTTTCGTCGCAGTCATCGGCCTTCGCGTTTCGCGCCCGCCCATCGGTCGCGCCTCCCCTCGCTCCAGCCCTCGACCCGCCACTCCCCGTCGTCTGCCTGACTGGTGCCGCCGGATCCCCCGGGATCCGCGCGCGATGTCCCGCTCACCCCCGAGCTGGCACGCCACGCGGCCGGTCGACGCGAAAATCCTCTTCCGAGGTCCCATGTCCTTTGCAACGCTCGGGCTCAGCGAGCCCCTGGTGCGTGCCGTCAACGAGTGCGGCTACACCGAACCCACCCCCATCCAGCTGCAGGCCATCCCGCAGGTCCTGAAGGGCGGCGACCTGCTGGCCGCCGCCCAGACCGGCACCGGCAAGACCGCCGGCTTCACGCTGCCCATCCTCCAGCGCCTCCAGGACCGGCCAGCGGCGCGCCTGCCCAACGGGCGCCACCCGGTGCGCGTGCTCGTGCTGACCCCCACGCGCGAACTCGCCGCGCAGGTCCACGACAGCGTGCGCGACTACGGCCGCCACCTTCCGCACACCAGCACGTGCATCTTCGGCGGCGTCAACATCAACCCGCAGATCGCGGCCCTGCGTGGCCGGGTCGATATTCTGGTGGCCACGCCGGGGCGCCTGCTCGACCATGTCGGGCAGCGCACCGTCGACCTGTCCCACGTCGAGATCCTGGTGCTCGACGAAGCCGACCGGATGCTCGACATGGGCTTCATCCACGACATCCGCAAGGTGCTGCGTCTGCTGCCAGCCAAGCGCCAGAACCTGCTGTTCTCGGCGACCTTCTCCGACGAGATCCGCACGCTGGCCAACGGACTGCTCGACAACCCGGCCACGGTCGAGGTCGCGCGCCGCAACGCCCCGGCCGAAGCGGTCGACCAGTCGGTGATCGAAGTCGACAAGGGCGCCAAGCGCACGGTGCTGTCGGCGCTGATCCGCAACCGCGCCTGGTTCCAGGTGCTGGTCTTCACCCGCACCAAGCACGGTGCGAACCGCCTTGCCGAGCAGCTCGGCAAGGACGGCATCGGCGCGATGGCGATCCACGGCAACAAGAGCCAGAACGCCCGCACACGCGCGCTGTCGCAGTTCAAGGACGGCACCCTGCAGGTGCTGGTGGCCACCGACATCGCGGCTCGCGGCCTCGACATCGAGGAGCTGCCGCAGGTGGTGAACTTCGAGCTGCCCAACGTGCCCGAGGACTATGTCCACCGGATCGGCCGAACCGGCCGCGCCGGCGCGAGCGGACGCGCGCTGTCGCTGGTCAGCCCGGACGAGCGCGGGCTGCTGCAGGACATCGAGCGGCTGCTCAAGCGGCGCCTGCCGCGCGAGACGCCCGCCGACATCGACCTCGCCGCAGCGCAGGCGGCGGCGCGGGCCGCGGCGGCCGAGCGCGGTGGCACCGACGAAGACGAAGAGCGCGACGATCGCGGCCCGCGGGGCCGTGGCCGCAGCGGGCCCCCGCGCGGGATGCCAGCCAGGTCCGCGCAGGGCCCGCGTCAGGGGCAGGCACCATCCGGTCGCAACCGCCAGGGGGCGGCCGAGGGCGGCGCGCCGGGTAGCCGACCCGGCGCTGCGGGCGGCCCGTCCCGCGCCGCGAACGCACGCCAGGGCACTGCACCCACGCCTCGTCACAACCCGGCCGCCGCGCCCCGCCAGAGCGCCGGCACTGCGCGAGGGCCCCATGCATCGGCCACGGCGCAACCCGCCGCGGGCAGCGCGCGACCCCAGCCCGCCGCGGCCCCTGCAGCAGCGGGCGACGCCGCGAGCAGCGGCCGCAGGCAGGGCTTCGGCACCGCGCTGCTGTCGGCGATCACCCGGCCCTTCGGCCGCTGAAGCGTTGCGGAAGAGCAGTGCGAAAATAGCGTCATGGAACCCGACCTCGACAGACTCACCCGACGTTACGTCGACCGCACGCCGCACATGCGCGACATCGGGATGCGCGTCTCGGGCGTAGCCCACGGCATGGGCGGCATGACACTGCCGGCGCGCCCCGACTGGATCGGCGATCCGGTCCGGGGCGTGATGCACCCCGGCCCGATCACGGTGCTGGCCGACTCCGCCTGCGGGCTGGCGGTGGGCACCGCGATCGACACCCGGATCCCCTACGCGACCCTCGATCTGCGCATGGACTACCTGCGCCCGGGCGGGCCCGATCACGATGTGCACTGCGAAGCGCACGTCCACCGGCTCACCCGCAGCGTGGCCTTCATCCGTGCCGACGTGTGGCAACAGGATCGCAGCCAGCCCATCGCGGTCGCGCAGGCCGCGTTCATGCTGTCCACGCCAGCCGGCACCCGTCCGGCGAGCCCCGGTTCGATCGCACCCGCGGCGGCAGCGCCCGAACCGCCCCTGCCAGCCTGGCAGGCACCTGCCGACAGCGCGCCGGTGATGCCCGAGGCGCCGGTGCCCTACCTGCGCTACCTGGGGCTGCGCCAGTCGATCGGCGCCGACGGCCGGCCGCTGTGGCGGATGCCCTACCAGGAAAAGATCATCGGCAACCCGCACCTGCCGGCACTGCACGGGGGCGTGATCGCCGGATTCGCCGAAAGCGCCGCGATCCTGCATCTGGCCGACACCCTGCGCGGCAGCAAGCTGCCCAAGAGCATCGATTTCGCGATCGACTACCTGCGCGCGGGTCGTCCCGAGGAAAGCTTCGCGAGCTGCGAGGTGGTGCGCCAGGGGGCCCGCGTCGCGATGGTGCTGGTGCGCTGCTGGCAGCGCAGCCCCGACTACCCGATCGCGGTCTGCCGCGGACATTTCCTGCTGACCGATCCGCAGGCTTGAAGCGGTTTGCGGTTTGCGGTCAGCGGCCTGCGCTGCCAGGTCGCTCGGGCGTTACGGCGCCGGTCGATGCCGGGATCGGTGTCGACCGGGCCTTCCGGCAGACGCCGGCGCGAGCTCCGGGGCTTCGTTCACAAGGTCTCAGGCCGGCAGCAGCGCACCACCCGCGGCGGCGGCGGCCATCGGCCGGCCGAGATGATAGCCCTGCGCGAAACGGCAGCCGAGCGCGCGCAGCGTGTGCGCCTGCGTGGCGCTTTCCACGCCCTCGGCCACGCAGTCGCGCGCGAGGCTGTGGAACATCGACAGCGTCGCCCGCACCATGCCGCGCGCCTGAGGGTCGCAATCCAGCGACGCGAGCAGCGAGCGATCGAGCTTGACGACGTCGTAGGGCATCGCCCTAAGACTGCCAAGCGCGGTGGCACCGGTGCCGAAATCATCGAGCACGAGGCCCACGCCCGCGGCGCGTAACGACTCAAGCGTGCCGCCGAGGTCGCCGACATGGCGCGCGAGCTCGCGCTCGCTGATCTCGAGCTGAAGGCAGTGCGACGGCAGGCCGGTGGCCGCCAGCACCTCGTCGATGCGCGCGCGCAGGCTCGCAGCGGCATCGAGCTGCACCCGTGACAGGTTGACCGCCACGCGCGCGGGCGCATCGTCGCCCAGTCGCTGGCGCCATGCCTGCAGCTGGGATCCCGCCTCGCGAAGCACCCAGTCGCCGAGTTCGAGCATCAGGCCGGCTTCCTCGGCGATCGGGATGAAGTCGAGCGGCGGCACCTCGCCGAAGCGCGGGTGCCGCCAGCGCGCGAGCGCCTCCACCGAGACCACGCGACGGCTTTCGAGATCGATCACCGGCTGATAGGCGAGCGACAGTTGCCCGGGCAGGCGCAGCGCCTCCCGCAAGGCCTCGCGCATCGCCTGCCGGCGTTCGCCGCGTCGACGCATCGGTCCGTCGAAGACCGCGCTGCAGGCACCGCCAGCGCGCTTGGCCTCGAACATCGCCTGGTCGGCATCACGCATCAGCGCCTCGACCCCCTCGCAATGCTGGTCAGCGATCACGATGCCGATGCTGGCAGCTGCTACCACCGAGCGGCCGGCCAGCTCGAACGGCGGGGCCAGTGCCTCGAGCAGTCGACGCGCGAGCGACTGGGCGCCGCGCACGCCATCGACCCGCGCGACCAGCACGAATTCATCGCCCCCGAGGCGCGCGATCAGGCCGCCGGTGTCGCTGGCCACGTCGAGATCACCGGCGCGCAGATTGCGCCGCAGCCGCTCGCCGATCTCGCGCAGCATCTGATCGCCGGCCTGATGACCGAGCGTGTCGTTGACCGCCTTGAACCGGTCGAAGTCCATGAAGAGCACCGCGAAGCGCCGCGCCGGATCGCTGCGCACCGCAGCGACCCAGGATTCGAGACGCTCGCGCAGCACCTGGCGGTTGGCGAGCCCGGTGAGCGGATCGGTCAGCGCGGCGCTGACGAGTTCGCGCTCGCGCGTACGCCGGCGACCGAGATCCTGGATCGTCAGCCAGACCACCGGACCATCGACCGGATCGTCGACGCAGGCGCCCGTCAGCAGCGCATCGACACGCCGGCCGTCGCTGGCGACGAGTTCACGCTCCAGCGGCCCGAGGCAGCCGGTCGACTGCATCATCACGCGCTGGAAGGTGCCCTCGTCGAGCCATGCACCCGGCGCGATCGTCAGACAGCCTGCCTGCCGCAGCGAGGCGCGGTCGTGGCCCAGCAGCGCGAGCAGCGCCGCGTTCGCATCGAGGATCGCGCCGTCGCGAAGTCGCACGAGCATCATGCCGGTGGCCGAGAGCGCGAAGAGCCGGTGGATCGCCGGATGCGCGCTGCGCGCGACGCCGGCGAGGCTGGTGTCGCGCGCGCGCCGTCGCGGGCCGGCGCCACGAAGTGCCGGAGGCATCGGACGGGCGGCCGCGGGACGGCCCTGGGGGGCGGGGATCATCTTGCGCATGGCGCTCGGGCTGCCGTCGGGCAACCCCCTGAAGCGTGATCGGCCCGCGAGCGCAATCTCGCGGGGGGATGGATACACGCTGAGGCTAAGCGCGCAAGCCTTCGTCCGATCGCCGGAAATGCGGCAGCTCTGCCCGCCGGCTGCGACGCCGCCGCAACCGGCCCGGGATGCCGGTTCAGGGGGCGGGCAAGAACCGGCTGCGGCCGTCGTTCAGGGCGCGGGCACGAACCGGCTAGGGCCGTCGTTCAGGGCGCGGGCACGAACACGTTGCGGCCGTCGACCTGGCTCACCGTACCCGGCCGTCCCAGGCTCTCGCGGTTCTGCAGGTCCCACAGCACCGCCGGATCGGCCGGCGGATTCGCGAGGAAACGCTCGCCAGTGGACTCCAGCCGACCGTAGACCGCGCCCCACTCCGGGCCGCGCTTGCCGTGCATCACCATGTAGGTCTCGATGCGCGCCGCGCCCTGCGGGCTCTCGTTGAAGGGCGCCTTGGGCAGTGCATCGAGCTTGCCCTGCAGCACCGAGGGCTGCTCGCGCTGCCAGCTGCCGCGCACCGGCGTGGTCGAGTACACGCCGAACGAGTGCTTGGTCACGTAGTTGCCGTTGGCGGTCACGAGGCCGAAGCTGCCCGGGCGCGAGCGCACGCGGCGCATCATCTCGGTGATGGAGTGGGTCACGTAGTTGTTGCCCGGCCCGCCGAAGAAGGGCAACCCGCCGGTAACGGTAAGGCCGCGCGGGTCGTCCTCGGCCAGGCCGATCTCCTGGCAGCCGATCTCGACCGCCGACGAGAAGCAGCTGTAGAGGTCGAGGAAACTGAAGTCCTCGAGCTTGCGACCGGCCATCTCGAGCGCCAGGCGCGACCCGAAGCGGATCGCCGGCGAGGAGTGGAAGTTGACGCGCTCGGAGGCGTACCAGTGGTCGTGGCCGTCGGCGCAGCCGTGCAGGAAGACCCACTTCGACTCCGGGATGCCGAGTTCGCGCGCCTGCTTCACCGAGGTCATCACGACGGCGGCGGCCTGGTCGATGAAGGCGTTGGAGTTCATGAAGCGCGGATACGGGAAGCCGATCCAGCGGTTTTCCTCGTCGACGGTCACCAGGCGCTCGGCACTGTGAC
>Ga0315900_10012296_pt1 | contig 10515 bp, 9 predicted proteins | sample LakEriMetagenome_FD_203521 | JGI IMG/M metagenome (GOLD analysis project Ga0315900, IMG submission 203521) | Freshwater fungal communities from buoy surface, Lake Erie, Ohio, United States - Buoy 12 MA114 | ecosystem: Environmental > Aquatic > Freshwater > Lake > Lake biofilm | place: USA: Lake...
TTCAACCGTGGAGTTCTTCCCTCGAAGGGCGATGGCGGGCGAGAAGGTCAGGCTCTTCGGGTCGAATTTGAATTATGTCTTCGAGGCGTATTTTGGAGACAAGAAGGCGACCTTTGTCCAGGAGTCGAACGACTCACTGCTTCTGACGATTCCGTCCGACGCACCGACGACACCGACGGCCATCAAAGTGGTGACCAAGGGCAAGGAGTCCTCCTCAGTGGGAGGCGGAGCAACCCTGACAAGCACCCTGTTTGAACGAACCGTGAGTTTTGCGAACACCCTGGCCAATGCCACGATTCTTCCGGGTGCTGCGGGAACATCGATCGTCAAGACCGGGGATAACACTTTTGCCGCCGCGACGGATTTTGCGGCCCGGGTTTATTACTATCTCAAGGTTCCCAAACGTTCGACCGTCATCATCGGCTGTGATGGTGACTTTGTCACTTCTGCGGGAACCTACATGGACCCGGGCTTGCAGGTTTGGCGCGAATCACCGGGTCCCAACAGAGGGCCGGAGGGGATCATCAACTTCCCAGAAATCTCCCAGCATAGCTCAAGCATCATTGGAAACATCTCCGAGCAGGTGGGCTTCAACACGGATTTTGACAACCAGCACATCGTGATCATGGTTTCCGCCAGCAATCCTGCGGGCATTGGCCTGACGGGCGTCGGGAATTTCACCCTCCATTTGACGATTGCCTCCCTGACGGGTTCGAGTTCCACAATCTCGAGCGCTTCTGAGACTGTGGTGTCGGCCAAATCTTCCGCCGGCAGTGAGTCGAGCTGGGATGCTTCGACATCCGGAACCTTGTCTTTGCTGGCTGAGGAAGGCGGCAAAGTTCTGCGCTTTGGCGGAAGCCAGCAGTCGGGTTCCGAGCCCGTGGTCATCTGGAGTGACAGGGCGGCTGCCGCTGTGGATGCCGCAGGTCATCTGACAGCCGGTTTCACCATGAGCCTTGAATCGGGTGCTTCCGCTGGGGACGATCAGTTCTCCTGGCAGGTCAACGATTCGAGTGGCAAATCACTGGGAGCCCTGTGGGTGGACACGGCAAGCGGGGGCCTCCGACTGGTCGAACCCAACGGCACAGTCCATTCTGCGACGCAGCGAATGACGCCAGGAGGCGGCGCTCATTACTTTGTGATTGATGTGGATGGCGCGTCATCAAGCTGGACGGTTTCCATGGATGGCGTGACCCTCACGACTCCGGTGCCCCTGGGAAAAACGGTCAGCTATGGCGAGATCTTCGGCACCTGGGATTTGGGTGCGGACGCCACCGCCAGCGGCGCCTCCATCATCTTCAAGGATTTCCGAATCAGCAGCAACCGCTGATATCCAGGAACAACCTGGTCAGCCGTGTCTCGTTCAATCGTCGCAACGGCCCGCCTCATCGGCGGGCCGTTTGTTTTGCAAGTCACGCTGTTTCGTGCCAGAGAATCGGCGTGACCCGCCTATTCCTGCTTCTTGCCGCCAGTCTGCCGGCCTTCCTGCTCCCCTCCTGCGGCCCGGTGGACCGCGAGGGCATGTCCCTGAGCGAGTATGAATCCGCCCCCACCGAGGCCCTGGTGCGCGAGATCCTGAAGACCCTGCCGGATTTGAATCCCGGGGTGCAGAAGAGCCATTCGATCGCCCTGGGGGAGATCATCCGCGGCAGGGATTTCACGCCGGCCAGCGTGCCGTTCATGGAGCGTTTTGAGGATCTGAAACTGCGCATCATCAGCCCGACGGTGCTGACCACGGCGCCTCCGGACAATGTCGCGATCGACCCGGACTACCGGGTGCCGGTTTATGTCATCCAGGTTCGGTCCATGCGGCAGACGGCGGGTGATGCCTGGGAATATGAAGCCGCCTGGTCCTACAAGAAGACCTTCCAGCGCCGCAAGTGGAAGGTCATGGGCAGCAAGGGGGTCCTGAAAGTGGAGCCTGGCCCCGTGGTTGAGGGCAACTGGCAGGGGTGAACGCAGCCTTCAGCCCTGAAGCAACGCGGTCTTTGAAGCGCGGCCGGGGAGGCCCAAGACCGTTTGCGGCTTCCAGGAGTCTGACAGTCACGCCTCCGCCCCTTGCGCTTGCCGGTTTTCCGCCTATCAAGCGCGCCTTCTCATGCACCGTTTCCATTACAACCAGGGTCAGCTCTTCTGTGAAAACGTCAGCCTGCAGTCGCTGGCGGAAAAACACGGCACGCCGCTGTATGTCTATTCCAAGGGCACCATCACGGACCATTTCCAGCGCCTGGACGCCGCCCTTGGCGAACTGAACCACCTGATCTGCTATGCGGTGAAGGCCAACTCCAATCTCTCCGTCCTGGCGACCATCGCTCGTCTGGGGGGTGGTTTTGACATCGTTTCCGCAGGCGAGCTCTTCCGGGTGATCAAGGCCGGTGGTGATGCCGGCAAGTGCACCTTCGCCGGCGTGGGCAAGACCCGTGACGAGATCGCCTACGCGCTGAACCAGGGCATCTACTGCTTCAACGCCGAGTCCGAGGCCGAGCTGGAGTTCATCAATGAAGTCGCCGGAAGCCTGGGCAAGAAGGCCCCCGTGGCCGTTCGCGTGAATCCCAACGTGGATGCCAAGACCCATGCGAAGATCACCACCGGCAAGAGCGAAAACAAGTTCGGCATCGACTTCGACCGCATCCAGGCCGTCTACGCGCGCATTGCTGCGGGAATGCCCAACCTGGTCATCAAGGGCCTGCAGATGCACATCGGCAGCCAGCTCACCAGCGTGGACCCCTTCGTCGAGGCCGTGAAGAAAGTCGCCCCGCTTGTGGCGGAGATGAAGGCGAAGTACAGCCTCGAGTTCTTCAGCATCGGCGGCGGCATCGGCATCAACTACCGTCAGAGCCTGGACTCCGGCGACGCCTCCTGGTGGGAGAAAAACAGCGCCGAGCAGCATCCGCTGACCATCCAGAAGTACGCCGAATCCGTGGTGCCGCTGCTGAAGCCGCTCGGCCTGCGCATCCTGTGCGAGCCCGGACGTTTCATGGTGGGCAACGCCGGCGCCCTGATCACCCAGGTCCTTTACGAGAAGCGCGGTGCGGCCAAGACCTTCAAGATCGTGGACGCGGGCATGAACGACCTCATCCGGCCGACGCTTTACGAAGGCTGGCATCAGATCGTGCCTCTCAAGGAGACCCCGGGTGCCGCCGAGCTCGCGGACATCGTCGGTCCCATCTGCGAGACCGGTGACTATCTGGCCCAGAACCGTGAGGTGGCGCCGGTGAAGGCCGGTGATTACATCGCGGCCATGAGCGCGGGCGCCTATGGCTTCAGCATGGCCTCCAACTACAACACCCGCCCGATGCCTGCTGAAATCCTGGTCGATGGCGATCAGGCGCATGTGGTTCGCGAGCGCCAGACGCTTGAGGACGTGCTCAAGGGCGAGAAGGTGGTCTGAGCCCGTTTGTCAGGCCACCAGGGGCAGGTTGGGATCCACGTCCGCCTCCAGGGCGGACGTCTGTCCCAGCTTGAAGCGCTGTGCGGCGGCGTAGGCGATCATCGCCGCGTTGTCCGTGCTCAGGTCCGGCCGGGCAAGCAGCAGGGTCAGACCTTCCTGCTCACAGCGTGAGGCCAGCCTTGCCCTCAGGCCGCGGTTGCAGCTGACGCCACCGCTGACAGTCACGAGCTTTTCCCCGGCCTGCCTGGCGGCAAGCACCAGCTTCTCGACCAGCACCTCGCAGATGGCCTCCTGAACGCTTGCGCAGACATCGGCCAGCACGGCGGGATCGTCGAGCTTGAGGTGCGGCAGCTCGTAAAGCACGGCGGTCTTCAGGCCGCTGAAGCTGAACTCGAGGCTGCGTCCGTCGAGGAAGCTGCGGGGAAAATCATGGGCGTCCCCGCGGCCCAGGCGCGCCAGCTTGTCGATCTCGGGGCCGCCAGGGTAGGGCAGGCCGATCATTTTGGCGATCTTGTCAAAGGCCTCGCCCGCCGCGTCATCGCGTGTCCTGCCTAACAAACGATAGCCGCCAACTTCGGTCATGTGGACCAGCATTGTGTGGCCGCCGCTGACGATCAGGGCCACGCTCCGTCGGGGCGGCCCGTTGCCGGCCATGAAGGGGGAGAGCAGGTGGCCCTCCATGTGATTGACGGCCAGGAAGGGCTTGCGTTCCGCGACTGCCAGCGCCTTGGCCATGCTGGTGCCGATCAGCAGGCTGCTGACCAGGCCCGGGCCGCTGGTGGCGGCAAAGGCCTCGATGTCAGCCAGCCGCACCCCGGCTTCCGCAAGCACCTGCTCCACCAGGGGGCGGACATGGAGGATGTGGTTGCGCGAGGCGACTTCGGGCACGACTCCGCCGTAGCGACGATGGATTTCCACCTGGGAGGCCACGGCAGAGGCCAGGATCTCGCCCTCCGCCGTGCAGATGGCGGCGGCGGTTTCATCACAGGAGGACTCCAGGGCAAGAAGCATGATGCATGTGAGGAAGGCGGGTGCCTTCCAGGGGGCGGATTCATTCAGGCAACCGGGCCGTCCCGCCAGCAGATTCTCACAGGCCTGCCATGAGCTGGACAAAACGCAGGCCTTCGACGGTGAGCTTGCCGCTGTTGCTTATCAGGCCTCGTGTCTGGTAGTAGTGGGGCGTGCTGCTTTTGGCCAGCCAGGTCAGCGCGGCTCCGCTGGTGGGTTCGGAAGAGGCGGTCACGGAAATGGGAAGGCCCCAGCTGTTGCAGCGAATCTTCCAGGAGGCGGGCCTGCCCGGGCTGCCGCCGGCTTCGCGCAGCCAGGGGTAGCGCTTGAGGATTTCCATCTGCGCCGTGCCGGGCACGGTGATTTCAAACCGGGCTTCGGATTGCTTCACGTAGGAGGCCACTGAGAGGGCCGGGTTTTTTGCATGGGCCAGGTAAAGGCCCTGGATGTCCAGCCCCAGCAGGTTCATGCCGTTGTAAATGCCATGATGGTTGGGCGAGCGGAAGCCCGTGCTGTGCCAGAGATCGAACTCGGTCGAGAGCATGAGGTTCAGCTCCACGTGCACATGGGCGCGGCGCTGATCGATGCCGCTGCCCGTATGGCCCATCAGGGCGATGGCCTGTCCGGCGGTCACTTTCTGCCCGGTTTCCGCGCGGTATTCCTTGAGATGGGCGTAGAGCGAATAAAACGGCCCCTCGCCCCAGTCGTGGCGGATGACGAGGTAGCTGCCGTAGTTGCTTTTTCCCGAAGGGGCGGCATGCACGACTTCACCGGCGAGGATGGCATGCACCTCATCCAGAGGTTCACCCCGGGCGTCACGATGCAGGGGCTTCACGTCCATGCCTTCGTGAAACCGGGCATAGGCAATGCCCTCTCCGACACGGCGTGGGTCCCGCCAGAAGCCGAACTGACCGCCTTCCCAGGGGTAGCTGACCTGGCCTTCGAAGTTGCGGTCGACAAACTGGAAGTATCCCGGGCTGTCGCCCTTGAGCAGCAAGTCATTGTCCGTGGGCAGGCGCAGATCCAACGTCTGGGCGTGGGCCGGGCAGACGCCAAGACCGAGGGCGAGAGCGAGGAGTGGGATTCGCATGGGAGATGAATTCTGACACACTTTGCCGCCGATGCACGCGGGGCTGGCGGCAAACAAAAAGGGCGGCCTGCGGGGCCGCCCTTCCTGAAGGTTCGGAAGCTGATTAGGCGACTGGCTGGAGCTCGCGGTTGCTCTGCAGCACCTTGTCCACCAGGCCGTAGGCGCAGGCCTCCTCGGCGGTCATGTAGTTGTCGCGGTCGGCGTCCTTCTCGATGATCTCCGGGGTCTTGCCGCAGTGGTGGGCGAGGATGCGGTTCAGGCGGCGCTTCAGCTTGTACATGAAGTCCACCGTGCGCTCGACGTCGCTGGCCGTGCCGCGTGCGCCGCCGGAGACCTGGTGGATCATGATGTCGCTGTTCGGCAGGGCGTAGCGTTTGCCCTTCGTGCCGGCGGAGAGCAGCACCGCGCCCATGCTGGCGCAGATGCCGATGCAGTAGGTGTTCACGTCGCAGGTGACGAACTGCATGGTGTCATAGATGGCCAGGCCGGCGGTCACGGAGCCGCCCGGGCTGTTGATGTAGAAATGAATGTCCTTCTTCGGGTCCTGCATCTGCAGGAATAGGAACTGGGCGATGATGACGTTGGCGACCTGGTCGTTCACGTCCGTGCCGAGGAAGATGATGCGGTCCTTCAGCAGGCGGGAGTAGATGTCGTAGGCGCGTTCGACACGGCCTTCGTTTTCAATCACCGTCGGCACGATGAAGTTCGAGGGCGGCGTGAGGGTCGAGGAGGGAAAATCGGCGGGGTGGTGGGACATGAGATGAATCAAGAGGTGGCAGGGAGCCTTGTCAAACTGCGGGCGTCAATGCGGCGGAGGCTTCAAAAACCTCGGTCAGCCCCTCCTGCGTGCACGGTATTCCGTCGGGCTGCACTTCTGCAGGCGGCGGAAGAGGCGGTTGAAAAAGGAGACCTGGGTGAAGCCGCAGCCCAGGGCGATTTCCAGCACGCCGCGATCGCTCTCCACCAGCTCCCGGCAGGCGGCCTGGAGGCGGAGGTGGTTGAGAAATTCGCTCAGGGTCCTGCCGGCGTGCTTTTTGAACTGGCGTGCAAAGGTGGGGCGGCTGAGGCCGCTGACGGCCAGCACCTCCTCAAGCCGGACAGGCTCCCGGAAGCGGGCGATCACATGGCGCAAAACCTGGGAGATGGCCTGCTGGTAGTGGGATTCGGCGGCCAGGGCGAAGGAGCGTGCCGAAAGCCGCGCCCGCTCCCTGGATGGCGCGCCGTGGATGACCGCCAGCACTCTCAGCAGCAGGGCGAGCTGCTCGACACCCTGGGCCGTCGTCATTTCCTGCATGAGGGTGGCGACGCGGGCGGCGGTCAGGCCGCTCAGGCGCAATCCGTGTCCGCTCTGCTCAAAGAGGGTTCGCATGGGAAGGGTCTCCGGGAAGGCCCAGAACGGATGGCCTTCAGGAAAATGCCACTGCACGGACAGGCCGCTCGAATGAGCCCGGGTGTGCCAGTAATGAGGCAGCTTGCCGCCCAGCAGCACGAGGTCGCCCGCCTCAAAGGCGCCGATGTGGTCGCCGACAAAACGTGTGCCCTGGCCTTCGCGGAAAAGCGTCAGCTCCATCTCCGTGTGAAAGTGCCAGTGGGTTCCTTCGCCCGTCAGCTTTTCGGTTCTGCCGGGAGCCAGCAGGCATTCCACCTCTCGCAGCGTGCGTGACCAGCGCAGCACTCGGAACGAGTGTCCGCCCGGCATCTGGATTTTTTCACGCTCGACACGCATGGGCACTATCGTGACACGAATTCTGCGATGAGCCAGGATTCATTGAGACGATAGTCGAAGTTGTGGAGACTGGAGACGTAGCGCCGAAGCCGGCGGTCCTGCTTTAATCAGCCCGCCATGAGCAAACCCACCAAGTATCGTTTTTCCTTCGGCCCCTGGAACATCAGCGAGGGCGCCGATCCCTTCGGCCCTGAAGTGCGTCCCGTGTTCCCGCACGAGAAGAAGTTCGCGCTCTACCGCCCGATGGGCTTTGAGGGCGTGCAGTTTCATGACGACGACGTCGTGCCCGGCATCGACGGCCTCACGCCTGCGCAGATTTCCAAGCAGTGCGCCAGGGTGAAGAAGATGCTCGACAACCAGGGGCTGGTTCCTGAGTTCGTCGCGCCACGCCTTTGGTTCGCGCCCCAGACCATCGACGGCGGCTACACGGCCAACAGCGCCAAGGACCGCCGGTACGCCCTCGATCGCACCCTGCGCAGCATTGACGTGGCCCGCGAGATCGGCTGCGGCGCGATGGTGCTCTGGCTGGCCCGTGAAGGCAGCTACATCCGCGAGAGCAAGAACGCCCGCCTGGCCTACCAGCGCATCCTGGAGACCCTCAACGCCATGCTGGCCCATGACAAGGACATCGAGATCTGGATCGAGCCGAAGCCGAACGAGCCCACGGACGCCGCCTATGTGCCGACCATCGGTCATGCCGTGGCCCTGGCCTACGCCTCCAGTGATCCGAAGCGCGTCAAGGGCCTCATTGAGACCGCCCACGCCCAGCTCGCCGGCCTGGATCCGAGTGACGAGATGGCCTTCGCCCTCGCCCATGACAAGCTGGGCAGCGTGCACCTGAACGACCAGAACGGCCTCAAGTACGACCAGGACAAGAACTTCGGCTCCGCCAACCTGCGCGCCGCCTTCAACCAGGTGCGTGTGCTGGAGGAGGCGGGCTACGGCCGCCGCGGCGAGTTCATCGGCCTGGACGTGAAGGCCATGCGCACGCAGAAGGGCAAGGGTGTCACCGCCCACCTCACCGGCAGCCTTGAGATCTTCAACCACCTGGTGGGCAAGGTCCGCTCCTGGGATCGCAAGCTTGAGCAGCAGCTGATCGACGCCCGTGATTACGAAGCGCTGGAACTTGCCGTGATGAAGCACATCATGGGCGTCCGCTGATCGCAACCTTCCATCCCCCCAACCCACTCCGATGAAACAGTATCGTCTCAACCGTCTCTTCAACGCCAAGTCCGGCCGCTGCTTCGACGTGGCCGTGGACCACGGCTTCTTCAACCAGCCCGGCTTCCTTCAGGGCATCGAGGACATGCGCAAGGTCGTGAAGACCCTCGTGGACGCCGCGCCGGACGCCATCCAGCTCACTCTTGGCCAGGCGCGTCATCTCCAGGAAGTCCCCGGCCGGTTCAAGCCCAGCCTGGTGCTGCGCACCGATGTGGCGAACATCTATGGCAAGGAGCTGCCGTCCTCGCGCTTCAGCCTGATGATCGAGGAGACCATGCTCCAGGCCGTGCGCTATGACGCCGCCTGCGTCTGCGTGAACCTGTTCCAGATCCCCGGCGCGCCCGAGGTGCATGAGCAGTGCGTGGACAACATCCTCCGCCTCAAGCCCCAGGCCGATTACTACGGCATGCCGATGATGGTGGAGCCGCTGGTCTTCCAGCCTAACGAAAAGGCGGGCGGCTACATGGTGAACGGCGACCTGACCGCCATCATGCACCTGGTCCGCCAGGCCGTGGAGCTCGGCGCTGACATCATCAAGGCCGACCCCACGGATGACGTGAGCGTCTATCACAAGGTGGTGGAGACCGCCGGCGGCATCCCCGTGCTGGTGCGCGGCGGCGGCCGGGTGAGCGACAAGGAGATCCTGGAACGCACCCAGGGGCTGCTGGAGCAGGGCGCGGCGGGCATTGTCTACGGCCGCAACGTCATCCAGCATCCCAAGCCCAAGGGCATCACCCAGGCGCTCATGGCCATGGTGCATGACGGTGCCAGTGTGAAAAAGGCGTTGAGCCTGATCAAGTAAGCAAGACGGCAGCTGCAGCCTCAACCATTAACGAAAGCGGGCCGGGGGTAACCTCCGGCCCGTTTTTGGATCACGCGTTGTAGCGCGCCAGGAGTTCGGCGGCCTTGGCGGGGTCGACCTTCTCATAGAAGTCGTCCTCGACCATGCAGACGGGACCGAAGCCGCAGCTGGCCAGGCATTCGGCAAACTCAATGCTGTACTTGCCGTCCTGGCTGACCGCGATGGGGTGGTGATGGTCGGTGTGGCTGCGGTCGATCTTGGCGGCGGCGCAGAGCGCGTCCATCAGCTCGTAGCTGCCGGCCATCGCGCAGGAAAGGGTGCGGCAGACGCGGATGTGGAACCGGCCCGGGGCGGACTGGCGGAAGCCGGGGTAGAAGGTGACGACTTCCAGCACCTGGATGGGTTCCAGCCCAAGTTTGGCGGCGACCCAGTTGACGGCTTCATCGGTGATGTGGCGGAAGTGATGCTGCAGAAGATGCAGCAGCGGCAGCACGGCGCTTCGTTTGGACACTGGATAGTGCGTGATGACCTCGTCGATCTTGTGTTCGAGTTCGGCGGGGATTTCGAGGGCCATCGGGATGCGCGGGGGGGAGGATTGGTTGGGGCGTGGAGGATCAGCGGTCACACTCACCCATCACGAAGTCGAGGCTGCCGAGCACCGAAGGAATGTCGCTGAGCAGGTGGCCGGGCAGCATTTTCGGCAGGATGCTCAGATTGATGAAGGAGGGGCTGCGGATCTTCAGGCGGTAGGGCACGCCGCCGCCTTTGCTGTGGATGTAGAAGCCGAGCTCGCCCTTGGGGTTTTCCGCCCCGAAGTACACTTCACCGGCCGGGGCGTCGATGCCCTGGGTGGCGATGATGAAGTGGTGGATGAGCTCCTCCATCTTCATGAGCACCTTTTCCTTGGCGGGCAGGAGGCCCTTGGCCTCGCTGACGTTGATGGGGCCGCCGGGAAGCGTGTCGAGCACCTGGCGCAGGATGCGGACGCTCTGGCGCATCTCCTCCATGCGGACAAGGTAGCGGTCAAAGCAGTCCCCCGTGGTCCCGATCGGGATGTCGAAATCGTACTTCTCGTAGCCGAGGTAGGGGTTGGCCTTGCGCAGGTCGTGTTCGACGCCTGAGCCGCGCAGGTTGGGGCCGCTGATGCCCCAGGCGATGGCGTCGGCCTTGGAGATGACGCCTAGGCCCTGGGTGCGCGCCATGAAGATGGCGTTGCGGGTGAGCAGCTTGTCCACTTCGTCGATGACCGGCTCCAGTTCGGTGAGGAAGGTGCGGAC
>Ga0315900_10012298_pt1 | contig 10514 bp, 5 predicted proteins | sample LakEriMetagenome_FD_203521 | JGI IMG/M metagenome (GOLD analysis project Ga0315900, IMG submission 203521) | Freshwater fungal communities from buoy surface, Lake Erie, Ohio, United States - Buoy 12 MA114 | ecosystem: Environmental > Aquatic > Freshwater > Lake > Lake biofilm | place: USA: Lake...
CGCCGCCTGTGCCTCGGCGGTGGCCACGGCCGCACCCGCGAGCACCGCGCGCATCTCGTCCGCATAGGCGGCGAAGAGCGGTGCCAGGGCGTGACGCCCTTCGGGCGGAATGGCGTGGATCTTCAGGGTCATGGCTGCTGGCCTGACATGACAAGGGCGCCGCCCGCTTGCGCGAACGGCGCCCCTGCCGATGGGCTCGCCGAGATTACGAGGACGTCTCGGTCGCGGGTGCCGGCGCGGCGGCGGCGGCGGCCTTCTTCGCGGCGCGCGTGGCGGCGGCCTTCTTCGCGGCCTCGACGCGCTTCGGATCGGCAGCCTTCTTCGCAGGCGCGGCCGGAGCGGCAGCTGCCTTCTTCGGCGCGGCCTTCTTGGGGGCAGCGGCCTTCTTCGGCGCGGCCTTCTTGGCGGCCGGCTTCTTGGCGGCGGCAGCCTTCTTCGGCGCGGCCTTCTTGGCTACGGCCTTCTTCGGCGCAGCCTTCTTGGCGGCGGCCTTCTTGGGCGCGGCCTTCTTGGCAGCGGCCTTCTTGGGCGCAGCCTTCTTGGCAGCGGCCTTCTTGGCGGGGGCGGCCTTCTTCGGCGCGGCCTTCTTGGCAGCCGGCTTCTTGGCAGCAGCCTTCTTCGGCGCGGCCTTCTTCGCGGCCGGCTTCTTGGCAGCAGCGGCCTTCTTCGGCGCGGCCTTCTTCGCGGCAGGCTTGCGGCCAGCCGTGGAAGACTTGCGGGCAGCCTTGGCGCGCGGCGAGGCCATGGCCATCGCCTGGGCGCGCGGCGCGGCTTCTTCGGTCTCGGTGGTCAGCTTGGTGTCGGTCATTGTCGTCAGGATCTCCGTTCTGTTCCGGTGCTTGGTGTTCCGATGGTGGCGCGCCATCGCGGCAGTCACCGCGCAACGCACAACGCTGCGGGCGGGGGCGTGCGGATTGGCCTGGTTCGCGCGGATCCCGTCTCGCGCTGAACCGGACCATCTGCCGTCCGTCTCACGCAGCCGCCGGAGAAATGCGCGAGGCTCGCGGCATCTCGCCGCGTCGCACGCTTCCTGGCCTCTCTCCCGCGCGCATCGGGCACCCATACGGTGCCAGGCGGCGGTGCGGAACGTGGCGTGCGCTGCACGATCCATCGCTCCACGAGACTGCGGTCCATGAACCGACCCTTCCCGTTGCCGCCCCGCCTGCGTGAGGCGCATCGTTGTGTGTCGGGTTGCGACGACATGCGATGCGCGAATCGCGTCAAGCGGTGCGAACGAAGCAACGCTATCCGGTCCTGCAACGTCAGTGTCAAACATAATCGCACATCGATGATGCGCATTGTGCGCATTGCCTGTGCGCCTGCCCGCGCCTTGCGCAGTGGCGGATGCGCTGATGCGCGTGCTGGCAAGCAAACTTCGCATCCGTCCGCGCGCGCGGCGCGGACGGATGCGTGAACGCTCAGCGCGCGCCGATCGGCGGCACGGGGCGCTGTTCGGCGCCGGTGTAGTGCGACAGCGGGCGAATCAGCCGGTTGTCCGCCGCCTGTTCGAAGACATGCGCGGCCCAGCCGGTGATGCGCGAGCAGACGAAGATGGGCGTGAACATCGGGATGTCGAAACCCATCAGGTAGTAGGCAGGGCCTGCGGGGAAATCGAGGTTGGGGTGGATGTTCTTCACGCGCAGCATCTTCGCCGCCAGCACGCGCGAGGTCTCCATCCAGCGGCGGTCGCCCACGACCTCCGCCATTTTCTCGGCGTATTTGGTCATCGTCGGCACGCGGGAATCACCATTCTTGTAGACCCGATGCCCGAAGCCCATGACCAGCGCCTTGTGGTCGAACTTGCCCTCGAGCCAGGTCTCCGCCGCTTCCGGGCTGCCCACCTCCTTGAGCATGTGCATCACCGCCTCATTCGCCCCGCCATGCAGCGGACCCTTGAGTGCGGCGATGGCGGCGGCGATCGCACCATGCAGGTCCGCCCCCGTCGAGGTCACCGTCCGCGCCGTGAAGGTCGAGGCGTTGAAGGTGTGCTCGGCGTAGAGGATCATCGAGACGTCGAAGGACTTGATGACCTCTTTCTGCGGCACCTTGCCGAAGACCAGGTGGAAGAAGTTCTCGCAGAAGGGCAGCGACGGGTCGGGCGCGATCGGTGCCAGGCCCTTCGACAGCCGGTTGGTCGCCGCCACCGCGGTGGGCAGCTTGGCCAGCAGCCGCATCGCCTTGCGCCGCTGCGCCGCATCCGAGACATCGCCCGCTTCCGGATCCTCTGCCCCCATGAAGGAGACGGCGGTGCGGATCGCATCCATCGGGTGGGCATTGGCCGGGATCTCGGCCAGCACCCGCAGCAATGCGGGCGAGAGGGCGCGGTTCGCGCGCTCCTCCGCCTGGAAGGCGGCAAGCTGCGCGGCGTTCGGCAGTTCGCCATGCCAGAGCAGGTAGGCCACCTGCTCGAAGTCGCTCTCCTCGCACAGATCCTGCACGGCATAGCCGCGATAGGTCAGGGAGTTGGTCTCCGGCATCACCTTGGAGACCGCGGAGACATCGGCGTAGACGCCGACCAGGCCCTTGTAGAGGGTGGGGGTCGCTTCGCTCATCTGCGTGCCCCTCCCTCAGAAGATGCCGGGCTTGGCGTCGAGCAGCGCGCCGGCCGGCAGCGTGACGTTGAGCGCATCCAGCTCGCCGGCGGGGATGTTGGCGAGGTCCTCGGCCGCGGCGATGAAGCGGTTCTGCTCGCGCGTCGTCAGGATGCCCTCGGTCAGGATGCGGAACTTGTTGATGTATTGCGCCCGGGCGAAGGGCCGCGCGCCGTTCGGGTGGGCATTCGCCACGCCCAGCTCATCCACCAGCTTCGTGCCGTCCTTGAAGAAGATCTCCACGCGGCCGCCGAAGGCCAGCGTCTCGGGATCCTTCGAGTGGTAGCGCTTGGTCCAGGCAGGGTCCTCGCGCGTTTCGATCTTGTGCCACAGGCGCACCGTATCCGCGCGGTTGGCGCGCTTGGGGGCGTAGCTGTCCACATGGTGCCAGCGCCCGTCCTGCAGGGCGACGGCCAGGATGTACATGATGGAGTGGTCGAGCGTCTCGCGGCTCGCCTTCGGGTCCATCTTCTGCGGGTCGTTGGCGCCGGTGCCGATCACGTAGTGGGTGTGGTGGGAGGTGTGCAGCACGATCTTCTCGATCGCCTCGAAATCCTTGATGCTCTCGCGCATCCGGAAGGCGAGGTCGATCAGCGCCTGGGACTGGTACTCGGCCGAGTGCTCCTTGGTGTAGCTGTCGAGGATAGCGCGCTTCGGCTCGCCGGCCTCGGGCAGCGGCACCTCGTAGTACACGGGCTCATAGACGGTCTTGCGGCCCTTGCTGTCGGCCTGCGTGCGGCCCGAGAGCACCCAGGCGATCACGCTGTCCTCACCCTCATAGATCGGGCTCGGCGCGCCCTCGCCGCGCATGCAGCGGTCCACCGCCTCGATCGCCAGCTTGCCGGCATGGGCAGGGGCATAGGCCTTCCAGGAGCTGATCTCGCCCTTGCGGGACTGGCGGAAGCTGACCGAGGTGTGCAGCGCCTGCTGGATGGACTGGAACACGACCTCCCGCTTCAGGCCGAGCAGCGTGCCGATGCCCGCCGCCGCCGCCGGGCAGAGATGGGCGATGTGGTCCACCTTGTGCTCATGCAGGCAGATGGCGCGCACCAGGTCGATATGCAGCTCATAGGCGGTAGCGAGGCCGCGGATCAGGTCCTTGCCGGACTTGCCCATGGCCTGCGCCACGGCGAGCACGGGGGGGATGTTGTCGCCGGGGTGGGAGTAGTCGGCGGCGAGGAAGGTGTCGTGCATGTCGAGCTCACGCACCGCCGTGCCATTCGCCCAGGCCGCCCATTCGGGGGAGACGGTGGTGGCGGACTTCACGCCGAACACGGTCGCGCCACCGGCCTTCTTCGCATGGCCCAGCGCCATGCCGCGCGCCGAGACGACGGGGCGGCGGTTGATGGCGGCGATGGCGACCGAGGCGTTGTCGATGACGCGGTTGATGATCATGGCCTGCACGTCCTTCTGGACGGCCACCTTGTCCACCGCCACGCCGGCCATCTTCCAGGCCAGCTGGTCCTCGCGCGCGAGCAGCGCCTTCGAGGCGTGGACCTTCACCGGATGCAGCTTCATTTTTCTCTTCCTCACCAAAAGCCGTGATGCGCTGTTTTGCGCCGTGCGCGCGTGATCGTCCATTCCGATTGGCGCGGTGGCGCGATATGGTTTTCGTATGGATTTTCGTCTCGTGCGCCGTCTCGGGCATTTTCTCGCCGTGGCCGAGGAGGGTCATTTCGGTCGCGCCGCCGCGCGGCTCGGCATCTCGCAACCACCGCTGACCGCGCAGATCCAGGCGCTGGAGCGCGAACTCGGCGTGCAACTGCTCGAACGCACAGGCAAGGGCGCGCGGCCCACGCGCGAGGGCGAGGCGCTGCTGCCGCTCGCGCGGCGCATGGCGGAAGAGGCCGGGCAGATCGAATCCCTCGCCCGCGAACTGCGCGCCGGGCGGCACGCGCCCGTCGCACTCGCCTGCGTCACCTCCGCGCTGTTCGACTACCTGCCGCCCCTGGTGCGCGCGCTGCAATCGGCGCGGCCTTCCTCGGCCATCAATGTGCGCGAGATGGACACGGCCGATGCGGTGGAGGCGCTGCGGCGCGGCGAGGTGGACCTCGCGCTTTTGCGCCTGGAGCGCGACCGCGCGCCGATCCGCCTGCGCTCCCTGGGGCGGGATGTGCTGGCGGCCGCCCTGCCGCTGGAACACCCCCTCGCCCAATCGGCCGCGCCCCTGCCGCTCGCGGCCCTGGCGGATGAGCCGATGCTGGTGCTGCCGCGCGGCATCAGCCCCGCCTATTCCGACGCGATGGTCGCCGCCTGCCGCGAGGCCGGCTTCACGCCGCGCGCGGTGCGCGAGGTGGGCAGTGCGATGGCGCAGCTCGGCTTCGTCGCGGCGGGGCTCGGCGTGGCGCTGGTGAGTGCGGGCATGGCCCGGCTGCGCCCGCCGGGGGTTGCCTTCCGCAGCCTCGAAGGCCCGATCCAGGCGGTGGGGGTGGCGCTGGCCTGGAATGCGGAACGCGAAAGCGCGGCCACGCGCCTGGCGCTGGAACTCGCGGATCGGCTGTTTCCCGCCGCCCGCCCGCCCGCCGAGGAATTGCCCGAGCACCCCTGACGCATTAAACTATACGTAATGTTTAGGCGTGCGAGAGGCATCGGGCGGTGAGCATCCGCGACCCCAACTGGACGGAAAGCGACGCCGCGCGCGTGCTGGCGAGCGCGGCCTGGCGGCAGCCCGAGGCGACGCTCTCCTTCCGCGTCGAACCCGCCCTGCTCATCGCCGACAATGCGGGCTTCCTGCTGGCCGATCCGGGCGGGGCCTTTCGCAACGCCTTCGTTACGGTGAACCTCACCGCCGGCAATCTCTACCATTTCTGGGCCGAGACGGCGCAGAACATGCCCGGCACGCCCAACCTCGAGATCTATGACGGTGCCGGCTACCGCCTCCAGGCGATCGATGCCGATGAACTGCAGCCCGGCGCCGATGATGCCGATACGGATTCGCTGATCCTCTTCGCGCCCGAGGTCTCGGGCACCTACTACCTCAACATCCGCTACGGCACCTGGCCCTTCCTCAGCGGCTTCCTGCTGGAGGGGTGGGAGGATCTCGGCGCGGATTTCGCCAACCGGCTGCGCCCCGCGCCGAGCAGCGTCACCCTCTCCCCGGGCACGCTGGCCCTGGCCGAGGGCGATGCGGGCAGCACGCGCTACAGCTTCACCCTAACGCGCAACGGCGACCTCTCCCAGTCGCAGAGCGTGGGCTGGTTCGTTGCCGGCAGCGGCGAGAATCCCGCCGATGCGGCGGACTTCGCCGACCCCGCGGCGCTGTCCGGCCGGGTCACCTTCGCAGCCGGCCAGGCGAGTGCCACCATCACCATCGATGTGCGCGGCGACACGCAGATCGAGCAGGCGGAGAGCTTCGAACTGCGCCTGCATGCGCCGAGCCCCGGCCTGGGGATCGGCAGCGGCAGCGCCACCGGCATCATCGCCACCGACGACACGGGCTATCGCCTCACCCTCTCCGACACCACGGTGGTCGAGCGCACGGATGGCTCGGCGGCGCTCATGATCACGGTGACGCGCAGCGAGGGCCTCGACTCCGTCTGGCGCGGCAGCTGGAGCGTCGGCGCGGCCGAGAGCGGGGCCAGCGCCGGGGCGGCTGACTTCACGGGCGGCGTGCTGCCGTCGGGCCGCATCGTGCTGCGCGAGGGCCAGGCCTCGGCCTTCTTCTTCGTCCCCATCGCCGCGGACACGCTGGAAGAGGGGCGCGAATCCTTCACCATCTCGCTCTGGTCGGGGGAGGAGCAGCAGCCGGACCAACTCGTCGCGCGTGCCACCGCCAGCATCCTCGATGCGCCGCCCCCGGGTGGTGGTGGTGGCGGCGGCCCCGCCTGGCGCATGTGGATCGACGCGACAAGCCTGGAGGCGCGCGAGGGCACGGGTGCGGCCGGCAGCTTCACCTTCACCCTGCGCGCCGACCTCCAGGGGGAGGAAAGCTTCTCCGCCCGCTGGCTGGTCCGCCCCGCCAGCGCCGAATCCGGCGCGTCGGCCACGGTGGATGCCGCGGATTTCGCGGCCGGCGAATTGCCCGGCGGCTTCGTGCGCTTCAGCGCCGACAGCGAAGCCTTCACCATCACCGTGACCTTTGCCGGCGATGGCGTGGAGGAGGCGAACGAGGCCTTCCGGATCCTGCTGGACCCGGTCTTCGCCAATGCCACCCCGGCCAGCCTCACCGCCACGCTGCGCGACGACGATGCGAATGTGATCTCCATCACCGCCCCGCCCGGCCCGGTGGCGGAGGGCAGCGGCACCGGCACGACCCTGACCTTCCGCGTGGACCGCGTGAGCGCGACCACCGAGCAGGTGGTGGATTGGGTGGCGAGCGGCATGACAGCCGCGGATTTCGCTTCCGGCCACGTCCCGAGCGGCCGCCTGACCTTCGGCCTCGGCCAGACCAGCAAGACCATCGCCCTCGAACTGCGCGGCGATGCCGTGGTCGAGACGACGGAGAGCCTGACCATCACGCTCTCCGCCCCCTTCGGCGGCGTGGACTTCGCCAACCGCAGCGCCACGGTCGCGGTCACGGATGACGACGCCCTGCTCTCACTGGCAGGCGATGCGCGCCTCACCGAAGGCGATGCCGGCACGCGCCTACTGAGCTTCACGCTGACGCGCGCCGGCAACCTCGACCAGGCCGCGAGCGTGCAATGGCGCGTGGCGGGCGACGCTGCGCTCACCGCCCCGGTGGATGGCGCCGATTTCGTCGTCGGCGTGCTGCCCAGCGGCACCGCAAGCTTCGCCGCCGGCGCGGCGAGCACCACGGTGACGCTGCAGATCGCCGGCGACACGCGCTTCGAGCCCGATGAGCAATTGCTGCTGCGCCTGTTCAACCCCTCGCCGGGCCTGGGGCTCGGCATCGACACGGCGCAGGCCATCATCGTCAATGACGACACCCAGGTCTCCCTCACCACCACCCCGCTGCACGTGGCGGAGGGCCATGCCGGCACCACCGACTTCGCCTTCACCGTGACGCGGGAGGGCGCGCTCGACCGGGTGCAGGGCATCACCTGGGCAACGGTGACCACCAGCGGCCAGTCCCGCCCCTCGGATTTCGTCGGCGGCGTGATGCCCGGCGGCAGCCTCACCTTCGGCATCGGCGAGGCGAGCAAGACCATCCTCATCCCCGTCGCCGGCGACATCTTCCTGGAGCCGGACGAGGATTTCTGGGTGCAGCTTTCCGCCCCCACCAACGGCCTCACCCTCGGCAATGCCCGGGCCAGCGCGCGCATCCTCAGCGACGACAGCCGCATCGGCTTCACCGGCGTGCCGCTCAGCGTCGCCGAGGGCCAGGCGGGTGCCACGCGGCTGACCTTCACCCTGGCGCGGGAGGGCGCGCTCGGCCTCAGCCAGACGGTGGATTGGGTGCTGGAGGGGGCTGGCCTGAATCGCGCCGATGCGGCGGATTTCCTGGGCGGCGTGCTGCCCTCGGGCCGCGTCACTTTCGCCCCTGGCGAGGCGACCGCGACGATCGGCATCGACATCGCGGGCGACCTCGCGGTGGAGGCGGAGGAGGGTTTCCAGCTGTTGCTGCGCAACCCGGGCAGCGGCGTCGTGCTCGGCACCGCGTCCGTGCAGGGCAGCATCCTCAACGACGATGCGCGGCTGCGCGTGACGGCGCTGGAGGCCGCGAAGGCCGAGGGCGCTTCCGGCTTCACGCCCTTCACCTTCCAGATCACGCGCGACGCCAGCACGCCGCAGACCCAATCGGTGGAATGGTCGGTCTTCGCGCCGGGCGGGCGCGGCCAGGCGGGGGCGTCCGATTTCCGCGACAGCGTGCTACCCGCCGGCCGGGTGGAGTTCCTGCCCGGCGAGCTCGCGAAGCTCGTCACCGTGGAGCTGCGCGGCGATGCGGCGGTGGAGCCGGCCGAGAGCTTCGCGCTGCGCCTCGCCAACCCCACGGGCGGGCTCAGCATCGGCGCGGGCAGCGCGGGTGCCACCATCCTGAACGACGACAGCCAGGTGGCGCTGACGCCGCGCGCGGCGACGCGGGCGGAGGGCGGCATCGGCGCCACCACGAACTTCCTCTTCGACATGACGCGCAGCGGCGTGCTCGCCGAGGGGCAGAGCGTGGATTGGGCGGTGGTGGCCGGCGGCGATGCGCCGCGCGCCAATGCACTCGATTTCATCGGCGGCGCGCTGCCCAGCGGTCGCATCACCTTCGCCGAAGGCCAGGCCAGCGCGCTCATCAGCGTGCCCGTGGCCGGCGATGCCCTGGCCGAGGGGCAGGAGCAATTCCTCGTGCGGCTCTTCACCCCGAGTGCCGGACTCAGCCTCGGGACGCGCGAGGCGCGTGGCACGATCCTGAACGACGACACCTCCGTCTCCATCGCCGCACCTTCGGGCCCGCTGGCGGAGGGCGATTCGGGCAGCACCGCCTTCACCTTCACCCTCAGCCGCACCGGGCGGCTCGATGCGGCGCAGGAGGTCAGCTGGTCGGTCTCCGGCATCGGCAGCCCCCGCGCCAATGCGCAGGATTTCGCGGGCGGCGTGCTGCCGGCTGGGCGAATCGCCTTCGCGCCCGGCCAGGCGAGTGCGGAGCTCAGCGTGCTCGTCGCCGGCGATACGGCGCTGGAAGGCGCGGAGCAGTTCCTGGTGCGGCTCTTCGCGCCGAGTGCGGGCCTGCGCGTGGAGGTGCCGCGCGCCATCGCCACCATCGCGAATGACGACCCGCCCGCCCTGCCCCTGGCGGCTTCGATCTGGGATATCTGAGGGGCCCAGTTGGCGCGACGGCCGGCTGGGCCTAGCCTCACCTCTTCGACAGACGGAGAGAGAAAGCATGTCCGACAGCGCCGCCCCCTATGATCTCGTCATCCTCGGCGATGTCGTGCTGTCGGACCGAGTGATCGCGGGCGGCTATGTCGCGGTGCGGGGCGAGACCGTCGCGGCGATCGGCGCGGGCGCGCCGCCGCCGGCGAAGCGGCTCGCGGATCATCGCGGCAAGCTGCTGATGCCGGGCCTGGTGGATGGGCACATGCATACCTCGTCCAGCACCGGCTGGCCGGGGATCGAGGGTGCGACCATGTCCGCCGCCGCGGGCGGTGTGACCACCGTCTGCGACATGCCCTATGACGTGCCCAACCCGGTCACCACCGCGGCGATCTTCGCCGACAAGGTCGAGGCCGTGCATCGCTTCTCGCATGTCGACATGGCGCTCTATGCCACCATCAAGAAGACCGGCGGGGGCGACGACATCGCCGCGCTGGCCGAGGCCGGGGCCTCCGCCTTCAAGGTCTCCACCTATGAGTACGATGCCCACCGCTTCCCGCGCATCGACCACCCCACCATGCTCGGCGCCTTCGCGGAGATCGCGAAGACCGGGCTGATGGTGGGCGTGCACAATGAGGACCAGGAGTTGGTGGTGAAGCTGACCGAGGCCGCCAAGGCCGCCGGCAACACCTCCCCCATCTGGCACTGCAAGACCCGCCCGCCGATCACCGAGACGATGGCCGACCTCGAGATCTTCGAGATGGCGCTGGAGACGGGGGCGCATGTGCACATCGCCCATTCCTCCCTCGCGCGCGGCTTCGAACTCGCCAAGCTCTACCGCGCGCAGGGCGCCAAGACCTCGGGCGAGGCCTGCATCCAGTATCTGTGCATGACGGAGGAGGACATCGTGCGCCTCCAGGGCTTCGGCAAATGCAACCCGCCCTTCCGGAGTGCGGAGGAAGTGGAGCGCATGTGGGGGGCGATGCGCGATGGCATCGTGGCCTATGTCTCGACCGACCACGCGCCCTGGCCGAAGCCCAAGAAGGAATACACGGGCGACATCTTCGCCGTCGGTGCGGGCCTCACCGGCATGCAGTCCTTCGCGCCGCTGATGTACACGCTGCTGGTCGAGCGCGGGCTGCCGGCGACCGTGATGGCGAAGCAGTGCTCGGAGGATCCGGCGCGCTTCCACGGGCTCGACCCCAAGAAGGGCGGAATCCGCAT
>Ga0315900_10012302_pt1 | contig 10512 bp, 11 predicted proteins | sample LakEriMetagenome_FD_203521 | JGI IMG/M metagenome (GOLD analysis project Ga0315900, IMG submission 203521) | Freshwater fungal communities from buoy surface, Lake Erie, Ohio, United States - Buoy 12 MA114 | ecosystem: Environmental > Aquatic > Freshwater > Lake > Lake biofilm | place: USA: Lake...
GCACGCTCATCAGGCCGGAGGCCAGGCCATAGGCGATGATGAACAGCGGAATCGCGCCCGCTGCCGCCAGGGGCAGCAGCAGCGCCAGCGGCATGGCGGCCATGGCGAAGGAGGCCAGGCGCACGGCGCTCATGCGCGCCCCGCCCGCGAGGTCCAGCAGCCGCGCCGTGACCTGGGCGGGGCCGATCAGCACTGCCCAGAAGATCGCGGCCTCGCCGGACAGGCCCAGCGCGCCCACCAGCCCGACCATGTTCGCCAAGATCGCGCTGCCCACCAGCGTCTGCAGTGTCAGCGCGGCGGAGAGCCAGCGCAGCCGCGGCGGCAGGGTGGCAGCGGGCGCGCGCGGCGGGCGGGGGCCGCGCGGGCCGGCGGGGAGCATCCATAGGTGCAGGGGCAGGGCGACCAGCAGATGCACCGCCGCCGCCGCCCCCACCGCGCCCCGCCAGCCATGCCGCGCCTCGAGCCAGGCGAAGGCCGGCCAGGCGATGACGGAGGCGAAGCCCGACATCACCGAGACCATCCCGAGCCGCTTGCGCGCGCCCTCCCGCCCCAGCACGGCGAGCGCGGCATTCGCCGCCTCGGTCAGCGCCAGCGCCCCGCCCGCCCCGAGCACCAGGCAGGCGAACAGGGCGCCGAGCGGCCCCTGTGCCAGGGCCAAAAGGCCAAGCCCGGCGGCGAGCAGCACCGAGCCCACTGCCATCGCGAGCCGCGCGCCATGCCGGTCGATCAGCCGCCCCGCATGCGGCGCGAGCAGGCCCGCTAAGCCAAGTTGCAACGCGATGCCGCTGAAGGTCGCCCCGGGTGGCAGGCCGAGTGCGGCCTCGATCGGCGCGCCAAGCACGCCGGGCAGGAAATAGGTGCTGCCCCAGCCCAGGATCTGCGTGAGGCCGAGGGCGGCGAGCAGCGGCCCCGCGGCGCGGGCATTCACGCAGTGGTCGCCAGCAGCACCACCCCGGCCGAGATCAGCGCGATGGCGGCGATCTTCGCCGGCCCCAGGCTCTCGCCGAACATGCCCCAGCCGATCAGGGCAATCACCACATAGCTCGCCGCGGTGCAGGGCAACGCCACGCTCATCGGGATCTTGCGGAGGGCGATGATGTAGAGCAGCGCCGCGCCGCCATAGCAGCCCAGCCCGATGATGGTGGGCCAGCGAAACAGCTGGTCCATGAAGCCGGCCGAGGCGGCGACGGAATCCGACGCCCCCGATTTCAGCAGGATCTGCCCGACCAGGGAGGTCGTGATCGCCGCCGCCAGGACCAGCCAGTAGACGATCACGACACGGCCCGCATTTTCGGCGCGTCCTCACCGCTGCCTGGTGCTGCGATGACCTGCCGCACCACGCCCTGCGGCTTGCCATTGGCCGAGAGGAAGGCGCGGCCGACATATTCGCCGAGCACCCCCAGGATCAGGAACTGCACGCCCGAGACCAGCAGCACCACCGTCATCATCGAGGCCCAGCCCGAGGGCGTCTCGCCCGACAGCCCCTCGAACACCACCACGCCGGCCGCCAGCACGCCCAGCACGCCCAGCGCCGCACCGGCCAGGATCGCAAGCCGCAGCGGCAGGACCGAGAAATTGGTGGCGAGGTTCAGCCACAGCAGCACCAGCCGCTTGAGCGTGTAGTTGGAGCGCCCTTCGGCGCGCGGCAGATGCTTCACCTCGATGCTGTCGAGGCGCTGCGTCACCTGCATCAGCAGGCCGTCGACGTAAGGGTAGGGCCCGCTGTAGCGCGCCACCTGCTCGACCGCGAAGGCGCTCATGCAGCGGAAGGAGGAGAGGTAGAGCCCCTTGGGCTTGTCGAGCAGCATGTCCGCCACGCCATTGGCGAAGCGGCTGCCGAGGTTGCGCCAGCCCTCATGCTCCTTCTTCGCGTAGCGCGTATAGACCACGTCCCAGCCACCCAGCCGCGCATGGTCGTAGAGGCGGATGACCTCCTCCGGCGGGTTCTGCAGGTCGTCATCCATGGTGATGACGTAGCGCCCGCGCGCATGGCGCAGCCCCGACATCACCGCGTTGTGCTCGCCGAAATTGCGCGCGTGCTCGATATAGGTGAGCGGCACGGTGGCGCGCGCGGCGAGCTCGCGGCAGACATCGCCGGAATTGTCCGGGCTGCCGTCGTTCACCAGCACGATCTCGATGCCCCCTTCCGGGCGCAGCGCCGAGAGCGCTTCGACCAGGGCGCCGACGGTGGAGGCACCACGATAGACCGGCACCACGATGGACAGGCCGATGCCGCGGCCGAGGCTGTCAGTCACGCGGGGATACTCCTTCGATCAGTGTCGCGTGGCGACGACCAGCACGGAACCGCCGCCCGGCATGGGAATGCCGAGATTGCCGATCCGCCGCTCGGTCTCCGACACGGCATGCAGGGTCTGGTCGAGCCAGGGGGGAAAGCGGGTGACATCGCTCGGCGCATCGGCGCGGCGCGCCAGCACCTTGCGTTGCAGGGCCATCAGCGGGAACAGCAGACCGTTCCAGTAGCGGGCCGAGATGTTGGTGAAGCCGGCCGCCGCGAACAGCCGCGCGGCGCTGCCCGCGGTGTAGCGCCGGGCGGTGTGCACCCGCGCGTCATGCGCGCTGCGCATCCACTCATAGGCCGGCAGGTTCGCCACCAGCGTGCCGCCCGGGGCGAGCACGCGGTGCAGCTCCGCCAGGCCCTTCGCCTCATCGAGCCCGGCATGGCAAATCACATCGATGCTGACCGCCGCGGCGAAGCTGGCATCGGCGAAGGGCAGGATGTTGGCGTCGCCCACCACCACCGGGAAGCCGGATTTCTGGGCGGCGCGGCGCGTCGCCTCGGCATCGTATTCCAGGCCCATGGCGGGCCGGCCCGGCAACTGCCCGGCGAGGCGCTTGAGAAAGCCGCCCGTGCCGCAGCCGGCATCGAGCACCGGGCCGGGCGGTCCCGGGCGGCGGCGCAGGGCATCGAGCACGCGCGCATGCGCGGCGCGATACCACCACATGCCGTCCTCGGCGGCGTCCATCAGGGCGTATTCTGCGTGTTCCACGGGGGCTTTGTGGCGGTCCCACGCGGCGGCGGCAAGGCGCTGGCGCGGCGGGGGTGCGGCGGAGCGCCGCGGCGCTGCCATAATCGGGGCGGAGAAGCCCCTTGGCTAACTGGGCGGACGCAGTTGCGCGCGGGCCGCCCCGGGCCGAGACTGCCCCCCGTGAGCGCCTGATGACCCCCCCCGACCAGCCCACCGCCCTTGAGGCGGAGGCCCTGCCCCTGTCGCGCCCGACCCCCCGGCCCCTGGCCCGGGCCAAGATGCTGCGCGCGGCCGCCCTGCTGCCGGCGCTGGCCTTCGCGCTGATGGCGCTCTCGCCCCCGCTCAACCACGATGTCGCCGCCATCCTGAACTTCGCCGAGCGCTGGCTGGCGGGCGAGCGGCTCTATCGCGACCTGCTCGACGTCAACCCGCCGCTGATCTTCGTCCTCACCGCCATCCCCGCCGCGATCGCGAAATGGACGCCGCTGGATGGCGTGCAGGCGCAGCTGCTCTGCGTGATGCTGTGCTGCATCATGGCCTGGCGGATGACTCTGGCGCTGCGCGACCGCGCCGCCGAGGGCCCGGTCGAGGCCGCGGTGCTGGATGCGCTTGTGCCGCTGGTGGCGGTGCTCGCTGCCTATGATGTCGGGCAGCGGGAGCATCTGATGGGGCTCTTCGCCATGCCCTACGCCTTCCTCGCGGCGCGGCGGATGCAGGGGCTGGCGACACCGTCGCGCCTCGCGCTGGGGGTCACCTTCGCCGCCGCGCTCGGCTTCGCGCTGAAGCCGCATTTCCTGGCCGTGCCCTTCCTGGTGGAGGCGCTGGTGCTGTGGCGGCGCGGCCCGCGCGCGGCGCTGCGCGATCCGCTGCCCTGGCTGATGGCGCTGGTCTGGCTGCTCTACCTCGCCTCCCTGCCGCTGCTCTTTCCCGATTACCTCGGCCACGTCGTGCCCTTGGTGATGCAGTTCTACCTGGGCAGCCACGGCTTCGGGCTGATCGACGTGCTGTTCGGCCCGCTGCTCGGCCCGGCGCTGCTGGCGCTGCTGCTGGGGCTTAGCCTGCTGGCCTGGCGTGAGGCCGGGGAGGTGGCGCGCGCGCTGGGCTGTGTGGGCGTAGGTGCCTTTCTTTCCGCCTGGGTGCAGCACAAGGGCTGGTCCTACCATGTCGTGCCGGTGGCGATGGCCACCGCGTTGCTCTGCGGGCTGCTGGCTGCGCGCTGGCTCGACCGCGCCTTGCCGGGTGCCCGCGCGGGGCGTGCCGCACCGGTGCTGGCGCTGGGGGCGGCGCTGGCTGTCAGCCTCGTGCATGTGCGTGGCGAGAGCCCCTGGCGGCAGATCTGGTATGGTGCCACGCGCGATGGCGAGCTCACTCGCGTGCTGAAGCGCGAAGTGGCGGGGGAGCGCCTGCTGGTGCTCTCGCCTGACATCTACCCGGTCTATCCGGCGCTGAACTACGCGCAGGCGCGCTCGACGCTGCGCACGATGAATCTGTGGCTGCTGGTCGGCGCCTATCCCGATTGCCCGGAAGGTGCGCCGCGCTATCGCGAGACCTGGGAGATGTCGCGCCCCGAATTCCTGGTCTACCGCACCGTGGCCGAGGATTTCGCGCGCGCCCCGCCCGGCGCGGTGCTGGTCGCGCGCAACCCAGGCATTCCGAGATGCGGTGCGGAGGAATTCGACTTCATCGAGTATTTCTCCCGCCACCCTGCCTTCGAGGCCACCTGGCAGCGCTACACGCGGGTGGTCCACATGGACACCTACCGGCTCTACATTCGCGAGGATTGATGACGCACCAGGATTACGTCGGCCGCGTAGAGACGCGCGAGGATCGGCTCGACGGGCGGCTGCTGCGCGGCCTCGCCGCGACGCTGGGCATGGCCACGCCTGAAGCCCTTCCCCCCACCTGGCACTGGATGCTGTTCCAGGACTGGGTGATGCCCGACAATATCGGCCCCGATGGCCACCCCCGTCGCGGCGGCTTCCTGCCCCCCGTGCACGACCTGCCCCGCCGCATGTGGGCCGGTGGGCGGCTGGTCTTCCATCCCGTCGCGCTGCTGGAAGGGCAGACGCTGCGCCGCACCAGCACCATCCTGAAGGTCGAGGAGAAATCCGGCGGCACCGGCCGGCTGGTCTTCGTCACCGTGCGGCATCTGGTGGAAGGCCCGGCCGGCCTCGCCATCGAGGAAGAGCAGGACATCGTCTATCGCGGCGCCGAGGGCGCGGCCGTGAAGCCAGCCGAGCCCGCCCCCGCCTGGCCGGGTGCCGCCAGCACGACGCTGGTGCCCGACCCGGTGATGCTGTTCCGCTACTCGGCGCTGACCGGCAATGGCCATCGCATCCATTACGACCACCCCTATGTCACGGGGGTGGAGGGCTATCCGGGCCTGGTGGTGCATGGGCCCTTGCAGGCCACGCTGCTGGTGCATCACGCGCTGGCGCAGGCACCGGGGATGCGCCTCGCCCGCTTCGCCTTCCGTGGCCGCCGCCCCTGCTTCGATGGCCGGCCCCTCACCTTGCTCGCGAAACCCGACGGCAAAGGGTTCAAGCTCGAGACGCGCGACGCCGAGGGCGCCACCTGCCAGCAGGCCGAGGCCGAGATGGCGCCGAGCTTTGCCTGATCGAAAGCCCGGCGCGCCGGCCACCCAGCCGGCGCGCCTGCGCCTGCCCGTCCGCCTGCCCTTGGCACAGGACACGTTGCACGGCATCGCCATCATCGCCACCGGCTATGCGGTGATCTCGCTGGCCGATGCGGCCGTGAAATGGGCGCTGCCCGAGGTCGGCGTGGCGGTTGCGATGATCTGGCGCGGGATCTTCGGCATGCTCGGCATCGCGCTGCTCGCGCGCTTCCAGGGGCTGCGGCCGGTGCGCATCCCGTTGCTGACCCTGCGCTCGGCGCTGCATTGTGTGGTCACGGTGGCCTTCTACGTCGCCTGGTTCAACAACTTCCCACTCGGTGCCTCCTACGCCGTGAATGCGGCGGCGCCCTTGGTGATGACGGTGCTGGCCATTCCCCTGCTGGGTGAGAAGGTGGGGTGGCGGCGCTGGACCAGCACCTGTGTCGGCTTCATTGGCGTCATGGTGATCCTGCAGCCGGGCGGCGAGCTCTGGCGGTGGGAGGCCGCGATGCTGCTGGTCGGCGCGGGCACGCTCGCGCTCACGCGCATCTGGACGCGCGTGCTGGCGGCCACCGACACGCCCCAGGCCATCGCCTTCTGGCTGCTGGCGATGCATGTGCCGATGGGTTTCCTGCTGTTGCCGGTCTTCCCGCCGCAGGGGCCGGTGATTCCGGCCTGGGACATCACTCTCGCGCTGGCTTTCCTCGGCCTGGCCAATGGCTGCGCGCATTTCCTGTTCGCCCGCGCCTTCGCCATCGCGCCGGTCTCGGCGCTCGCGCCCTATGAGTACACCACGCTGCTCTGGGGCGGCCTGCTGGGCTTCCTGATCTGGTTCGAGGTGCCGTCCTGGTCCACGCTGCTCGGCGCGCTGATCGTGATGGCGGCTGGCTTGTACAACCTGCACCGCGAACATGTTCGAAAGCGGGAGGCCGCGCGCGCGGCGAGTCATGCCCCTTAGGCACGATTTCCGCCGCGGCGTGCTCTTCATGCTCGCCGCCTGCGCCATCTTCGCGGTGATGAGCGCGGTGGTGAAGTCGCTCGCCGGGCGGGTGCACTTCCTCGAGCAGATGTTCTTCCGTACGGCCTTCGCGCTGCCCGTGGTTTTGCTGATCGTCGCCCAGCGCACGCGCGGCGCTGGCTTCGCGGCGGTGCTGCGCACCAAGCGCCTGCCCGGCCATGTGCTGCGCGCCGCCAGCGGGACCCTGGCGATGGGCTGCAGCTTCTACGCGCTCGGCGTGCTGCCGCTGGCCGAGCACACCGCGATCACCAACACCACGCCGCTTTTCGTCACGCTGCTCTCCATCCCCTTCCTGGGCGAGAAGGTGGGGCTGCATCGCTTCGCCGCGGTGCTGGCGGGGTTCCTGGGCATCCTGATCATCGCGCTTGGGCAGGGCGCCTTCACCGGCGATTATGGCGGCGCGGCGCGCATGGGCCTGATCGCCGCCGTGCTGCACGGCATCTTCTCGGCCTGCACCACGATGATGGTGCGCAGCCTCTCCGCCACCGAAAGCTCCACCACCATCGTGATGTGGCAGTCGCTGCTGATGACCAGCGTGCTCGCGATGATGATGCCCTTCGTCTGGACCACGCCGAGCCTGCATGACCTGCTGCTGCTGGTGCTGATCGGCCTACTCGGCGGCGTGGCACAGGTGCTGCTGACCGAGGCCTGGGCGAGCGCGCAGGTCTCCTCCATCGCGCCCTATTCCTATTCCTCGCTGCTCTGGGCGGTGCTGTTCGGCTGGATCGCCTTCGGCGACGTGCCGGGGCTGTGGACGATCCTCGGCGCGCTCTGCATCGTGGCGGCGAGCCTCTATATCATGCAGCGCGAATTGCGACGGAGCCGGACATGAAATTCCTGCGCGAGGATTCCCTGCCAGTGGGCGTGGCGGCCGAGGTCGCGCCCGGCGTGCGCCGCTTGCTCTGCGGCAATCCGGGGCCCTTCACCTTCCGCGGCACCAATACCTACATCATCGGGCGCGGCCGCGTGGCGGTGCTCGACCCCGGCCCGGCCGATGCGGCGCATTTGCACGCGATCCTGCAGGCGATCCAGGGCGAGAGGCTCGAGAAGATCCTGGTCAGCCACACGCATCGCGACCACTCGCCCGGTGTGGCCGCGCTGCAGGAAGCGACCGGCGCGCCGAGCTTCGGCTTCGGCCCGCATCTCACGCCCCCCGACCAAGGCGGGGAGGGCGGCGACCACAGCTTCACCCCCGATGTGGTGCTGCCCGACGGCGCGGTGATCGAGGGCGCGGATTGGCGCGCCACCGCCATCCACACGCCCGGCCATTGCGCCAACCATCTCTGCTTCGCGCTGGAGAACGAGGCCGGTGCCGGCACGCTGTTCAGCGCCGACCATGTGATGAGCTGGTCCACCACCGTGGTCGGCCCGCCGGATGGCGACATGGCGCAGTACATGGCCTCCCTCGCGCGCCTGGCGACGCGGGACCATGATCTCTATCTGCCCGGCCATGGCCCGCCCTTGCCCGAGCCCGCGCCCTTCGTCGCCGGCCTCGCCGCGCATCGGCGCGAGCGCGAGCAGCGCGTGCTGGATGCGCTGCGCGCCGCGCGCCGTGCGACGGCGGAGGACCTCGTGCCCGCCGCCTATGGCCCGGCGCTGGAGCCCCGCCTGGTGCCCGCCGCCGCGCGCAGCCTGCTCGCGCATCTGCTGAAGCTCGCCGCGGAGGGCATGGCGCGGCGTGAGGGTGATCACTTCGAGGCGACGTGACGCGGGCGCTTGCTGCGGATCAATGACGCCGCCTGTGGGCTCCGCCACCTTCCGCCCAACGCCGCCTCGACCGGCGAGAGGGAAGGAGAGCGCCATGACCCGGCTTCGCAGCATGCAGGAGGCGATCACCCGCCGCGCCCCGGTGACCCTGCCACCCGAGGCCACGGTGCAGCAGGCCTGTTGCGAGATGCGCAACCATCGCATCGGCGCCGTGCTGGTGACCGATCCTGACGGCCATCTGCTCGGCATCTTCACCGGTCGCGACGCCATCTGCCGCATGCTGGCCGAGGGCCGCGACCCGAAGGCGACGCCGCTGCGCGCGGTGATGACGCCCCAGCCCGAGACCATGCCGCCTGACAGCCGCGCGGTGGAAGCCCTGCGCCTGATGCGCGATGGCGGCTTCCGCCACATGCCGGTGGTGCAGGGCAAGCGCCTGGTCGGCATCGTCTCCCGCGGCGATTTCCTCGGCGCCGAGCAGGCGCGGCTGGAGGAGGATGATCACCTGTGGGAGCGGCTGTAGTCAGTCGTCGCTCATGCGGTTGTCATTGCCGCGATAGACGATGCGCGGCCAGGCGTGGCGCTCCGCCGGCGGTGTCGCCAGCCAGACGGTGAACTCGCCCAGGATCATGCGCGTGATGTCGGCCAGCTTGTGCGTCGTCGTCTCCGACAGCGGCACGAAGCGCAGCCCCTCCAACTCGCCCGATCCCGCGATCTCGCCGCGCACGGATGCGGCCGGCGCGATCAGGAAGCGCGCATCGAAACGCATGGCGCGCGAGGTGGGAGTCACGGCGCGGCAGAGATAGTCGAGCGCGGCAAGATCCGCGAGCAGCCGCTCGCCCTTGCGCTCGCCCAGCAGCAGGCCGGTTTCCTCGTGCAGCTCGCGGATCGCCGCGACACCGATCGCGCGCGTCAGTGAGGGCGGCGCGCGATGCGCGATCCGGGCGCGCGTGTCCTCGCGCAATTCGGAGAGCACCTTCACGCGGTGGTCGCCGCGATCGACGCGCCCGCCGGGGAAGACCAGCACGCTCGGCATGAATTTGTGCTTGGCGTGGCGCATGCCCATCAGGATCTCGGGCTCGCTGGCGCCCTGGCGCCAGACGATGAGGCTCGCGGCGTGCCGCGGCTTGACCGTGCGCTTGCGTGCGGGCTTGGCCGGAACGCGGTCGAGGTCGCCGGGATTGTCGAAGACGGGCTCAGCCAAGATGGATACCCCTTGTCGCGAGCCAGGCGCGGAAATTCGCCCGCTCGGGCACTGAGAGCTGGCGCGCGCTGTTCTCGCTCCAGACGCAGCCTTCGCGCTTCGGGCCATGCACTTCCGGATAGCGCGGCTTGCCCGGCGGGCGCAGCGAATCATAGGCGGGCAGCGCGGCGGCGAGGCCGCTATCGTCGTAGCGCTCACGATGCACCACGACTGCTGGTGGAAGACGCGGCGAGGTCGCGCCACGCTGCGCGGGCCAACCCAGCGTCAGCCCCGCGACGGGGAAGACGCCCTCCGGCAGGTCGAAGATTTTCCCGATCAGGTCGAGATTGTTGCGCACATAGGAGATGGGGCAGGTGCCAAGCCCCAGGGCGTCTGCCGCCATGATGCCGAAGCCCATGGCGAGCGCGGCATCGGCGCTGGCATTGAGAAAGGTATCGACGCTGTCATTGGCGTGGCTGCGCCCATGCAGCGCGCAGATCTGCCGCCCGCGGCGGATATCGCCGCAGAAGATCAGCAGGACCGGCGCCTCCTTGATCCAGGGCATGGTGCCGATGGCATCCGCGATCGCCGCGATTTTTTGCGGGTCCCGCGTCACCAGGATCGAATACTGCTGCAAATCCGATTTCGCCGGCGCCGATTGCGCTCCCGCGAGCACAGCATCGAGAACCGGCTCGGGCACGGGATCGGCCGTGTAGCGCCGCGTGACGCTGCGGCCGAGCAGCGCGGCGAGGCCCGCGGGAATCTCGGGCGGCGCGAAGGGCAGGCTGCCATAACGCGCGCGGATCAGATCTTCAGACATGTGGGGAGCCTGCCACAAAGTGTCCTGCGCGCACCAGCCAGGCATCCGCCACCGTCACACCCTCGCCCGCGCGATGGATGATCAGCGGGTTGATCTCGGCCTCCGCCACGCCTGGCAGCGCGGCGAGGCGCGAGACGGCGACAATGGCCTGGGCGAGGGCGTCGAGGTCGCCGCGTGGCAGGTTGC
>Ga0315900_10012303_pt1 | contig 10512 bp, 9 predicted proteins | sample LakEriMetagenome_FD_203521 | JGI IMG/M metagenome (GOLD analysis project Ga0315900, IMG submission 203521) | Freshwater fungal communities from buoy surface, Lake Erie, Ohio, United States - Buoy 12 MA114 | ecosystem: Environmental > Aquatic > Freshwater > Lake > Lake biofilm | place: USA: Lake...
AGACCGAGGCGGTGCGCTTCGTCGGCGATCCCGTGGTCGCCATCGTCGCCGAGACGCGCGCCCAGGCCGAGGATGCGCTGGAACTCGTCGAGATCGAGTACGACATGCTGCCCGCCATCACCGAGACCGGCCGAGCGCTCGACGCGGCTGTGCCGGTGATCTGGGCGGAGCGCGGCAGCAATCTCTGCGTCGAATGGACCAATGGGCGCGAGGCCGAGGCCGACGCCGCCTTCGGCCGCGCGGCGCATGTCGCGACCATCGAACTCGTGCAGAACCGCGTGGTCGGCAACCCGATGGAGCCCCGCGTGGCCATCGGCTACTGGAACGCGGCCGAGGAACGCTACGAACTCACCAGCCCCTCGCAGGGCGTGTTCCGCGTGCGCGATCCGATGGCGAAGGACATTCTCAAGGTCCCGCCGGAGAAGCTGCGCGTCATGTCGCCCGACACCGGCGGCGGCTTCGGGCTGCGCAGCAAGTGCTTCGTCGAATCCGGCATGGTGCTCTGGGCGGCGCGGCGCCTCGGCCGGCCGGTGAAGTGGCGCTCAGGCCGCACGGAAACCTTCCTCTCCGACCCGCATGGGCGCGACCATGTGACGAAGGCGGAGATGGCCTTCGACGCGCAGGGCAAGGCGCTGGGTTTGCGCGTGCGCACCACGGCGGCGATGGGCGCCTATCTTTGCGATTTCGGCCCGCGCATCCCCACCGTCGCGGGCGCGCGCATCGCCGGCACGGTCTATGACCTGCAGGCGGTGAACATGCAGGTGCGCTGCGTCTTCACCAACACCTGCCCGACCGACGCCTATCGCGGCGCGGGGCGGCCCGAGATCGCCTACACCATCGAGCGGCTGCTCGATGTCGGTGCCGCGCAGCTTGGCCTGACGAAGGATGAGATCCGGCGCCGCAATTACATCCGCGCCGACCAGATGCCCTATGTGAATTGCGTCGGCAACGCGCTCGACAGCGGCGATTTCGCGGGCACGCAGAAGCTCGCGCTTGACCTCGCGCAGTGGGACGGCTTCGCCGAACGTCGGGCCGCGGCGGAAGCGAAAGGCAAGAAGCGCGGCATCGGCATCGGCTATTTCATCGAGGCTTCGGGCGGCGCGCCGCAGGAATGGGCGCGGCTCGCGATGGGCGAGGATGGTCGCGCGCAGCTTAGCGTGGGCACCTTCAGCCATGGCCAGGGGCATGAGACGGCCTTCGCGCAGATCGTGCACAGCCGGCTCGGCATTCCCTTCGAGGCGGTGGATCTCGTGCAGGGCGACAGCCTGGTGATCGAGATGGGTGGCGGCACGGGTGGGTCGCGTTCCTCGCAGATGGGTGGCGTGGCGACGCTGCGCGCCTCGGACGCCGTGCTGGCCAAGGCGCGGCGCATCGCGGCGCATCTGCTGGAAGCCGGCGTGGCGGATATCGAGCTCGAGGATGGCCGCTTCCGTGTGGCCGGCACCGATCTCGGCGTGACCTGGACGCAGGTGGTCGCGGCCGCGCAGGATCCGGCGAAGCTGCCTGCGGGCGAGACGCCGGGCCTGGATGAGAAGGTGGTCTACAAGCGCGACACGGAGTGCAACTTCCCCAATGGCTGCCATGTCGCGGAGGTCGAGATCGACCCCGAGACCGGCGTGCTGGAAGTCGTGCGCTACGCCGCCGTCGATGATGTGGGCAACGTCATCAACCCGATGCTCGTGCATGGCCAGTCGCATGGCGGCATCGCGCAGGGGCTCGGCCAGGCGGTTCTCGAGAACGCCGTCTATGACCGCGAGAGCGGCCAATTCATGGCGGCGAGCTTCATGGACTACGCCATGCCGCGGGCGAGCGACCTGCCGGACCTCGCCATCGGGTTCAACATCGTGCCCACGCCGGTGAACGAACTCGGCGTGAAGGGCGCGGGTGAGGGCGGGGCCTGTGGCGCGCCGCCGGCTATCATCTCGGCGGCCTGCGATGCCCTGGGTGTCACCCATATCGACATGCCGCTGACGCCGGAGAAGGTGTGGCGCGCCCTCAATTCTTGAGCGACGCGGCCACCTTCGCGCAGAAGCCGCCCACCTTATCCGGGTCGATCCAGCGCAGCACCGCCACCACGCGGCGCTCGGGCCAGATCCAGGTGACGTTGCCGCCCGCGCCCATCGCGAAGACACTGTCGCGCGGCGCGCCGGGCCAGCGGTCGGCGCCGTTCAGCCACCACAGGAAGCCGTAGCTCGGGTTCAGCGCGCAGGGGGTGACGGATTGCGCGATCCACGCGGCCGGCACCAGTTGCTTGCCGCCCCAGCTTCCGCCTTGCAGCACCAACTGCCCAACCAGCGCCTGGTCCTCGGCATGGATGCGCATGCCACCGCCCCAATGCGAGCCACCCGGCACGGAGGGCAGGCGCTGGCCTTCCACCTCCACGGTCGAGGTGTCGTAGGGATACCAGACCCAGTCGCGGCTGCCGCCGATCGGATCCAGGATGCGCTCCGCGAAAACCTCCGGCAGCGGGCGGCGGAACAGGCGCAGCAGGCACAGGCCGAGCCGGTTCACGCGGACGTCGTTGTATTCCCAATAGGTGCCCGGTGCGACCAACACGCGCTCGCCCCGCTTGGCCGTGCCCTCGCGGGAGAGGTCGCGGCCGCGGTCGATCTTGTCGGACTTGCCGAACAACTCGCCCTCCCATTCGGAGGTGTTGGTCAGCAGGTGCCGCCAGGTGATGGCGGCGTTCTGGTCGCTCTCGAAGCCGCCATCGCGGATCAGGTCGCGCACCGGCGCGTCGAGGTCGGGGATCAGCCCATCGGCCACGGCGATGCCGGTGAGCAGCGAGAGGTAGGATTTCGCCACGCTGAAGGTCATGTCGGCCTGGCGCGTATCGCCCCAGGCGCCGATCCGCGCGCCATCCTGCAGGATCAGACCGTTCGGCGCGCCGCGCGGGAAGATCGGGCCGATCACGGCATTGTCGGGCGGCGCCTCGAAATAGCCGCTCTCGAGATGCGCGCGCAGGTCGCGCGGGAAGGGGCTTTCATGCGCCTGGGCGAAGGCGATGGCGTCGGCGAGGCTGGATGCGTTCTGGCTCATGCGCCCACCCTGCCGCTTCGATGCGGCGAACGGAACCCCCTGCAAGCCGGCAGCGAAGGGACCATGTGATCGGCATCGAGGAGAGACAGGCCATGACCACGCAAACCCCCACCACCGAGACCGCCACCCTGGGGGGCGGCTGCTTCTGGTGCATCGATGCGGCGCTGCGCGACCTTCAGGGCGTCACCCGCGTGCATTCCGGCTATGCCGGTGGGCACCTCGCCCACCCGACCTATGAGCAGGTCTGCGCCAAGACCACCGGCCATGCCGAGGTGGTGCAGGTGGAGTTCGACCCCGCCGTACTCAGCTATGCCGATCTGCTGCGCATCTTCTTCACCCTGCACGACCCGACCACCAAGGACCGCCAGGGCAATGATGTCGGTCCGCAATACCGCAGCATCATCCTGCACCACTCCCCCGAGCAGGAGGCCACGGCCCGCGCCGTGATTGCCGAGATCGACGCGAGCGGCATCTGGGGCCGCCCCGCCGTGACCGAGGTGGTGCCCTTCACCACCTATTGGCCCGGCGAGGCCGAGCACCAGGACTACTTCACCCGCAACCCCTGGTCCGGCTATTGCCGCGTGGTAGTCGCGCCCAAGGTGGCGAAGTTCCGCAAGAGCTTTGCCGCGCGCCTGAAGTCGGCCGCGGCCTGAGGGGGAAACGATGAGCATCTTCGGCAAGGCCAAGACGGCGGAAGAGACCTTCCCGGTGCAGAAGAGCGAGGCCGAGTGGCGCGCCGCCCTCTCGCCCGAGGCCTTCCGCGTGCTGCGCCAGCACGCCACGGAACGCCCGGGCACCAGCCCGCTCAATGCCGAGAAGCGGCCCGGCACCTTTGCCTGCGCCGGCTGCGGCACGGCCCTGTTCGATGCCGGCACGAAGTTCGAGAGCGGCACCGGCTGGCCGAGCTTCTTCGCGCCGTTGCCCGCGGGCATCGCCACCACCACCGACCGCAGCTTCTTCATGACGCGCACCGAGGTGCATTGCGCCAATTGCGGCGGCCATCTGGGCCATGTCTTCCCCGACGGCCCGCCGCCGACCGGGCAGCGCTACTGCATGAACGGCGTGGCGCTGCGATTCGAACCCGCCGAATAGCGCCTTCACAGCGCCATGAAGCCGGTGGAAAAGGAGGGCGCCGGGCAGGGGGCTCGCCCGGCCCCCTTTCTCGCCCCCTGCAAGGCCTAGACGCTGTGCGTATCCTTCCCGTTCTGGCAGCCCTTCTGCTCGGCACCCCGGCCGCCCGGGCCGACCTGCTCTATGTGCTGAATTCCGGCGAAGCCTCGGTCAGCGTCATCGACGCCACGACCCGGACGGAGGCGCGGCGCATCCCCATGCTGCGCGAACCCCATCATCTGGTGCTCACCCCCGATGGGCAGCAACTCGTCATCGCCGATTCCGGCGGCAATGAGGTGCTCTTCGTCGAGCCCAAGACCGGCGAGGTGCTGCGGCGCGAGCGGGTCTCCAACCCCTATCACCTCGAATACAGCCCCGATGGCCGCTTCCTGGTGGTGGCAAGCCTGCGCCGCGACCAGGTGGACCTCTACGACGCGGCCTCGATGCAACTCATCCGCCGCTTCGCGCCGGGCGACATGCCGAGCCACGTCGCCTTCAGCCCGGACAGCCGCTTCGTCTATGTCACGCTGCAGGGCGACCGCGCCGTGGTGGCCTTCGACCTCGAGACCCGCCAGCAGATCTGGACGGCCGAGGTGGGGCCCGAGCCCGCGGGCATCATCTGGCATCGCGGCCGGCTGATCGTGGGCATCATGGGTGGCGACTATTTCGTCTCCCTCAACCCCGAGACGCGGGAGGTGACGCGCGCCTTCTCGCTCGGCCGCGGCGCCCACACCATCTACCCGCATCCCAATGGCACCGCGCTCTACGCGACCAGCCGGGTCGACAGCCGCCTGGCCGAGATCGACCCCGAGACCCTGGCGGTGCGCCGCGTCTGGCCGATTTCCGGCGGGCCGGACTGCCTGACCTTCGACCCCGAGGGGCGGGTGTGGATGACCCTTCGCTGGGCCGGGCGCGTCGCGGTGCTCGACCCGCAGAGCGGCGATGTGCAGACCATCCGCGTCGGCCGCAGCCCGCACGGCATCTTCTTCAAGCCGCGGCGCGAAGGCGTGGGCGGCGACTTCGCCAGCTTCATGCCCGGCGCCGTCTCCGGCAGCCGCCCACTGCCCGCGCCGCTCGTCGCCGGCGGCGAGGCCGCGCCGGCCCGCAACGCCACCGCCCCCGCGCTGCAGGCCGTGCCGCTGCCCGCGACCCCGGCCGCGCTCCGCCGCCTGCCATGAGCCTGCGCCTATGAGCCTGCCCCGGCGCGCCCTGCTGGCGGGCGGTCTGGCCGGGCTTGCCGCGCCTGCCTTGGCGCAGACGCCCGCGCGCTGCACAGGGCCGCTCTACCTGACCATCGACACCGGCTGGTCGCGCGAGGCCGAGCAGATCGCCGAGGTGCTGCGCCGGCGCGGCGTGCGCGCGACGCTGTTCATCGCCAACGAACCCACCTTCCGCGGCGACCGCCAGCTGACGGATGGCTGGGCGCCCTTCTGGCGCGCCCGCGCGGCGGAGGGGCACGTCTTCGCCACCCACACCTGGCGGCACTGGTATTTCGTCGGCGATCCCGCGCCGGGCCGCACCACCTACCGCTCCCGCCGGAATGAGGGGCAGGAGGTGCTGGACCAGGCCGCGCTCTGCGCCGAGCTCGCCCGCCCGGTCGAGGCGCTGCGCCGCATGGTGCCCGAGGCCACGGTGCTGCCGCTCTGGCGCGCGCCGGGGGGCATCACCACGCCCAATGCGCGGGCCATGGCGGCCGCCTGCGGGCTGCGCCACCAGGGCTGGACGCGCAACGGCTTCCTCGGCGATGAGCTCGACAGCGCGGCCCACCCCAACGCGGCGCTGCTCCGGCGGAACCTGGCCAATATCCGCGCCGGCGAGGTGCTGGTGATGCATTGGGGCGTGGGCAGCCGGCGCGAGCCCTTCGGCGCGATCATGGATGACCTCGTGGCCGGGCTGCTGGCGCGCGGCTTCTGCTTCGAAACCCTTCCCCCTGGTGGTATCAGCGCCTGATGCTCGATTTTCTCATGCGACTCTGGGTGGATGTCTCCGGCGCGATCTACGAGGCCGCCGTGCAACCCGCGCTCTACTGGGCGGGGCTGATGAACTATGCGGACCGCACGCAGGAATGGCTGGATTTCGCGCTGCTCGGCATCGTGCAGATCGTGCTGGTCTATGCCGTCTGCCGCCCGCTCGAGGGGCTGCGCCCGGTCGAGGCCGTGACCGACGGCAAAGCGGTCTGGACCGATGTGATCTACACGCTGATCGCCCGGCTCGGCCTGCTGCCGCTGATCGCCTTCGTTCTGCTCTCAAGCGCCGAGCGCTGGTTCAACGGCATGCTCGCGGATGCCGACCTCGTGCCGCCGACGCTGGAGACGCTTATCCCCGGCCTGCGTGAGGCGCCCTGGCTGGCGCTGCTGCTCTACGTCGTGATCCTCGATTTCGGCGAGTATTGGCGCCACCGTTTCCAGCACATGTTCGGCTGGTGGTATGCGCTGCACAGCGTGCACCACGCCCAGCGCCAGATGACCTTCTGGACCGATGACCGCAACCACTTGCTGGATGACGTCATCGCCGCCGCCTGGTTCGGTGCGCTCGCGCTGCTGATCGGCGTGCCGCCGGTGCAGTTCGTGCTGATCGTCATGGTCCGCCAACTGGCGGAGAGCCTCAGCCACGCCAATGCGCGGCTCGACTACGGGCCGGTGGGCGAGCGGCTGATCGTCAGCCCGCGCTTCCACCGCCTGCACCATGGCGAGCTTTCGGCCGGCCAGCATGGGCGCAACTACGCGGTGCTGCTGCCGGTCTGGGACTGGATCTTCGGCACCGCCGATTTCGACCGCAAGCACTACCCGCGCACCGGCGACCCCGCGGCGCCCGAAAGCCTGGCGACGGGCGGGTGGCTGACCCAGCAGCTGGAGGGCTTCCGCGCCCTGGGGCGCGCGCTGCGCGGGCGCTGAGCGACGCGCCGCGCGCAGGCTTCAATGCGCGCGAGTGACCCCGAATGGGCCAGGGCCAGGGCCTGGGCCTGGGGCCTGGCTCCCGATCCGGCGCAGCAGGGCGCCGAAATCCTCCCGCCGTGTCGTCTCGGCCGAGGCCGGCACCGTGGCCATGCCCCGCCCGGCAAGGGCCGAGGCGCGAGCTTCGCTCGGCGTGTAGCCGAAGCCGGTACGGAAGGCGCGGCTGAAGGCGCTGGCGTCGAAGAAGCCGGCGCGCTCGGCCAGGGTGGCGACGGGCAGGGCGGACAATTCCGGGTCGGCCAGCAGCGCATGCGCCAGGTTCAGGCGCAGCGTCTGGATGTAGTGCGCCACCCCCCCATGCGGCTGCATCAACCGATAGAGCGAGGAGCGCGACATGCCCGCCATGCGCGCCAGGCGCTGCGCGTTGAGCGTGGGGGAGGCGATGTGCCTGCGTACCAGGGCGCGCACGCGCTCGAGCTGCGCGACGCCGATATCTGCTTCGCCGACCCGGCCCGGTGCGACGTCGCGCAGCAGGCAGGCGGCGATCATCGCGCGCGTCGCCTCGGCCAGCAGCGGCCGCTGCTCGGCGGTGGTGGCGCGCAGGTGGCGCTCGAGCATGATCAGGTAGTCCGCCAGCAGCGGCGCGCCGGGACCGCGCAGCGGGCCGGTGCCGAGCGCGGCGAGGCCGGCCGAAAGCTCGGGGAAGGCGTCGCGCGGCAGGCAGAGGGAAAGCCACTCGGCCTCCGACCAGTCGCTGGTCCAGTCGCGATCGAGCGAGAAGAGGAAGGGCTGGCCCGGGGCCAGCACATCCGAGCGATCGCTATGCGTGACCCGGTTCTCGCCATGCCGGAGCACGCGGATCACCCAGTGGTCTATCGAGCTTGCGCGGACATGCTGGGCTGTGCGCTCGAAGCGGGAGGGGCATACGGTGTTGCGGCTGAACAGAAGGCCGCCGAGCAGCCAATTCTCGTTGCGGCAGGCCAGGCTGCTCGCGGCCGGATCGGCGACGCGCACTGCGTTCAGGCCACGGAACTGGGCGTTCCAGGCCTCCAGCCGGTCGCGCTGGGGCAGGGATTCGGTGGTGAAGGCTTGGCAGGGTGCTGCCACGGCCTCGGCCTTTTGCGCCGCGCCGGGCGCGACGGCGGGTAGGTCAGTTCGATTTCGGTACAAGTGAGTCATGTGCATTGGAGTTAACGGGCTGGCCCTGGAACGGCAAGCGGATTGTGCGCCCTGGCACGGCGCGGCTTTCCAAAAAGTTACCAGCTTGCTATCGCCGGAGGGTCCTGAGCAGGAGGTCCGTGATGAATCGCAGGTCCATGATTGGCGGTGCCGCGGCGCTGCTCGGCAGCGCAGGGCTCGCCCGCGCTCAGACCGTGCCGCATCACGGCCTGCCCATCCCGCCCGAGCGCATGGCGCCTTTGCGCGGTGCCGGCCCGGTGCAGCTCACGCCCGCGCAATACGCGCAGCGCTTCGTGGACAGCCCCGCCCCGGCCGGTCCGGCCGGGCGCTGGGTGCAGCGCGCGCCGCTGCCGCTGCCGCGCACCGAGATGGCCTGGGCCGCAGAATGGGCCGGCAAGCTCTATGTCGTGGGCGGCTATGCCGAGCAGCAGGTGAACAACACCTGGAACCACGCCTATGACCCGACCACCGACACCTGGACCGAACTCGCCCGCCTGCCGCGCGGGGCCAACCATGTCGGCGTCGTTGCGGCCCCAGGGGCGGCTGGCGGGAAGGTCTACGCCTTCGGCGGCTTCTCGAACCAGAACCGCGACGCCGATACGCTCGCCTTCGCCTATGACATCGCCGCCAATCGCTGGGACACCATCGCCCCCATGCCGCGCCCGCGCGGCGCCGGCGCGCTGGCCGTGGTGGATGGCAAGATCCACCATATCGGCGGCGCCTCGAACCCCGATACCGAGCGCGCCTCGGTTGGCTGGCATGAGGTCTACGACCCGCAGACCGATCGCTGGGAGCGCCGCAAGGCGCTGCCTGGGGCGCGCGACCATGCCGGCGTGGTGGTGCATAACGGGCTGATCCACATCGTCGGCGGGCGCTTCAATACCTTCGAGTACAATACGCCCCTGCACCATGTGTATCTGCCGGCCCAGGACCAGTGGGAGGTGCGCGCACCGCTGCCCACCGCGCGCTCGGGCCATGGCCTGGTCATCTATCGCGGCCGCTTCTTCGCCATGGGCGGTGAGAGTGGGTGGTTCGTGAACCGCGTGCTGACCGGCCATGTGCACGGCCAGATGGAGAGCTACGACCCGGTGGCCGACAGCTGGCAGCACCACGCGCCCATGCCCACGCCGCGCCACGGCATGGGGGCGGTGACGATCGGCGACTTCATCTACGTCGCCGGTGGTGGGCCAGTGGTGGGCGGCGGCATCAAATCCGCCGTGCATGAGGCCTTCACGCTCGGCTGATGCGCCGCCGCTTGCTTCTGGCCGCGCCGCTGCTGCTGGCGCGTCCAGCCCGCGCGGAGACCGCGCAAGGGGCCGCGGCCGCCGCCCTGGTCGCGGCGCTGCGGGCGGGTGGGGTCGTGGTGGTGCTGCGCCATGGCATCACCGATCGCAGCCAGGTCGATACCGGCGACCTTGCCAACCGCGCCGGCCAGCGCAACCTCAGCGAGGCCGGGCGCGCGCAATCGCGCCGGCTCGGCCAGGCCTTCGCCGCGCTGAGCATCCCACTGGGCGAGGTGCTGACCAGCCCGGTCTTTCGCGCCCGCGACACGGCGGAACTCGCCTTCGGCGCCCGCGCGGTGGCGGAGCCGCTGCTCACGGCTGATGACTACACGCCCGATCCGGCGCAACTCGCCCGCCAGATCGCCTGGCTACGCGCGCGCGCGGGCCGCCCCTCCGGGCCGGGTGTCACGGATGTGCTGGTGGGCCACATCGTGCCGCTCGGCATGGCGCTTGGGCGGAGCCTCGCCCAGGCGGAATTCCCGGAGGGCGGGCTTGCCGTCTTCGCGCCGGGCGTGACGGGGGGCGGGCGGCTGCTGGGGGTGTTGGCGGACGAGACGCTGGCCGCTGCCGCCGGGCTGTAGACGTGTGGGACAGTTGGGTGGCGGGCGCCTTGGGCGGGGCCCCTCTGTGTCCTCGGCCCGGTCGGAGGAATTGTGGGTGGGAGCGCGATAGGAAATAATGCTTGAATTCTGGGGATATATCCGGTAGGTTCGGCGCGGTCGGTAGGATTATCGACCTCGTTTCCGTCGCCGCTGACCGACGGCGCGCGGTCGCCGATGGGCCACTCGCCCGGCAGCCCGCCGAACCCATCCCACCCCAGCACAGGATCGATCGCCATGGCCGCAGCCGCACCCGCCCCTGCCGACCGCGCCGGAGCCCCCCGATGAGCACCAGCCTCGCCACGCTGGGCGGCCTGCAGCGGCCCGGCCTGCCGGTGCTGGAGCGCGCCCGCCTGCGCAGCCCGGCCACGCTGGTGCGCGCGCAGATCACCACCCGCGCCACGCTGC
>Ga0315900_10012304_pt1 | contig 10512 bp, 12 predicted proteins | sample LakEriMetagenome_FD_203521 | JGI IMG/M metagenome (GOLD analysis project Ga0315900, IMG submission 203521) | Freshwater fungal communities from buoy surface, Lake Erie, Ohio, United States - Buoy 12 MA114 | ecosystem: Environmental > Aquatic > Freshwater > Lake > Lake biofilm | place: USA: Lake...
CTTGTCCAGCTTCAGCTCCACCAGGTCCACCTGCAGGTCGCTGATCTCGCGCAGGCGTTCACCGAGCCGCTGGGCCAGCTTCAGGCCGCGCGGTGCGATGCCCACCATCACGATGCCCTTCTCGCCGAAGTTCTCCTCGTGCAGCTGGTGCGCGATGCGCTCCAGCTTCCGCTGCACCTTGTCGTGGTCGAGCACCTGGGTCCGCTCCGTTGCCATGCGGCCAAGATAGCGCCGGGTGAACCTCTTCGGCGGCTGGGCTGTTCACCCGCATATTCGCGCCATGCTCGCCCTGCTCAGCCCCGCCAAGGACCTCGACATGGCACCGGTGAAGCCTCCGGTGGCCCCCACACAGCCCGCCTTCCTCGACCGCAGCGAACAGCTCATGGCCAAGCTGCGCACGCTCTCCCCGAAGCAGCTCGGCACGCTCATGGACATCAACCCCAAGCTGGCCGCGCTCAACCACGAACGCAACCAGACCTGGGCGCGCCCGTTCACCACGGCCAACGCCAAGCCCGCCGTGTTCGCCTTCAACGGCGAAGTGTACCGGGGCCTGGAGGCGGGCGGCTGGGATTCGGGCGACCTGCGGTTCGCGCAGCACCACGTTCGGATCCTGAGCGGGCTTTACGGCGTGTTGCGCCCCCTCGACCTCATGCAGGCCTACCGCCTGGAGATGGGCACGGGCTTCGGGGTGGGGCGCGGGGTGAAGGACCTCTACGCGTTCTGGGGCGGCACGCTGCGCGATGCGGTGCAGGCCGAATTGAAGGAAAGCGGCAGCGAGGTGCTGCTGAACCTGGCCAGCACCGAGTACTTCAAGGCAGTTCGCGCCGGTGAGCTGAAGGCCCGGGTGGTGACACCCGTGTTCAAGGACCGCGTGGGCGGTGGCTACAAGATGCTCATGGTGTACGCCAAGCACCAGCGGGGCTCCCTTTGCCGCTGGATGGTGAAGCACCGTGTGCTGGAGCCCGGGCGCTTGAAGGAGTACGACGGCGATGGTTACCGCTTCGCACCCGAACTGAGCGACGGGGACGAGTGGACCTTCGTGCGCGACCGGCGTTGAGCGTGCGCCCATGGGCCCCGCGGGGCACCGTAATTTCACAGGGTGATGCAGTTGCTGGGCTGGACCTTCGCGGTGGTGGTGCTGCTGTACGGCGCACTATGCCTGTTCTACTGGTGGTTCCAGGAGCGGTTCATCTTCGTGCGCTTCCGGGTGCGGCAGGGCTACCGCTTCACCTTCAAGCTGCCCTTCACCGAGCGCTGGAGCAAGGTGTCTGACGGGGCCGTGCTGCACGCCCTCCACTTCAAGGCCGATGCGCCGGTCGGGGTGGTCCTGTACTTCCACGGCAACACCGGGAGCCTGCGGCGGTGGGGGCCGTTGGCCGCCCGCTTCCTGAAGCTCGACCACGACGTGCTGATGCCGGACTATCGCGGCTATGGCAAGAGCCGTGGCAGGCTGAGCGAGGCGGCGCTCCACGCCGATGCGGAGCGCTGGTACCAGTTGCTGCTGCAGGAGTGGCCGGAGGACCGCATCGTGGTGTACGGCCGCTCGCTGGGCACCGGCTTCGCCACGCCGCTGGCGGCCGCCCACAGGCCGAAGGCGCTGGTGCTGGAGTCGCCCTTCGCCAACTTCCGCGAGGTGGCGCGCCACTACCTGTGGATCCTGCCCTACCGCTGGATCCTGCGCTACCCCCTGCGCAACGACCGCGCCATGCGGCGCATGCGTTGCCCGGTGTACATGTTCCACGGCCGCCGCGACCCCGTGGTGCCGCTGTCCACGGCCCTGCGGCTGTATGCCCTGGTGCCCACCGGGCTGCACCGCGAGATGATCACCTTCGCCCGCGGCTACCACAGCGACCTGGGCCGGTTCGGCCGCTACAAGCGGGCGCTGCGTCGCATCCTGCTCGAGGGCCCGGAGCACCCGCAGGCGTGAGGCGGCCGCTGCGCACCGGGGAGCGGACTATCTTCGCCCCCTTAACTGAACCCATGAACGTACGTTTCCTTTTCGCGCTCCTCGCCCTCGTGGTGCTGAGCGCCTGCAACCAGGTGACCGGTCAGAAGGACCGGGGCAAGGTGGTGCTCAAGACCAGTTCCGACTCGGTGTCCTACGCCATCGGCAATGACGTGGGCAACCGTCTGCGCGCCCAGCTCCAGGAGGTGGAGTTCCTCGATACGCTGAACATGGATGCGCTCGCCAGCGGCTTCCGTACGGGGCTGGACAGCGTGATGGCCGACAGCCTGGTGAGCAAGGCCCTGGTGAACTTCCAGATCGCCATGCAGGCGCGCTTCAACCAGCGCCAGCAGGCCGAGGCCGAGGCGAACCTGCGCCAGGGCGAGGCCTGGCTGCTCGAGAACGGCAAGAAGCCCGGCGTGCAGACCACCGCCAGCGGCCTGCAGTACGAGGTGCTGCAGAACGGCACCGGCCCCAAGCCCACGCCCATGGACCAGGTGAAGGTGCACTACAAGGGCACGCTCATCGACGGCATGGAGTTCGACAGCTCGTACCGCCGCGGCCAGCCGGCCGTGTTCGGCGTGGGCAACGTGATCCCCGGCTGGACCGAGGCCCTCACCCTGATGCCCGCCGGTTCCCGCTGGAAGCTCTACATCCCTTCGAACCTCGCCTATGGCAACAGCCGCGGGCCGGGAGGCGAGCTGCCGCCCAACAGCGTGCTACTTTTCGAGGTTGAACTGCTGGAGGTGCTGCCCTCGGGCAAGTGATCCCAACGCACGAACGATCCGGAAGGCTCCGCAAGGGGCCTTCCTTCGTTCAGGGGTGCTCCGGCAGCGGCATCCAGTGCGTCACGTCGGCGAAGAAGTGGTTGCTGGTGCCCTCACCAAGCCAGAAGTGGGTGCCGACGGCCTTGCCCGTGCGGCTGGGGTTCTTCAGGAAGAAGTCGCGCGCGAAGCGCAGCACCACCACGTTGCGCTCCTCGGTGGCGCCGGACTTGCCGGGCAGGTGCACCGTGTTGCGGGGGAGGTAGCAGAGCACGCGGGCCCCATCGTCGGGCAGTCGTTCGGTGATGGGGGTCCAGCGCTCCATGGCGGTGGCGCAAGATAGGCGCCGGTGCGGGGCGGGGCCGGGTGCTACCTTCGCGACCCCGAACGCTTCCCCCGGGATGAGGACCGCCACCCTTACACCCCTGCTCGCCATGACCGCCATCACGGCACCGGCGCAGATGCGCACCATCAGTTTCACCGAGCACGACCTGCCCAACGGACTGCATGTGATCCTCCACGAGGACCACAGCACGCCGATCGTGGCGGTGAGCGTGATGTACCACGTGGGAAGCAAGGACGAGGCGGCCGACCGCCGCGGCTTCGCGCACTTCTTCGAGCACCTGCTCTTCGAGGGGTCCGAGAACATCGGCCGGGGCGAGTTCGCCCGCCACGTGGAGAAGGCCGGCGGCGTGCTCAACGCCAACACCAACGGCGACCGCACCTACTACTACGAGGTGCTGCCCAGCAACCAGCTCGAGCTGGGGCTCTGGCTCGAGAGCGAGCGCATGCTGCACGCCCGGGTCGACCAGAAGGGCATCGACACGCAGCGCGAGGTGGTGAAGGAGGAGCGCCGCCAGCGCTATGAGAACCAGCCTTACGGTGGCATCCTCATCGAAGTGCTCAAGCGCGCCTACACGAAGCACCCGTACCAGTGGCCCACGATCGGGTTCATGGAGGACCTGAACGCCGCCAGCGAAGGCGACTACCGGAAGTTCTACAAGACCTTCTACGTGCCGAACAACGCCACCCTGGTGGTGGCCGGCGACATCGATCCGAAGCGGACGCGCGAACTGGTGGAGGCATACTTCGGTGGCATCCCCAAGGGGGGCGAGGTGCCGCGGAACAAGGTGGTGGAACCGCCCATGAAGGGCGAGGTGCGCGACGTGGTGCGCGACCGCATCCAGCTGCCGGCCGTGGTGATGGCCTACCGCACGCCCGCCTACGGCACGCCCGATTTCTACGCGGTGGACATGCTGAACCGGTTGCTGAGCAGCGGCAACAGTTCGCGCTTGAACCGCCATGTGAAGGATGAGGAGCAGAAGGCCCTCTACGTGGGCTCGTTCAGCCTGCCGTTCGAGGACCCCGGCCTGGCCATCGCCTTCGGCATCGCCAACATGGGCGTCACCCCCGACAGCCTGGAGGCCTCCATGGACCGCGAGATCAGCCGGGTGCGTGAGGAAATGATCGACCAGCGCGAGCTCGAGAAGCTGAAGGTGCAGGTGGAGACCGAGTTCGTGGGCGGCAATGCACGCGTGGCTGGCATCGCCGAGAGCCTGGCCTCCGCGCACGTGTTCCTGGGCTCCACCCAGCAGGTGAACGCCGAGATCGATCGTTACCTGGCGGTCACGGCCGAGGACCTGCAGCGCGCCGCGCGCACCTACTTCGTGAAGGAGAACCGTGTGGTGCTCCATTACCTCCCGATGGAACGCTCCTCCAACTGACCGAAGCGCACCATGGCCCGTCATCACGCCCTTGCCCTGCCCCTGGCCGGCGCGCTGCTGCTGCCGACCCTCATGAACGCCCAAGTGGACCGCACCCAAGCACCCGAACCCGGCCCCGCGCCGACCGTGAACATCGGCGATCACCGCAGCTTCACCCTCGCCAACGGCATGCGGGTGATCGTGGTGGAGAACCACAAGCTGCCGCTGGTGAGCGTGCAGGTGAAGTTCGACATCGAGCCCGTGCTCCAGGGCGACCTCGCCGGTTACCAGGACCTGGTGGGCGAGGTGCTCGGCGCAGGCACCGCGCGCCACACCAAGGAGGAGCTGGATGAGCTCATCGATGGCATGGGGGCCAGCCTTTCCACCAGCAGCGATGGCCTCTATGCCTCCGTGCTGAGCCGGAACTTCAACCAGCTCATGGGGCTGGTGTACGAGGTGGTCACCAGCGCCAGCTTCCCGCCCGCCGAGGTGGAGAAGGCGCGCACGCGGATGATCAGCTCGGTGCGCACCCGTGCCGACGATCCCGACCAGATCGCGGAGGCCGTGGGCCGTGCCCTCACCTACGGCAAGGACCATCCCTACGGGGAGGTACCCACCGAGGCCACCCTCGCCCGCGTGCGCCGCGAGCACCTGTACGCCTACTACCAGCGCTTCTTCAGGCCGGAGGACGGCTACCTGGTGTTCGTGGGCGACATCACCGAGGCGGAGGCGCGCACGCTCGCCGAGCGCCTCTTCGCCGGATGGAAGGGTGCCACCGTGAAGACCACCCAGGGTGCTGATGGAACGGAGGTGGTGGAGGGGCTCGGTCCCGTGCGCAAGGCCACCGTGAAGCCCCGGGCCACCCGGCCGCGTTCGGTGTGTTTCGTGGACCGGCCCGGTAGTGCGCAGAGCGTGATCAAGGTGTGCTTCCCGGTCGACCTGCCGCCCAACGATCCCATGGCCCTGAGCGGCCAGGTGATGAACACCATCCTCGGCGGTGGCGTGTTCAACGCCCGCCTGATGCAGAACCTGCGCGAGGACAAGGCTTACACCTACGGCGCTTACAGCAGCCTGGAGGCCGACCGCTACGTGGGCAGCTGGAGCGGTGGCTGCAGCGTGCGCAACGAGGTCACCGACAGTGCCGTGATGCAGGTGCTGCAGGAGCTGGAACGCATCATGGAGGAGCCCGTGACCGATGCCGAACTGGAGCTCACCCGCAACTACATGGCGGGCAGCTTCGCACGCGGGCTGGAGGATCCCCGCACCGTGGCCCGGTTCGCGTTGAACACCTACCTGTACGACCTGAGACCCGACCATTACGCCACCTACCTGGCACGGCTCGACACCGTGAGCAGGGCCTCGGTGCAGGAGGCGGCCCGGCGCTTCCTGTTCCCGGAGAACGCCGTGGTGCTGGTGGTGGGCGACAAGCGTTCCGTGGCCAACAGCCTCACGGGCCTGAGCCTGGAGGATGTGGTGCTGTACTACGACATCAACGGTGACCGCTACCGCGAGGCAGGCGAGCCCGTTCCCGCCGGTGTCACGGTGCAGAAGGTCATCGAGGACTACCTCGCCGCGATCGGCGGACGGCCGGCGATCGAGCGGATCAGGGATGTGCGCAAGCGGTACACCGCCACCGTGCAGGGCATGGAGGTGAGCCTCGCCGAGGTGCTGTCGCTGCCCGGGAACTACCGGCTGGACATGCAGATGGGCCCCATGACCTTGCAGCGCATCGTGTGCTCGGGCGGACGAGGGTATTCCGAGGGACCCGATGGGCGCATGGAGCTCGTGGACCAGGCCCTGCAGGAGGCCATGGAGAACGCGTGGCCCGTGCCGGAGGCCAAATACGCCGAGCTCGGTTACGAGGTGCGCCTGACCGGCATGGTGGAGGTGGACGGACGCCAGGCCTACCGCCTGCGCGTGACCACGCCCAGCGACAGGTCATACCAGGACTACTACGACGTGGAAACAGGGCTGAAGGTGAAGCGCACCGAAACGCAGGCCACGCCGAAGGGCACCATCGAGGTGAACACCCTGTTCGCCGACCACAAGCCCACGGCCGGGGTGCTCTTCCCGCACCGCATCACGCAGAGCGCCGGGGTTCTGTTCGAGTTCGAGGCGACCGCCATCGACGTGAACAAGGGCGTTGACCCCAGCGTGTTCAACGTGGACGGCCAGTAGATCCGTGATCTGCTTTGGCCCGCGGGGAGCTCAGGGCCTGCGGAGCGCGACGAAGTTGATCGGGTGGTAGAGCTCGTTCACCAGCGGCTCGTAGCGCTTCAGCTCGAAGTCGCCATCGAGGCACATGCGGTGCAGCGTGTAGTGGTCCTTCAGGAGGTTCCAGAAGTCCACGAAGGGCGACCGTGAGTACAGGTTCATCGCGCTGAACTCGAACTGCACGCGGCCGATGCGCCGCTCGGCGAGCATGCGCTGGGCTCCCTTGAGCACGAAGAGGTCATGGCCCTCGGTATCCACCTTCAGCACATCGATGTGCTCCACGCCGTGGGCCGCGCAATGTTCGTCCACCGTGGTGAGCTCGATGCGTACGATCTCGCGGGGCAGGTCGCGCCGCACCGAACCGGGCATCTCATCGTCCATGTGGAAGCTGCTGAGCGTGTTCCGCGTGTAGCGCGTGAACTCGAACGGTCCGCTCCGGTCGCTCAGGCCCTTGCTCACCACGGTGAGGGTGTCGAGCCCGGGGTAGCGCGCCCGCAGCTCACCGGCCACCACGGGGTCGGGCTCGAAGGCGTGCACCACGGTGCGCCGGCCTGCGGCGGCCTCCAGCACCAGGGCCACGTAGTCGCCCTTGTTGGCGCCCACGTCGAACACCACGGGGTCCCGGCCCTTCACGGCGTCAAGGCCACGCTTCAGTCCGGCCAGCTCCAGTACGTGCGAGTCCTTCGGCATCATCGGCAGGCCATAGCCCATGCCCATGGCCCCGATGCGCACCAGGTTCTCGAAGAAGGGCTGGTAGCGCACCTTCAGTCCGAAGGTGTCGATCAGGAGCTTGCCGAATCCCATGCGTGGAGGATGACGTTCGGGCCAAATGTAGCCGGGCGCCTCCGCGCCTTCTAATACGACCTGTCGGTGAGCGAGGCGTGTCAATACACCACCTTCCGCTGATCCGCCCGGCCGCTCCGGGGGCGGAGGCGGTTCACGCGCGCTTGGCGGGGTTCCTGTCCTTCAAGTCCGGGGTGGTGACCCGGAATGGAACGGTCCGCGCCTTGCATGGCTTGGGCCGACCGATCTTCGCGCCGCGATCGCCGGAGCCACCAGGCCGAGGCGGGTACCATGGCGAAGGAGATCACGGCGGAGGTCATCAGCATCGGTGACGAGCTGCTCATCGGGCAGACGGTGAACACCAACGCGGGTTGGATGGGCGAGCGGTTGGGGCTGGTCGGCATACGCCCCAGGCTTGTGCGCACCATTGGGGACGACCGGGGCGAGATCCTCGACGCCCTGTCGACGGCCACGTGTGACGTGGTGCTGGTCACGGGCGGGCTGGGCCCCACCAAGGACGACATCACCAAGCACACGCTGTGCGCCTTCTTCGGCACGCGGCTCGTGCGCAACGCCGCGGTGGAGGCCCGGGTGGTGGCCTTCTTCCACAGCATCGGCCGCGACCCGCTGGAGGTGAACCGGGCGCAGGCCGACCTGCCGGAGGCGTGCACGGTGATCCCCAACGAGCGCGGCACCGCCAGCGGCATGTGGTTCGAGCGCGAGGGACGGGTGTACGTGAGCATGCCCGGGGTGCCCTACGAGATGAAGGCCATGATGGAGCAGGAGGTGCTGCCGCGGCTGCAGGAGCGCTTCCGCCCGCCGGCCATCGTGCACCGCACAATCCTCACCACGGGCCTGGGCGAGAGCCACCTGGCCCAGCGCATCGAGGCGTGGGAGGACAGCCTGGCCATGGAGCACATCAAGCTGGCCTACCTGCCCAGCCCGGGCGTCGTGAAGCTTCGCCTGAGCGCCTACGCGGGCAGCGATGCCGGGGAGGTGAGGGCCAGGGTGGACCGCAAGGCGGAGGAGCTGCTGGGCCTCATCCCCGAGCTGGTGTTCGGCGAGGGAGACGACCGCCTGGAACGGGTGGTGGGTCGGCTGCTGAAGGGGCTCGGGCAGACGCTGGGCCTTGCCGAGAGCTGCACCGGCGGCTACGTGAGCCACCTGATCACCTCGGTGCCGGGCAGCTCGGCCTATTACACCGGCGGGGTGGTGAGCTACGCCAACGCGGTGAAGATGGAGGAGTTGGGCATCCCGGCCGGCATGCTCGAACTGAACGGGGCGGTGAGCAGGCCCGTGGTGGAGCGGATGGCCGCAGGGGTGCGGGAGGCGCTGCGCACCGACTGGAGCATCGCCCTTAGCGGGGTGGCCGGTCCGGACGGCGGCACCGACGAGAAGCCCGTGGGCACGGTGTGGATGGCGGTGGCCGGTCCTGGAGGGGTCCGCTCGGTGAAAGGGTACTTCCCCGGCACCCGCGACCTGGTGATCCAGCGCAGCGCCCTGGCGGCGCTCAATATGTTGCGCAAGGAACTGCTGGGACAGGGTTGATGACATCTAAGGTGTTGAATTATAGCGTCTTGCATCGTCTGAAGCGGCTGTTCGATCCGTTGTTGGAGGACCGGGTCGATGGCGCGGGAGGGGATGGGTATGACTACTGACGGGATTTGCATACATTTGCGCCCCCGTATGTAATCGCACTGCCATGAGCAAGGTCTGCCAGATCACCGGCAAGAAGGTCATCACCGGCCACAGCGTGAGCCACTCGAACATCAAGACGAAGCGCACGTTCGCACCGAACCTGCAGGACCGCCGGTACTTCCTCCCCGAGGAGAAGAAGTGGGTGACCCTGCGCGTGAGCGCAGCGGGCATGCGCACCATCAACAAGATCGGCATCACCGAGGCCCTGAAGCGCGCGAAGGCGAAGGGGTTCCTGGCCTGATCCAACACGAACCGAACACCCCCTGAGCCATGGCCAAGAAAGGGAACCGCGTACAGGTGATCCTCGAGTGCACCGAGCATAAGGCGTCCGGCCAGCCGGGCACCAGCCGTTACATCACCACGAAGAACCGCAAGAACACCACCGAGCGGATGGAGTTGAAGAAATACAACCCCATTCTCCGCCGGATGACCGTTCACAAGGAGATCAAGTAAGCCGCGCCTGCGCGGACACGCAATCATTCAACCAGCGCTGCGGCGCGTGAGACATGGCAAAGAAGGTAGTTGCTACACTGAAGAAAGCGGACGCCAAGGTGTTCACCAAGGTCATCCGCATGGTGAAGAACCCCAAGACGGGGGGCTTTCAGTTCCAGGAGCAGGTGATGGCCCAGGACGAGGTGGACAAGTTCCTGTCCGCGAAGAAGGGCTGATCCCGGACCATCCGATACCCATGGAAAGGCCTTCGCCCCGGCGGAGGCCTTTTCTTGCATAAGCAGATCGCATGGCATTCTTCGGCCTGTTCGGCAAGGAAAGGACACCCGCCCAGAAGGAGGCGGACCAACAGCACCTGGACAAGGGCCTCGAACGGTCCCGCACCGGGTTCTTCGCGAAGCTGGCCCGCGCCGTGGCGGGCAAGAGCAAGGTGGACGACGAGGTCCTCGACGCCCTGGAGGAGACCCTGGTGACCGGCGATGTCGGGGTGGAGACCACCCTGCGGATCATCGACCGCATCCAGCAGCGCGTGGCCCGGGACAAGTTCGTGGGCACCGATGAGCTCAACGCGATCCTGCGCGAGGAGATCGTGGGCCTGATGCGCGACCACGACCACGCCAACACGCCCTTCCAGGTGAGCGGCACCAGGCCGCATGTGATCATGGTGGTGGGCGTGAACGGGGTGGGGAAGACCACCACCATCGGCAAGCTGGCCAACGCCTACAAGCAGGCCGGCCACAGCGTGATGCTGGGCGCCGCCGATACGTTCCGCGCCGCTGCCGTTGACCAGCTGCGCATCTGGAGCGAGCGCGTGGGCGTTCCCCTGGTGAGCCAGGGCATGGGCGCCGACCCTGCCGCGGTGGCCTACGACAGTGTGGAGAGCGCCAAGGCCAAGGGCGCCGATGTGGTGATCATCGACACGGCAGGGCGCCTGCACACCAAGGTGAACCTCATG
>Ga0315900_10012305_pt1 | contig 10511 bp, 6 predicted proteins | sample LakEriMetagenome_FD_203521 | JGI IMG/M metagenome (GOLD analysis project Ga0315900, IMG submission 203521) | Freshwater fungal communities from buoy surface, Lake Erie, Ohio, United States - Buoy 12 MA114 | ecosystem: Environmental > Aquatic > Freshwater > Lake > Lake biofilm | place: USA: Lake...
CCCCTGACTGCTTGGTCCGTCGGAGCCGAAGCCAAGGTTCGGCTCGACGGACGTGGGCGTCGCTCCGGCGACGCGGAAGGGAGTGTGAGGCGATACGTTTTCTGCCATGTTCGTGATGATGTCGACCTATGCCGGTGAGCTCTTAACGAGGCTCGTTGGGGGCCGATGATCGGGGTTGCGTGCCCCGCCGGCGGTTCCGGTTTCGGCCGGACCGTTCCGGATCGCATGCCCCTCGATCCAGGCACCCCCGTCTTTTTTTCAACGAGCTCTCCGCATCACACGACACCACGGCATCGCGGTGGAAAGCGTATCGCCTCGTGCTCCCTCACCGCGACCGCGGTGCCTTTTTCACTTCCCTGGCGGCCCAGGCCTCGAAGGCCGGCTGCGGCGCGGCCCGAAAGACCTTCGCAAACGCAGCATCGAACGCCGCACCGCCATCGAGCTCGGCGACGAACTGCTTCAACCGGGCCCCCGTCGCCATCGCGCCGACGAAGCCGCCCGCCGCCGTGGCGGTCGCGACCGGATCGGCGTGGCCACCGAGGAAGTCGGCCGCGGAGCCGAGCCGGGCGACCGCGGCCGGCACGTCCCGCTTCCATTCCTGTACGATCGGCGCCTTCGGCACGAGCCGCGCCGCCACGGTCCGGCCCGCTCCCCGGGCGAACCACTCCGGCACCATCCGGCCGGCCAGCGCTGCGCCGGCGAGCTGCTCGGCGAGCAGCGCCCGCGGATTGTCTTCGTCATCGCCGCTCGGCAGCAGCACCGCGCCGTAGGCCACGTCGCCCGACACGCCGACGTGGGCCGTGATCCCCTTGGGGCGCTCGGCATCGAGCATGTGCTGCCAAAGCGCGGAATAGTCGTACGACTGGCGAAACACGTACACCACCACGCCGCCGCGCAGCAGCGGCCCTGCGTCGCCCAGCAGTTCCCGGCGCACCCGCTCCGCCAGCGGCTCGGTCTCCGCCGCGAGTTCCCGCATTCGGGCGGCCGGCAGATTGCCGATCAGGCACGCGCCGCCCGCCACCTCCGCCAGCGGCTCCTCGTCGGGAATCGCCCGGCGCCACAGTTTCCGCCCCGCTTCGAACCGGAGCTTCTCCAGGTCCGCGTTCGACATGCTCCGCGCCCGACCGGCGGCCACCAGCGTCTCGAGCGGCGTCGTCGCCGCCAGCATGTCGAGCCGCGCGCCCTCGTCGACCCAGCGTTCGATCAGGGCGATGACGTCGTCGGCGAGGGGCCGCTTGTTGAGCGGCATCCGCTGCCCCTCGATGTCTCGGCCGCGGAGTTTGCGGACGAGGAGACTCGCCCCCCCTTTCCCGGGCGTCACCGGCGGCCCGTTGCGGCCCCCCTTGAGTAGCGTCTCGAGGCTCGTCATCTGCAGGTTGGCCTCGGGGTCCTGCCGCCCGTGGCAGCCGGCACACTCCTTGAGCAGCACCGGCGCCACATGGATCGCGAAGGAGACTTCGCCAGGCTTGAGCGCGACCGGCCCCGCGGGCGGCACGACCGGCGGCGGTGCGGCGGCGGCCCGCACCAGCTGATCGAGCGGGATGGTCGGGTCGGCGGCGTCATAGGCGGCACCGGCGTCGATCCACTTCATGAGCGTGCCCACCTCGTCGGGCGACACCTTGCCGCCGCCGCGCGGCATGTCGCCCGAGAGAATCACCTCGATGAGCCGGCTGGCGTTCCCGGCGCCACGCTGCACCACACCGGTCTGCATGAGGCCGGCGTAGGAGGCCATCTGGAAGCCCCCCTTGCGGCCGGCGACGTGGCAGCCGCCGCACTTCGCCGTCAGGATCGGCGCAACCTGCTTCGAGAACGAGATCGCCTGACCAGATGCCGGCAGGCAGCAGCCGGCCACGGCCAGCAACGCCACCACCCGCAGCGACCGCCTGCCTGAAACTGCCATCGATCGCCCTCAACGCGCCATCCGGTCTCGTTCAGGTCGGCCGCTCACGCGCTTCCCGCTCCGCGGCCAGGCGGTCGGCCACCGACCGCAGCCGACGACGCCGGCGCCGCCGGACCGGCCCCGCCGGCTGCTCTGCGGCCGGTCGCGGCGGACCATCACCCTGCCGCGGGCCCTGGGCGAGCGTGACACCGGCGGTGGCCGCCACCGTGGCGACGATCGCAGTCAGCCATGCCGCGCCCAGGCCGAGCCCGAGCCGCCCGCACGCCTTCGCGCCCGCGGCGTCACCCAGCGCGCCGAGCAGTGCTCCCAGGCCCAGGACGACCGTCAGCAGCACGGGCATCAGCAGAGTGGCCACCAGGCCCCAGGCGAGCCCTCGTCGCAAACCGGCTCGGTTCATCGGGACTGGATTCCGTCGACCTCGTGGCTTTCGACCGGAGGCATCCGATCGCGATGAAGATTGTCCCGTCGCCGCGTGGCCCCCGTCAAGGAACCTGGGCTGCGACATCGCGGGCGGTGACTTTACAATGCGGGCGAGCTGCGGCGGGAGGCTGCGGCCACGGCGGCGGAGCGCGCATATGAATCGGAATGGGCTTCCGCGGCTGGCGGGCGGCCGGCTGGCCGTGTGTCTGCTGGCCGCCGTCGCCACCACGGCCCGGGCCGACCGGGTCGAGATGGCCGACGGCCGTGTCCTCGAGGGCCGCTTCGCGCTCCTGCCGGGCGTGGCCGTCGACCCCTTGAACCCCCAGACCTCGTCCGCCGGCACGCCGATCCTGATGTGCGATGACGAGCTCACACGCACGATGGTGTCGAAGCGGCAGGTCGTGAAGACGGAACCGGGACCTGTGGACTTCGGCCTGGAGAAGATCCGCATCCCGCAGCGGGTGCCCGAGAACGGCCGCCGCGTGGCGGGCATGGGGGCGGCGATCGAGACGACTCCATTCGACGAATTCGGCCGCCGCATCCTCTCGCTGTCCACCGCGGGCGGCAGGGTGGACGTGGTGCAGGGAATCACCGAGATCACGCCTCGCTGGACGCGGATCGAGGGCCTCGTCACCGAAAACCCGGTGATCCTCGACATGCGACTGGCGACGACCGCGCTGCCCCGCGACGTGCTCAAGCGGGTGATCGAGCAGCACATCGACCGCACGAACGCGGACCAACGGCTGCGGGTCGTGCGGCTCCTGATTCAGGCCGAGCGATACGAGGACGCCCGCAGCGAACTCGACGAGGTGCTGCAGGACTTCTCGAGCCTGGCCGAGCTGAACCGCGAGCGGAAGCGGCTCTCGGAACTCGCGGCGCGGCGGATTCTGGAGGAGATCCGGATGCGAGGCCGCGTCGGGCAGGATCGCCTCGCCCTGCGACTCCTGGAAAACTTCCCCACCGCGGACGTCGGCGGTGAACTGCTGGAGGAGGTGCGCGAGGAACGTGACCGCTATCGCGACCGCCAGGAGTCGGCCCGCCGGGTCGTGGCCGATTTGCGATCCCGGACCGAGGCTCTCGAAGACCCGCAGGACCGGGCGGCGGCGGCGGTCGTCGTGGCCGAGATCGAGCGGGCGCTCACCTTCGGCACGCTCGACCGACTGGCCACCTTCGAGCGGCTCGGCGGCGACCCGGCGTTGCCCGCCGCCCGCGCGGTCGCCCTGGCGATCAACGGCTGGCTGCAGGGCCCCACGATGGGCGACGACAACCTCAAGGTGGCGCTGTCCGCCGTGCGGCTCCGGGAGGCGCTTCGCGAGTACCTTCGGTCGCCGGACGCGCCCGCCCGCGAGGCGACGCTCGCGGGCATGCGGAAGGAGGAGGCCTTCAGCGCCGCGACGCTGGCCGGCATCGCCAGGCACATGCGCCCGCCCCTCGACCCGCCGCAGCCGACAGGACCGGGGCAGTACGCCCTCGACGTGCCGGGGCTGCCCGGCATGGGCAGCGTGCGCTGCCTGGTGCAGCTGCCGCCCGAATACGATCCGCTTCGTGGCTACCCGGCGATCGTCTCGCTCCACGCCGCCTGGACGACGCCCGAGAAGCAGATCGAGTGGTGGGCCGGCATGCCCGCCGCCGACGGCACGCGACTCGGTCAGGCAACCCGCCACGGAGCCATCGTCATCGCGCCCGCCTGGGCCCGCGACCACCAGACGGCCTACGAATACTCGGCCCGCGAGCATGCCATCGTGCTCGCCGCGGTCCGCGAGGCCTGCCAGCGGTTCGCGATCGACACCGACCGTGTGTTCCTCTCCGGGCACTCGATGGGAGGCGACGCCGCCTGGGACATCGGCCTCGCCCATCCCGACCTGTGGGCGGGCGTGATCGCCATCTCGGCCGCGGCCGACCGCTACGTGCACCACTACTGGAAAAACGCCGCCGCGCTGCCGCTGTACTTCGTGGGCGGCGAACTCGACGGCGGCACGCTCCAACGCAGCGCCGTCGATCTCGACCGCTACTTCCTCAAGGGTTATGACGCGACCTACGTCGAGTACCGAGGCCGCGGCCACGATCACTTCGCCGAAGAACTGCTGCGGATCTTCGACTGGATGGGCCGCAAGCGCCGGAAGTTGCCGGCGGCGATCGAGGCCGTGTCGATGCGGCCCTGGGACCGGTTCTTCTGGTGGCTGGAGTTCGCCGAGGCGCCGCCGAAGACCATCACGCTGCCCGGCAACTGGCCGCCGGCGAAGGGGGCCGGGCCGCTCGAGGTCGAGGGGCAGGTGACCCCGGGCAACACGATGACTGCCCGCTGCGGCGGCCGCGGGGTGCGGCTCTGGCTCGGCCCGGAGATCGTCGACATGACGCGGCCCGTCACGGTGACACTGGCCGGCACGCGGCTCTTCAAGGGCCCGGTGGTGCCCGACGAGCGGGTGCTGCTCGAAGACCTGCGCCGCCGCGGCGACCGCCAGCATCCCTTCTGGGCCGTCGTCGAAGGGCCCCGGTGAGCGGCGGTGGCAGGCCAGCCATGCCGCACGACGGCGCGTGATGCACCGGTGCAAACCCGCGGCGCATGGTGAACGGGAAGGTGACTGACCCGGTGTCCCCCGGCTCCCGCCGGGGGCTTTTTGTGCCGGTCGCGCGCGAAGAGCCCCGGTCGTTCACTCGCGCGCCAAAAAGCCCCGGTCGCGCACCAAGAAGCCCCGGGTGGAAACCCGGGGACTCCGGGTACGAAAACCACCCCGCCAGCCATGCCGCACGACGGCACGCCCGGGGACTCCGGGCACGAAAACCACCCCGCCTTCCCTCGCCCTCCTCAAAAGGTCCGGCAGCCGAGCGTGAGCAGGAGATTGGCCCAGGGCTGGGTGTCGGCGGTCTGGATCGTGAGCACATGATCGGGCCCCGCCACCGCCTCGTAGAAGTCCCACTTCACGATCGGCCGCAGCTCGCAGGGCGACCGCGCGGCGGCGAGAATCCGGCGGTACTCCGCCCACACCGGCGGATCGCCCAGCGTGGCCGCCGCGTAGGGATCGGTGCGGTCCACTCCCATCGTGAACACCTCGTCGATCCGCACCGTGGCCAGGATCGCCTCCAGCACCTGAGCGACCGTGGGCACCCCGGGCATGAGCTGCAGCGCGACGAGCTCCGCCCGCGGACCACGCTTGTTGTCGGCGGGGTAGTTGCCGTCGGCGATGAGCACCCGCGAGTGGTGCCCGGCGCGGGCCAAGGCGCGGAGGATGTCGGGATGGAGGAGCGTGGTCTGGAGCATGCCGTGCCTTCCGCGAACGTGACGACGAAAACTCCCGATCGTGCGGGCCGCGAAACCGTCGCGAAACGCGCCGCGGCCGCTCCGGGCCACGGGCACGAGGCAGGCCGTGACCACCGAAATCAGCCGCGGAGTTTCACGCCCTCACCGGCCGGCCGGAGCCTCCGGGCTGCGGGCCACCTCGGGCTTGCGGTCGCCGCGGGGCAGGGCCGCGCCGGCGATGTACCAGCCCTCCGCGGTCGACTCCATGCCCAGGCAGGTGGTGCCGAAGTAGCGGCGCACCGTCTCGAACTCCGGCAGCGTGCTGCCGTCGATCTTCTGCTCCCGCACCGTGCCGGGCTTGCCGTCGCCGAGAATGCCGTTGAGCAGCTGGCCGAACACGCTCTTCGACTTCGGCATCGAGCCCTGCCGCAGCAGTTCGTAGGTCGGCTTGATGGTCTCGTCCTCGCGGCCGAAGGACCGCAGGGCCGCCTTGCCGGGAAAGAGCCGGGCCAGCTCGGCGGCCGTGGCCTTGTAGTCGACGGCGGACGCGAGGGCATCGGCCCCGTCCGGCGCTGCCAGCACCCGTTCGAGGATGTCGCGGTGCGACGCGATCAGCAGATGGCCGTGGGCCACGGTGACGGCGGAGTGAGGCAGGAGTTTCTCCTCCTTCTCGCGGAGCCGCTGGCGGCGGCGATGGGCGGAATCGTCGTCTCCCTCGTGCCGGTCGGCATGCGCCACGGCGCCACCGGGCGTCTCCACCTCGATCGTCGGGATCGCCATCGAGCGGTCGATCAGCTCCCACACCTCGTGGCCACCGATCTGAATCTTCTGCATGTCGGAATCGGCGGCCATGGTCTTGGCGACGGTGGCCGCGACCCGCTGCGGATCGGTCGCCTCGATGGCGATCACGAGCCGCTCGCTGTCGGTGCTGATCGGCTCGACGTGGTGCGACAGGAGGACGACCCGCTTCCCGAGGCAGGCGACCATGTCCTTCTCGAGGTCGATCTGGGGTCCATCCGGATCCTCCTTCAGCGAGGCGATGACGTCGTCGAACGTCCCCTTCTCGCCGACGATGTCGTCGAACAGCGTCTCGACCGAGGCGAACGCGGTCTGCATGTCCCACTGCAGCGCCGTCCAGCCCGCCAGGTCGCGCGGCGCCCAGGCGGGCGGCGCGATGGCCTCCGTGTCGGGAAACCGCAGCATCCGGGCGGCGAGGTCGAACCGCTCGGGCCCGAACGGCTCCCGCCCCGGCAGGGCGGGAGCGTGCACCAGGGTGTGATGACGCAGGGAATGGCCCGCGTGATCGAAGGCCACGACGCCACCGATTCCCTTCACGGCATCGAAGCCCTGCCGACCGAGAATGGCCACGTAGTCGGGGCCCTTCCGCTTCTCGCGCGGCGGGTTGCTGGCCTGGTAGGCCTTGGCGAAGCCGAGCGGATCGACGAACCAGCGGATGGGGGCCGCCGCACCGGGAATCTCCTTGCCGCAGCGGGCCAGGGCCGCGGTGAACGACGGATTCGTCGCCAGATTGTCCTGGCGGCCCTGGGCGAGCACCGCAAAGGCCTGGCCGACCTGCACCGCGTCGTCGCCGACGACGAGCGCCGCAGGCGCCAGCGCGAAGGCCACGCGGCGGTCGCGGGCCGGCGCCTCGGCGCGGGCGTCCTCATCGGGCGGCAACTGGTAGACGGTGAGTTGCGGCGGCGCGCCGGCCACGGCGACCTTGGTGGCCTTGCGCTCGAGGAGCCGCTGGGCGATCCGGTCCACGAGTTCCTTGGCCTCGGCCTCGTGGCCGGTCGTATCGACCACCATGACTGTAGAGAGCACGCCGGGCGTGGCCTCGATCGCAGCCGCGGCCACCTCGCCGCCGGGCACCTTTCCCAAATCCTCCATCGTCAGCCCGAGCTTCGCCAGCCGCTGCTTGCCGTTTTTCGAGATCTGCTCGCGAAACCCGTCCACGAAGGCCTTCATCGCCGGATCGGCGACCAACTGCCCGTAGGACGTGCGGTCGAAACGCTCCTCCAACCCGCGGATGTCCGGGATGCTCAACCAGGCACGAGTGGTGGCGGGGAAGATCGTCTCACTGGGCGGAAAACTGCCCGCCATGCCCCAAGACGCACCGACCACGAGGGAGGCGAAGACCGCCCGCAGGATCACGCGGGCCCCGGCTTTCAGTCCATTGAAACGCACAACGAGCCTCCTGGCGGAAGGTGGCAAAACCGGCACGATCGTCACGAACGCACCCTTTATCGTCCCAACCGGGCCATTTTCTCAACTCAGGTTTTTGCCGGGGGGGTTTGCTGGTGCGCGTTCTTCAATCGTGCGCTCGGCTTGACACGGTCGAATCCCCCAAAAAGCCCCCGGCGGAAGCCGGGGGACTCCGGGTGGCATCCCTTCCCGCTCACCATGCGAGAGGGGGTTCGCAGCGGAGAAGCGCAGAGACTTATATGGCATGGATGGCGGTGTGGTTTTCATGCCCGGAGTCCCCGGGTTGCCACCCGGGGCTTCTTGGGCCGGTGACGGAACCGATGCGCAGATTCCCTGCACCCTCACCCCGGCCCTCTCCTAGAGCGGTTCTGTCCCACGTGTAGCGTTTCCCGGCCCCATTGGGAGAGGTAGGAGAGGGGGGCGGCGAACGCTCGACGAGCGTGTGGCCGCCGCGGCCACAGCGAGAATCTGCAAGACCGGGCAGCGGCGACTTTTGCCGCCCCCGAAGCCGGTGCTACACCAAATTCAGATGTGCTCTAGAGGGAGAGGGAGACGAGAGCCAGAATCACCAGGCCGGCGACCCAGGCCAGGGTCGTCTCCGCGTCGATTCGGGCCACAGAGGCGACCAGGGAAAGGGCGACGAGCACGGCCGCGGCCGCCGCCAGCGCTACGACGGTGAGCCACGGCCACACGAGGGGCGAACCCGAACCGAGCCCGCCCTCGGCCATGAGCAGGAGTCCGGCCACGAGCGGCGGCCAGCCGAGCACCACGGCATGGCCACAGGCGAGCGCCGCGGCTCCCGATGGGCCGCCCGGCCGGCGGATCCCGGCCGATCCACCAGTCGTCGCCACGAGCCGCCTCCAGGCCAGGCGGCCCGCCGGACCGAGCACCACCGCGGGCCCGGCTAGCGTTGTGAACCAGCCCAGGGCCACGAGCATTCCGGCGCCCGCCGCCGCCGGCGCGAGAAAGTACCACACCGCCATTCCCGCGAGCGACGTGGCCATCGCCAGCACCGACAACGCCGGCCGCACGCCACCTCGGGCCATGCCCAGTTCCGCGAATGAAACCGACGCGCGGGCGTGCTCATCGGCATGCCACGACCAGCCCCGGCCATGCCGCCACACGCACCAAGCGGTCACCGCGAGCCCGGCTGCGGCCACACCGGAGCAGGCGAGCGCCTCGACCGTCGACCGCCCATTCACGCCCGCAGCGGCCGCCACCACGGCCACGACCAGCCCCAGGCTCGTCGCATCCGCGGCCGTCGCGCCGCGGGTCGCGGCCGCCACCGCCATGGCGGTCATGATGACGATCCCGCTCGCCAGCCCGACGGCGATCGCCGGACCATCGCCCGCCCAGAGCCAGCGGCCGGCCGCCGCTGCCAGGCAGCCGGCAAGGGGCCAGGCGGCCCGCTCCCACCACCACGCCGCGTCGAGCCCCACCATGCCGGGCACGAGCCCGCGCGGCGGCCGACCCGTCGCCGCGGCAGCCGCCCAGCCACCGCACGCGATCGCGATCGTCACGGCCGCCGCCCCGGTGGCCGTCGCGGCGAGGCTCGCGACCGCCGCGGCCGCCATGCCGCACGCGAGCCACGACGCCGGCCGCCGGGCGTCGCGCCGCACCAGCAGGGGCAGGATCGCGGCGGACACGCCGTCCTCCCCGCTCAACCCCGCCGCGGCCGCACCTGCCCCTGCACCCGCAGCGGCAGGCCGAGGATCCGCAGGAAGCCTTCGGCGTCGGTCTGGTCGTAGGAGCCGCCCCCCTCCATCGACGCGATCGCCGCGTCGTAGAGGCTCTGGCCGCTCTCCCGGCTCTTGACCAGGATGTTGCCCTTGTAGAGGTTCAGCTCCACGGTGCCCGTCACCGGCTTCTGCGCCTCGCGGATGAAGGCCAGCAGCGCATCCATCTTCGCGCAGTACCAGAAGCCGTAATACACCATCTCGGCGACCTCGGGCGCCAGCCGGTCGCGGAGATGCACGAGGTCGCGGTCGAGCGTCATCTGCTCGACGAGCCGGTGCGCCTCGTAGAGCAGCGTCATGCCCGGCGCCTCGTAGACGCCCCGGCTCTTCATGCCGACGAGCCGATTCTCCACGATGTCGGTGCGGCCGACGCCGTTGCGGCCGCCGATGGCGTTGAGCTCGAGCACGATCTCGTGCGGGGCGAGGGTCTTGCCGTTGACCCGCACCGGCACGCCGCGGTCGAAGTCGATCCGCACCGTCTCCACGGCGTCGGGCGCCGCCTGGGGCGAGACGGTCATGCCGAACTCGACGAGCCCGAAACCGTCGGTCGTCAGTTCCTCCAGCGCGCCCGCCTCGTAGCTGGTATGCAGGCAGTTCTCGTCGGAACTGTAGGGCTTCCCCTTCGAGGCCTTCACCGGGATGTTCTTCGCCTCGCAGAACTCGATCAGTTCCTGGCGGCCGGGAAACCGTTCCCGAAAGGCGGCGATCCGCCAGGGCGCCAGCACCTTGATGCCCGGGTCGAGGGCCTCGGCGGCGAGCTGGAACCGACACTGGTCGTTGCCCTTGCCGGTGGCGCCGTGGGCGAACACCGAACAGCCCTCGCGGTGCGCGATCTCGACGCACACCTTGCTGATCAGCGGCCGGGCGATCGACGTGCCCAGGAGATACGTCCCCTCGTAGCGGGCCTGCCACTGCATCGTGGGGAAGGCGAGGTCGCGGCACAGCTCCTCGCGCACGTCGACGATCAGCGCCTTGACCGCGCCGCAGTCGCGGGCCTTCTTGAGGATCGCCT
>Ga0315900_10012306_pt1 | contig 10511 bp, 4 predicted proteins | sample LakEriMetagenome_FD_203521 | JGI IMG/M metagenome (GOLD analysis project Ga0315900, IMG submission 203521) | Freshwater fungal communities from buoy surface, Lake Erie, Ohio, United States - Buoy 12 MA114 | ecosystem: Environmental > Aquatic > Freshwater > Lake > Lake biofilm | place: USA: Lake...
CTGGAAGGGCATCACCTCTCGCTGAACTTCACCCTCAACAATGGGGAAGTGGTCGGTAGCACCCCCGAATTCTATGGGACCAACCCCGCCCTGATCGATGCCGGTCCCGAGCGGGCCGTCCGCGTGCTGGGGGCCGAGGAAGACCTGGCGCGCCAGGTGCTCAAGCTGGCGACTCCTGAGCAGCTCAAGACGATTCTCATCGACACCAAGGCTCCCGATGACCTGCGGGGAGCCAATATCGCGCAGGCCGACCGGACCCCCGCCGTAGGTCTGGCTGCCGGCCAGATGTCGGCCGACCAGAAAAAGCTGCTGAATACTCTGCTCGAAGAGTATCTGAAGAACATGCCCGCCGACGTGGCCGCCAAGCGCCGCGACCGCCTGATGAAGGCCGGGTTCGACACCATCCAGTTCGCCTGGTGGGGGGAGCCCGACCGCAACCAGCGGCACTACTACCGTCTGCAGGGGCCGACGTTCCTCATCGAGTACAACAACACTCAGAATAACGCCAACCACGTCCACTCGTACTGGCGTGATCTCGAAGGGGACTTCGGCATTCCGGTGAAGTGAGTTTCCCCGCCTGTGGGGGCTGACAGGGGAGGTCGGACAACGCGTCTCGACTTTGCCTACAGGCTCTGGCCGATGGGCGTTCTCTGCGGCAGATTCAACCGACAAGCCATCGCGGTCGAAATCCCGTCGTACGTTTCTCGGCCCCCCCGACATCCAATCGCACGGCGTGATGGGAACTTCCATCACGCCGTTTTTGTTTGGAAACGGTCAAATGTCTTTCCGGTCACAGGGCCCGGCTGGAATGTCGGTCGCGGCGGCTGTCAAGCGAGGCGGCAGCGGGGCTGCCGAAGAAAGGGGCAGCTTGCCAACGCGCGGCGACCCAGTATGCTGGCATCACACCCTTGGGGATGGTTAGTCTCAGGCGAACGGATTGCCCCCCGCGGGTAATCCACCCGTGTTCATTCGGAGGAGAGCCCCCCGGGGTTCTCTGCGGCATGTCTGATCCATCGCGTTCGTCGTCGGCTGTGAATTCGTCCGTCTCTTCAGGGAATCCTTCCGGGCGCCCCGCGGCAGTTCCGCCTCCCACCCCGCAAGACAACGCCGCCCACGCCGTCAAGGCCCACTCGCACGGCCACGGCAGCCTGATGACCCGCATGCGGGAAGCGGCCGGGACGGTTTACGGGGATATCGGCACCTCGGTGCTCTATACGGTGATGGAAATCACCCGCGAGACCATTCATCTCAAGTACCACAATCTGCCCGCCGAAGAAGTCGATGCCCTGGTGGCCCAGGGGGGGGCCGATCTGGTCTCGCGAGGCGAAGCCCTGGGAAGCCTGAGCCTGGTGTTCTGGGCCTTGATCTTTCTGACGGTCAAATACGACCTGCTGATCATGAAGGCCGACAACCGGGGTGAAGGGGGAACCTTCGCCTTGTGGGGCCTGCTCAAGGGCTACACCGGCAAGATTGCCGGAATGACCACGCTGACGTTCCTGGTGGTCAGTGCGGCGGGATTGCTCGCGGCGGACGGGATCATCACACCGCCCATCTCGATGCTGGGGGCCTATGAGCCGCTGGGGGAGCAGTTGGCCCTGTGGGCCACCCTCATCAGTCTGTTTGTGCTGTTCAAGCCGCAGTGGCGCGGCACCAGCAAGATTGGCGGACTGTTTGGCTGGTTCATGCTGCTGATCTGGTTTCCCTGGATCGCCCTCAAGGGACTTCCCTGGATGCTGCGACATCCCGAGGTGTTCGCCGCGCTGAACCCACAATATGCCCTGGAGTTCCTGTGGAACTTTCCCGGCATTGGGGCGTTTGTGATTTTGGGGGTGGTGGTGCTGGCGATTACCGGGGGAGAGGCGAAGTATGCCGATATCGGCCACTTCACCGCCCACACCGACACCCCGCTCCGAGATGGGGAGTGTGTGAATCCGCGCGACTCGGGGCGGCGGCCGGTGATGTTCACCTGGCTCTACATCGTGCTCCCCTGTCTGGTGCTGAATTACGCCGGGCAGGTGAGTTACCTGCTCGAGAAGGGGGTCCCCCCTCGGGCCAACACGTTCTACGCACTGACACCCCAGACAGGGAACCCGTCGATCGACGGCGTGATCGGGATTGTGGACCTGCTGATCTCCGCGGTGGCGGCGTTTATCGCCTCACAGGCGCTGATCACCGGGATGTTCTCCATCGTCAAGCAGGCGATTGTGCTGGGTTTCTCGCCCCGGCATGCGGTCCGGTACACCAGTCGCGATACCGAGGGGCAGGTCTACATTCCGCTGGTGAACTGGGCGATGTTCTTCGGCTGCGTGGCCGTGACGTTGCTTTTTCGCACTTCGGGGAACCTGGCGGCGGCTTACGGTATTGCGGTCACAGGTACGATGGGCATCACCACTCTGGCGTTCGGTTACGTCGCCTTCTACCGCTGGAACTGGCCGCTGTGGAAGGTTCTGGCGGTCTGCACTCCATTGATGCTGGTGGACCTGCTGTTTTTCTTCAGCAACCTGCTGAAATTCACCAGCGGCGGGTATTTCCCGGTGATGGTGGCGGGCGTTCTGGTGACCATCATGGTCACATGGCAATGGGGTCGACGGCAGTTGGCGAACGCGTTTTACGAGTTTGGCGTCCGCGATGGAAAGAAGCTGGAGTGGCTGGTTGCACTCCGCGACTTGCTGGATGAACTCGAGGTGACCCTGCGCGAAAATCTGCCGTTTGCCCGCTCGCTCATCCAGGGACGGCGGCGCCTGGTTGAAAGCGACCGGGCCGCGGTCTTTCTCTGCTCGCGTCCGATTCGCAGCCTTGACGACTATGTGCCGGTCAGCTTGCGGATTTTCCTCAAAAAATACGGTGTGCTCCCTTCGCACGTGACCCTGTTCTACGTGAACCAGGTGTCGATCCCCGAGATTGCCACCTCCGACCGCTACGAGGTGGTCAACATCGGACATGACATTGACTCGGTCATTGTTACCTACGGCTACATGGAACAGCCCGACATCCGTGGTGCACTGAGGGAATTGCACCGGCAGGGACGAATCAACATCGCCGCCGAACGCTGGATCATCGAGGTGGGTGAGGAGGAAATCATCACCCACCGCAAGCTACCGTGGTGGCAAGCGCTGCGGGTCGAGTTCTTCAAGTGGGTGCTGCGGCTGTCGACCCCCGCGCACAAGTACTTCGGACTGACGTTCGACGCGGCGGTCTCGAAAGAGATCATTCCGGTGGTCTTCGGCCGCAAGGGGGCCAAGGTCAGCCTTCCCGAACTGGAGATTGTGGAAGTCGAGGGAGCCTCCTCGGCCAATCTCACGGTTCCCGCGGGTTTGGCGGAGGGAGTGCGCTGACATTCCCCGCGAAGAGTGCCTGGCGGCCCCGGCTGACTCAACCGGTCCCGCTGTCGTCTCTTGGCGTTCGGATCAGTCGACGGCGGTAAATCCATCAGGATTCGCTGTTGTGTGGGGATTGTCCTCCGTAGAATGCGTTCGAACTGGTCCCGTGCAGGAGCGAGCCGATGCTGGTGGGTTACGTAAGCGACGAACGCTATGTCGCCATTCCCGACGTTTTGTTGGAGTTCGAAAACAGTCAAGGCTCGTGGGAGACCCGTTCGCGGGCTTCGGGCTCGGTCTATCTCGATCTCCCGCCGGGTGAATACCGGGTGACACTCAACAAGCCCGGGTACGGCGGCAAACGGGTGACCATGACGGTCTCTCCCGGCAGCCCCTACCAGTTCCGACTGCTGTCCGACTGTCTGCTGGGTTATCCTTGGCCGAAGTGGGTCCGCGAGGGGGAACAGTCTGAATTCCGTGTTCACTCCCCCGAGGCCTACGAACTCGAGCTGTACCGTTGCGGTCTCGAAAAGCAGCTCATCCGCAAGCTCGGCTGGTATGACGAACATGGCCCCCGGGCCACCGTCCAGATCACCCCCGATGGAGACTACACCCGAACCGGGGTCGAGTGGAACAAGTTCGGCTACGCCAACCCGGCTCTCAAACAGTACGTCACCGCCCCCGCCCCCTCGGGGCTGTATTACTTCCAGGCCCGCACGAAGTCGGGGCACTACTTTTCCTTCCCCTGGATTGTCGCCCCGGCCAAGCCCCGTCATAACCTCGCGGTCCTGGCGTCGAACATCACCTGGAACGCCTACAACGCCTTCGGCGGACGCAGCAACTACATCAACGCCGACAAGCTGCCGCCGGTGCCCTGCGTCAACTCGCGGCAGGAACTGAACCGCTACACCGATCCCAACTACAAGAACTACGGCGTCTGGGATTATGCCCCGCTGTCGTTCGAACGGCCCGAGGCGATCAACCTCATCCCCGAAGATGAGACGATCGACAAGCCAATCGAGGGGCGGGCGGCCTGTCATCTCGCTCCGGCGGAGTGGCGACTGTTGGGTTGGCTCGAACGGGAAGGGTTCGCGTACGACTACTATGCCGAGACGCAACTGCACGACGGCACCCTGCCCCTCGACGACTACGACGCCCTGATGATCAGCACCCATCCCGAGTACTGGTCACAAGAGATGTACTTTGGCGTGAAACGTTGGGTGCACGAGCGTGGTGGGAAGCTGATTTACCTGGGAGGAAACGGCCTGAACTGCGAGGTACGGTTCACCGACCCGACCACCATGGTGGTGATGAACGGAGATGAGGGGGACCGGATCGCCAAAGGAGTGGCCGAGAGCCGGTTCGCCGTCTATCACGAGTCGGAGGCCAACCTCTTGGGGGTGGTCTTTACCTACGACGGTATCATGACGAGCGCTCCCTTCCAGGTGACCGATGCCTCGCACTGGGCCTACCAGGGAACAGGGATGAAGAATGGCGATCTGTTCGGTCACGCCAGTCTGCATCGTCGCGTCCCCGGAGGCGCCTCGGGGCATGAGACCGACAAGGTCTCGCCTCATTCCCCCAAGAACGTGCGGATCCTGGCACATGGTCAGAATCCCGAGAATGGGGGGGCCGACATCGTGACGTATGACACCCCCAGTGGGGGCGAGGTGTTTTCGGTCGGCTCGATCACCTGGCCCAGTTCGATCCTGGTTGATCCGATCGTTTCGCAGTTGACCCGCAACGTTCTCGAGCGTTTTCTGAAGTAGATCGCCCCCAGTCTGGGCGACGGTGCGGACGGTGTCTTTCCTTTGCAGAGGATGACGTCATGGATACTGGGGCAGTTCGGCGGCCGACTCGCGTCCAGGACTGGGCTGCCGTGTTGGGCTGTGTCCTTTGTGTCGCTGGAATTCTGTCTCCAGACGCGGTAGCCGTCGGGCAAGACCGCCTCGAGTTCCCCCGGTTTTCCCCCACGCCGCCGTCCGAGGCCCGCAGCACCTTTGAGACCCAGCCCGGATTCGAGATCGAGCTGGTGGCGAGTGAGCCGCTGGTCGGCTCGCCCGTGGCGATCGAGTACGACGAGTGGGGGCGGGGGTGGGTGCTGGAAATGCACGACTATCCCTTCACCGATCCGGCAACCGACAAACCGTTCGCCGACAAATCGGCGGACGCCCCGCTCGGACGCATTCGGGTCCTGACCGACCGCGATGGCGACGGCCGGTTCGACGAGGCGCAGACCTTCGTCGAAGGGATCTCGTGGCCGACGGGGCTCGCGTTCTGGCGCGGTGGAGTGTTCGTCGCCGCGACCCCCGACCTGTGGTATTTCCAGGACACCAATGGCGACGGGATCGCCGACGTGCGCGAACGACTCTACACCGGCTTCCGCAAGTTCAACATCCAGGCGGTGATGAACAACCTGCGGTGGGGCCTCGATCATCAGATCCACGGGGCAGGGGGCAGCAACGGCGGCACGATTCAAGCGGTGGCCGACCCTCTCGCCCCCCCCCTGGCCATGGGCGCCCAGGACTTCGCCCTCGACCCGCGCACCCGGCAGTTCCGCTTGCAGGCGGGGGGGGCCCGGTTCGGACACGCTCTCGACGATTGGGGCAATCGGTTTCTCTGCAACATCCGCAATCCGGTCATCCATGTGGTCTTGCCTGCCCACGAACTCGCCCGCAATCCCTTTGTCGCGCCCCGCAGCAGCCTGTTCGACTGTGCGGACACAGGGGACACTCTTCCCGTCTACCGCAGCAGCCCTCCCGAACCATGGCGGGCCTTTCGCGCCACCCGCTGGACCACCGATCCCGAAGGAAAACTCTACCCGCGCAGCGAATTGGTCCCCGGGGGCTATTTCACCTCGGCCAGTGGCGTCACTGTCTTCCGTGGCGATGCCTGGAATCCGCAGGCCGGAGTTGCGGCCGACGAACTGGGGCAGGTCTTCGTCGCCGACGTGGCGGGCAACCTCGTGCATCGCCAGCAATTGACCCCGGCAGGGGTCACGTTCACGGCTCAGCGGATCGATGTCGAAACCGAGTTTGTCCGCTCAACCGACACCTGGTTCCGACCGGTGAATTTCACCAACGCTCCCGACGGAACGCTGCACATTGTCGACATGTACCGCGAGACCATCGAGCACCCCTGGTCCATTCCCGACGACATCAAAGAGGCGCTCGACCTGCGGAGCGGGAACGACCGGGGACGGATCTGGCGAGTGCAGCGGACGGGAACCAACCCCCGGCCCCCCGCCACACCCCTCGCCCGTCTCGGTACGATCGACCTGATCGACCTGCTGGAACATCCCAATGGCTGGCATCGCGACACGGCCGCCCGCCTGATCTTCGAACGGCAGGATCAGACGGCGACCGGACCGCTGCGAAAGCTGGCCGAATCCGGCCTCCAGCCGCGCAGCCGGTTGCTGGCGCTGTGGGGGCTGCAGGGCCTGGGTGCCCTGACTCCTGCCGACCTCCTCGCGGCGTCCCGCGATGCCGATGGCCATCTTCGCGAACACGCGGTCCGCCTGGCCGAGCCCTGGTTGTTCCGCGAAGCCGCAGTCCGCGACCGGGTCCTGGCGTTGGCCGAAGATGCCGAACCGCGGGTGCGGATGCAGGTCGCCTTCACTCTGGGAAACAGTGCCGAACCGGCGGCCATCGGAGCCCTGGCCTCCATCGCCCGGCACGATGTGGGGGACGAGTTTGTCCGGGCGGCCGTCCTCAGTTCGGTCCGTGACCGCGCTGGGGGTTTGCTGGAGGCGCTGTTGGGTGATCGAGACTGGGCGGCCAGTCAGCCCGCCCGTCCCTGGCTGCGGCAACTGGCCCGATCGGTGGGAGCCCGCGGAGACGAAGAGGAGCTGCGGCAAGCAGAGAGGCTGCTCACGCAGGAACCGCTGACCCCCGAAAACCGCGGCTGGAAGATGGAACTGGTGCAGGGATTGGGGGAGGGACTGCAACGGACCAAGCGGACGCTGGCGGCCACTTTGCCGGGCACCACGCCACTCGTGACCGCGCTGTTGGCCGACGCCCGACAGTTGGCTGCGTCGGCGGAGGCGGCAGCGGGGGCCCGCGAGCAGGCGATTCAGTTGTTGACGTTGGGCACCTGGGAGTCGGCCCGCGAGCCGTTGTTGGCGTCGTTGTCCCCCGCCACCGCGGGAAGCGTGCAATTGGCGGCTGTGCGGGCCCTGGCGGGGTTTGCCGAACCCAACATTCCCGAATTGTTGCTCGCCCGCTGGTCCGGAGCCACACCCGCCCTGCGCGGTGAAATCATCGAGGCCTTGCTGGGTCGCGCCGAACGGATCCCCCGGTTGCTCACCGCCCTCGAGCAGGGAGGAATCGGAGCGGCCCAGATCCCACCCAGCCGGCGTGGTCAACTGATGCGCCATGCCGACCCCGCGACTCGCGACCGCGCGCGGGCTCTGTTCGCCTCCGACACAGTGTCTCCCCGCGGCGAAGTCATTGCGAATTATCAGGGTGCGCTGCAGGGAACTCCCAGTCCCGACCGGGGCGCCAAAGTGTTCGAGCGGGAATGTGCCACCTGCCACCGCGTGGGGGGGAAAGGGGCGACGGTGGGACCCAACCTCGAAACGATCCGCCACCACACCCCACAGCAGGTGTTGGCGAACATTCTGGATCCAAACCGCGAGGTGACTCCCGCCTACCTCGAATATTCGGTCTTGCTTCAGGATGGGCGGGTGGCGAACGGATTGATCGCCACCGAAACCCCCACCAGCCTCACGCTGAAGCGTCCCAACGATGTGCAGGAGACCATCCTCCGCGAGGCGATCGCCGAGTTGAACTCGACCGGGGTCTCACTGATGCCCGAGGGGCTGGAGAAGAAGATCACCCCCGAAGAGATGCGGGACCTGTTGGGCTGGCTGCTGACCCCCGCACCGGCGGTGCGGCGGTAACCCCCGGGCGATCCGGGGCCGGCACTGTCTCGGGTCAGGCGGAATCACGAAATCTGCCACACACTCCTGGGAATGGAATGGGTTCATCTGTTCATTTTTGGGGTAAAAGAGGCAGTTTTTCAGATGGTCGGTTCAATCGAGAGGGGCTGGGAAATCGGCTGGCAATCCGGGCTACCCAGAATTCTCCAGAATGACTAATGTTCGGTCGCTCGACCCCGCAGAGACTTCGCCGGGGGAGAGTCTGCCAGGCCGGGTTTTGGAAGACCGTGCCCGGGTAGCCGTCAGAGATTGACTTCGTCGCCAAGGGACTGGCCCATGTACAAGCTGCTGCTGTGTACCCGCTATCTGCGGACGCGCTTCATCGCTCTCGCCAGCATCATCAGTGTGATGCTGGGGGTGGCCACGATGATCGTGGTCAACAGTGTGATGGCTGGGTTCAGCACCGAAATGCGTTTTCGCCTGCATGGGCTGCTGTCCGACGTGTTGGTCGAGACCTTCAGCCTGGATGGCGAATGGGATCCCAACCGCCATATGCAGTTGATCCAGGAAGCCGCGGGGGAAGACATCGCCGCAATGTCTCCCACCGTCGAGGTCTTCGGGCTGATCAGCTTCAAATACGGCGGCAATTGGATCACCCAGAATGTCTCGATTGTGGGCATCGACCCGGTGTCGAAGTCGAAGGTCGGGGCCCTGTCCGAACACCTCGAAAACTACAAGCCCCTCAAGGACGACAATGGAGTTGAGGTGCGGGGGCCGCTGTACACGGGAAATGAACCTCCGGGCTGGGATCTGCACCCCACCTACATGGAGGAACGCCGGGACCGCATTAGCCGGGCCCGCGTTTTCGAGCCCGAGGAGGAAGAGGAACCGGCGACCGGCCTGACCGCCGCCGAGGGGGCCACTGAAACCGACGACGCTGTCCGCGATTTCGTGGCGGGCAACACCGAAGAAGAACCGCAGGATCCCGCCGCCCCCCACCGGGCCCGGGTCTACATTGGCTACCAGTTGGTCTCGGTCCCGTACGTCGACAAAGAGACGGGCAAGACCCGCCAGTTGACCATGGCTCAGCCGGGGGACGACATCAAGATCAGCACGGTGACCGCCGGCCGTCCGCCGCAGCCCTGCCACTTCTACGCGACCATTGTCGACACCTTCAAGAGCGGGATGAGCGAGTACGACTCGCACCTGGTCTTCTGCAACATTGAAGAACTGCAGCGGATGCGGGGGATGATCGATCCCGAATCAGGCGAAAAGGCCTTCACCCGCATCCAGATCCGGTTGAAGGAGGGGGTCGATCCCGACCGGGTGGTCGAGCGGCTCAAGGCGGCCCTTCCCGCCGGGAAGTTCCACGTCAGCACCTGGGAAAAGAAGCAGGGTCCGCTGCTGGCTGCCGTCGAAGTCGAGTCGATGATTCTCAACGTGCTGTTGTTCCTCATCATCGCCGTGGCGGGGTTTGGCATCCTCGCGATCTTCTACATGATCGTGGTCGAGAAGACCCGCGACATCGGCATTCTCAAGTCGCTGGGAGCCAGTTCGCGCGGAGTCATGACCATCTTCCTGTCGTATGGTGTCTCCCTGGGGGTGGTGGGGGCCGGCGTCGGGGTGGTCGTGGGACTGCTCTTCGTACGCTACATCAATGAAATCGAGCGGACCCTCACCTGGGTGACCGGGCGGAAGGTGTTCGACGAGACGATTTACTACTTCCCGTCGATCCCCACGAAGATCCATCCGCTGATGGTCTTCTGGGTGGCGGTGGGAGCGGTGACGATTGCCGTGCTGGCCAGCGTGCTGCCGGCCCGGCGGGCGGCGGGGCTGCACCCGGTGCGGGCCCTGCGGTCCGAATAGGCCGCGGTGACCCAGACCGAACCAGGCCCACACCGTCGGCCGAGAGATCTCTGCCCAGAGCAAGCGCCAGGACGAACCGACATGTCCGAGACCATCAAGATGCCCCAGACCCACCTCGCCTCGCTGGCCGTGGCCAAGGCGTACTCCAAGGGGGAACATCGCATCCCCGTGTTGCGGGGAGTTGATTTCCAGGTCCGCCGGGGCGAATTTGTCTCGATCATCGGCCAGTCGGGCTCGGGAAAGAGCACGCTGCTGCATCTGCTGGGGCTGCTCGATTCTCCCGACGTGGGTGAAGTGCAATTGTATGGCCATCGCATTGATGACCTGCCCGCCCGCTCACGCGATGAACTCCGCAACCGGGTGTTTGGATTCATCTTCCAGTTCTATCATCTGCTCCCTGAACTGAGCGTGCTGGAAAATGTGCTCGCTCCGGTGATGATCCGCCACAC
>Ga0315900_10012308_pt1 | contig 10511 bp, 12 predicted proteins | sample LakEriMetagenome_FD_203521 | JGI IMG/M metagenome (GOLD analysis project Ga0315900, IMG submission 203521) | Freshwater fungal communities from buoy surface, Lake Erie, Ohio, United States - Buoy 12 MA114 | ecosystem: Environmental > Aquatic > Freshwater > Lake > Lake biofilm | place: USA: Lake...
ATCTGCGTTACGTTCAGCGATGTTTACGCTTTGTTCAGCACGTACAACCTCTTTTTGCATCTCAGCGATAGCGGTTTCTTTTTCAAGAGTTTGACGCTTTACCTGAGCTCTTTTTTGAGTATCGAATGTAATTTCTTGCTCTTGAGCAATTTTACGGTCTGTAAGAGTTTTCATCAACTCAGCAGGTGGATTGATATCACCAATCAATGTATCAACCGCATGTACGTTATACTCTTCAAGTACTTTTGAAATGTGTTCTTTTGCTTCATTTTGACGTTCTACACGAGATGTCAAAAATGAGATAGCATCTGAACTTTGTGCGGAGTTACGGAAGTAGTTACCAATAGTTGGCTCAAGTACTTGAGAAACAAGATTATTCATAGTTCCAAATCGTGCAATAACTTTTGGTGCCTCAGTCATTGGAATGTGAATAATTTGTGATACGTCAAGGTTAAAGGTAAAACCGTCTTTAGAACGAACCGTGATTGTGCTCAAGTTCTTATCCAAGTTATGTGACTCATTTCTACCAGATGCCCAGTTAAGTACAAGATTAGTAGTAGGTACAACCTCTACTTTAGTAGTGTACTTATTGATTGGATATTTACCAGGATTTAGTGGATCAGCCCATACACCTTTTTGACCTCGTGATACAAGATTACCATGTTTAAAAGATGATCCAGTTACGTCAACACCCTCTTCACCAAAGAAAGACATCACAACACCTACGTGACCAATTGGAATCTCAGTCATAGGAAGTTCTTCTACTTGAACCGCCCAAGGGTTTAAGTTGTAAGAACCAGCTTGAATGATTTGTTGCTGTAGACCTCGGTTACCATCGTTTTCGAGAAACGCGTCGAAATTCTGGAAGTTATTGTGTAATGAATTTTGGATAATTTTACCACCGATTTGACCCTCTGGAAGTGGCTCACCATCAAGAGTAGTAACAATACCAACCATATTATCTTGAATATGTGCCTGTTTAACAATAGAGACTTCAAAAAGATGTGTATTAATCTTATAAACACCTGTTGGAATAAATGCTGATTGACGACCTTTTTGTCCACCATTTTTCAAGAATGAATCAGCATCTTGATAGTTTTCACATTCTACACGTCGAGCAAGAATTCGACCTGTTTCAATAATTTTACCATCCTTAGCATTCACAAGACCAATATGGCCCTCTGGGATGATTGCGAAACCTTGCATATCAATCTGATACTGCCAAGGCCAGAACCAGAAGTGAATACCTGGTGCCAAATAGTTTGCTTGAAAACCAGCTTCACCATTTGTTGCGATGATACGATCACCACTTAACTCTTTGTTTGCTCCAAAAAGAACAAACTTTTTAGTAATAAGACCGATTTTGTCTTCTGGTACAATTACGATACCGAAAAGACGGAAAATGGCTTTGTGGAAAACTGCAGATAGTACAAGTGCAATTACCCACCAATAGTTTGACATAAAGTCGAGAATTGTGTTTAACATAGTTGATTTATTTTGATTTTAATTGTTTAAATTTTATTGATTAGTCGTGATCGTAATCTTCGGTTTCAATTCCTTTTGGCGTTACCGTGACTTTTACGTGATCACCAAATTGTGTTTGGTAAAATTCTTCATCAAAAAGATTCAAGAACTTTTTAACTTTATTAACAGCCTCTGTTAATTCTTTGTCATACTCAGGATTATCTACCTCTACTCGACCCTCATACACTCTTTTTTCTCGGTTGTATGTACCCCAAGAGATTACATTTTTTTCATTACTCCAGTTTGCATCATCTTGATGTTCACCATTAACGTACAGATAATCTGTATGTGCTGAAAAATAACACGTATCTCCATCATTAAAGTAAGGAGTATATTGTGTCCATCCAAAACTTTGGAGTTTAGGTGTTTCTTCAAACAATTTCTTAAAAGACGATAGAAAAATTTCTGATGATCTTTCTTGTAATTCTTTCCGCAGACGTTTGATCTCTGCTTGTTTTTCTTTGATTTCGGCAATCATTTCTTCCATATTTGTTGATTTTAGATTTATTATATTTTTTTAGTTTAAAGAGTTTTCAAATTCTGATAAAATTTCAGAAAGAGGTTTATCAAGAATTTCTTGAAAATCTTCTCTTTTAAATCCTTGATATTTAGATTTTTCTATTGTCCAGTCTATTAAATCACAACCATGTCTGTATGGATCAAGAATGGATTTGGCAAGTGATTGTATAAGAACTTTTGTTTTATTTGTTTCTTTATCAAATTTTCTAACAAATTCAACTGAAAAGTTCTCAGGCTGATTAAAAATTTGAGAAAGTGCAAGGTCTCTACTTTCCTGTAAAGATAGTTTTCTGAAAGCCCAAGTTGTGAATCTAATCCACCTATTATATCCTTCCAATTTAATCTCTGCACTCCAATTACTAATATTCCTTATTTCAGATACACGATACTTTCCACCTTTAACAAGGTATTTAAACCTATCAGATTTACAAACAATAATGTCATTCTTCTTTAGCTCACTGATTTCAAATCTCGGTTCTGGTTGGGGAGCTTGTGGATTATTGTAGACAATTTGTGGAAGAGGGTTTCCAGATGTGTCTGTGAAATTCTTACACAAATATGATCCAAATCCTCTAATTCTAATTGTCTGTCTTTGCCAACGAGAATTTGGATTTATGGTATTATCAAAGTAGTCTGCGTCATACACAAATCCTTTGACCAGTTTAGTATTTCCTTTTTTACAAATAACTTTCATTTAATCTAAATTAACTTTAATATTTCCCTTTTGTGAAATCTTCTCAAAGGAAGATGGATGGCCTTTGATACCGTTCTGCATCCAATCTTTAAACTCCATATTTTCAAGATAGTCTTGTGCAGTTGGAATAAATTTCATACCAAAGTCTTCAAGTATGTGTTGTTCACACAAATCTTTTACACAAACATCTCGACCTTGAGAGTTTTTAATAGTATATCCGAAAAGTGGAATCATCACTTCATGTATCCAAAAATTTGTATGAGTGAGTGCCCTATGTCGATTGTCCGCAACATAGGCTTTTGAGCAATCCATTTTAATATGAATTGATAGATAATCTTCTGGATCTCCACCATATCTACGTGCTGAAGATTTAGCGTGTACGTGTGCGTTTGCCATTAATCTAAAATATAATCTTTATATGTTTCTTTTGCTTTTTCGAAAATCGACAATAGTTCTTCTCGATTTAATTTTGAGAGAACAAATTTAAGGAATTCTTTTTGATCCTCAAAATTGTTTTCATAATAATCAATAATAAAATTTGCATAGTCCTCATTATCACCAACTCCTAAATCAAGTATTTTAAAATCTCTCATTAGTTCCGTACCACCACTAACAATGAACTCACCACCACAATTTTTTATTTCTTCACGAAACCTTTTCGCATAGTTTGTACCAGTATTATCTTGTCGTGTCTCAAAACTTTGAATATCACCAGGATGTGAATGTAGTCTATCACAAATATCCTTGGATTCTTTTAATCCAAGTCCACTGCAATCTTTAATCAACTTAACAAGAGCAAGTTTGTTTGGTGACCCTACTAGTAATTTTATTCTAATTGTTTGCTTTCTCATTGTAAAAATCTCAAATTATTATTGAAAAGTGAACTAAATACTTGATCTTGTTCTTCTTTTGTTAGTGATATTTCTTTAGATGTTCTTTTGGATTTTTTCGAATTCTCAATATACATATCAATCAATTTTGTATCAATCTGATTGATCTGATTTAATATACTCGGGCCAGATTGATAACTATGAATAATATAGTGACTATTTGAGTTTTTTTGTAACTCTGGCATTTCTTTATCAAAAAGTGACCAAATATAGTCAACTCTCATACCAGTATCAACTTTAGCCCTATGAACTCTTTCTTCTTTAGGGGCGAATACGCTGATAACCTTGTCAAATTTTTTATTCCAACCTCTTTCAAATAAGATTGAACTTTCAAATATAATATAAGGTTTATCCTTATGTTTCAATTTAAAGGTCTCCCATGCTTGAAATAATTCAAACTCAACCACATCGATAGTTCTATCAAAAAGTGAATCTGTTACAAAAGCATTTGGATCTAAAAATCCATTTTTATACACAAATGATCCAACATTAGACTTAATTGGTTCATCAACATAAGTTCTAAAGTTTAGAATAAATTTAAGAATTGTATCGGCATCAAAAACTGGTGTTCCTATTTTTTTAAATAGTTTACTTACCGAAGTTTTTCCAGAATACCTACAACCAGTTAGTGCTACTTCCAACATTTTTTACTTTTATAGATACAAATATAGATAACTTTATTTAAAAAACAAAATTTTAATGAAATTTACACCTAAACAACTTGGTTACATACTTTATAACAATCGATCCATTGAAGGTGTTGTTTCTAATTTTCTCGATAAGTCAATAAATATAGATGAACTTATAAATATAGAAAAAAAGTTTGATTGGTGCAAGTCACTATATGATAGTCTAGATAAAATGGTTGAGATTGATATATCACTACTTGATTCAGAAGCTAATGATGAAATAGTCACACCTGAACAATTAGATGAATTAACGAATTTTGTCAAATCAAACATTGGTAATTTCTCTGAAATTGAGAGTAATTATTTAAAGGATAGAAATATACCAGTAGATATTTGTAATAAATATAAAGTATTAGGATTATCTGTTTTTAAAGACTTTGAACATTTAAGAAGAATTGGTGCAACTTGTCATCCAGTTATGAGAACTTTGTTAGAAGATGGTATAGAAGGTGGTGGTATAGTTTTTCCACTATTTGAAAATGATAAACTGGTTAATTGTCAAATAAGAAAAATAAGCAATGTTGGTAAATTAAAATATACTTTAGCAGTACCTGATATACCAGTTTGGGGATTGGAAAGTGTTGAGGAGAATAGTGAAGTTTGGGTATGTGAGGGTATATTTGATATGATTGCACTATGTGAAAATGGACATACTGCCATTTGCCCAACATCTGCAATATGGTCAGGTATTCAATTATATAAGGTACTTGAGAAAAAACCAAAAATAGTTAAGATATTTTGTGATAATGATCGAATAGGATTAAAAACAGGTCTAATACTTACTAAGTTTTTTAACTTGTTTAAGACACCATCAGTTACAATACATTCTAAATATTGTAAAGATGCTTGTGAACATTTTTTTGAAAAAAACTTTTCAACATCAGATCTTGATGAAATAGTAATAGATAGAAAGATGATCGAGGATAAAAATGATAACTCCTTTGACTTTCTAAGACATTTACAAAAAAGAAAATTTTAATATATACTATATGTTGAAAAGATATCAAGATTTTATAACAGAGAGCTTATCCAGAGTTAAAAGGTTTAATTATGTATATGATAGATTTATAGAAATCTACAATACACAAATAGTTCCAAAAATAGGAGAGGTTGATGAGTTTAAAAATCATATGCTTAGTGGTGTTTTAAGTAAGCAAGATGAGGATGAATTTCATAGACTTAGAAAAGATCTAATTAATCTAAGAAATGATTTTTCAGAAAGAATTATGGGGTTTCCGAAATTTTATCAAAAACTTTTTAGTTCATTAGCACATGGAACATCTGATCCAGAAGAAGACTTTGAGGAAATGCAAAAGCTTATGAATAGGACAGGATATGATTTAGATGTTATAAAAAAGTTATTTGATCCTATTGTTAGTATTTTTATATCAGAAGATTTTAAAAATTTTATTGAAAAAAATTCATTAGACTCACAAAATGGATATATTGATATCTACCTTTATAAAATCAATGAAAAACTTAATTTAGAAACAAAGGTTTGGCTTGGTGGAGAAGGATGGGCATCTACTTTAACTGATGGAGACCACGATGAGTATATTGTTAAGTATGCTTATGGTTATCATAAAACTAAATATGGTCAGTTAGTTTTTGAACAAGCTGGAATATCTAGAGAAGATTTTATAATTGAATCTTTAGAACATCTCAAAGACCACATGAAGTCAGATGTCTTTCCAACTTTTGTAGAAGAATTGCGTCGATCACACGCTTTAAAATTTGAAATTTATGAAGGTGATAATTATATCATTTGTGATGATGATAGATTTATTATTAATTATGATGATATATATAGTGACTTTATTAAATTTGATGAAATTAATAAGGAGTTGCCTATTGAGGAATTTAAAAAAATACTCATTAGTTCTTTAAATAGAGAAACTTATAGTTTACCAAATTTGAACTTTCAAGATACCGGAGATGAAATAATTATATCATGAGAAAATTTAAATCTATATTCAAAGTCTTAACATTCATTAACATTGAAATCTTTGTGATGATCTTATTTATGATAGGAACTATTTTATTTGGTATCAATTACACTAATAATGCAATTGATTACACTAAAAAACTAACAGATCAAATAAAAGATAATTCCGAATTAACCGTAAATCTATCAGAAAGTATAAATCAATTTAATTTAATTGATAATATATTGTTATCTAAAAGTCTTAAAGGTGAGGATATATCCTTAAATATTGAGAACTATGTTACTTATAAAGATAGTTTTATGCTTAATAAGTATGAATACTTGAAGGTGGATTCACTTATGAATACTAAAAAGAATTTAATATACAGAATTTATCTATCTAAAAAGAAACAGGATCTAATAGACTATAATGATTTTGAAGAAGTAGAGATAATACCAGTTTATGTAGATCGAAAAGAATTTAAAGTATCAAAAAAAGGATTGTTTAAAAAAACAAAAATAGATACTATTGAAGTAAAAGATACCATTTATAAACAAGTTAAAAAACTTAACACATCAAAGTTTATTGAAGCACAGGGTAATTTTAAGAAAATGGTTGATTCAGAAATTGAAAGTGCAATCTATTATAATAATAGCCTTTCTTATCAAATAAGACACCTGTTAAATTTTAAAATATCAATTATTAATAAAAGAAATATAAAAATACAAGATTCACTTATTGAAGAGTTGAGATCACAATTTGTTAGTTATGTCATAACGATGTGTTTTATATTAGTTGCTTTTATTATAATTTCTATGTTACTAATTTATGATGTTAAAAAGAAGTCTAAAAAAGAGAATAGACAAAAATATCTAATATCGCTACTTTTAAATAAAAAATAAGACTTCAAGGACATCATGTTGTATAATATATAATTTAATAAAAATTATACAAATATGATAATAAATTTAAAATCACAATCCAATTTATCTGGATTATATGTCGTCTATGAAGGTTCAACAAATATAGAAAAAAAGGGAAATTATGGAATATCACATTTAATGGAACATTTAATGTGTAAAACATTTTTCCATATGATTCAAGATTTTGATAGAGATGGTATAGAATGGAATGCCTATACAAGTTCAAATGAAATTGTTTTCTATATGACAGGCCTTGATGAGAAAATAGAGAAACATAAAAAAGAATATCTCTCATCTCTTCAAAATTTTGATATCACAAAAGAACAATTTGAAAATGAGAGACAAATCGTTCTTCAAGAGTATGAAGATACATTTAATGATCAATCACAATCACACTCTTTGAATTTATCTAGAAAGCTTTTTAATGACTATGATCCAATTGGATTAAAAGAAGATTTGGAAAGTTTAAAATTCATGGATTGTCTTAATTTTTATGAAGAACAATATGCTAAACCAAGTAAAATAATTTATGTTTCTAAAAATAAAAAGTTAAAAAATTTAGATATTGAATTTTCAGATAGAGTTATAGACAGGAAATTTAAATTTGGAAACCATGATGTATCGCTTGAGTTAAATAATGAGTTTAAAGATAAAACCTCAATTATTTGTTATAGTCCAATTATTGAAGATGACCATGCTTATGTACATTTTTTAAATGCTATGTTATCATTAGGTTTAAAATCTCCATTATATGATGAGATAAGAGAAAAAAGAGGACTAGTTTATTATATTCATTGTTATCAAATGAGATATAATAAACAAGGTCTTGTTTCAATTGATACACAAACATCTAATAGAAATTTTGATGGTGTAATTGATGGTGTTAAAAGTGTTCTTTCTGATCCAAAAAGATTTTTGAATAAAGATAGATTCAATCTTGTTAAAGACTACTATATGGTTAGAAAGGAAAAAGATGAGATACTTAGATATAAGAATGTTAACCAATGGATTCAACCAGAAGGTTGGTCAGTTTATGATATTTTAGATGATGTTAAGTTATCTGATATTAAAAGAGTCTATGAGAAATATTATGATTTTGATAAATTTTACATTTCAAATGATAAAAAAGAATTCAAAAAATAATTAAAATTTATGAATAAAAGTCTTGAAGAATCTGTTAAAGAAATCGGTAGGAAGTACACTGAAAGAAGAAAAGAAATAGCTGTGCAATTTCAATGGGAATTTGATACCAAAGAAACCAGAGATATTATGAATAACATGATTAAAGAATGTGAAAAATCATATAAAGAAGAGCTAAGAGAGAAAAAAATAGAACATTTATTAAATGATACCATATCTAGGAAATAAATCAACATTATCAGACTTTTTAAAACAATATATTCCAAAGAATCCAAAAAAATGGATAGAACCATTTGGTGGTGGATTTAATCTATTTTTCACTCTCGATCTTAGAGATTATCCTGATACCGAATTTATCTATAATGATATAAATCCACTTAATTGTTATCTATTTGAACATTTAAAAACTGATGAATTTATTGATATTGTTCAAAAAACTAATATAAGTAAAGAGTTATTTGAAAAATCATATTTAGATATTATTGATGAATCTTCTAATAAGAGAACAAAAAAAACTATCAAAGTTTCAAATACACAAAGTAAAGCACTAGCTTGGTTAATTATATTGTGTTGTGGTGAGTCTAAAGATCTTATGAGTAAAGATTTTAAAGGAAACTCTAATTTTGAGATACTTAAATACAAGTTATCAAGATATAAAGAATACTTTGAGAGAATTACAATTACTAATCTAGATTATAAAGATGTTCTGATGAAATATGATTCAGAAGAGACATTCTTCTATTTAGATCCACCATATTATGGATTTGAGAATTATTATGTGAATCATAATTTTGAACAGAAATCACATAGTGAGCTATCAGAACAACTAAAAACTATTAAAGGTAATTGGTTATTAAGTTATTATAAATTTGATCAGTTAGAAGATTGGTATTCTGCACATAAAATAGTTAGTAAAAAGCATAATTTAAGTGAAGAATTTTTAATTATCAAATAAAATTAGTATATTGTAAAAAGTAAAAATTATGGCAAATTTTCCATCAACACCAAGAGAAAAACAAGCTTGGGATTTCGCTAAAGAACTTCACAAAAATCAAGTTAGAAAATTCGTAGGACTGCCCTATTTTGATGCACACGTTCAAAAAGTAAATGGTATTGTTAAACAATATACTACTGACGAAGACTTACTAATTGCAGCTCTATTACATGACATAATAGAAGATTGCTTCGAAGATCCAGATGTTGGATATATTCAAATTCGAGACTTGTTTGGAATTAGAGTTGCAAATATTGTCAAAGAACTAACTTCTTCAAAAGAAGAAATTGAATATGAGTACCATGGAAGTAAAACTGACTATTTAATAGACAAAATGATTAATATGTCAGATGATGCTTTAATTGTGAAATTTGCAGATAGACTTCAAAATATTGCAGATGCTTTTACAGCCTCAAAGAATTTCAGAAACAAATATTTTGAAGAGACTGCTAAAATAGTCTTTGAGTTAGAAAAATTAAGAAAATTAAATCATGTTCAAACTCAAATTCTAACAGAAATAAAAGCTAAACTTGATAACATTGAGTCTATTTTTAAACTCAAAAGATTTAATGATTTTAAATAAAATTCTTTATAATATAAAAATGAACGACTACCAAAAAATTTTTATAAAAAGAGCAAATGATTATCATTATGCAATGCAGAAATATCCAGATGTTCGCTCTTATGAATTTAAAAGCTTAATATCGACTACTGATTTTTCAAGCATTAAGAGAGTTTTAGATATTCCATCTGGTGGTGGATATTTAAAAAAATATCTTCCTAAAAATATTGAACTTATCTCTGCTGATTTTTCAGAAGGTTTTACAAATGAAAACATACAACTTGCGAACCCTACACAATTTTCATATTCTGATAATTCATTTGACTTAGTTCTTTCTTTAAGTGGACTACATCATTTAAATGATGTTCCTAAATTTGTACACGAATGTTTGAGAATTTTGAAAGAGAATTGTTCATTTATCTTTTCTGATGTAAAAAGAGATAGTCCAGTTGACTTTTTCTTAAATGAATTTGTCAATAAATATAATTCATTAGGTCATAATGGGGTTTTCTTTACAGAGAATTCATTTAATGAATTTCCATTATTACAAGAAAAAATTATAAGTACACAATATAGCCAATATCCGTTTGTGTTTAAAGATAAATCTGAAATGCTTTGTTTCTTCTCGTTTTTCTTTGGATTAGATAAAGC
>Ga0315900_10012317_pt1 | contig 10507 bp, 10 predicted proteins | sample LakEriMetagenome_FD_203521 | JGI IMG/M metagenome (GOLD analysis project Ga0315900, IMG submission 203521) | Freshwater fungal communities from buoy surface, Lake Erie, Ohio, United States - Buoy 12 MA114 | ecosystem: Environmental > Aquatic > Freshwater > Lake > Lake biofilm | place: USA: Lake...
CGGCCGGGTACGCCCCCTTTTTCTTGACCCAGAAACGTAAAGTGTCTACTTAACGCTTATGGTCACGACGGCGACCGTCCATCCCGGCACGGCACTGCGCGAGGCCCGCCTGGCGCACGCCACGGCGGACCCACGCGGGTTCTCGGTCCGCGCCCTGGCCGGCCGGATCGGCGTCTCCGCCGCCTATCTCTCCCTGGTGGAGAGGGGCGCGGAACGGCCGACCGAGCCGGTGCTGCGGGCGCTCGCCGCCGAGCTCGGGCTCGATGCGGAGGCGCTGCTGGCGCAGGCCGGGCGGGTGGCTGGCGATGTCGCCGCCGCGCTGATCGCCCGGCCGGCCCTGGCGGAACTGGTGCGCGCCGTGCGCGACCTGCCGGAGGCGGAGCTGCAGCGGTTCATCCGCCAGGTCCGCGACGGCGAGTGGTGAACGACATACCGGAAGGAGGTCCCGATGCCCGTCGCGCTGCATGGCCAGACGCTTCTGCTGGAGTTCCCGGAACTGCACCCCGACGCCGTGCTGAACGTCACCTTCCATCGCACGCTGCGCGTGCCGGATGACGGGCAGAACCACCGGCTGCCGCCCGGCCTCGGCAACTTCCCGCTGCGCGCGGTGGACGAGCTGCGGCAGGCGGCGGTTCCCCCGTCGTGGAAGCGCCGGGGCGGCATCGCGCTGCCGATGTGGCAGGCCGAAGCCTGCTGGCTGAACTTCAGCTCGCCGCGCGGATATCCCTTTGCGCTGAAGGTCGCCGCGGGGAAGGTGAACGCCGTCAACGGCGCCGCCTGGACGAATGAGCTCGACGCCGAAGACCAGGATTATGTCGAGGTGCCGGGCCAGCCCTGGCTCGACGGCTTCTGCGTCGCGAAGGGGGTGGTGCGCCAGTTCGTCGCCATGCCGCTCGGCCAAGGCTACACGGCGGAGGAACAGGTGACCGGCGCGGCCGAGCATGGCGGAATCCAGCTCCTCGCCCGCCCGCTGAAGGCCGAGATCTGGCGCGAGCGGCAGGACGCGGCGCGACGCATGCGTCTCGCCTGGAAAGCCGAGGCAATCGACCTCGAGGCCTGCATGTCGAGGGCCAGCTTCGCCTGTGACATGGACATGGGCCTCGCCCCGGGCGGCTCGATCCGGCAGGAGATCGCTCAGCTCCGCGAGCGTGCCGATGCCTGGGACACGGCGCATCGCGCGCGCTGCTTCGTCCATATCGCCAACAGCGAGGCCTGGACCGCGCTGACCGGCGAGCTGCCACCCACGCTGCCGCCCAGCGCCGCCGACTATGCGCGCGCCGGCCTGCCCTGGTTCGAATGGTATGCCGACCGGCCCGCCAAGGCCGGCTCCGCCATTCTCGCCGCGCTCAGGTCGATCAGGGCCATGGGCGCGGCAAAGCGCGAGATACCGCTGCCGGAGAATGAGGGGTTCGAACCACCCGAGCCGGTCCGCCTCGGCCCAGCCGCGCGCCGCGCAAAGCGGCTGGAAGGCCAGTGGTAGGCACGACCGGCACCGGGGTCGCGGGCTACGCCGCGACCGCCTCCGCCTCCACCTCGAAGACGAAGCGCGGATCGGCGAGGCCCGCGACGACCAGGAGCGTGCTGGTCGGCGCCAGCGTGCCGAGGAACGCCTCCCGCTCCGCCCGCCAGGCGGGGATCAGCGCGCGGTCGGTCAGGAAGACGCCCATCTTCACGATGTGCTCCGGCCCCATCCCGTGCGCCGCCAGGATCGCGCCGAGATTGGCCAATGCCTGCGCGATCTGGTCCCGGCCGCCCGGCACCACCGTGCCATCCGGCGCGACGCCGATCTGGCCCGAGATCACAAGACGCCGCCCCGCACCCTCGACCAGCGCGGCATGGGAATAGCGCGAGCCCGGCGCATGCACGCCCGCCGGGTTGGCGAAGGTCACCGTCATCGCCTCAGCTCCGCGGCGCTTGCAGGATCTGCGGCGCCGGCGCGGCAGGGGCGCCGGGGCGGCCCTGCAACTCCTCGCGCTCGATCCCGCCCGGCCCCACCGGCACCGGCGCCCCGCCGCCCTGGTCCAGCCACTGGCGCAGGTTGCGCCGGACCTGGAATTCGAGTTCCACGTTCAGGTCGTCCATGGACTGCCGCACCACCTCCTCCGCCGCACGACGGCGCTCGGCAGCGGTGGCGCCATCCGGCAGGGTGCGCTGGCGGCGCGCCTCGGCCTCGACGAAGCCGGCACGGCGGCCGTCGGGGGCCAGGATCTCGAGCCGCGATTGCAGCCTCACCGTCAGCCGCTCCCCCGGCTCGCCGCTGAACAGGCCGGCCAGGCCGCCCGGGCCGGCCAGCGACTCGCGGCGGAACTCGGCGGTCTGCACGACGAACCGCGCCTGGCCTTCGGTGCCCGTCGCCACCAGCCGCTCCTGCGCCATGCGGACCATCTCCCGCTCCGGCCGCACCGGGGCGGACTCGTCCACGCGGATCGCCGCCGGCGCGGGGTTCAGCACCTCTACCTCGGAGACGTTGAGCCGGATCGGCGTCAGGTGGCGATAGCCGGTGACAAGCGGGGGCAGCGCGTCCGGCGTGCCGCTGGCGCAGGCGCCGGCAACCAATGGCAGGGCGAGCAGAAGCCTCCGGCGCGCGAGCATCATGGTTCCCCCTCGGCAGAACGGCCGCAATCTACGCCGGGGACCAGCCAAGTGGAACCGCACCGACGACAGCCGGCGCCGCGGCCCTCAGTGATCGTAGTGCAGCCGCAATTCCCACCGGCCGGCGCCCGTCGCGGCTTCCTGCACGCGGTCGGCGGCGCGCCACAGGAACAGCGCCGCCAGTTGCGGAATCACGGCGTCGATGTCCTGGTCGTCGTCGATCGTCGGTGCCTCCGGCAGGCCGTCGCGCAGGCTGCGCCCGGACCATCGGACCACGAGGTCGATGTTGAACTCGTCGAAGCGCCCGGCGATCTCGACCTCAGTGCCCGGCGCCGCCGCGCGCTGGAGCAGCGCGCCCGCCTCCTCGAGCGCGGCGCGCATCCGGACCACGACCTCGGCGCGCGCCCCCCAGGCGCTGCCGGCCTGCAAGGCGAAGTCATCGAGCGCGGCCGCGCCGTCCTCCGCGCGCCAGGTGGCGCGCTGCTGCTGCGCGGCGCCGGCGCGGAAGGTCGCGTTCAGCAGCAGCCCAACCAGCAGCCCCAGCACCAGGGAGGAGGTCAGCAGCAGCCGCAGCGTCTCCGGCAGGGTGACGAAGAGCTGCGGCACGGCATCGTAGGACAGGCCGACGACCAGCGCCGCGCCGACCGCGAGCGTCCGCCGCGCATCCAGCACGCGCTGCACGACGATGGTCATGCCGGTCACCACGATGAAGGCGGCGGCGAAGAACAGCGCGGCGCCCAGTACCCCGCGCGGCACCGACAGCAGCAGCGCCGGCGCGCCGGGCGCCAGCCCCAGCGCGATCCAGAGCACGCCGACCGCCAGCGCGACCCGGCGCGCCTTGACGCCCGTCGCGATCGAGAGGCCGACGCTCGCGGTGTAGGTGTTGGTGCCCGGCACGCCGAGAATGCCGGCCGAGCAGGCGCCGAGGCCATCCGCCAGGACGCCGGCGCGGATCGAGCCGAAGTCGGGGCGCTTCCAGTTCGGGTCCGTCGCGCGCTGGCAGGCGACGACGTCGCCCGAGGCGCGCACCAGGCAGGCCAGCGCGCCCACCATCATGCCCGGCACCAGCGCCCAACTCAGCGACGGCACGGCCAGCGGCCAGGAGGGCAGCAGCAGGTCCGCCGGCAGGTGGATCACCGCTCCCCCGGCCAGCACCTCCTCGACCAGGTGCACCGCGATGCCGAGGCCGAGGCCGGCGAGCACCGCAAGCGGCCGCCAGCGCGCATTCCCCCAGACCGCGAGTGCCACGATCGTCGCGATGGTCGCGATGGGCGCGACGATGCCATGCGTCCCGTCGGCCGCACCCGGCCCGAAGCCGAGCATCAGCCGAAGCCCGAGCAGGCCGAGGATCACCCCGATCATCAGCACGACGAGGCCGGCCAGCTCGGTCGGCAGGTAGGGCCGAAGGCGCTGGACGACGAAGGACAGCAGGACCTGCGTGATCCCCGCCACCAGCGTCAGCCCCGCCACGGCACCGAGCCCGCCCGCCTGCGCCGCCAGCAGCGAGGGCGGCAGGTAGACGGCGGTGAAGACCGAGGGCAGCAGGAAGCCGCTGCCGATGCCGTGCCGCCCCCAGGCCTGCAGCAGCGTGGCGATGCCGAGCGCGATCATGGACAGCGCGATGTAGCTGGTGACCGTCTCGTGGTCGGCGCCCGCTGCCTCTGCAACCAGCAGAGGAAAGACGAGGGTCACGGCGCCGAGGCCGACGTGCTGCAGCGCAGCCGGCCAGACCACGCCCGCGGGCGGCGACGAGGCGAGCCCCCACTCCCGGCTCACGCCGTTCGACATTGCATTTCCCCCGGGGTGGGACGCAGGCCAACCCAGGGTGGCATCGCATTCGCATCGGGAGGCGTCAATGTCCCGATGCTGACACGCCCGCCGCGCGAACGGGCCGGTCAGCGATCCAGGCTCAGCGATCCAGGCTCTGGGGCCAGTTGATGAAGATGCCGACCTCGCCCGGCATGCCGTCGGGATAGGTGATCACCCGCGCGGCGAAGCCGAAGCCGCCGGGCTTCAGCCTGGTCTCCCACCACGTGTACACGTCGCGGAAGGCGCCCGGCAGCGTGTCCTGCCAGCCATCGAGGTGGTTGTTGATGCGCCGTCCGCCATCGGCGCAGATCTGCGAGGGGAAATGCGCCAGCATCACCTCGCGCTCGCCATCCTCGAAGGCCTTGGCGATCTTCGCCATGGCGCGGGCCTCGTCCTCCTCGGTCAGCCGGTAGGCCATGACCTTCTCGGCATAGGCGGCACGCTCGGCGCGGGCGGCGTCGGCGGCGGCCTCCGCCTCGGCGCGGCGGCGCGCGGCTTCCGCTTCCTTGCGGGCGAAGAGTTCGGCAACGGTCAGCGTCATGCGGCCCTCCTGGTCGGGGCGCACAGCCTACAACGCGGGCCGGTCAGGGGAAGCGGCGGCGGTCACGCGCCGTCGAGCTTCAGCACCTCGCCCGCGAGATACAGGCTGCCGCAGACCAGCACGCGCGCCGGCGGGCCATCCTTCGGGATGGCGCGCAGCGCCTGTTCCACCGTGCCGCCGATGCGCGCTGCGCCGCCGCTGGCCTCCACGATCGCCTCGACCGGCATGGCCAGGTGCTGGCCCGGCTCCGCCACGGCCCAGAGCGTGGTGGCGCGGGGGATGACGGGGCGGAGGAACTCCACCGATTGCTTGCCGCCCTTCATGCCGACCAGCAGATGTGCGGGCCGGTCGGCGAAGGCCTCCGCCAGGTGCTCCGCGATCACCAGGCCGGCGCCGGCATTGTGGCCGCCATCCAGCCAGAGTTCCCACCCTGCGGGCAGCAGCGCGGCGAGGCGGCCGGTCAGGCGCTGCATGCGCGCGGGCCATTCGGCGCGCGCGACGCCAGCCGCGATCGCGGCCTCCGTCAGCCAGGGCGGGTTCCAGGCGCGCAGCGCGGCGATCGCGATGCCGGCATTGTCGGCCTGGTGCGGACCCGGCAGGCCGGGCGGCGGCAGGGCGATGGTGCCCGACGCATCGCGCCAGGACAGGCTGCGGTCGGCCTGCCGCGCGACATCCCAGTCGCGCCCGCGCGCCAGCAGTGGCGCGCCGCGTTCGGCCGCGACGCGGGCGAAGACCTCCAGCGCGTCGGGCGCCTGCGCGCCGGTGGCGCAGGGCACGCCGGGCTTGATGATGCCGGCCTTCTCGAAGGCGATCTTCGCCAGCGTGTCGCCCAGGAAATCCATGTGGTCCATGGAGATGCTGGTGATCGCGGTGGCGACCGGCGCATCCACCACGTTGGTCGCGTCGAAGCGGCCGCCGAGCCCGACCTCCAGCACCAGCAGATCGGCCGGCACGCTGGCGAAGAGGTGGAAGGCGACGGCGGTGGTGATCTCGAACACCGTGATTGGCTCGCCGCCATTGACCTGCTCGACATGCTCGAGCGTATCGGACAGCGCGTGTTCCGACACCAGTTCCCCCGCCAGCCGGATGCGCTCGTGGAAGCGCACCAGGTGGGGGGAGGTGTAGACATGCACGCGCAGCCCCGCGGCTTCCGCGATGGCGCGCAGGAAGGCGCAGGTCGAGCCCTTGCCGTTGGTGCCCGCGACATGGATCACCGGCGGCAGCCGCCGCTCCGGATGGCCGAGCTTCGCGAGACAGTCGCGCATGCGCCCGAGGCTGAGGTCGATCAGCTTCGGGTGCAGGCCGTGCAGGCGTTCGATGATGGCCTCGCTGCGCGAGGCGGGCAGCGCACTCACGCGGGCTTCGGCGCCTCGGCGGGCTCGGGGGCGGGCAGGGCGATCAGCACCGGCGCCGGCTCCTCGGCCACGGGGGGCAGCTTCTCGCGCAGGAGGGAGATCAGGCGGGCGAGCGTCGCACGCATCTCGTGGCGCTTCACCACCATGTCGAGGATCCCGTGCTCCAGCAGGTATTCGGCGCGCTGGAAGCCTTCGGGCAGCTTCTCCCGCACCGTCTGCTCGATCACGCGCGCGCCGGCGAAGCCGATCAGCGCGCCCGGCTCTGCGATCTGGATGTCGCCGAGCATCGCGAAGTTCGCGGTCACGCCGCCGGTCGTCGGGTCGCAGAGCACGACGATGAAGGGCAGGCCGGCTTCCTTCACCAGGCGCGTCGCGATGACGGTGCGCGGCATCTGCATCAGGCTGATCGTGCCTTCCTGCATGCGCGCGCCGCCCGACGCCGTGAAGACGATCAGCGGCGCGTCCTGCAGCACGGCGAGCTTGGCCGCCGTCACCAGCGCCTCGCCCACGCCCGCGCCCATGGAGCCGCCGAGGAAGCCGAACTCGAAGGCCGCGACGACGGCCTTGCGGCCCTCGATCGCGCCCTGGGCGACGACCACCGCGTCATCCATCGCGTTCTTGGTCTGCGCGTCCTTCAGCCGGTCGCCGTAGCGGCGCTGGTCGCGGAAGCGCAGCGGATCGGCGGGCGCCTTCGGCAGTTCGATGCGCGACCAGCCCTCATCCAGCGTCGCCTTCACCCGCCCCTGCGCCGAGAGCCGCATGTGGTGGCCGCAGCTGGTGCAGACATGCAGGTTCCGCTCTAGGTCGCGGTGGAAGATCATCTGCTGGCAGGACGGGCATTTGTGCCAGAGGTTGTCCGGCACCTCCCGCGAGGTGCCGATCAGGCCCTTAATCTTGGGCAGCGCCCAGTCAGTGATCCAGTTCATGATTCTATGCCCTCAAGCGGCGGGCGCCGCCTCCGGCGGCTTGCCTTGCGCGCCGCAGACATGGTGCGCCGACGGCACGGTTGGTCGCCGCGCGGGCCGCCTTCGGCGGCCTGACAATGCCGGTGGGCAGCGTGCCCATCACGCCGCCTGCTTCTTCGCCGCGCGGATCGCCTGGGCGAGGCCCGCGACCTGCGCCAGCACGCGCGGTGCCGTCTCCGCCGTCGCGCGGCCCTCGGCATCGAGCGTCGCGGCCAGCGTATCGACCAGCGCGGTGCCGACCACCGCGCCATCGGCGACGGTCGCCGCGATCGCGGCCTGTTCCGGCGTGCGGATGCCGAAGCCGATCGCGACCGGCAGGTCGGTGTGCTGCTTCAGCTGCCGGATCGCCGGCGCGAGCGAGGCATAGTCGGCGCTGCGCGTGCCCGTGATGCCGGTGATCGAGACGTAGTAGATGAAGCCCGTCGTCGCGCCGAGGATGCGCGGCAGCCGCGCCGCGTCGGAGGTCGGCGCGATCAGGCGGATCAGGTCGAGGCCGTTGGCCTTGGCATCCGGCTCCACCTCGTCGGCTTCCTCGGGGGGCACGTCCACGATGATCAGGCCGTCCACGCCCGCCGCCGCCGCGTCGGCGCAGAAGCGCGCGACGCCATAGGCCAGGATCGGGTTGTAGTAGCCCATCAGCACCACCGGCGTGTCGGTCTCCGTCGCGCGCAGCGCGCGCACCAGATCGAGCACGCCTGCCATCGTCGCGCCCGCCTTCAGCCCGCGCTGGCCGGCCTTCTGGATGGAGGGCCCGTCGGCCATCGGGTCGGTGAAGGGCACGCCGATCTCGATCACGTCGGCGCCCGCCGCGGGCAGGCCCGCGAGGATCTTCAGCGACGTCTCCCGGTCCGGGTCGAAGCCCGTGAGGAACGTGACGAGGGCGCCGCGGCCCTCGGCCTTGAGCGCGGCAAAACGAGCGGCAATGCGCGACATGGTCAGATCTTCTCGCCGAGGTGGCGGGCGACGGTGAAGATGTCCTTGTCGCCGCGGCCGCAGAGATTCATCAGGATGATGCGGTCGGCATCCATCTCGGGCGCCATCTTCATCACATGCGCCAGCGCATGCGCGGGCTCGAGCGCGGGGATGATCCCCTCGAGCTTGGAACACAGCTGGAAGGCATCCAGCGCTTCGGTGTCGGTCGCGCCGACATACTGCACGCGGCCGATCTCATGCAGCCAGGAATGCTCCGGCCCGACGCCGGGGTAGTCGAGGCCAGCGCTGATCGAATGCGCCTCCGTGATCTGCCCGTCGCCATCCTGCAGCAGGTAGGTGCGGTTGCCATGCAGCACGCCCGGCCGCCCACGCGACAGCGCCGCGGCGTGCTCGGGCGTGTCGAGCCCGTGGCCCGCGGCCTCCACGCCGACCATCGCGACATCGGTGTCGTCGAGGAAGGGATAGAACAGCCCCATCGCGTTCGACCCACCGCCGACCGCCGCGACCAGCACATCCGGCAGGCGCCCTTCGGCGTCGTGCATCTGCGCCTTGGCTTCCGTGCCGATCACGGATTGGAAGTCGCGCACCATGGCGGGGTAGGGGTGCGGGCCCGCCACCGTGCCGATGCAGTAGTAGGTGTCGTGGACATTCGCGACCCAGTCGCGCAGCCCCTCGTTCATCGCATCCTTGAGCGTCGCGGCGCCCGAGGTCACGGGCCGCACTTCCGCGCCGAGCAGCTTCATGCGGAAGACGTTCGGCTGCTGCCGCTCCACATCGGTCGCGCCCATGTAGACGATGCAGGGCAGGTCCATCAGCGCACACGCCGTGGCGGTGGCAACGCCGTGCTGGCCCGCGCCCGTCTCGGCGATGATGCGGGTCTTGCCCATCTGCTTCGCTAGCAGGATCTGGCCGAGCACCGCGTTGATCTTGTGCGCGCCGGTGTGGTTCAGTTCGTCGCGCTTGAAATAGACCTTCGCGCCCTTCCCCGGCGCTGCCTTGGCGCGGAGATGCGTGGTCAGGCGGTCCGCATACCACAGCGGGCTCGGGCGGCCCACGTAATGGGTCAGCAGCCGGCGCCATTCGGCCTGGAAGGCCTGGTCCTTCTTCGCGGCCTCATAGGCACGCTCGACCTCGAGGATCAGCGGCATCAGCGTCTCGGCCACGAAGCGGCCGCCGAATTCGCCGAAGCGGCCGCGGGCGTCGGGGCCCTGGCGGAGGGAGTTGGGAAGGGGCTTGTTCACGGGCGGTTCCCTGGTCTTGCCGGGGGTCATAGCGCGGTCGGGCTAGCGGCTCCAGGGTTCACGCCAGGGTTCCTCAGGCCAGTCGTGCTTCGGGTAGCGGCCGCGCATCTCCTTGCGGACCTCCTTCCAGGAGCCCCGCCAGAAGCCCGCCAGGTCCCCGGTGACGGCGATCGGCCTCCCGGCGGGGGAGAGCAGCGAGACCTGCAGGGGGACCCGCCCCCCAGCCAGCGGCGGCAGCCCGTCCAGGCCATAGAGGTGCTGCGCCCGTGCCTCCAGCGTTGGCGTCTCGCCAGTGTAGTCCACAGCGGCCGACCGCCCGCCGGGCAGGTCGAGCCGCCCCGGCAGCGCCGCATCCAGCCGCTTCTGCCGTTCCCAGGGGAGCACCCCGCGCAGGACGGCGGCGAGATCGAGCGTCTTCGCCTCCGACAGCTTCGTGCGGCCATGCAGATGGGGGGCGAGCCAGTCCTCGGCGGTCGCGAAGAGGGTGGCGTCGGCCAGGTCCGGCCAGTCCTCCCCCTCCACCGCCCGCAGCCGGGCGATCCGGGCGCGGAGCTGGCGGGCACCCTCGGTCCAGTCGAGGTCGCGCAGCCCCCGCTCCGCCACCGCGCGGGCCAGGGCGGCGGCGACGGTGGCGGGGTCGGGGGCGGGTAGCACCTGCTCCTCCAGCACCAGTGGGCCGAACATCCGGCGCTTCCGCGCCAGGACCGCACCGGCGCGGGCGTCGAAGGCCGCGCCCTCCTCCCAGCGGAGGCGTTCGGGGAAGCGGCGTTCGAGCGTGCCGAGGTCGAGCGCTGCTGCCATACGGATGCGGGCCTCGGTGCCTTGCAGTTCCAGGTCCGCCACCGCCAACAGCGGCGCCTTGCGGAGCGGGTCGGTCGCCGCCAGCCGCGCGCCCTGCCCCGAGGCGAGGCGGAATGCGCCCTCCATCGTGCCGCGCCGGGCGGCGATCCGGTCCGGGAAACCCGCGGCGAGCAGCGGCCCGGCTTCCCCGCCCGGCAGGGCGTTGCCGTGCAGACGCAGCCGCCGGCGGTGCAGCGCGGCGGCGCGGCGGATCCGCTGGACGGTGGCGCG
>Ga0315900_10012320_pt1 | contig 10503 bp, 6 predicted proteins | sample LakEriMetagenome_FD_203521 | JGI IMG/M metagenome (GOLD analysis project Ga0315900, IMG submission 203521) | Freshwater fungal communities from buoy surface, Lake Erie, Ohio, United States - Buoy 12 MA114 | ecosystem: Environmental > Aquatic > Freshwater > Lake > Lake biofilm | place: USA: Lake...
CGTTGTCGCTGGCGAAGAGGACCATCGTGTTGTCGGCGAGGCCGAGTTCATCCAGCGCCGCGAGCACGCGGCCCACGGAGTGGTCGACGAACTCCAGCGAGGCGAGCAGGTCGGGCGGCATGATGTTCTTTTTGTCCTTCAGCCGCTCTTTCCACCGCGCCTGATCCTCCGGCGGCACGACATGGCCGCCATGCACGGCGACGTAGGGCAGATACAAAAAGAAGCTCTGTGCTTTGTTGTCGCGCATGAACTGGATGGCGTCGTCGGTGAAGTGCTTCGTGTCACGATAGGGCTGGCTGCGGTCGGCTTTCTCGTTGCAGAAGTCAAAGCCGTAGCGCTGCGCGAGCTTCGGCGTGAGATGCTGCAAAGGCAGATGCCACTTTCCCGAGATGGCAGTGCGGTAGCCGCCCTTCCTGAGCGCCTGCACGAGCGAGTAACCGCCCGGCTGGACCGGATCGGGCAAACGAGCGTTGGAATCGGCTTCACTAAATTTGCCGCCGGAACTGGCATCGGGAGGCAAAGGCAGCAGCGGCTCCTGCATGAGCGCATAAGGATGCACGCCCGGCACATTGTCCGTGCGCCCGTGCCGTCCGGCGAACTGCCCTGTCATGATCGTGGCCCGGCTCGGCCCACAGACCGGCTCCGTGTAAGCGCGGGAGAAAAACAGCCCCTCCTTCGCGATCCGGTCGATGTGCGGCGTTTCGAGCAAGGTATTCCCCGTGAAGCTCGGCCCCGCGTAAGGCATGTCATCCACGAGGATGAAGACGATGTTCGGTTTGGGATTCGGAGCGTCGGCGGCGAGCAGCGCGGCCAGCGGCGCGAGCAGCAAGGCGGTGAGGAGGGTGACGATTGATTTCATAGTTGGGTTCGCGGCTGTAGAACGGTTACTTGGATTTGGCCTTCTGCTTTGTGTTTGCCGGTTTCGCGATCCACCAGCTGGCCTCCTCGAAGGCGGGATTCTTCGTCGGGAAACCTGCACCGGTTTCTTTCCACCACACCTCCAGTGCGGCGCGGAGTTCCTTGGTTTTATCAGGCTGCTCAGCGGCGAGATCGCGAGTCTCGCCGGGATCATTGGCCAAGTGGTAAAGCTCGTTGCGCGGGCCGATGACGAGTTTTCCATAGGGCGACTGATCGGGCGTGAAACCGCGCGGGTCGAGGTAATCGCCGAACCAGTGGATGAGCTTCCAGTCTCCCTTGCGAATCACGGCGCACGGGGTGCGGCCATACATCGCGGTGTAGGTGGGCATGTGCCACGCGAGCGTGTCGCGGTCGAGCGGGCCGCTTTGAGTGAGCAGAGGCAGGAGGCTTCGACCGTCGAGCTTGTGATTCGCAGGCGAGGTGGCCGCAGCCAGCGCGGTGAAGGTCGGATAAAAATCGACGGTATGCACGGGCACGGCGCATTCGCTACCGGGCTTTACCTGGCCCGGCCAGCGCACGATGAGCGGGACGCGGATGCCGCCTTCATAAGGCGAGCCTTTCGCCTCACGCAGTGGTGCATTGCTGGCGACGCGTCCCATGCCGCCGTTGTCGCTGGTGAAAATGACGCAGGTCCTTTCCGTGAGCCCCAGTTCCTCGAGCTTTGCCAGCAGGCGACCGACTTCATTGTCGAGATGCTCCAGCATGGCGAGATACTCGGCAGCGGGTCGCTCGCTGTATCGGCCATTCGGGCCGGTGGTGCGTTTGTAACCGCGAGCAGCGTGTTTTTCGACGAGCGCCTTCGGGGCAGTAAGTTTCGTGTGCGTGGTGAAATGCGCGGTGTAGGCGAACCAGGGCCGGTCTTTGCTCCGCTCGATGAAGCCGAGGATGTCATCGGTGATGGCGGTGACGGCCTTGTCCTCGACGTGGTCCTTTTCATTCGCGGTGCCGCAGAAATCGAAGCCGTAGCGGTCGAAATACTTTCCGCCGTCCCGACTGCGCAAGGTGGCGGCGGGATAATCATCGGCAATGTGCCATTTGCCGCTCAGGCCCGTGGTGTAGCCCGCTTTGCGCAACGTCGTCGCGAGCGTGGCTACATCAGGTGACATCGCAAGGTTAGCCGCAGGGATGCGCAGGAATGCCTTGGGCGGCTCCTGTTCGTGGATGACTTTGAAAACACCGCTGCGCGCGCCGTATTGACCGGAGAAGAACGCCGCTCGCGTCGGCGAGCACTGCGCATCCGCATACGCGCTGGTGAAGCGCATCCCCTGCGACGCGAGCCGGTCGAGGTTCGGTGTGGCGATGTCTTTGTTGCCGTAGCAGCTCAGCGCCGAGTAACCCATGTCATCGGCGAGGATGTGGAGGATGTTTGGTTTTTGCTTCGGGGTTTCTTCAGCATCCAGCCGGGCCAGCGGCGCGAGCAGCAGGGCGGCAAGGAGCGTGAGGGTGGGTTTCATTCTTCGTTTCATGCGATGATCTCCTGGATGACATGCCCGTGCACATCGGTGAGGCGGCGGTTGATGCCGTTGTTGTAGAAGCTGAGCTTTTCGTGGTTCAGCCCGAGCAGGTGCAGGGCGGTGGCGTGCAGGTCGTAGCAGTAGGCGGGATCCACTACGGCTTTGAAACCGAGGTCATCGGTGGTGCCGTAGGCGGTGCCGCCTTGGATGCCGCCGCCGGCCATCCAGGCCGTGAAGGCTCCGGCGTTGTGGTCGCGGCCTTTGCCTGCGCCTTGCGCAGCGGGTTGGCGGCCAAACTCGGTGGTGCAGATGACGAGCGTGCTCTCCAGCAGGCCGCGTGATTTCAAATCGGCAAGCAGGGCGGCGGCTCCGGTGTCGAGAATCGGCCCCCAGTAGCCGTGGTCGCGCACGAGATCTTCATGGCTGTCCCAGTTGGGGCGGATCTTCTTGGCGCCGGTGTTTTCCGCGCCACAGTAGATCTGCACAAAGCGCACGCCGCGCTCGACGAGACGCCGGGCGAGCAGGCACTGGCGGCCAAAGGGGCCAATGTCCTCGTGATCGAGCGCGTAGAGTTTTTTGGTGATCTCGGTTTCACCGCGCAGGTCGGTGGCCTCGGGGGCGCTGAGCTGGAGACGGGCGGCGAGTTCGTAGGCAGAGATGCGGGCGGCGAGTTCGGTGTTCGCGGCGCGGTCGGCGGCGTGGGAGCGATTGAGCTTCTGCAAAAAGTCGCGGCTGGACTGCTCGGCGGCTCCGCGCAGGTGGGCGAAGTCTTTGGCGGGAAACAGGTCGTTGATGGGCGGTTGCTCGGGGTCGGTGTTGAGCGTGGTGCCCTGATGAACGGCGGGAAGAAAGCCCGCGCCCCAGTTGATGACACCGCCGGGCGGCAGGCCGCGCGGATCGGGCAACACGACAAAGGCCGGCAGGTCCTCGCTCGCGCTGCCGAGGCCATAAGTGACCCATGCGCCCATGCTCGGGAAGCCCGGCAGAATGTAGCCACTATTCGCCATGAACATCGCGGGGCCGTGCAGCGCGGATTTACTCTGCATGGAGTGGATGAAGGCCATGTCATCGACCTGCGTCGCGAGCTTTGGAAACAAATCGCTGATCCAGCGCCCGCACTGACCATGCTGGCGGAAGGGCCACCACGACTGCTGGCAGTTGCCTGGCTTCGACGCGAAGAACTGCATCTTGCCGTCGGGATCGAAAGGCTTGCCCTGACGCTTGGCGAGTTCCGGTTTGTAATCCCAGGTATCGACATGCGAGAGGCCTCCCGGGCAGAAGATTTGGATCACCGCCTTCGCCCTCGCTGGATGGTGACCAGTCTTTGGAGCTAGCGGGCTCGCAGCGGCCTGCGCATCGCGATGCAACAGGCTGACGAGCGCGGCTCCGCTGAGGGTTTGGAGGAAATTGCGACGACTGGTGGCATTCGGCGCGACGGGTGGGAGAAGAGGATCAGTCCACATAAAGAAACTCGTTGGCGTTGATGAGCGCGCGGCAGAGGGCGAAAAGGTTTTGCTCGGCGACGAGCTTTCCTGCTTCCCGCTGCTCCTCCGCAGTTGGCTTGCGCTGGAAGCACAGCTCAAAGGCGCGGCGGATGCGGCCTGCGGTGTCGGGGGATTCGTTTTCGATGCGGGTGGCGAGATAGCGGGCCTGACGCAGCATGAAGTCGTTGTTCGACAGGGCGAGCGCCTGGAGCGCGGTGGTGGTCTGCATTCGCGCGGGGGTGAGATTCGCGGGATCGGGGCAGTCCAATGTGGTCATGAAACGGTGTGGAGTCGTCCGCACGACGAAGCGGTAGATGCTGCGCCGCCAAAGCTCGAGCGCGTCCGGCGTGATGTAGTCGTAAATGGGCGCGTAGGCCTCGGTGTAGTTGAAGTCGCGGAAACCGGGGCCGCCACGCTCGGGATTGAGTTTGCCGCTGACACCGAGCACGGAATCGCGCAGGGATTCGGCATCCAGGCGTCGTGAGTTCTGCCGCCAGAGGAGGCGGTTCTGGGCATCGAGCGCGGACGCCTTCTCATGAGTCGTCGTGGATGTTTGCCGATACGCCGCGCTTATAACGATGAGCTTGTGCAGGTGTTTGAGGCTCCAGCCGCTGCGGATGAGTTCGCTGGCGAGGAAGTCGAGCAACTCGGGATGGCTCGGTTTGTCGCCGCCGAGGCCGAAATCGCTTGGCGTGGTGACGAGGCCCTGGCCGAAGTGATGGTGCCAAAGGCGGTTCACCATCACGCGAGCGGTCAGCGGGTTTTCGGGATGCGTGATCCAGTTCGCGAGCGCGAGGCGACGCTGTCCTTCGGGCAGTTGGTTGTCGCCAAAACTGGCCTGCGCGTGTTTGGCCCACGAGATAGCTCCGGGCGTGGTTTCGCCCGCTTCGTCCTCGGGATTGCCGCGACGCTGCACCTTGATGACAGGCGGTTTCTCCTCCGAAACGATGCCATAGACTCTTTGCGGCTCCGGCAGCGCTTTGAGGCTTGCTTCGAGCTGTTGCGCTTCTTCGCGCAGTTGCTGCAACTCAGCTTTTTGCTCGTCCGCAAGGCGGGTGTCGCCTGCGGCGGACGCCAGCTTGGGATCGCCGATGAAGAGCAGGTCGTTGCCGATGCCGTCGCCACCATCCGTGGCGATCAAAGTGAGCGTCTTCGCCGTCGCGGGCACTTCGACATCGAGCACGGCGGTCTCGTCTTTGCGCAGCTTGAGCTTTTGGAACTTCAGCGTCGTATCGACAAAGACCGTGAAGTCCGCGCGTGTCGCGGCGGCTTCCTTTGAAGCACCAAAGCCCACCAGCCCGGTGAGCCGCATGTCACGGAGTCCGCTGAGTTCGCGCAGCTTGTCGAGGTCGAAGGTGATGCCGCTGTTCGCGTGCATGCCAAGCAGCGTGTGGCCTTTGGCGGCGAAGTCCTTGTCGCCGAGCTTGGTGCCGCGCTGGAGATTCAGCGGACGGTTCGCGATCGTGTCCCAAAAGTGGCCACTGGTGGCCGGAACGCCTTCGACAGACTTTTTAACGTCCACCGTGAGCTTGCCTTTGCCGTCGGGGACGAAGACCCATTTCACGCCGGGAACGCTCTCGACCGCTTGCAGGCGGTTCACCTTGAGGTCGCGATGATAACTCAGCTTCTCCTTCGTCACAGTGCCGTTGCGGACGTCGATGCCTGATTTTTCCGGGATCAAACCCGCCAGCTCAAAGCCCTCGCCAGTGAGCTGCGCAATCTGGGAGCGCTTTTTCGACAGCGCCTGCGTGAGACGAACTTCTTCATCCGCGAGGCGTTTTGCCTCCGCCGAGTTCACCTCACGTTCGCCGCGCTTCACGCCTGCAAACACCGACCATAGGCCGTAATACTCCTGCTGCGTGATGGGATCGAGCTTGTGATCGTGGCAGCGGGCGCAGTTGATCGTGATGCCCATCGTGCTCGTGATGACTTGCGTGACCATGTCGTCGAGATCACCCGCGCGTGCGGCGCGCTTCAGCACGTCACTCTTCGTCTCCACCTGACCGACGAAGTCCCACGGCCCGGCGGCGAGAAAGCCGGTGGCGATGACGCTCTGCGGATCGCCCGGTGCAATGACATCGCCCGCGATCTGCTCGCGGAGAAACCGGTCATACGGCTTGTCCGCATTCAACGAATCGATGACATAGTCGCGATAACGCCAGGCATTCGGGCGGAGCTGGTCGCGCTCGAAGCCGTGCGTGTCCGCGTAGTGCGCGATGTCCAGCCAGTGCCGCGCCCAGCGTTCGCCGTAGTGCGGCGACGCGAGCAGTTCGTCCACGAGCCGCTCGTAGTCTTGCGGGTTGGTGCTTTCGACAAACTGCGCCGCCCGCTCCGGCGTGGGCGGCAGGCCGTGCAGATCGATGGTCAGGCGGCGAATGAGCGTGCGGCGGTCCGCCTCTCGGGACATCGCGAGACCTTTCTCGCGGAGCTTCGAGCCAATGAAGGTGTCGATGGAGAGTAGTTCGGGCTTTAGCCCGATTGATTCGGCTAAAGCCGAAGGCACTTTGATCGGCTGCACAGCCCAGTGCTCGCCGCGCTTATCCAGCGCCGCAGCCCGATCCGCATCACTCTCGGGCCAAACCGCGCCGGACTCGATCCACGCCTTCACCGCCGCGATCTCCGCCGCGGTGAGAGCGTCGCCCTTCGGCGGCATGCGCTCGTCGTCGTCCGTGCTGGTGATGCGTTGGTAAATTGTCGATGTCTCCGGCTTGCCTGCGACGATGGCAGGTCCGTCGTGACCGCCCTTGAAGGCAAAGGCACGCGCATCGAGACGCAGCTCTCCCTTTTGCTTTTTCTCGCCGTGGCACTCCACGCAGCGCTTTTGCAGCAGCGGGCGGATGTCCGATTCAAACGTGCCCGCGACGGCCGGAGCCGCGGAGGCAACAAGGAGGGCAATGACTGTGTTTCTCATCTCGATCAGTAAGGTTTCGTGGCTTCGTAAAAGGCGTGAACTTCGGCGGCAGGCAGCACACGGCGCATCACGATGAAATCATCCAGCCGCCCGCTGAGCACCCGATCCTGCCGATTCCAATTCCCGAGCCGCGCCTCGCCAAAACGCGCCATCACACCTGCGGTCACGCGCTCTTCATTGTCGAGACGGCCATCCTGGTAAAAGCACACCTGCCCGGTCGCGCTGTCATACGTCACCGCCATGAGCGTCCATCGCCCCACGCTTCCGCGCACGCTATGCTGCGAGGCCGGGTAAAGCCTCAACCGGTCGCGCTCCTTCTCTCCATCAAAATCGAGCCGCCGCGTGCCGGAAACCGGCAGCAACATCGTCCCCACGTCTTGACGCACCAGCCAGTGAACCGTGCCCGGCTGCTGATCATAGTCGTGGCCGTGGTAGATCGACTGCATGGCCTCCGGCAGCCGGTCCAAGCGCACCCACGCGAGCAGCGTGAACTGCGCGGTCTCGGTGGCAAGATTCAGCGGGGCAAAGTCACCCTTCTCCGCAAACTCCAGCGCCACACTCCCCGGCCAGCGCCCTTGCACGCGGCGAAAGGAGCCCTCGCGTTCGTCGTGCTCAAAATCCTCCCACAGCACCAGTGCGGCATCCTTGGCATATCGCGTCCGCCACTCCTCCGCCATCGCCGCACGGCCCTGGCGCAACCCCTCGGCGAGGGCACCATTTTCCGCCGGTGAAATGAAAGCCGCCTCGCGCAGGTCGCGGAGGGACACCGCAGCCTTTTGCAACGTCCCAGCCTCGCCCGCCTTCAAGCTCACGCGCTGGCCCGCATGAGCGATCACCTCGCCCTCGAAGACATGCACCTCCGCGCCCGACGGCGCATCCGCATCCACACCGAAGCGCGTCCCCAGGTCCACCGCCTCCCCGGAAGCCGTCACCACCGTGAAGCCCTTCGCATTCGGCGGCACCTCGGCCGAGAGCCTGCCACGCATCAGCCGCAAACGCTGTGGCGAGAGAAACTCAAACCGCGCGGGCGCCTCGATCACCACGCGTGCTCCCCGGTCGCTCAGCAGCTCCAGCGTTCCCGATTCGATCTCGCACACCTCGCGCCCCAAACTCGTGCCCGCGCTCAACCCTGGAGCCGAACTGGCCACCACCTGCACCTGCACCCGCCCCTGCCACCAAAAGGCAAACGCGAGAATAACCGCCGCCGCAGCGGTGAGTGGACGCCAGGCGAGCCAGCGCGTGCGCAAACGCGCTGGCGACTCGCTGCGAACCGAGCTAAGCACGCGGCTCGCGAGATCATCCTCTGCCGCGCTGGATTCGGCAGCTTGGGAAAGACCGAGCGCATCCTGCACGTCCAGCCAGCGCGGCGACGGCGTTTGCGCGGCTTTGATCATGCCCAGCAGGCGGATTTCCTCCACGCACTCGGCACGGAAGGCCTCATCGGTTTCAAAACGCTGCAAAAGGCGCTGGCGCTCCGCTTCCGAAACCTCCGCGCCGCCTGTCCATGCCTGGAGAAAAAGGGTGAGATCATCATTCATGGTTGTGCCTCCTTGGTCATGCAGTCGCGCAGCAGTTGATTCGCCCGGTAGTGAAGCTGATAGATCGCCGACACAGAGGTGCGCAGCTCCTCTGCCAGCGCGGCGGGCCGTGCGCCTTCCAGACCCGCATGAACCACCCGGCGCAGCTTCTCCGGCAGCCGCGAGATGCAATGCAGCAGCCGCTCAATGCGCCCCGACTCGTCCTGACGAGCGCCTGCCTCCATTTCCTCCTCCGCGAGCCGCGACACTTCGGCCTGAAAACGCTCAACCGCACTGGCCAGGCGCTGCTGACTGCGAAAATGCGTCAACAGACGATTCCGGGCAATCCCTCGCAACCACGCCCCAAAATCCCCGCCACGACGGAAACTACCCAAGTCCCGCCAGGCAGCGACAAACACCTCCTGCGCCAGATCATCCGCCTCCGAGATGTTGTAGAGCTGACCCGCCAGATAACTGCGGAGCATCAGCTCGTAACGCCGCACCACCTGAAGATACAAATCCGTCTCCCCGCGCTCGATGCGGTCGAGCAGCGTGTTGAGATCGGATGCGTCGGCGTTCATGCGATATAGGGACTTGCTGTGCTACCAGATGTGCCGCCGCCTTTGGCGATCTCACAAAAAATCTTGGCACCATCGGCATTCTTCGCTCGCCCTTATCTCCGGCGCGAGTAGCAGGACGGTGAGGAGTGTGATGGCGGACGTCTTCATTCTGGCGTTCCTCCTTTACTGATGAGACGACGGTTTGATTTCACGCGGGCGCTGGCTTCGGCATTGGCGGCGAGCACGTCTTCTTCGCGGAAGGAGGTCATCCACAACTCTTGCTCGCGAGAACGCTGATAGTCCCAACACAAGTAAATGGTGCCGTCGGCGGCTTGTTGGGCGTCGGGATAGGAGCGGCCGACGCGCTCGTCGAGGACGAGGCCGGCGGACCAGGTCTTGCCGTCGTCCTTCGAAATGAAGGCGGTGAGCTCGCGGCGTTGTTTGGCTTTGCCGCCCGACAAGGGGTCGTCGTCGATGCCGAGGTGCTTCACGGGGAGCAGATTTCCTGACTTCAGCCTGCTGATGTAGAAACGCGAGGGCGTGTGCGGGATGGCGGGAGTCTTCAGCGGACTCCACGTCGCGCCGCCATCGGTGGAGAGGCTTTCACCGATGCCCTTGGTGGTGCGCACGAGCATCCACAGCGAGCCATCCTTGCGCTCCACCGCCATCGGCTCGGAGGGAAAGAGGTCCCAGCTCGCCAGTATCTGGCCCTTCACGGTGAACGTGCGGCCTTTGTCGCGCGAGACATGCGAGAGGATGGTGCCCATGTTCTCCGGCCGTCTCGCGTAGGTGGGGAACAGCCAGTCGCCGTTGGCGAGCACGGTGGGCTTGTTGAGCAACACGCCCTCGAAAACGGGACGCGGCTGCGACCATGCGGGGCTTTGCTGATCGCCGTCTTCCGCCGTGATCGCCCAGGCGTGTTTGTGAAGCGGATGCGGCAGAGTGAAGAACACCCACAGTTTCCCATCGGGGTCGATCCACGGATGCGGGTCATAGGCTTTGAGCGGGCCGGGGCCGTCGGGATCAATCGCGAGCACTTCCTTCCACGTCTTGCCGCCATCGCCGCTGGTGCTGACGACCACATAAGCATTCGGACAGCGCTCGATGATCTCGCCCGGTGTCGTGCCGGAAAACCACGCCGCCCAAAGCCGCCCGCTGCGCGAAACCGCGATGCTGGGCACGCCCGTGCAGGTGCGCTTGGCGCGGGTGTAGTCCGCCGTGCTGCCGGGATTCGCGATCAACTTCGGCGGGATGGCTTTGTCCGGCCTGGGCGCGGTGCCGTCGTCGGGGTCGATGCCTGCAAACTGATCGGGGTTCGGCGTGGGCTTCGGTGCATCGGCAGCGTGCAGCGCGGCCAGCGGCGAAAGCAGCAGAGCGATTAGCGAGGTGAGCGACAGAGGTGCAAGATGGAGACGCTTCATCATTCAAGTTGTCGAAGTTGCGGCATGGCGAACTTCACTTCAACTCGGGCCGCAGGTAGGCCTTGATGTAGTCGCTGTCAGTGGCGTACCTCACGTTTGGTGCTCCGGGATAGACGAGATCGCAGGGGACGTGATGGGCGTCGCAGTGTTCTTCGAGCTTCACGCCGAAGTTGGCGGTGTGGGTGGGGTCTTTTTCGTCGTGGCCGAGGTTCGGCGGGGTGCTGTAGTAGAGGCCGAC
>Ga0315900_10012322_pt1 | contig 10502 bp, 10 predicted proteins | sample LakEriMetagenome_FD_203521 | JGI IMG/M metagenome (GOLD analysis project Ga0315900, IMG submission 203521) | Freshwater fungal communities from buoy surface, Lake Erie, Ohio, United States - Buoy 12 MA114 | ecosystem: Environmental > Aquatic > Freshwater > Lake > Lake biofilm | place: USA: Lake...
ACGCGCGCCACCCTGCGCGCCGAGCTTGATCGGCTCGGCTTCGAGTGCCGGCCTATCGTCGCGGGCAATTTCACGAAGAACGAGGTGATCCGGTTCTTCGACCACAGCATCCACGGCGCGCTGCCCAACGCCGAGCACGTCGACACCCACGGCCTGTTCGTGGGCAACCATCACTATGACATTCCCGAGGCGATCGAAGCGCTCGCCGGCATCCGGGCTGCCTGAGCCCACGCTGCGGAGACCGACCATGCAACGCAAGAAGGCACTCGTCACCGGCATCACCGGTCAGGACGGCAGCTACCTCGCCGAGTTCCTGCTCGACAAGGGCTATGAGGTGCACGGCATCAAGCGACGTTCGTCGCTGTTCAACACCGAGCGCATCGATCACATCTTCCAGGACCCGCACGTCGACGAGCAGCGATTCATCCTGCATTACGGCGACCTGAGCGACGCCAGCAACCTGATCCGCATCGTCCAGAAGGTGCAGCCCGACGAGATCTACAACCTGGGTGCGCAGAGCCACGTCGCGGTCAGCTTCGAATCGCCCGAGTACACCGCCAACGTCGACGGGCTGGGCACGCTGCGACTGCTCGAGGCGATCCGGATGCTCGGCCTCGAGCGCACGACCCGCTTCTACCAGGCAAGCACGTCGGAGCTCTACGGCCTCGTGCAGGAGGTTCCCCAGCGCGAGACCACGCCTTTCTATCCGCGCAGTCCCTACGCGGTGGCCAAGCTCTACGCCTACTGGATCACGGTGAACTATCGCGAGGCCTACGGGCTGTACGCGTGCAACGGCATCCTCTTCAACCACGAGAGCCCGCGCCGCGGCGAGACCTTCGTCACCCGCAAGATCACGCGCGGTCTTTGCAACATCGCGCAGGGGCTCGAGCGCTGCCTCTACGTGGGCAATCTCGATGCCAGGCGCGACTGGGGCCATGCGAAGGACTACGTGCGCATGCAGTGGATGATGATGCAGCAGGAGAAACCCTCCGATTACGTGATCGCCACTGGCGTGCAGCATTCGGTGCGCGAATTCATAACCTGGACGGCGGCCGAACTCGGCGTCACGCTGCGCTTCGTCGGCGGCGGCAAGGACGAGCAGGCGTTTGTCGCCGCGATTACGGGCGACCGCGCGCCCGCGCTCAAGGTGGGCGATTGCGTCGTGTCCGTCGATCCGCGGTATTACCGCCCCACCGAGGTCGAGTCGCTGCTCGGCGATGCGTCGCGCGCCAAGGCCGAGCTTGGGTGGGAGCCCGAGATCAGCGTGCAGCAGATGTGTGCCGAGATGGTCGCGACCGATCTCGCGGCGGCCCGGCGCACCGCACTGCTGCGGCGGCACGGATTCGAGGAGCCGATGCCTTCGGAGCAGTAGGCGGGCGCCTTAGCCTGCGGGATCGAGGTTCAGGCCGCCCAGCGTGTTGAGCGTGGCCTGGCTGCCGACCGTGCCGCAGACCTTCGGGTCGAGCCCGCGGCAGGCGATGCGCGACGCCAGGCCTGCCGCCGCGGCTGCCTCGAGCAGCCAGGAACCGAAGCCCGCGTCGATCAGGTGGTCCTCGACGGTCGTCACGCCGTCGGTGGTCGCGATCTGGGCCGGCTGCAGGGACTTCACGCGGCTTGCCCAGAGCGGTAGCGACCAGACCGCGTGATCGGCGTAGGGGGCGGTACGCGCCAGACGCAGCGCGTACTCCAGCGCGGCGCCCGTGGAAAGCAGCGCCCTGCGTCCGCCGTTCGCCGAGGGCGCGACGGGCAGCCACATCCCCGGCTCGACCACGGGCACGGCGGGATGTAGCGTCGGCTCGCCCGCCTTGCCCAGGCGCAGATACGAAGGCTGCGGATGCTCGACCAGGTAGCGCACGCAGGCGCGCACCTCCATCGGGTCGCCGGGGGCGGCGATCAGCATGTTGGGCATGGCCCGCAGCAGCGCGTAGTCCTGGACGGTGTGGTGCGAGTAACCGAGGCTGCCGTAGGCCAGGCCACCGCCGACCGACACCACGGTGACCGGCAGCCGGTGGTAGTCGACGTCGTTGCGCAGCTGCTCCGCGCAGCGGAAGGTCGGGAAGTTGCCGATCGAGTACACGAACACGTGCATGCCCTCGGAGGCCATGCCGGCCGCCAGGCCCATCATGTTCTGCTCGGCCACCCCCGCGTTGATGAAGCGGTCGGGAAAGCGATCGGCGAACGGCTCGATGACCGAGTAGCCGAGATCGCCCACCATCAGCACGATGTCGTCGCGCTGCGCGGCTGCCGCGACGAGTTCCTCGACGAAGGCGTTGCGCATCAGTCCGCTCCGATCTCGGCGAGGGCCAGCGCGAGCTGGCTGTCGTCGGGGCTCCGGTAGTGCCACTCGACCCGGTCTTCCATGAAGCTCACGCCCTTGCCCTTGACCGTGTGCGCGATCAGGACCGAGGGCTTGCCGCTTTCCCAGGGCGTGCTCCCCAGAGCCTGCTCGAGCGCGGCGAGATCGTGTCCGTCGGTCTCGCGCACCGCCCATCCGAAGGCGGCGAGCTTGTCGGCCAGCGGCTCGATGCGCAGCGTACGCTCGACCGTCGTGAGGCTCTGCAGCTTGTTGTAGTCGATGATCGCGGTCAGCCTGTCCAGGCCGTGATGCGCGGCGAAGAGCATGGCCTCCCAGTTGCTGCCTTCGGCGATCTCGCCGTCGCTCAGCAGCACGAAGGTTCGCCAGTCGGCTCCGCGCCGGCGAGCCGCCAGGGCCTTGCCGACGCCGAAGGGCAGGCCGTGGCCGAGTGAGCCGGTGGAGAACTCCACGCCCGGGACCTTGTGGCTGATGTGGTTCATCAGCATCGAGTGGTCTCGTCCGTAGTCGATCAGGGATTCGCGCGCGAAGAAGCCGCGGGCGGCCAGCGCCGCGTAGACCGCGACGCAGGCGTGCCCCTTGCTGAGGATGAAGCGATCGCGATCGGGCCGGCGCGGGTCATCGGGGTCGACACGCAGTACGCTGCCATAGAGCGCGGCGACGATGTCGGCGATCGACAGCGCGCTGCCGATGTGCGAGGCGCGGGCGTGGTGCACCATCCGCAGCGCATCGGCGCGGATCCGACGGGCGAGCACGGCTGGCGGCATCATGCGGCGGCAGCGATCGCGCCGCGGCGCGCGTCCAGGGTTGCGCGATACCAGTGTGCGGTCCGGTCGATCGCTTCGGGCAGCCCGGTCCAGGCCGTGAGCCCGAGTTCGTCTCGCGCCCGCGTCAGGTCGGGCAGGTAACGCTCGATCGGCTGCCCGGGTCGCGCGGCCCGCAGGCACTCGACGCCGACGCGCGTGCCCAGGGTCCGGTCGACGAGTTCGGCAAGTTCGGCGATCGACAGGGCCTGTGGCCCGCCGACGTTGTAGGCCCGCCCGGGCTGTCCGTCGAGCAGGATGCGCCAGAGCCAGGCGGCCATGTCGGCGGCGTACAGGTAGCTGCGCAGCGGCGTACCGTCGCCGGTGATGCGGATCGGTCGGCCCTCGAGCGCGTCGCGGATGAAGTTGCCGATTGCAAAGGGGCCGTCCATGGGCATCATCGGCCCGACGAAGGCGAAGCACCGGGCGATCCGCGTGCCGATGCCGGCCGTACGCCCGTGCTCGGTCACGAGCCATTCGGCAGCGAGCTTGCCCAGCCCGTAGGCGGAGCGCGCATCGAGAGGGTCGTGCGAACCCAGCCAGGTTTCAGGCGTCATGGCCAGCGACTCGGGCTGGCGCCCGTAAACCGCCCCGGAACTCAGCAGCAGCATGTCGGTGGCGCCGCCGCGCCGTGCCGCGTCGAGCACATGGCGCGTGCCGTGCGCGCAGACGTCGAAGGTGATGTCAGGGCGGGCGGGCCGTGCCACATCCGCTGCCCCGTGCACGACGAGGTCGACGGGCCCGAGATCGGGCAGCGGGTCGAGAACGTCGCCGGCCACCAGCCGCACCGAGGGATCGTCGGCGAGCCGGGGGCTCTCGCGAAGGAAGCGTCCGGGATCGCGGGTGATCACGATGACCTCGCAGCCGAGCGCCAGCGACCGGTTGGCCTCGAGCAGCGAGGCCAGCAGCCAGCGGCCGATGAAGCCGGTGGCGCCGGTCATGAGGATGCGGCGATCGGCAATTCGCTGCCAGCCGGATCCGATCCGGGCCATTGCCGTCCGTGCGTCGAGCAGACAGGAGCCGGTGTCGGTCGTCATCATTCGAGCACGGCGTAGGCGATGTAGGGATCGAACGGTGTCTTGCGCAGGCGCAGTGAGCGGATGCCCAGAGTCTCGAGCAGGGCGAGGGTTTCGCCTGGATAGGCGCGTGTGTTGAGCTCGTCGAACGCGAGTACCGCACCGCGCGGCATCCGTGCGACGAAGGTTTCGAGCGCGAGCCGGGTCGGCGCATGCAGGTCGAAGTCGAGGTACAGCAGCGACACCACGAGATGCGGATTGTCCTGCAGAAAGCGCGGAATCGTGTCCATCGCGTCGCCGACAACGAGCTCGGTCTTGGGAATATGGTTCAGTGCCCGGTTGCTGTCGTGCAGCGCGATCGCCTCGCCCAGCTCGTCGGTGATGCCGCGGTCGACGAAGAGGTCGCCGCTGCGCGCCGACGACTCGCGGTTCGCGTCCCGCGCATCGACCGAGGGGAATCCGCTGAAGGTGTCGAATCCGTAGACGCGGCGCTGATGGTTGTAGGGCTCGTAGATGCTCGACAGCTGAGCCCAGGTGAGCAGGCCACCACCTGCGAAGCAGCCGCACTCGATCACGACACCGGGCACGTCGACCTGCAGCCGGAAGAGTTCGTTCTTGGCGAGAAAGCGGCTGAGGTCCTGGCGCCGAACGTACTTCGCAAAGTTCTGCAGCTTCAGCGTGGTCGGGATCGTCGAGCGTTCGAAGTAGTCGGCGTACTGCCCGAACAGCGCCTTGTCGGCGCTGGTGTGCTTCAGGGGATTGCCCTGGAATGCGACCGTTCCGGTTTCAGGCGCCGCCTGCGTCGAGACGTTGGTCATCGCTCAGAACCTCACGCCCAGGAAGCTCTCGATGCGCTCGGCCGCGTAGTCGAGCATCTCGTCGGTCAGCGCCGGCTGCACGCCGATCCAGAAGGTGCGGTTCATCACGATGTCGGTGTTGGTGAGCTCGCCGCTGACGCGGTAGTTGCGCCTGGCCATGTAGGGCTGGCGCACCAGATTGCCGGCGAACAGCAGCCGGGTGCCGACCTTCTCCTGCTCGAGGTAGGTCACCAGGTCGTGGCGGGTGACGGGGGCTTCGTCGCGCAGCGTGATCGGAAAGCCGAACCACGACGGGTTCGAACCGGGCGTGGCCCGCGGCAGCAGCAGGAACTCCTCGCACGAGGCCAGACGCTCGGACAGCCGCGCGAAGTTCGCGCGCCGGCGGGCGACGAAGGCCTCGGCCCGATCGAGCTGCGCCAGGCCGCAGGCGGCCTGCATGTCGGTGATCTTCAGGTTGTAGCCGAGGTGCCCGTAGGTGTACTTGTGGTCGTAGCCCTCGGGCAGGTCACCCAGCTTCCAGCAGAAGCGGCGGCCGCAGGTGTTGTCCTTGCCCGGCGGGCAGTAGCAGTCGCGGCCCCAGTCGCGGAAGCTCTCGGCGATGCGGATCAGGTCGGGGTGGTTGGTGAAGACCGCCCCGCCTTCGCCCATCGTGATGTGGTGGGCCGGATAGAAGCTCAGCGTGCCGATGTCGCCGAAGGTGCCGACCATACGCTCGCCGTAGGTCGATCCGAGCGCGTCGCAGCAGTCCTCGATCAGCCACAGGCCGTACTTGCGGCACAGCGCGGTGATCGCCTCGACGTTGAACGGGTTGCCCAGCGTGTGCGCGAGCATGATCGCGCGGGTGCGGGGCGTGATGGCCGCCTCGATGCGCGAGACATCAATGTTGTAGGTGCCGAGCTCCACGTCGACGAAGACCGGTACCGCTCCGAACTGCAGGATCGGATTGACGGTGGTCGGGAATCCCGCCGCCACGCCGATGACCTCGTCGCCCGGCCGGATCGCGCGCTCACCCAGTTTCGGCGAGGTCAGGGCGCTGAAGGCCACGAGATTGGCCGACGAACCGGAGTTCACCGTGATGAGGTGCCTGACGCCCAGGAACGCGGCCAGACGCTGCTCGAACTCGGCGTTGAAGCGGCCCGCGGTCAGCCAGCCGTCCAGCGAGGCCTCGACCATCGCCCGCAGCTCGGGTGCGCCGATCAGCTTGCCCGAGGGCGGGATCGGGGTGCGTCCCGGCTGGAAGGGCCGTTCGGCGAGCTCGAGGGCCGCGTACTCGTCGACCAGTTCGGCGATCCGCTGGCGCAGCGCCAGCGCCTTGCTGAAGTGGATGGGTGCGTTCATGCGAGGACGGCGTCCTGGTAGGTGGAGATCTGATCGAGCGTGAGGGTTCGCAGGTCGGCGCCGGCCTTCCGGGCGAGTGCCCACTCGGCGACGCTGGCCAGCGCGTCGGGCAGGCGCATCGCGGGGCGCCAGCCAAGGCGCGCGCGGGCCTTCGAGGAGTCCAGACGCAGGCAGTGGGTTTCGTGCGGATGCAGGCCTGTCGGCGCGCGCCAGGTGGCGCCGCGCCCCCACAGGCTGGCGAGCGTGTCGGCGATCCATGCGACCGGCTGGGCGTCATCCTCGCCGGGACCGAAGTTCCAGGCCTCGGCATAGGCCTGTCCCCCGACGTGCAGCCGTTCGGCGAGTTCGAGGTAGCCGCGCAGCGGCTCTAGCACATGCTGCCAGGGGCGCACAGCGCCGGGGTGACGGATCGTCGCGGGCACCCCGGCCTCGAAGGCGGCGAGCAGATCGGGCACCAGTCTCTCGGCAGCCCAGTCGCCACCGCCGATCACGTTGCCCGCGCGCGCGGTGGCGATCGCCGCCGCATGGCCGCCGCTTGCCGCCGTCGCGAAGTAGGAGGCGCGAAACGACGACACCACGAGCTCGGTGCAGGCCTTGCTGCTGCTGTAGGGGTCGTGCCCGCCGAGGGGGTCGGCCTCACGGTAGCCCCACGGCTGCTCGCGGTTCTCGTAGCACTTGTCGGTGGTGACGATCACTACCGAGCGCACGCCGGGGCTGCGGCGCACCGCCTCGAGCAGGTTGGCCGTGCCCATCACATTGGTGGAGAAGGTCTCGAGCGGTGCATCGTAGGAGGCGCGCACCAGAGGCTGGGCCGCCAGGTGCAGCACGACCTCGGGCTCGGCCTCGCGCATCGCGCGGCAAAGCGCCGCGGCATCGCGCACGTCGCCAAGGACCGAGCGCATGTCGTGGCCGACGCCGGCGAGCTCGAACAGGCTCGGGTTGGTGGGCGGTGGCAGCGCGAAGCCGGTGACCCTGGCCCCGAGCATGCGCAGCCACAGCGCCAGCCAGCTGCCCTTGAAACCGGTGTGCCCCGTCAGGAACACCCGCCTGTCGCGCCAGAACGAGGGGTTCATGACCACACCTTCCAGGGCGCGTTGCCGCCGGCCCAGAGTTGCTCGAGATGGTTGCGGTCGCGCAGCGTATCCATCGGCTGCCAGAACCCTTCGTGGCGCCACGCGGCGAGCTGACCGCTGCCGGCTAGCCGCTCGAGCGGCTCGCGCTCCCATACGGTGTCGTCCCCCTCGAGCAGATCGAGCACCGAGGGCGAGAGGACGAAGAAGCCGGCGTTGACCAGGTTGCCGTCGCCGCGCGGCTTTTCCTTGAACGAGCCCACTCGAAGGTCCCGGATGTCCATCGCGCCGAAGCGGCCGGGCGGCAGGGCCGCCGTCACCGTCGCGGCGACGCCTTGTGCGCGATGAAAGGCGATCTGGGCGCCGATGTCGATGTCGCCCACGCCATCGCCGTAGGTCAGGCAAAACGCGTCGTCATCGCGCAGGTAGTGCGCGACCCGCAGCAGCCGTCCGCCGGTCATCGTGAGTTCGCCGGTGTCGACCAGCGTCACGCGCCAGGGTTCGGCGTGGCGTCGGTGGACGTCGATGCGGTCGGCGCCGAGATCGAAGGTCACGTCGGCCATGTTGTGCAGCGCGTAGTTGGCGAAGTACTCCTTGATCACGTAGCTCCGATAGCCGCAGCAGATCACGAAGTCGTGGATGCCGTGGCTCGCGTAGATCTTCATGATGTGCCACAGGATCGGCTTGCCGCCGATCTCGATCATCGGCTTGGGTCTGAGGTGGCTCTCCTCGGCGATCCGGGTACCGAGGCCTCCTGCCAGGATCACGGCCTTCATCGTCGACGTCCCGCCGTTCGTGCGCTCGAGTCGCTTCAGACGCCGCGCAGGGCGCCGCGCGTGAGCGTCTCGCCGTAGTAGCGGGTGTAGGCCTCGTGACTCCCGGGCAGCCATTCGTCGGCCAGCAGCAGGCTCGCGGCGAGCTTGTCGCGCGGCTCCACCGCCTCGCGCGCCATCTCGCGCGCGAGGTCGAGCCGATCGGGGGCGAAGTCGCGGGTAAAGGCTGCGTCGCCGAGGCGAGCGACGAAGGCGTCGAAGTAGACCGAAACCGCGAACAGCCCTGCCTCGCGTTTCTCGTCCAGCGGAATCGGCGAGGACTCGCGGCAGATCGTACCGAAGGCATCGAGCACGGTTAGCGGCAGCAGGATCTGCGCGGCTTCCTCGGGCAGGCCGGCGTCGTGGAAGGTGCGGCGCGTGTTGCGAACGACGTCCTCGGCTGTCGACCAGTTGCGGTTGTTGTACACGTAAAGCAGGTGGGGATTGCTGACCAGCGGGCCGGACGATACCAGGCCCAGGACCCACGACCAGTCGCTGTAACCGCCCTTGGTGGGATGATGGGCCTGGATACCGGTGAGCAGGTCGTAGATCGCCTCGCGCCGGAAACAGCTGAACAGGGTTGTGTTGGCCCCGCCGTTCTTGCGAAAGTACGAACGGATCCTGTCGACCGCTCGCGTCTCGGGGATGTCGAAGCTGCTCTGCCCGTAGATGCCCGCCGAGTCGGTGTAGAGCGCCATTGTGGGTCGGATGCCGACCGCGCCGGGCGGCGCGTCGAAGTCGTCGCCGTCGAAGCCTGGCAGGGCGATCAGCAGGTCGTCGTCCGATAGGAAGCAGGCGAACTCGCCCTCGGCGTGCCGCAGCGCGCTGTGCCAGTTGTCCAGTGCTCCGCTGGCGGCGGATCGCAGGTAGCGGAAGCGGCCGGCGTTCAGCGCCCGCAGTTCCTCGGCCTTGCCCTCGTCCTCGGAGTTGTCGCTGACGATGACCTCGAAGGGATAACGCAGGCTGAGGTCGCGCGCGTTGTCGATGGTCTGCCGCGCATCCACTAGAGGCAGGCGGGTGGGCAGGCAGACGCTCAAGCGGAGGGAGGGGGTGGACATCGTTCGGTTTCCTTCACGCATGCGCGGCCGAGGCGTACCGCGCCGGCTGTTCGTTTTCCTGTGCCTCGATCGCGTCGATCAGGTGATCGCAGAAGGACGGGAAGTTGTAGAAGTCGATCAGCCGGTTGCGCGCGGCCTCGATGACTGGCCGGTCGGGCAACGGCCCGCGCAGCTTGGCGACGATCGTGTCAATCGCCGCCTGCGGCCTATCGATGTCGATCGGCACCACCACGCCTTCGGGAAAGCTTGCCGCCGCGGAGGGCGCGCCGTGGTAGAAGGTGACGCAGCGGCCGAGCATCGGATCGGCAAGCTTCTCGGTCCAGAAGTGGGGGTGGACGGCGTTCTCGATGGCGACGTGGTAGAGGTAGGGCGCGAGAGCCTCGCGCTTGTCGGCGATCGGGTTGATGCCCGCCCCGTAGAGGTCGAGCGCGTCGCCGAACGCCTCCTTGAGTTGCTGGACGAAGGCTAGGCGCTTGCGGTGGCCCGGCAGGAAGGCCTTGGCCGACGTGATGACCGACATCAGGCGCGTCTTCTCGGGCCAGGGTTCCCTGCGAATCGCGTCCAGCGTCATGAAGTTGCCGGTCGGGCGGTGACCGTCGAGGTCGATGCCGTACCACCACAGCAGGCCGGTGGTTACGCTCGGGATCTGGACGCCCTGGAACTGCGGCAACGGATAGGGCGACACCACGTACCCGAACGAATCCAGCAACTCGACGGGGGGTTGCCAGAACTCGGGCGGCTCGACGACGAAGAGGATGCGTCGTTCGCGGGGGATGTCGGTGCTGATCCGCTCCGGCGGTGGCGAGCTCGGGCACACCAGCCAGTCTCCCCGGTGCTGGCCGCCGATCGGGGGGATGAAGATCGAGTTGCCGACGATCGAGTCGCCGCGTGGCCAGGTTCCCGGCCACTGCCGGGTCAGGTACGCGGACAGCGGGGTGCGGTCGTCGGTGACGAGCGAGATGGTTCGCAGGGGCATGGTGGGATCCGGCTCTTGATTGGCGCGCGATGGGTGGGCCAGGACCATCCGATCCTTCCGCACCGATGTCCCTGAATGTATCGACCCGGTCGCAAGCCCAGCGCCCGGATAAGGCGCTCAAAGTCCTGCCTGATTCGCGGCGGGCGCGGCCTGCCGACTGCCCGGACGGCGCCGAGGAGTCTCGATCGGGTGGTACCCTGCCGGGGTTCCGGAGGAGGCGATGACGGCGGCCAAAGTGATGACGTTCACGGGAGGGCTCGGCGCGCAGCTGATCAGCGCAGCCGGTTATCTCCACTG
>Ga0315900_10012326_pt1 | contig 10500 bp, 11 predicted proteins | sample LakEriMetagenome_FD_203521 | JGI IMG/M metagenome (GOLD analysis project Ga0315900, IMG submission 203521) | Freshwater fungal communities from buoy surface, Lake Erie, Ohio, United States - Buoy 12 MA114 | ecosystem: Environmental > Aquatic > Freshwater > Lake > Lake biofilm | place: USA: Lake...
CAGGCCGGTTCAGGTTGCAGACGCCGCGGCTTTCTGGGCCAGCAACGCCTGGGCTATGTCCTTGCGGTAGCGGTTGAGTTCCTGCACGCTGGCGAAGCTGCGCTCCATCAGCAGACCCAGGTTGTGCAGGATGCGCTCCACCACCTTGCTCTCCCAGGCGCTGTCGAACTGGATCTGCTTGTCCAGCCAGCGCTCCAGCCAGGCGGGGTCGGGCAGGCGGCTTTGCACGGTGTCGCGCGGGAACAGGCGCTGGTTGACGTGCAGGTTGGTGGGGTGCAGGGCCTGCGCCGTGCGGCGGGCGCTGGCCATCAGCACCCCCACCTTGACAAAGGCGGCTCGCGCCTCATCGCCAAAGCGCGTCAGCGCGCGCTTCATGTAGCGCAGGTAGGCACCGCCGTGGCGCGCCTCGTCGCGCGCCAGGGTTTCGTAGATCGCCTTGATGACCGGCTCGGTGTGCCATTCGGCGGCCCGCCGGTACCAGTGGTTCAGGCGGATCTCGCCGCAGAAATGCAGCATCAGAGTCTCCAGCGCAGGCGCCGGGTCGAACTCGAAGCGAATCTCGTGGAGTTCCTCTTCGCTGGGCACCAGGTCCGGGCGGAAGCGCCGCAGATATTCCATGAGCACCAGGGAATGCTTCTGCTCCTCGAAGAACCACACGCTCATGAAGGCCGAGAAGTCGCTGTCGTCGCGGTTGTCGCGCAGGAACATCTCGGTGGCTGGCAAGGCAGCCCACTCGGTGATGGCGTTCATCTTCACCGTGCGGGCCTGTTCGTCCGACAGTCTGGTGGCATCGAACTGGCCCCAGGGAATGTCGGTGTCCATGTTCCAGCGGACCGCCTCGAGTTGCTTGAAGAGTTCAGGGTAGAGCATAAACAGCCCCGTCAAGTCAGGTTGACATCAACCCATCCTATTCTAGGGAGGTGCAGGTCGCCCCCTGGGCAAGCCGTACGGCTCGCAGGGGCTCGCTTGTCCCAGGGGGATCTGCTCAGGCGAGCCGGTCGGATTCGCCGGCTTCCCGCCAGCGCCGCACCTCGCCCGCGATGCCGCGAAGGTCCTGCACCACATGCACGCCAGGCACCGGGCGGCGCGCCAGCACCGAAGCCGAACCACCGGCCCACAGTTCCACCACGGCAGGCAGCCGTGCGCGCAGGTCACCCAGCCCCTCAAGCACCTGCTGCGCGCCCAGGATGCCTGAAAAGCCCAGGGCGACGATGTCGGTCTGGTGGGCCTGGCACGCCCGCACGATGTCCAGCAGCGGCGTCTGCACACCCAGGGACACACAGGCGCAGCCCTCCAGCCGGAACAACGCCTCCACCATCAGCAGACCCAGGCCATGCGGCTCGCCAGGGAAGGTGGACAACAGCACCGTGGGGCGGGCTGCCGTCTGCGGCACCGGAATCTGCGCGATGGCCTGGCGCATGACCACCTGCACCTCCTCGGTGTAGGCGTGCTCCTCGAAGACCTCCAGACGCCCGCGCATCCAAGCGTCCCCGACCGCCACGTTCAGCGGCGCCACCAGGTCGGTCACGAACCGGAAGGCCCCCAGGCGCGACAGCATGCGACCGAGTTCCCGGTGCAAGCCCGCAGCGTCATGGGCCCGGACAAGGTCCAGGAAGGGCTCCAGGGGCTCGGCCTGCGGCGCCGCCGAACCGCTGGCGAGGGCGGCGGTCGCCTGACCCCTGTCGGCCAGCGCTTCCACCTCCTGGGGGCTCATCTTCAACAGGCGCCCGGGGCGCCAGCCGGCGTCCAGCAGGCGCTTGACCACGCGCAGCCGTTCCACCTGATCGAGCGGGTAGGCTCGCTCGCCAAAGGGATCTCGCCCTGGGGTTGGAAAACCGTAGCGACGCTCCCACACCCGCAAGGTGTCCTTGGACAGGCCCGTCTCGCGCTCGACCGCGGCAATCGACAGCAAGCGCTCGGCGTCGGTGTGGCGGGTCTCCCCAGCCGCAGCAGGCTGCGACCCCGTCAAGTCCCTCATGTTCATTCTGGTATTTTGTCTTGGACAATCTGGGTTGGGCAACCCTTGGAAAAGACTTTGTCTGCCTACTTGTAAAAAGCGCCCAAAGGTACACAATGGGGTGTCAATTCAAGTTGACACTTTCCGAAGAAAACCCCCAGAACTCAACCTATGACCATCAAGAACAAAACATTACTGGTCAGTTCAAATTTTGAACGCTATAGTTGATTCATGCTCTCATGCAGCACGTTGGCCACGCTCTCACTGATTCCCGGGGGGTCCGGGAGGCGGGCTGTCGCTGCCTGGGAGGGGGCCTTGCTGGCGACGCCGCGGGCCAAGTCTGTCGGTACCGTTTTCCTGTCGTGCAGTCGGCCGGCCACGCCGGTCGCAATCCCTGAGCCTCTCTCCTCCTCCTCCCTCCCTCCCTCGTTGGCTCCGGGGCGCTGCACGACAGATTTTTCTTCCGCTGACGGCGCAAGCTGCGCCGTCAGCCCGGGCCTTCGGCCTGCAGGCGGCCCGCCATGAGCCGGCGCATTGCAGTGGTGGGCTCCGGCATTGCCGGCCTGTCGGCGGCATGGTCGCTGGCGCCAGACGCACAGGTCACGCTGTTCGAGGCTGGCAGCCACTTCGGAGGTCACGCCCACACGGTAGACGTCACGCTGGAAGGGGTGACGCACGGCGTGGACACCGGCTTTCTGGTCTACAACCACCGCACCTATCCGAACCTGATCCGCCTGTTCGCTGAACTGGGCGTGGACACGGCGCCGTCGGACATGTCGTTCTCGGTGCAAAGCCATGCCGACGGCCTGGAGTGGAGCGGCTCCAACCTCAACACGGTGTTCGCCCAGCGTCGCAACCTGCTGCGGCCCCAGTTCCTGGCGATGCTGCGCGACATCCTGCGCTTCAACCGCCTGACCACCGAAGTGGCCGAGCGCCACCAGGAGCAGGAACTCATCGAACCCATCGGCGAGTTCCTGGACCGCCATGGCTTCGGCACCGTGTTCCGGCAGTGGTACTTCCTGCCGATGATCGGTTGTATCTGGTCGTGCCCGACCGAGCAGATGCTGCGCTTTCCGGTGGCCACGATGATCCGCTTCTGCCACAACCACGGCCTGATCCAGGTGGCCAACCGGCCCCAGTGGCGTACGGTGCGGGGCGGTTCACGCGAGTACGTGCGCAAGATGCTGCCGCGCCTGCAGGATGCCCGGCTCAACACGCCCGTACGCGCGGTGCGCCGTGCACCACCCGGTGCAGGCCAGGGCAGCGGCGCAGCCGGCGTGTGGGTGGCCACCGACGCCGGCGAGGAGCGCTTCGACGAGGTGGTGCTGGCCTGCCACAGCGACCAGTCGCTGGCGCTGCTGGCCGACGCCAGCCCGCAGGAGAAGCACTGGCTGGGCGCCCTGCGCTACCACCCCAACCGCACGGTGCTGCACACCGACACCTCGCTCCTACCGCGCCGGCGCCTGGCCTGGGCGGCCTGGAATTACGAGCGGGCAGCACAACTGCAACAAGAGCAGGCCAGCGTGTGCCTGCACTACTGGATCAACCGGCTGCAGCCCCTGCCGTGGCAAACACCCGTCATCGTGTCGCTCAACCCCTCGCGCGAACCCGATCCCTCCAAGGTGATCCGCTCCTTTGAAGTGCACCACCCGGTGTTCGACCAGGCGGCCATCGACGCCCAGGCGCGGCTGCAGGAATTCCAGGGCCACTCGCACGTGTGGTTCTGCGGTGCCTGGACACGCTACGGCTTCCACGAGGACGGGCTGATGTCGGGCCTGGCCGTCGCCGAGGCGCTGCGCGCGCAGTTGACGATGGCAACGCAACGGCCCAGCCTGAGGGCGGCGTGAACTTCCCTGCCCGCGCCCTGCTCGCCACAGGCGAGGTGCGGCACACCCGGCTGCGCCCGGCCCGGCACGCCTTCGACTACCCCACGTTCTTCGTGCTGCTGCCGATGCGTGCGTTGCGCGCCGAGGCACGCCAGGTGATCGCACGCAACCGCAGGGGCTGGCTGTCCTTCCATGATGCCGACCACGGGCTGGGGGGCCCGGACGCCCTGGCCTGGGTGGAAGGGCTGCTGGCGCAGGAGGGGTTGCTTGATGCAGACGGCGAAATCTGGCTGCAGACCTACCCTCGGGTGCTGGGCATCGCCTTCAAACCGGTGAGCTTCTGGTACTGCCACCGGCAGGACGGCTCGCTGAGCGCCATCCTGGCGGAGGTGAACAACACCTTCGGCGAGCGCCACTGCTACCTGCTGACGGATGAGGCCCTGCACTTCGGTCAGGAGTTGCAGGCCAAGAAGGTGTTCCACGTGTCCCCCTTCTGCCGCGTGGAAGGTCGCTACCGTTTCCGCTTCATGCGCACGGCCGACCGCATCGTCGCGCGCGTGGAGCACGATGACGACACGGGCCCCTTGATCCTCACCAGCATGTCGGGCCGCCTGGAGCCCTTGACCGCTGCGGCCGTGGCGCGCGCCAGCCTGCGCATGCCGCTGATGACGCTGGGCGTCATCTTCCGGATTCACTGGCAGGCGCTGAAACTCTGGCTCAAGCGCGTGCCCTTCATCTCCAAGCCCGAAGCTCCCGAGAGCTTTGTCACCCGCGGAAGCGCGCCATGAACACCACCACTGCCCAGGCTTTCACCCTGCCCAGCGCCGCGCCGGCCGCAGCGCGCACGGTCTTCGCGCTGTTGAAGAAGTTGCAGCATGGCACGCTGGACGTGCAGATGCCTGACGGCACCCAGGCACGCTTCGGCAGCGGCGCAGCCGACCAGCCCAAGGCCGCCCTGCGCCTGATCGACTGGCGTGTGTGCTCGGCCGCGCTGAAGAGTGGCGACATCGGCTTTGCCGAGGCCTTCATCGACGGCCACTGGACCACGCCCGACCTGGCCGCGCTGCTGCGCCTGTTCATCGCCAACCGCGACGCCATGGAGTCCGTGATCTACGGCACCTGGTGGGGCTCGCTGATGTACCGGCTCAAGCACCTGCTGCACCGCAACTCGCGCAGCGGCAGCCGCAAGAACATCCACGCCCATTACGACATTGGCAACAGCTTCTATCGGCTCTGGCTGGACGAGACGATGAACTACTCCAGCGCGCTGTTCGAGGGTGACTTCTCTCGCCCCAGCGTCCAGGCCCAGACGGCGAAGGTGCGGCGTGCGCTGGCCGAATGCGGCGTGGGCGCCGGCGACCGGGTGCTGGAAATCGGCTGCGGCTGGGGCGCGCTGGCACAGGAAGCGGCGGCCAGCCTGGGCGCCCGCGTCACCGGGGTGACGCTGTCCACTGAGCAGTTGGCCTTTGCGCAGGAGCGCATGCAGCGCCTGGGCGTGGCCGAACGCGCGGACCTGCGGCTGCAGGATTACCGCGACATCCAAGACGGCCCCTACGACGCCGTGGCCTCGATCGAGATGTTCGAAGCCGTGGGCCGGGAGTACTGGGCCAGTTACTTCCAGACCGTGCACCGCCAGCTGAAGCCCGGGGGCCGGGCCTGCATCCAGACCATCACCATCCGCGACGACCTGTTCGAGCGCTACCTCAAGTCCACCGACTTCATCCAGCAGTACATCTTCCCCGGCGGGTTGCTGCCGAGTCCGCAGGCCTTCCGGGCCGAAGCCCGCAAGGCCGGCCTGGAGGTGATCAATGAACTCGCCTTCGGTCCGGACTACGCCGAGACCCTGCGCCGCTGGCGAGGAGACTTCCTCAGCCGCGACGGCCAGGTGCGGCAACTGGGCTTCGACACGCGCTTCATGCGCATCTGGGAGTTCTACCTGGCCTACTGCGAGGCCGCCTTCGACACCGGCAACACCGACGTCATCCAGTTCACGCTGCGCAAGCCCTGACGGGGCAGCCCCGTGCACAAGGCCCAGCCACGACCTTCAGGACGCGACATGCCCCCCGTAACCGCCACTGCCACCCGTCGACGTGTGCTCACCGTGCTGCTGCTGGCAGCCGCCCCTGCGCTTCGGGCCCAGGGCACGCCACCCCAGGAACTGCTCGGCGAGTGGCCAGCCGTTCACCTGCAAGGGCAGGGCCGCATGCGATTCCTGGGCCTGCAGGTCTATGACATCCGCTTGTGGACCACCGACCCCTCCTTGCCGGCGCAGGCCTGGCCTGGCAAGGCCCTGGCGCTGGAGATCGAGTACGCGCGAAACTTCGCAGCGCGGATGATCGCTGAACGTTCGCTGGAGGAGATGCGGCGCTCCGGGCCCGTGGCGGCAGACGTGGCCGAACGGTGGCTGCGCACCATGTCGCAGGTGTTTCCCGACGTCAAGCCCGGTGACCGCATCACCGGCGTGCACCGTCCCGAGGGCCTGAGCCGCTTCTTCCACAACGGCAACCTGCGCGGCGAGGTGCGCGACGCCGAGTTCACGCGGCGCTTCTTCGGCATCTGGCTCGGTGAGAGCACCTCCGAACCTTCACTGCGCGACAGCCTGCTGGGACGGCGATGAACCGGCCCGACCTGCCGGCGGAGGCAGTCCAGGCCCCAGCGGGCCCCGCGCTGCCCAACGGCGCGGATCAGGCCCAGGTGGCCTGGCAGGGCGGTTGGCGTCAGGGGCTGAGCTATGGCGGGCTGGGCCTGCCCCTGGCCTTCGTGGCCTTGCCGCTGTACGTGGTGCTGCCCAACCATTACGCCACCACCTTCGGCATCCCGCTGGCCACCCTGGGCACCTTGCTGCTGGCGGCGCGCCTGCTGGATGCCTTGGCCGACCCGTGGATCGGCCATGCGGTGGACCGATGGTTCACCACCGGGCTGCGTCGCCTGGCGCTGGCCGGGGTGGCGGCTGCGGCGGTGCTGGCGCTGGGGTTCCGGGGTCTGTTCTTCCCGCCCGTGACGGGCCAAGGCGCGCTGCTGTGGTGGTGCGGGGGGGTGCTGGCGATCACCTACCTGGCCTACAGCGTGCTGTCGGTGATCCACCAGGCCTGGGGCGCGCGCCTGGGGGGCGACGAGGCCCAGCGTGCCCGCATCGTCAGCTGGCGCGAGGCCCTGGCCCTGGTGGGGGTGCTGGTGGCCAGCGTGCTGCCCTCGGTGGCCGGCCTTGAAGTCTCCACGGCGGTGTTCGCAGGGCTGCTGGCTGTCGCAATGGTTGGTGCGGCAGGGGCCCCGCGACCCGTGGCCCTGGGCAGCCCGGCCACGCCCCAGACCCTGGCTCGGACTCAGACCGCGACCCAGCCCGTGGCGGACACGTCCTCGCCCTGGCGCACGCCGGGCTTTCGCCGCCTGCTGGCCGTGTTCCTGCTCAACGGCATTGCCAGCGCGGTGCCTGCCACGCTGGTGCTGTTCTTCATCCGGGACCGCCTGCAGGCCCCGACCTTCGAGCCGCTGTTCCTGGCCAGCTACTTCGCTGCCGGTGCGCTGTCCATGCCGCTGTGGGTGCGCCTGGTGCAGCACCTGGGTCTGGCCCGGGCCTGGCTGGCGGGCATGGTGCTGGCGGTGGCAGCCTTTGCCTGGGCCGCCCTGCTGGGCGCGGGTGACGTGGCCGGTTTCACCGCCGTGTGCATCGCCAGCGGTATCGCGCTGGGGGCCGACCTGGCACTGCCCGGCGCGCTGCTGGCGGGCGTGATCCAGCGCGCCGGGCATGGCGGGCGCCTGGAGGGCCGCTACTTCGGCTGGTGGAACTTCGCCACCAAGCTCAACCTAGCGCTGGCCGCAGGCATTGCGCTGCCGCTGCTGGCGGCCTTCGGCTACCAGCCCGGAGGACGTGACGCCCAAGCGCTGCAGGCCTTGACCATCGCCTATTGCCTGTTGCCCTGCGCCCTCAAACTGGCCGCCGCCGGCCTGCTGCATGTGCTTTGGATCCGAGGAGAACCCCGATGACCACACGACGCCTCTGGGCCGCTGCGGCGGCCACCACCCTGGCCCTGGCCGCCATCGGACCGCTCACCGGGTGCGCCAGCGCCCCGGTGCCCGCCGACTACGCGGCCGAGAAGCCGGTGCTGGACCTGAAAACCTACTTCAACGGCGAGTTGACCGCGCACGGCATCTTCACCGACCGCTCGGGCAAGGTGGTACGCCGCTTCACCGTGGCCATGACCGGCACCTGGCAAGGCGCCGAGGGCACGCTGGACGAACGCTTCACCTACAGCGATGGCAAGACCGAGCGCCGCGTGTGGCGCCTGACCGACCTGGGCAACGGCCGCTGGAAAGGCCGGGCCGATGACGTGGTGGGCGAGGCCGCGGGTCAGGCCGCGGGCAACGCTCTGAACTGGGCCTACACCCTGCGCCTGCCCGTGGACGGCCAGGTGTACGAGGTGCAGTTCGACGACTGGATGTACCTGATGGACGAGCGCGTGATGCTCAACCGCGCCGTGATGAGCAAGTTCGGCATCCGCCTGGGCGAGGTGACGCTGTCCTTCTACAAGCGATGACCCACCGCGCTGCTTCGGGAACCCCATGCCGCTGAATCCTCCCCTCACCGACTGGTCCGGCCGCACCGCCTGGCTGGTGGGCGCCTCCACCGGCATCGGCCGCGCCACGGCCGCCCGCCTCCACGCCCTGGGCGCGCGGGTCATCGTCAGCGCGCGCAGCGCCGCCTCGCTGGAAGCGTTCACGGCAGCTCACCCCGGCAGCGAAGCCATCGCGCTGGACGCCACCGACCGCGAGGCGCTGCATGCCGCCGCCGCAGGCGTGGTGGCGCGGCACGACCGCATCGACCTGGTGGTGTACTGCGCCGGCACCTACGCACCCATGCGGGCCACGGAGTTCAACCTGGAGGTGGCGTTGCAGCACCAGCAGGTGAACTACGTCGGCGCGCTGTATCTGCTGGATGCCGTGCTGCCTCATCTGCTGGCCCAGGCGCGTACCGGCCAGGGCGGCCACCTGAGCCTGGTGTCCAGCGTGGCCGGCTACCGGGGGCTGCCCAAGTCCCTGGCCTATGGGCCCACCAAGGCCGCGCTGATCCACCTGGCACAGACCCTGTACCTGGACCTGCACCCGCTGGGCCTGGGGGTGTCGGTGGTGAACCCGGGGTTCGTGCAGACGCCGCTGACCGCGCAGAACGAGTTCCACATGCCCGCGCTCATCACCCCGGAGCAGGCCGCCGAGGAAATGCTGCGCGGCTGGCGGCGCGGCGAGTTCGAGATCCACTTCCCAAAGCGCTTCACGCGTGTGCTCAAGGCCCTGGGCCTGCTGCCCGACAGTCCGTACTTCGCCGCCGTGCGGCGGGCCACGGGCTTGTGAGCACCACTCACCCATCTGCCCGCACAGCGGCCTCTTTTCCGGACACGACATGGTCACCACCGACGACCCCCGCACCGCGCGCGTGATCGCCCTCTTCGAGGCGCTGACGCCCGCCGACCTGCAGCGCCTGGGTGAGTTCTATACGCCCGACGCCCGCTTCAAGGACCCGTTCAACGAGGTGCAGGGCCTGCCCGGCATCCGGGCCGTGTTCGAACACATGTTCGCGGCGCTGCACGAACCCCGCTTCGTGGTGCGCGAGGCCATCGTGCAAGGCGGCCAGTGCTTCCTCGTGTGGGACTTCCTGTTCCGCTTCAAGCGCTTTTCGTCCGAACCGCAATGTGTGCGGGGAGGGTCCCATCTGCAGTACGGCGCTGACGGCCGCATAACGCTGCACCGTGACTACTGGGACGCAGCCGAAGAGTTGTACGAGAAGCTGCCGGGCGTGGGGACGCTGATGCGCTGGCTCAAGCGCCGCGCCAACAGCTGAACTTGCGCCTCAGCGCTGGCCCTCGGTCAGCGCGTCGACCTGGAAGGTGCCGGTCTTGTCCACCAACCAGATCTCGCGCCACACCGCGGTGCCGCCGGCCATGCGCATAGGCGCCGGGTACGGCGCAGCGCGGCGGATGAGCGACACCACCCAGGGCGTGACCTCCTTGGCCGCCGCCGGCGGACGCACCACCCGGACATTGACGACCTGCCCCTCGGCGTCGACGTCAGCCTCGGTGATCATCACCGCGTACATCATGGGCGGCATCTTGCCCTTGTGGATGCGGCTGGGAAACGCCGCATAGACATGCCGTGCCGCGTCCAGGCGGTAGGCGCGGCCGTCCTCGGCCTCGGAAGACACTGGCGCCTGGTTGACCGCAGGCACGGGCACCTGGGCGAATTGCGCCTGGGCCGCCGAGGCCAAGCCTGCCAGTGCGAGCGCGCTCAACCGCACCTTCCAGCCATCACCACCCACCATGCACCAAGTTCCTCATGCCGTGTTAATGGGCTGGGCGCAGACTTCCTGGCCTGCGGCCCCGCCTGTCCGGGATCGGTCGCCAGGGTAATCGAAGTGCAGGCAGCGGCCTAGCGGGGTTGTCCCAACCCTGGCCTGCCCCAGGTGCCGGCGACGTGCCAGCTCAGCGCAGCCAGCCCTTGCGCCGGAAGTACAGGAAGGGCGCAGCCACCGAGGCGGCCATGAGGGCGAGCGCGAAGGGGTAGCCCCAGGGCTGGTCCAGCTCGGGCATGTACTTGAAGTTCATGCCGTAGATGCTGGCGATCAACGTGGGCGGCAACAGCGCCACGCTGGCCACCGAGAAGATCTTGATGATCTTGTTCTGGTTGATGTTGATGAAGCCGACCGTGGCGTCCATCAGGAAGTTGATC
>Ga0315900_10012327_pt1 | contig 10500 bp, 8 predicted proteins | sample LakEriMetagenome_FD_203521 | JGI IMG/M metagenome (GOLD analysis project Ga0315900, IMG submission 203521) | Freshwater fungal communities from buoy surface, Lake Erie, Ohio, United States - Buoy 12 MA114 | ecosystem: Environmental > Aquatic > Freshwater > Lake > Lake biofilm | place: USA: Lake...
AGTTCCTTGCGTCGGAAGTTGAACTCCAGCGTGTTGGTGCGGGCGTTGCCCTCGTTGCCCTTGGTCGAGACGATGAAGCGCGGATCCTTGGCGAGACGCGCCATGTCAGAAATGGTCAGGCCCGAGAATGGCGAGTAGTGCAGCTGTCCGGCCTCCATCTGGGCGGCGGCGGCGGCACGGTCGGTGATGACGCGCCAGATGATGCGGTCGAGATTGGCCGGACCCTTCCAGTAGCCATCATGGCGATCGGCGATGATGTGCTGGCCGCGCTCGTAGGACACGAACTTGAACGGACCGGTGCCGAGGGGGGCAAGGTTCCGCGGATTCTGGCGGACATCGCTGCCCTCGTAGATATGCTTGGCCGAGATGTAGCCGAGGTCGGGCAGCGCGCGCAGCAGCAGGTTGAGCGGCATCGGCCGCTCGTAGCGGAAGATCGCCGTGTGCGGATCGGGCGTGTCGACGGCGGTCAGGAAGAGCTGCAGCGTGGTGCCGTAGTTCAGCACCTTCTTCCACATCTCCATGGCCGTGAACTGCACGTCCGCCGAGGTGAAGGGCTTGCCGTCATGCCAGGTCACGTTGCGACGCAGCTTGAAGGTGATGGTCTTTCCGTCCGGCGCTGCCTCCCAGCTCTCGGCGAGCACGCCGACCGGATTGCCGGCGGCGTCGAGGTCGACCAGCGGCTCCTGGATCTTGCCGGTGACGATGTAGACGCCGGTGGAGGCCTGGATGCTGGGATTCAGCTGGCGCTGCTCGGCGCCGTAGTGGACGACGAAGACGCCGCCCTTGCGCGGCGTCTGCTGGGCGAAGGCCTTGAACGGATCGACGACATTGGCGGCGATGGCTGCCGAGGTCATCAGGGCTGCGCGGCGGGTGAAGTCCATTGGTGCCTCCTGGCGGCGGGCGATGTCGAATTCAACGATGGGGGAGCGGGAATTCCGCGTCAATCGTCGGGCTGCTCAAGAAAATCGGGTGCCGCTCAATGCGGCACGAAGCTCACGATCACGCCATTGGCGCGCTTCGCGGGCACGCTGACGGTCTCTTCGCCGTGCGCGATGCCTCCGGAGGCCGCCTTGGCCTTGGCGAGGTCGTCGGTTGCAATCACCAGCGCGACCGCCCCTTCGGTCGCCGCACCCTCGCGTACCGCGGCCGGATAGAGCGCCTCGAAAGTCTTCGCGTCGTAGAAGCGGAAGTCGGCGCGCTTGCCGCCCGAGGGCACGCGCCAGCCGTCCGGCGTCTCGGTGGCCGGCTCGTCGATGAGGCCGGCCATCTTCTGCGCCGCGGCCTTCGGATCGGGCGATAGAATCTCGATCCGGGCGATGCGCTTCGCACCGTTCGCATGGGTCATGATCTCCGGGATCCAGACCGTGTCGCGCGTCAGGTGCTGGCAGGCGAAGATGCGCATGCCGCCGGGGTTCTGGTCGAGAGGCCAGCGGAAGACGTTGAACTTCGCTTCGCCGGTGCCGCCACCGGGCAGGTCGACGGGACGGCCGAAATGGACGGGGCCGATCGGCTCGAGGCCGCGCGCCTTCAGTTCGGCGGCGCCCGCCGCCGCGTCGTCCGTGGTGAAAGCGGTGCGCTCGATGCCCTCGCGCTTCGCCAGGAAGTCACGGGTCGGCTTGTTTTGGTCGGTCTCGGTCAGCACGCCGAGCAGTTCCAGATAGTCCTCCCCGAACATGGTGGTGTAGTTGCCGGTGCCGAGATGAGGCGAATGCGTGCCCCGCGGCGACATGGTGAAGCCGATGCGGCCCCAGCCGTTTGCCGCGGCATCGAGATCGCGCACCGTGACAACCACGTGGTCTGCGCCGAGAATGTGCTTGAGCGGCATGGCAGCGGCCCTCCCTGATCGAATGTGGCGCGCAGTTCAGCCCAACGAAGCGGCAGAGGCAACGCGGCAAGGGCAGCAGAAATGCCGCACCTCGACTGCTTATTCCTCATAGCTATCATAGGAGATTATTCTGTCAAACGACATTTAATGTAATTCAAACAGAAGATATTTTCTGCATAAGGCAATACAATTAGATTGTCATTCTACCGCGCGCGTCATGACCAGCCATTCCGCAGACATCATCGGCCCGCGCCCCGTTACGCGGCGGACCCCGGCTCTTGCCGCTGCTCCCCCATACCGCTTTCATGGATCATGCCACATTCTCCGGAGATTGCTTCCATGCCGTCCACATCCTCGGCTCCCTGGCCGCCCTCGCTCTGGGCGGCGACCGCGCCGGCAGGCCCGGCGCTGTCTCCGCTCACCTCTGACGAGACAGCCGATGTGGTGGTGATCGGAGCCGGCTTCACCGGGCTGTCGACGGCGATTCACCTGCGCGAGATGGGCGTGGGCGTGACGGTCGTCGAGGCGGTGGAGCCCGGCTGGGGCGCGTCCGGGCGGAACAACGGCCAGGTCATCCCGACGCTGGCCGGTCATGACCCCTCCGGCATGGCGGCGCGACACGGTGCCGCGGGCGAGCGCTTCAACGCGGTTCTGCGCGACGCGGCCCAGCATCTCTTCGATACCGTCCGCAAGTACGACATCCCCGCCGAGGCGGAGCAGGCCGGCTGGGTGCAGCCCGTGCACTCGCCGGGCCGGTTCAAGATCGCCGAGAAGCGGGTCAAGGAGTGGTCGGCGCTCGGCGCGCCGGTGGAACTGCTCGACCGCGAGCAGATGGCGCGGATGCTCGGCTCGGAGGCCTGGTTCGGCGGCTTCTGGAACCGCACTGGCGGCCATATCAATCCGCTGGCGCTGGCACGGGGCCTCGCCGAGGTGGCGCTGAGGCTCGGCGCCGTCATCCGATCGCGCTCGCCCGTCCAGTCCTATACCCGCGTCGGCGACAGTTGGGTGGTGAGGACCGAGAAGGGTTCGGTAACCGCGAAGGCGCTGGTGCTCGCCACCAACGCCTATACCGGCGAGTTCAGCGATACGCTCAACCCGGCCATCGCCCGCGAGGTCATTCCGGTGCTGTCGTGGCAGATGGCGACGAAGCCGATCTCCGACAACGTCGCCAAGACCATCATCCCGGACCGGCAGGCGATGTCGGACACCCACCGTGAGCTGTATTTCTGCCGCTGGGACGCCCGCAACCGGCTGGTGACGGGCGGGGCTGCGATGTTCCCCGGCGCCGGCGGCGAGAACCTCAAGCCCTATCTCGCCGAGCGCCTCAGGAAGCTCTGGCCGCAGATCGGCGACGTCGAGTTCGACTATGTCTGGTCCGGCTATGTCGGCATGACGCCGGACAATCTCCTGAAGCCCCAGGTCGCCGGCTTCCCGCGTTTCCACCGGCTCGGCCCCAACGGTTATGCCTGGGCCGGCTGCAACGGCCGCGCCGTCGCCCTGTCGATCTCGCTCGGGCGGGAACTGGCGAAGATCACGCAAGGGGTCCCCGAGAGCGAACTCGGCCTGCCCTTCTCGGAGCCGACACCGCAGCCCCTACAGCCGCTTCTCCGGCGCATCGCGCCCTTTGCCCTGCCGCTCTACCGGCGGCTCGACGCACAGGAGGTCTGACCCATGAACCCGACACCGGCCGGCGAGGTGAAGGTCTTCGGTCCGGAGGAGAGCCCCTCCTATTGGCAGCCCGTGCCGGCCAACGGTTTCGTGCGCTGCATCCTCAACCCGAAGACGATCACCTCCGAGAACCGCTTCGCCATGGGCACGCAGACGGTGGCGCCCGGCTGCCACATCCGCGAACACACCCACGACCAGCACGAGGAGGTGATCCACCTCACCTCGGGCAAAGGCTTCGCCCGCATCGACGGCGAGGACATTCCCATGGAGGCCGGCTCGACCGTCTTCATCGGCCGCGACCGCCGGCACGGCTTCGTCAATCCGGGCCCCGAATCGATGAGCTTCGTCTGGTTCCTGATGCCGGGCGGGCTCGAGGACTTCTTCGCGGCCATCGGCCGCGAGCGGACGCCCGGCGAGCCCGCTCCGGAGCCCTTCCCGCGTCCGGTCGACGTCGCCGAGATCGAGAAGCGCACCGTCTTCGGCTGGGCTGATCCGTCGCACAATCCAAAGGGGTGAGAGAATGATCGTCGAGGAGCGCGACTACCGCATCAAGACCGGCCACGTGGCGGAGTTCGTCGGACTCTACGAGGAGCACGGCCTGCCGATCCAGAAGGAGCTTCTCGGCACCTTCCACGGCTATTTCACATCAGAGACGGCAGAGCTCAACCACGTCGTCGCCTGGTGGTCCTACGAGAGCCTCGACGACCGCCTCCTCCGCCGCGACCGGATGATGGCCGACCAGCGCTGGCAGGCCTACCTCGCGAAGGTAAAGGGGCTGGTCGAGACCCAGCACGTGCGTTTCCTCAGGCCGACGCGGTTCTCGCCGATCCGGTAGCCGGCGCCGGACGGCAGGTGCACCCGCCGACGCCGGGGTTCTCTCCGGATCGCCCTACTTGAACCCCACCACCGCGTGCGGGACATAGGCGCCCTCGAGCTCGGCGATCTCCTCCGCTGTCAGTTTCACCTTGAGTGCCGCCACGGCGTCGTCGAGATGACCCATCTTGCTGGCGCCGATGATCGGCGCGGTGATGCCCGGCTTCTGCAGCACCCAGGCGAGCGCGACCTGCGCCCGCGGAATGCCCCTGCCCTTCGCCACCTTCGCCACCGCCTCGACCACCTTGCGGTCGGCTTCACCCGTCGCGGCATAGAGGGTCTTGCCGAATTCGTCAGTCTCGGCCCGCGCGCTCGACTCGTCCCAGTCGCGGGTCAGGCGGCCGCGGGCGAGCGGGCTCCACGGGATGACGCCGATGCCCTCCTCGCGGCAGAGGGGCAGCATCTCGCGCTCCTCCTCGCGGTAGAGCAGGTTGACGTAGTTCTGCATGGTGACGAAGCGGGTCCAGCCGTTGGCCTCGGAGGTCTTGAGCATCTTGAGGAAGCGCCAGCCGCTCATCGAGGAGGCGCCGATATAGCGCGCCTTGCCGGCCTTCACGACGTCGTGGAGCGCCTCCAGCGTTTCCTCGATCGGCGTGTCGTAGTCGAAGCGGTGGATCTGGTAGAGGTCGACATAGTCGGTGCCGAGGCGGCGCAGCGAATGGTCGATCTCGGTCATGATCGCCTTGCGCGACAGGCCGGCGCCGTTGGGGCCGGGGCGCATGCGGTTGAACACCTTGGTGGCGATGACGATGTCGTCGCGCTTCGCCATGTCCTTCAGCGCCTTGCCGACGATCTCCTCGCTGGAGCCGAGGGAATAGATGTTGGCGGTGTCGAAGAAGTTGATGCCGAGGTCCAGCGCCCGCCTGATGAAGGGGCGGCTCTCGGTCTCGCCCATCGACCAGGGATGGGCGCCCTGATCGGGTGCGCCATAGGTCATGCAGCCGAGGCAGAGGCGCGAGACGTCGAGGCCGGTGCGGCCGAGCTTCACGGTGTCCATGGCGATCTCCCGTTGGGTTTCGCCAAAGGTCTAGCCGATCGCGCCGGCCGGCGGAACGCCGCGCCGCGCCGGGGCAGCGATGCGGTCAAGGTTCGCCGTGCGAACTGCGGATCCGACGCACCACCATGGCCATGACGATGACGACGAAGGGCAGCACCACCGCGGTCGCCACCGTCGGTTCGAAGGGAAAGAGTCCGGCATCCTTGCCGCCCTTGAACAGATAGCCGAGCAGGCCGAGCACGTAATAGGAGACGGCAGCGATGGAGAGCCCCTCCACCGTCTGCTGCAGCCGCAGTTGGAGCCTTCCCCGCTCCGACATGGTCTCCAGCAGGGCGCGGTTCTGCTGCTCGAGGGCGATGTCCACGCGGGTGCGCAGGAGATTCGCGGCCCGGGTGAGCTTCTGCGACAGCTCGGCCTGGCGGTCGGCGGCCGTCTGGCAGGTGCGCATCGCCGGGGCGAAGCGGCGGTCAAGGAAAGCCGCCCAGGTGGAGCGCCCTTCGACCGGTGTCTCGCCGATGACGGCGAGGCGCGAGCGCACGAGCGCCTCATAGGCGCGGGTGGCGCCGAAGCGGAAGCTCGACAGCGCCGCCTCGGCCTCCAGCTCGGCCGCCAACGCCACCAGCGTGTCGAGGAGGGCGGCGTTGCTCTCGAGCCCCGTCGCCGTCTTCATCCGGCCCGCCACGGCTACCAGTTCGCGCTCGATGCGGCCGATGATCGGCGCCATGCGCTGTGCCTCCGGCAGGCCGAGCAGGGCGAAACAGCGATAGGTCTCGACCTCGACGAGCCGCTGCATCAGCGCGCCGGCGGCGGCGGGGTTGAGCCCGCGATCGACGACGAGGATGCGGGTAAAGCCGCGCGCATCCTGGCGGAAATCGGTGGCGATCAGGGCCGCGCCGTCCTTGACCGTGGAAACGCAGAGCGAGGCCGGGTCGAAGAGGTTCCGCCAGTCCGGCTTGAGGGCCTCCTCGCGCATCAGCGCGAGGTCGATGGCGACGAGCAGCGGACCGGGTGCCGCCAGCGAGCCGCCGACCGGGGTCGGCTGCGGCAGCGGCCAGTGAAAGGGATCGTCGCCCGGCGCCGGCACGTCCCAGCCATAGGTGGAGAACTCGCTGTGACGCTCCCAGCGCAACCGCGCCGTGGGAAAGACCGCGCGGTGGAAATTGGCGCCGTCATCCGGCCGGGCTGCACCGGTCGCGGTGCACCAGGCCGAGAGGGTCGTGCGCTCCGCCGAGGCTGGCAAGTCGGCCGTGGAAAAGGCATGCAGCAACACCCGGCGAGGCGTCTCGACAAGCTGGAAAGGCCGGGCGTGCAGTTCGTCGAGAACCTGCCGTCGCAGCGGATGGGGATCGAGGTTCAGGCTCACGAGGGTCGCATCTCTGATCGGCGGGCGCGACCATGGAGCCCCGCCACGCGATGCTTGGCAAGAGCCAAGTCCCGCGCGGGGCGATGATGCGAGGTTCAGTCGAGCCCGTAGGCCTTCCTCGCCTCGGCGACCTCCTTTTCGTCCCAGTAGCCGATGAGGATGCCGCCGCGCATCTGCCGTGCCGGGCCATAGGTTTCGATCGTGGCGTCGGGCATGGTGATGCGGTTGTGGTCGGTCAGCGCCCAGGCAAGCAGATGCTCCTTCAGCCGGGCGCGCTCGGCCTCGAAATCCGGATCGTCACCGAGGTCGCGATACTCGTTCGGGTCCGTCTCGAGGTCCCAGAGCATGGGACGGAAACCGGGCGCGTGGACATATTTGAAGCGGCCGTCGAAGACCATGAAGAGTCGGCACTCGTCGGGCTTGCGGCCAAGCGTGCGGCGGGAGTCGAGCATGGAGTAGTCGTATTCGGAGATCGCCACCTGTCGCCAGTCCAGCGGCCTCACGCCCCGCAGCAGCGGCATCAGCGAGCGGCCCTCGACGATGTGGCGGGGAACCTGGCCACCGAAATACTCGATGAAGGTGGGCGCGAGGTCGATGGCTTCCACCAGCGCGTCGCAGACCGTGCCGCGGGCGGCATCGGCCTCCTTCGACGGGTCGACGACGATCAGCGGCACCTTGACCGAAACCTCGTGGAAGAGGTCCTTCTCGCCCAGCCAGTGGTCGCCGAGATAATCGCCATGGTCGGAAGTGAAGACAATCATCGTCTTGTCCGTCAGGCCCTCGTCATCCAGGAACCTGAACAGCAGGCCGAGCTGGTCGTCGATCTGTTTGATCAGGCCCATATAGGCGGGGATCACGCGGCGGCGGACCTCCTCGCGGGAGAAGTTGCGCGACACGCGCATGTCCATGAACGCGCCATAGACGGGATGCGGGTTCTGCCGCTCGCCGTCGGAGCGGATCGCCGGCTGGACGTCATCCTCGGTGAACATGTCGTGGTAGGGCGCCGGCGCGATGTAGGGCCAGTGTGGCTTGATGTAGGAGAGATGCAGGCACCAGGGGCGGCCGTCCTGCTTCGCCTCGCGGATGAAGTCCATGGCGCGGCGGGTCATGTAGGGCGTCTCGGAGTGCTCCTCCGGGACGTTGGCCTCCTTGTCCGCATGGGCGAGCAGCCAGCCGTTGAGCTTCTCGCCATCGGGACCAACGCCTGAGTTGGCGCGATCTTCCCAGGGATTGCGGGCGGGATAGCCGTGCTCCTCGAGATAGGTGTCATAGGCCGGACGCGGCGCGCCGGGGCGCGAGGGATGCAGGCCATCGTCGCGCTCGTAGGGCTCGAAGCCGCACTGCGCCGCCTCGACGCCAATCACCGAGCCCCTGGGGATGCCGAGCCGCTCCATGCCCTCGTCATCGGCGGTCATGTGGGTCTTGCCGACGAGGACATTGCGGACACCGAGCCCCTTCAGGTGCTGCCCGAGCGTCGGCTCGCCGATGCGCAGCGGGAAGTTGTTCCAGTTGGAGCCGTGCGAGCGCATGTAGCGACCGGTGTAATAGCTCATGCGCGAGGGGCCGCAGACCGGCGACTGCACATAGGCGCGGGTGAAGCGCACGCCGCGCGCGGCGAGGGCGTCGATGTTCGGTGTCTTCAGCCTCGGGTGCCCGTAGCAGCTGAGGTAGTCGAACCTTAGCTGGTCGCACATGATGAAGAGGACATTCCTGTCGGCATGCGGCATGCGAGGTCTTTCAGCTTGGCTTGAAGCCGGACGCCTTCACGGCCGGCGTCCAGGCCTCGTGGTCTTCCTTCTGGATGCGGGCGAGCTCCTCGGGCGTCGACCCTGTCGGCACCATGGAAAGGCGGAGGACCTTTTCCTTCACGCCCGCGTCGCGCATCGCCGCCATGACCGCGCGGCTGACCTTTCCGATCATTTCGGCCGGCGCGCCGGCCTTCGTGTAGAGCGCATACCAGGCGCCGCCGACAATAGGGATGCCAGCCTCGGTGAAGGTCGGCACATCGGGCAGGAAGGGCGATCGTTCGCGACCGGATACCGCCAGCACGCGGATGCGGCCGCCCTTCGCAAGTTCCGTCACGTCGGAGGTCGTGGTCATCACCATCGGCACCTGCCCCCCGAGGAGATCGTTCAATGCCGGCGCCGAGCCGCGATAGGGCGCATGCTGCATCGGCACGCCGATCTTCTCCGCCATGAGGGCCCCGAAGAAGTGCGGCAGGTTGCCGACGCCGGGTGAGCCGTAGGTGGCGCGGCGGGGATCCTGCTTCATCCAGGCGACCAGTTCGGTCAGCGTCTTCGCCGGCGTGTCGGGATTGATCGCCAGGGCGAAGTCGAAGGTCGTGACGAGGCTGATGGGCGCGAGATCGCGGAACGGATCGTAGGGCAGTTGGGGGAAGATGATCGGGTGGATGATGATCGGCGCCACGGGGGTCAGCAGGAAGGTGCGGCCATCGGCAGGGGCGTTGATCACCGCCTGCGTCCCGATCTGTCCGCCGGCGCCGGGCCGGGCCTCGACGATGGCGGTCTCGTTCAGCGCCCGGCCGATCTCATCGGCGACGATGCGGGTGAGGCCGTCCCCTGCCCCGCCGGCGGCGAAGGGAAAGATGAAGCGCAGCGGGCCGGACTGGGCGCGGGCGCTGCGCGCGGCAAGAGGCGCCAGCGCAGCGGCTGCGATGATCTGCCGGCGATCCATGATGCGCTCCCCTGTCGTTGGCGCTTCAGGCTAGACAGGAGCGTGGTTCGTCACAAGGGCCGGCGGGCTGGACACTCGCCGGCCTGCTGGCTTCAGTAGGCCTTCACCGGGTGGATGAAGGGCCAGGGAGAAGCTTCCGACCCACGCTCGACCATCACCTCGATCAGCGCCGGTCGCGACGTGGCCCGCGCCATCTGCAGGGCGCGGGCGAGCACCGGGCGCAGTTCGTCCGCCGACGAGACGCTGAGGCCGTCGAGCCCGAAGGACTGCGCCAGCGCCGGAAAATCCGGATTGACAAGATCGGCGCCGATCAACCGGTTGCCGTAGCGGGTCTCCTGGTCACGGCGGACATTGCCATAGGCCTTGTTGTTGAAGAGCACCGTGACGAGGCCGATCCCGTACTGGACGGCAGTCGCAAGTTCCTGCACGCCGAACATGAACCCGCCGTCGCCGGTGATCGAGACCACATCGCGATCGGGGTGGGCGACCTTCACGCCGAGCGCCGTCGGGAAACCGTAGCCGAGCGTGCCCTGGAAACCGGTCGAGACATAGGTGCGCGGCTGGTGCACGGGATAGCCGAAATAGCTGGCGAAGCCGGCCTGGCAGAGTTCCTCGACCAGCAACCCATCGGCGGGAAGGACGTCGCGGATGACATCGAGATAGTCCATCTCGGGCTGGACCACGCGGATGGCCCCCGCGGCCTCGGCCCGCGCGGTTGCGATGGCGGAACCGTTGTCGGGGCCGCGGTGCCCGGCAAGCGCCTCGACCAGATCGGCCGCCGCCTCGGCGCTGTCTGCGACGATGCCCGCATCCGCGACCAGCCGCGTCATCTCCGCCGGGTCGATGTCGATGCGGATGAGCTTGCGGCCGCCGTCGAGGCCGGTCGCCACCTGCATCATGTTGCCCCAGCGCATGGTGGGCATTTCCAGGCGGGTACCGATCGCGATCACGAGGTCGCAATCGCGGTAGAGGCGGAAGGCGGCATAGGAGGACAGGCCCCAGGGGCCGTCCTCGTCGACCACGCCACGCCCGCCGCGGAAGGCGGCGACGGGTGCACCGATGGTCTCCGCAAGGCGGGCG
>Ga0315900_10012328_pt1 | contig 10499 bp, 19 predicted proteins | sample LakEriMetagenome_FD_203521 | JGI IMG/M metagenome (GOLD analysis project Ga0315900, IMG submission 203521) | Freshwater fungal communities from buoy surface, Lake Erie, Ohio, United States - Buoy 12 MA114 | ecosystem: Environmental > Aquatic > Freshwater > Lake > Lake biofilm | place: USA: Lake...
GTAATAATAGGTAATGTGACAGGAGGTATAGGTGGAGGTGGCTCTCATAGAGGAGTAAACCAATCAGCAGGAACACTTACTATTACAGGTAATGTTACAGGTGGTCAATCAGCTTCAAGCAATCAAGGTGTTTTTTTCACAGGAACATCACTAACTGTTAATGGAACTATTTTAGGAGGAACAGTAGCTACTGCAATAGACTCTTCAGCTCCTGTAAACAACATTACAGGAAACGTAACAGCAGGAACTGTAGCAGCTATTACATCCACTTCAGCCAACATCATAAATGTAACAGGAACTGTAACAGCATCTGCAACAGCTAATGCTATATCTTCAACCAACGCAAACGGTCAGGTGTATCTAAATGGCAACATGGTGAACAACAACGGTAAGATGGCTATTTATGCTCCTATCGTTTGGCTTGACAGAACAGGAACAACAACAGCATCCTTCTTTACAAGTGGTGGTGTAGCAAGGACACTCTATTCAGAAGATACAGTACCTAACACCCCTGCTGTAAACAATGTAAGAAGTGGAACAATCTATGGTGCAGGAAATACATTGGTAGGTACAATCGTTATGCCAACAGCCGCAAACGTGAGAAATGGTGTTGTGTACGATAATGGAACAACAGGAACAGCCTTATTCACCACATCGCAATTCGTTACAGAACTATCCTCAAGCACTACACCTGTAGCTGTAAGGATGCAAAACCTTTGCACTCCTCAGATTCTTGGGGAGCTTATGGAGGCGTTTAAGAAATGATAACCTTCCTAAACATACAGGATAAACTAACCAAGTCTATACTATACTGCGATACGCCAGTATATAGCAGAAAAGGCAGATACAGAAAGCTATGCACTGAGGTAACATTCCTACTTGGCAATACTCAAGCTATGACGATAAAGCCGGGATTCACCTGGGATGAGAACAGCATACCTTGGATATTACAGCCATTCTTCCCTAAAAGTGGTATGTACGCAGCAAGTGCCTTAGTCCACGACGCACTATACTACCTTACCATCCACGAAAGAAAGTGGGTGGAAGAGGAGTTCAGAAGATGGATGATAGCTACAGGAGTAAGCAAAAGGCAGGTGTTTTTCAGATATTGGGCTGTTAAACTATTCGGGTGGAGATGGTGGAACAGGAATAAGAAACGCCCATCCGACAGGTGTATCAATAACAGAAAGTACATAATGCTGCATTGATAAGCAAAGTGTGGATGAAATACGCTTAGAACTTTTACAGATTTATATTTACTTTGTAGGAAATACTTTATGAAATGACGTACAAGTTAGAACTTATAAGCCTGTGGATAGGAAGCATCTTAGCTGTAATTAGCAGCAGCAGCGTACCTGTAATCCTTAGCTGTCTTGCATCATTAAGCGTAATTATAGCCCATTGGGAGAAAGTATCTGAATTTATCAAGAATATATTTAAAAAGAAGTAATATGCCAGAGTGGTTAAAACGACTCACTAAAACAGATATCCGTAATACAATAGCACTTACTATTGTTTATGGGGTATTTATAGCATTATTTCTTTTGATATACAACCCTATACCAAAAGAGAACCACGATACCGTAAACGTAATGATTGGATTTATAACAGGTACAGCTCTTGGTGGAATTATGGGATTCTACTTTTCCTCAAGCAAAACAGATAAGAAGCATGAAGGTGAATGATAAAGAGATGCACTTTTGGGCAGGGGTATCAATAAGCATAGCCGCATTGGTGTTTTTTAAAGCAATCGAAATATCATATTGCTCTTTGTGGGTATCAGGTGTGGTAACAGTTGCTGCTGTAGTGAAAGAACTGAAGGACTTGATGGATTATGGTAAGTTTGATTACAGGGATGCCGTATACACAATAGCAGGCGGCATGGTCGGGATTGTACTTTCATTTTTTTAATATGTATAAATACTTAATTGTTTTAGTGCTGTTGTCTTCATGTGCAACACCTAAAAAACTTAAAAAGCTAATGGATAAGCTGCCTGAAGAGACAGCTGTTCAATGCGCTGAAAGGTTTCCAATTAAGGAAACAATTGATACCTTGTATACTGTTGATTCTAATGTGCTTAACGCATATCAAGAAGAGTACAACAGATTAAACATAAAGATTGACAGCCTTCTTTATGCAGGATGTGACACTATTTTTATAGACAGCATTAAAGAGGTCATAAAGACATTACCTGCAAAAACCAATACTAAGATTATCTTAAAGACACAGGAAAGCACAGCTAAATTACAGGCAGCGAAAGACTCCTGTGATAAAATAACAAAGAGTTTTGTCACAACTATTCAAAATAATGTGACAATGATTAACAAACTTACAGCCGCCAATAACAAATTAAATAAGCAAAACAACTGGCTTTGGGTGGTTATTGTAGCTTCTACTGCTTGGATGTTTAGAAAGAGAGTAGTATCTTTGGTAAAACATTTAGTATGATAAATTCCAATAACTACGATATGTGGATTGCTTTAGCCTTCTGCTATCTTCCTGTTATACCTATGCTTTACATGGCATATAAAGCATCTAAGTCAGGTAGTTTGGTAAAACAGCCATTAGGGTTTAATAACGGATACAAATGGGTAAAATCCGATGCCAATATTCCATTTGTGAAGACGGGATGGTTTCAGTTTGCTATTATTTGGCTAATATTGGGAAGCTTTTTCTTTTGGGTTATACTTTGGCCTGACCATTACGATATTTGGCTAGGAAAATGACGCTGATATATCCCATATTTGCGACAATAATCTCCGCAATAATTGAGGCGATTAGAATAAATCTATCGAAAGGTAAGGTATATAATATAAATAAGCTTTGGACGTACACGATAGGATTCTGTATGCTTGGAGCTTGTTTAGCTTTGAGCGTAGATTACTACGATGAGATATGGCCGCAGGACGTATTTTGTTATATAATATACTTTGCATTCGTAAGAGGGGTAATATATGACCCGTTACTCAATATGCTGAGAGGGTTAAAAATAGATTACATATCTAAGACGACTAATAGTATAATAGATAAGGCAGTAGGAAACAGAGTCAACTTCTGGGTATTAAGAATAATTTATCTTGTAATTGCTTTAATATCTGGATTTGTATGGTTATATTTACTACAGAAGGCACGAGGAATCTATTGATTCTTTTTGTATTTTGGCTAGTGATGATACTTATAAATCTTTTTAAAAGTAAAAAAGACCAATGAGAAAGATTGACTACATCGTTATTCATTGTACAGCTACGCCTCAGACGACTAAGATTGAGTCTATTAAGAACCACTGGAAGAATGTGCTGAAGTGGAAGAATGTAGGGTATCATTTTATTGTCGAGGCCAACGGAGGTGTTACTAAGCTGTCGGATATAGAGAACCCTACAAATGGTGTAGCAGGTTACAATACCAGGTCAATACACATCTCTTACATAGGTGGAGTTGATAAGCAAGGTAAACCAGTAGATAACAGAACAGAGGCTCAGAAAGTAGCTTTAATAGAAACTATTAAGAAGGTAAGGAACGAGGTAGCACTAAAGCAGAGAACATTCCCCGTCATCCAAGGACATACCGATTTCCCAGGTGTTTCAAAGGCTTGCCCTTGCTTTGATGCTAAGGAAGAATACAAAGATATTTGAAGATGATGTCCCCGAAGTACAAGGGGTCGTAGTTCCTCTCACTCCACAAGGGAGTCTAGTAAACGAGAGCCTAATCGTAAGGTAGGATGGGTTGGCAACGCCCACTGACGAAGTAAAAGTTTGCAGGTAGGCCTCTTCGTCTAACTCAAAATGAATATGAGCACGGGTAGGAACCTTGCACAAGGCAAGGAGGTGAGGGTTCGAATCCCTCAGAGGCTTCTAAATATATATAATGGCTAAAACCATAAAAGGTACGCTTGCTGTAGACTATTGCAAAGCTAACCCAAAACTGCCTGACCTTACTCTTGCCAGGAAGATGTTTGAGGAGAACAGGGATTTATTCAATAGTATTGAAAAGGCTCGTGATTATGTAAGATATTACAGAGGTCATAGCAGCAAAAAGACAAGGAATAGAAGTACTATAGAAGAAACAAGGAAACCATTGACCTACAACATGAACAACTACAAGCCATTTAAAGACGAAGTAGAGACAGGGGCAAAGATTCTGATACTTGATATCGAAACAGCTCCTATCAGAGCTAAGGTGTGGGGTATATGGAATCAGAACATATCCATCGACCAGATAGGTCAGGATTGGTTTATGATGACATGGGCTGCTAAATGGCTGTTTGAAGACAAGGTGTACTCAGCTAAACTCACAGGAAAAGAAGCCCTAAAACAAGACGATAAACGCATTGTGAAAGGTATATGGCAGATGCTTAATGAGGCAGATATAGTCATCGCCCATAACGGAGATAAGTTCGACCTGCCTAGACTAAATACAAGGTTTATAGTACATAAATTAAATCCTCCATTACCATATCAATCTATAGACACTTTAAAGCATATAAAACGTCAGTTTGCATTCACTTCCAATAAGTTAGACTTTGTCAACAGGATACTTGAGTTACCAAGAAAAGTGAAAACAGATGGCTTTGAATTATGGGATAAGTGTTATATTGGTGACGAGAAAGCCTTACAGAAGATGGAGGAGTATAACATCAATGACGTTAGGATACTGGAGGATACTTATTTAAGGTTAAGGCCTTGGATAAAACCTCATCCGAACACAGGGTTGTTTATACTTGACGAGAAAGAGTGCAGGTGTCCTTCTTGTGGTTCTAATAAGTTGGAGGAGCAGGGTAAGAAGTATTATACGACAGTAAATCTATATGCTACTTACAGGTGTACTAACTGCGGAGCTACAGCAAGAAAAAGGACTACAGATACCAACATCAAGCAGAGAAGGCTAATATTATCAAGTTCACCTAAATAACGTCTTATGTTTGATGATAGTGAATCCCCTGAATGGGGTTTGGATGAAGAGATAGACTTGTTCTATAATGCCAACATGGTAGCCAATGAAACACTTGCTAACCTGGAGCCAATGGATGCTATGACGAAGCATGAGAAGCAGATTAAGCAGCGTATAATGGAAAGGTGTATGTATATGCTTGACAAGTCTACCGAGTACTTTGTTGAGATGCTGGCGCAGCTTGATGTCATCAAGAAGGAGAGTGCTGAGTAATATAGATTTCAAGTATATCTTCTGACTTTAATGGAAGTCTAACGTATGAGGACTTAATGGAGGATATGAACTTTACATTGTCATCAGGAACTATCCCTTTCTGTTTAATCAAATCTAACAGCACTTTGAGCCAATATCCAGCTTTATTGTCTATATCAAAAGTATGTTTAGGTGAGTGATAAACTATCTCTATCTCTACAGGGAACTGGTCTTCGTCTATAGACTTATAGACTCTCATCTTACTTATCAGGTAAAACTTGCATAGCTCTACGAGCTTCTTTCTGATAGCCCAATGTACTCCTCCGTAGAAGATATTATTGGTAAGGTAGTATTTCTTACTTCCTATCGTCATGCTGGAAGGAACATCATCGCACTTAATATAGATTAATGGTTCAGTCATTAAATAGTTCTGTTATAGGTATAAGTACAAGGTGAGAAGAGTTGTTATCTCCACCAAATTTAATACGTTTTAGCTTATAGTATTTCCTTGCAAGCGTCTTAAGTCTATCTGTTTCAATAATGAACACCCCTTTGTCTGGTATTACGAACGCCCAATGCTTGGCTTTTGTAACAGCTATTCCTGATGGCCAACCCCTTGAGTAAAACTCTACTGCTATATTACCTGTTTTTGCAGCTAGATAATCGGTTTTAACTTCTATTGTGCTAATGGTAAGCATTTCTAAAAGCTTCTGTTCTCCTTCTATTCCTATTGACAGGTCCAGGTCAAAATCACTCGTGTAGTTCATTTGCTAATGTTTTATAGTAAGTGTATTCTGCGTCAAACTCTTTCATTGACTTGAGCTTTGCCTTTAATCTTTTGTGCAGTATAGGGGCTTCTGCGGCATCCCACATCCTGCCTGAGTTATGGTTGACAAAGGCATATATCTCCCATCTGGTGGTAGTTTCGCCTCTATCCATCTCAGGACGGAATATGTTAATGTTTACAGAGAAATGGTTATCGTCAAGTATTATTGGCTTAATTACCTTTACTACTGATGGTGGCATTTTAGTTGTCATAACTTTCTTTTTATTGTCTGAATAATGTAAGACGAATATAGTTAGAAAGCGTGACATCTTCCTGTTTGCATTTATCAACAAGTACTTCGTATTGCGGTCTGGTTAACCGAATAGATACTGTCATTACCTTGTCTTTCCTTGAACTACCTAGTCTTTGTCTTGGGTCTCTTCTCTGCTTTTTCATGTTATACTGGTTTATACTTGTTTAAATAATACTGCTCTGCATCCTTTATGCTGTTGCAGCCTCTGTCTTCATATCCTGCGTTATATGCGTCAAGTATTACGCTCTTGATACTTGACTCTGGGTCTACTGGGTCGTAAACTTTTACTAGTTCTGGTTGTTTTAGAATCCTAACCATCTCTCTCCCTTCCATTAGTAAGGCTTCTAGTATTTCGTCTTTCATCAGCAGAGAGCTTGCTCTACCATACCTTTGTTCATACTTGCTTACTATCCATTCGACTGGAGTCTTATTCATAACTATATATTTATATGTTGCGCTTCTGTTTTAAGGTAAGACAGCGTTGACCTTAGACTTTCTATTTGGTAGTGAGATTCCTTTACCATTATCTCCAGTGCCTTCGGGAAGATAGTAATGAGTCCTACCGAATCTCTGACCAGCGCCTCAAACTTCTTAGCAGGCATTGTTTCGTGGTCTATTTTCCTCATCTCGATTGAGGTAGCCTTGTCTACCAGGAAGTCAAATGACGCCTTTAATCTGCCTACAGATGCGTTATAGGCGGTTAATTTTTGTAACCGTCTGATGATGGCATGAGGGTCTAAGAAATCTGTCTCTTCTAAGAACATCTGGCGATAACCCTCGTATTCATCAAGGCATTCCCTTAGCTTTTTGTTGTAAGCTTCACTTTCAAATGTGTACATATTATTGGTTTAATTGGTTTACCATCTGTTGTCTAATCGTCCTAAATCTTTACCATCCGTAAGACCTGAGCTATAGGCATAACAGCTATAGTCATGGGTCTGCTGATGGATAGTTTTAACTAAATCTTTAAGGGCTGCTTCGGTAAGGATATAGCTATTATTCCTTCCGCTTTCGTCGTGAATAGTTGTCGATGACGAAATAATCGACGCTCTGATTTGTTCTTGTGTCATTGTAATTGGTTTAATGTTTAGCAAATATACTACATAGTTTTATGATATCAAATTATTTCTTTCTTTTGTTTAATAGGTGATAAACAGATGAGTGGCAATCGTAGCCTAAGAACCTTGCTGTCTGCGACTTGCTTGAGTGAGGGAATCTTCTGAATACCTTCCATACAAATTCTTGCCTTGCATCTACTAGTTCTATAGACCCAGACTTACCCTTCCTGTACGCCCAGCTAGGGCTGTTAGCTCTCAGTTGTTCAAGAGTAATGCTATGCTCTTCGCATATCTCCTCAGCTATCTTATTGAAATCTTTCTCCTGTGCGCAGGTTCCTTCTACGATTACTTCTCTGTCGATATAGATATGTCTTACTACTACCTTCTCCTTTATCCCTGAATGGTATCTGTCGAGCAGCAGGTTAACTCTTGATTCTGCTCCTGATGTCCAATCAATATCTGGGAAGTAACTTTTAAGTTCCCTCAAAAAATCTTTCTTCGTCATTGTTTTTATTTTATATGTGAAAATATATGTGCGATAACATCAATAGTCCATCCATTCCCAAGCATTGTATATCTGTGTATATCTGCAATTCCGCAGTCAGTATACCCAACAGGTACGTTTTGCAGCTTTTCGCACTCGCCTGGAGTAAGTTTTCTTATTCTTCCGTTATCAATAAGTCTTATTGAATTATGATGAGGAAGAGTAAGAGTAGGCGACTTCCTGTCAATCTTTACTTTTTTATTATAGACATCAATACATGCTACTTTAGGGGCTTGGGATATGTTTACTTTTTTCAGCAGAAGCATTGTATTTCTTTCCTTAAGCCAATACTTGCTGTCTATTGTGTCATCTAATATATCTTCAATAAATATATTTTTGTCCTCAATCTCTCCTATATTAATATTTGTCCAATATAATCTTTCCCTGTTTTGAGCGGATACAAGATTTGAGTTTAATTTTACAGGTTCACATCCTAGTTCTTTTGATATGACATCTTTCCATTCTTTTTTCATTTTAACGTTTTCTAATAAAAAGTATTTAGGCTTGCATTCTTTCAGGAGTCTGACATACTCATAAAACATACCACTTTTTCCGCTAAACCCTTCTCCTTTACCAGCGTTACTGAAGCTTTGACAAGGACTTCCGCCTATTAATAAGTCTATTTTTGGTAAATCAGATGCTTTAATTTCTGTAACATCCCCAAGTTGTATTGTATCAGGGTAATTGTATTGAGTTACTTTTATTGCGTAGTTATCAATCTCTGAAGCATAGTATTTATCGTAATGAATGCCTGCTCTGTTTAAAGCAATCTGTCCGCAGCTCATCCCATCAAATAAAGAAAGTACATTAATTCCTTTCGTCATAACTCATCCATTGTTTTAAATTAAAAATAATCTTCCTCTTTCTTTTCGTACTCCTGGTAAGTTGGCAGGAAATCTCTGTCAAATGGCAGCCTTCCATTCTCATCAACAAACTCGACAGCATGAGCCATCCTTAGTCTGACTGGCTTACCCTTAATAGTAGGCTGACCACCTGTATCCTTATTCCTTACCTTATCTACGCTAATCTCGGTGTACATCCAGTTGTCCTCATCCTTAATCTTTCTATGAAACACTACGAAGTTGTGGACTTTGTTATACAGCGCGGTACCACCTTCTGCCATCGTAGCGTGAGGCATTACCTGATTGCCATCCTTGTCTAACATCCGCTGGCCTTCTGTATTGGTATGTACACTCAGGAACAGCGTAATCTTAGTGCGACTTGTAAAAGCTAACATATCGCTATAGGCTTCATAATCATACTGCCATTTGCTTTTAGATGCTGTTACATTGCTTTTCAGTGAGTTGTAAGGGTCTATAAAGATTCCCTTCAGGCTCTTCCTTCTTGACAGCGTCTCAGCGAATACTAAAAGCTCCTTGTATTCGTAAGTTTTGTCATTTGTTATCAGGTAGAAATGGTCGTTAACAAACTGAATTGCATACTTTAACCAATGCTCAGGAACCTCTTTAATCTTTCTTCCTGTAAGATATTCAACTAGCTTCATCTTGATGGAAGCAGGGGTATTTTCTCCAGTATACACCATCCAGTTCCATCCATGATTGACAGCAGATACAAGCATCAGCCATAAGATACTGGTAGTCTTACCTACGTTGGAGTGGGCGAGGAATCCGTAGAACTCAGCCTCTTTAAGTACAAGATATTTGTCTAACTCCTCATACCCGAATCCTTTACCTGACTCAATAAGACCTTGCCTGAACTTACGGATATACAGCTCATCATCCGAAACGCTGCTCAAGAACTTTAGCTCATCATCTGAAGCCTGAATCATCTCAATGGCGTCTTGGTAAGCCTGCTCCGTTTCGTGGATAGGAATCATCATTCCGTAGGTAATCCCATCGCTAATGGTATGCTTTGCGGTCTCAAGGCTGCCTATATTTCTCTTTCTTATTTCATGCTCAAGTATTGACTCGGCTACCTCTCTTTCGACCTTTCCTGCCGCAATATAACCACCCATAAGAACAGCAGCCTTTAGAAGTATATTATGCTTCTCTCCGTCAGGGGCGTTTCTTACCATCTTGGCTGCAACGTGGACAATTTTGTAGTCAGTTTGCCCTTGTCCAGATATTGCTATTCCTCCTTCTCCTTGTGTCTTTTCTTCATCCTCAACATCGTAATAAATACTGCTACGAGGATTATAATAGATGTCTGGGTCGTATGACGCAAACAGTACCCTTGCTTCGTTCCTTGCTGTCGGGTCCAGGAATGGATACTTTTTGAGTAGTGCAGTATAATGTCTGCGGTGGGACTTGCCGTCACCAATCTTAATTAATCCGTGACAACCTCTGCCTGTAGGTGATTTCCATAAGGCATGAATAAACTGGTCTTGCTTAAGTTTTTCAATTATTTCGTTTATGTTGTCTACATCGTCAATGTCGATGGGTACAAGGTGGCTGTGTTTTGACAGGCACTCATCCTTTCTGCAAGTCTCTGTTCCTTTATCCGTTGTTAACTTTATAGTGAACTCTCCTGCATAAAGTATACAAGGGAGTGCAATTTTTATTGAATCTTGCTCATCAGGTGGTGCATTTCTTACTGCCTCTACCTTATCTTTCCATCTGCCATCACGAATATAGCCAAGCACTTTATCTACAGACTGAATAACTGGATTTGTCGTATCTGTAATGTCTTTGAACAGCGTTACATTTGGCATGCGTGAT
>Ga0315900_10012329_pt1 | contig 10499 bp, 7 predicted proteins | sample LakEriMetagenome_FD_203521 | JGI IMG/M metagenome (GOLD analysis project Ga0315900, IMG submission 203521) | Freshwater fungal communities from buoy surface, Lake Erie, Ohio, United States - Buoy 12 MA114 | ecosystem: Environmental > Aquatic > Freshwater > Lake > Lake biofilm | place: USA: Lake...
AGTCATCATCGACAACACAATGGATGAGCAGAATGTTGGCGCTGGCAACTTCCAGTCAGACGCATACCTTCTCCCATTGAAGAGTTCAACCTTTAGTGAGACTGATGGTCAAATCACTTATCTTGAGTATTTTGACTACAGTGGTCCTTTTGGTATGCAGTCAATTCTTGGCGAGCTTGGTCCTCAGGACGAGTACCGTGTCAGCTCAGATGGCCGCTTCGCAATCTTCTTCTTGGGTGGCACTGCTTTCTGTAAGCAGATTTTGATGCGCACACGCAAGCGCCTCATCTGTCGTGCTCCATTCCTTGCAGCCCGTATTGACGATATTAGATACGCTGTCTACATCCATGAGCGTGAGTGGCAGCCAGGAACCTCGTTCTACGAGAACGGTGGCGCTTCGAGCTTCAACACTCAAGCATACCAAAGCCCAATCTAATAGTAGTTCACTTTTCTCACGCAGGGGGGGCGAAATCCCCCCTGCGTGCTATCAGAGGTATACATGACTCCTTTAATAACGGTTATTACGCCAGTTCACAAGGCGCATTTAAAATATTTGCCAATTGCAATGGCATCGGTTGTATATCAAACATTTCAAGACTGGGAAGCAATTGTCATCAATGACTCTGATGAAGAAATCAAACCGTTTTTAGATAGTCGCATAAAAATCATCAATTCACCAAAAAAGCAAGGAAATCGAGCGGCAATTGCACGAAATGCGGGAATTGCCCATGCCAAAGGTCAGTTCATCATTCCGTTGGATGCTGATGATTACTTGACAAAACGTGCAATGGATGCTTACATCTTGGGACATTATCGTCATGATAAAGCGTATTCATATAGCGGACACTATATGTTTGACCCAAATTCCAGCGAGGTCAAGCAGAGTCGCCCTCAAGATTATGACCAAGAGTTTTACAAAACATTTAATATCCATCCAGTTACGGCATTCGTCCCCACAGAAGTGGCACGTGAAATCGGCGGCTTTCATGAAGATGCACCAGGATGGGAGGATTGGACCTTCTTTATTCGGCTAGCCATGCACGGATATTGTGGTCAGTACGTGCGTGGACCAGTATTTGTGTATAATCAAGTTTCAGGGGTGAATCACTTTATTGATATTCAGCATGGTAATGAGTTGCATGAAAAAGTGCGCAATTTATTCCGTAATGAGAAAGGTGAGATTGAAATGGCAGGATGCGGATGTGGCGGTGGAGCCGCCAAAGCAAAGTCGGCGCTATCAATATATCAAAATTCGCTGGAAAATGCAGTTGCTAGCGATGGCACTGTAGCAATGGAATATATTGGTAATAATTTTGGTGCTATTGCATTTCGTAGCCCAATCACTCAAATCACATACAGAGGTGGCAGAAATCCCGCAGTTCGATTCATTGCTGCCAATCCTCAGGATGTAAATTGGTTGTTGTCATTGGAGGTCTGGCAAAAGGTATTACCAGTCGTAGAGTATAATCCACCGCCAGCACCGCTTGAACAGGAGGCATAGTATGTCACAGGTTATTTTGGAGTTTATTGGATTGGCAGAAGGTGCGCAAGTTTTCCGACATCCAGTTACCAAGCGAAGCATTCGTGCTGGACGCCATTTGGCAGTTCGCTTTGTCACGGTAACTACAGAAGAAGCGGATTACTTTCTATCACTCGGCATGTTTCGAAATACGCAAACGGTGGTACAGGTCAATCCTGTATCTCGCAAAGATGCGCCAAAGCGCATTGAGCCAGTTGTTGAAATTGACGAGAGACAAAACACATTTACCCCTCAAAAAGACACGCCAAAAGCGGAAGAAACAAATATGGTTTCTTTTGAGTCCACTACTACTGGCGACATTGCGTGGATGAGTGTCGACAATGAGGATACGGCAGATGTGACAACAAATTTGACAACCGAACCCGAGGATGTAGACACGACAGATGCTGTAAAATCAGATAAGGTTCGCAGAGGTCGTCCGAAGAATTAGGAGTTATATGACAAAGGTTGTAGTAATACTGCCATGTAGAGGGCGACACGAGCAAACACTTGAATGTGTGCGTCGAATGGTTGCTACTGCGGGACTTCCACACAATCAAGCGTGGAAAATGGTATTAGTTGGCGGTTCAAATGACGAAGAAGTGATTTCTGATGTTTCAAAGAAAATTGGAGTTTATGGATTGGTGGAATCTGAACCTCAGTTGACTTACTGGACAGCACTTCAACGTGCCACGAATGACTTTCCAGCAGAATACTATGCATGTATTGCGAATGATTTACTACCCGTCGTTAATTGGCTATCTTCAGCAGTTCACAAAATGCAGGTAACTTTTAACGACGGGGTTGGTATGGTTGGGTTTAACGGTGATGGTTATTCTGAAAATCACAGCGCACATTTTCTAATAAGCAAAACGCTGCTTGATTCTCTTGGCGGTTGGCCCGTTTGGTATTCTCACAATTTTGGCGATACTGAGTTGTGTATTCGAGCAAAAAATATGGGTCGATACACAAAGTCTCCTTGGTCTGTGTTATTTCACAATCATCCATGGATTTCCGCACATGCCGATGATGAGGTGTATGCTCAAGGACGCTCAAGATTTTCAGTTGACCAAGCATTGTTTACGGAAAGGCAGAATAACGGATGGAAGTAATTCTTTTTGTGGCTGCGGCTTTTGCCGTATATCGCATTTCAACAGATATGGCATGGATGAGTGGACCGTTTCATGCATACGACTATATTCGTGGTTGGACATTGCAGAAGTTTGGTCTTCACAGCTGGGTAACTGAAGGCGTAAATTGTCCAATCTGCCTCTCTTTTTGGGTGGCATTTCCAGTAGTATTCACTCACGGCATTGTCTGGTGGTTAGCAGTTGCAGGAGCAGCGGCATTTCTGGCACGAGTTTCTGCACCATCGCATTGAGAAAGAAATGACATTAGCACTTTCTGAATGGTATGACATTATGGGCATCAATCCATGGCACGGATTCCAGCTGTCTAATGAGTTGGTGCCCATTGATAGCAAATGCAACACCATCACGTGTGAACGTGCATGGATGGATGCAGACCGAGTTGGACGACACGAAATTCGTAGAGCAATTAATCGTGCCGAAGAATTGATGTATCAATATCTTCACTATTGGCCCACGAAACGTCATCGAGAAGTTACCATACCTTATCCTCGTCTTGGAAATCATGCATTGCAGCGATACACTAATTCCGACCCCACAGGTCATTGGATTAGTTTGCAATTGCCAGAAGGTCATGTGCACAAACTTGGGTATCTTGCTGAAAGCACTAAGGTTTTGGCAAATGTTGTTTATTCTGACATGGATGGCGATAATCTATACGAGACTGCGACGGTAACAGTATCAGTTCCTGCAGGCACATTGCCAGACGAAGTTGTTGTGCAGTTTGACCCTTTAGACTTAGGCGCACTTCCAGAATCTCCAGACATTCCAGTTCGCAAGGTTACAGTAAATGGGACGACAGCTACCATCCTTATCGATGCGTGGAATCTGGTGTGCCCAGATAAGTATCAACGAGCACGATGCTCGCCATTAAATCCAAATAGTTTTTATGCTGTAAATCCGAACAATCCTAAGCCTCCAAAGCCACATCAGTACACTCTCGTTTACGATGTGTATGTTTTTCGAAGAAGAACAGACCCCACTGGCACTACTCAAAATACTGCTCAAGCGGTGCTGATTTGGGAGTCCGAACCATATCCCACATGGAGCACTTGCTGCTATAATTTTGTTTCAGACAAAACGAGAGACCCTTCTGCTCTTCGATATGCTATCGCACGAGGAGAAGTGAGGGATTCTCGCACTGGTATAATATACCTAGGTGATAGCGTGTATGATGAAGCATCGCAATCATGGTCTGGGAAAATCAGTTGGTCAAATTGTCGTACGCCCGACCGAGTTATTGTTCGTTATGAGGCAGGCAGTACAGATAATGCTTGGAAAACGGTTATTTCACGGTTAGCGGCAGCGGAGTTGACACGGCCTATATGCGCCTGTTCCAATGCTAATAAAGAGCTTGCTGAGTGGCAATGGGACCTCAGCAGAAACGGTGGCACAGATGAAGTGTATTCTTCGCCGCAAGATTTAACAAATCCTCTAGGCGCTAGAAGAGGTCACATTTACGCTTGGAGAAGCATACAACAGTTGCAGAGAACCATTGGATTTCTCGCATAGCAGGAGGCAATCATGGCTAATCCCCTTGATGCAAATGAACTGATTAAGCAAGGCCAGACAAGAACGTTTTACCAGCCTGGTGGTCCTGGTACAAACATGTATTTCTTCGGTCTGGACACGTCCTACCACTTTATTGATTCGGCTGAGATGCCGTCAAACGGCACCATCGACCCAGTATTTGTTCCTGACCCACGCAGACCGAACAGATATAAGTTGGTGGCTCGTCAGATTGGCGCTCCCGACCTCCCAACAGTCTCATTGGTTTTCCATGAGCAGTGGGGTGGCATTCCTCGTGCATTGATGGCGCCCAAATGTGAGTTCAATCTTTATGAGGTTCACAGCCGTTGTGCCGATTTGTCGGATTTCTATCGTGGTTGGGACTCATATGTCTTGATTTATTCGGGCTTCCGTTTTGAATCAGGCATCGATTTGGGCACTAGAACGGCAGCTGATTCAGATGAAGGCTTGACTGCCAACATCGATGCCAAGGGTGCTGCGATTTATCCAGTTGGCTCTCTTGGGTTTGGCACAGAGGCAACGAGCGAAGTCGATAGTCCCATTGTCGATGTAGTTTATGGCACATCAATTACTTGTGGTGATTGTGGTGTGCAGAATGATGGTTCGCAATTCATCTATGCTCTTGCTCAAGGCACTGACCAGTATGCGACGCCTATTGAATATCAATTGACGGTGAAGTATACCATTGATGGTGGCTCAAATTGGAGCAGTTCAACCATTACTGGTGTATACGGCACGCCAAAGTTTATTGATATTGCTGGCAGCACATTGTTTGTTGGCGCTCGTGGCACAAATGGCACGAGTACAATCATTGCTTACACGCAAATCGACCCTCTGACAGGCACTCTTGGTTCGTGGTCATACTACACCATGGCTGCAACGTATCTTGAAGATGTCTGGGTAAAATCATCACGCTCAATCTGGTTCTGTGGCGGCGGTGGTGCGATTTACAAGACTACCGACATTGTAAATCCAGCCACGCTTGTGGACAATGATTTGGGTAATGCAAATCCATTGTACAGAATCAAGGGTGCTAATGACACTATTGTAGCAGTTGGCGGTCCTTCTGGCTCAGGCTACGTCAGATTCAGTAAGAATGGCGGCGCTACATGGACCACGTATGCTACCAGTTCAATCAACACCAGTGCTGGCACAACAATTGCCGCTCGCCTTTCAGCAGTGGAAGTACTTGATGACCGCAATTGGTTTGTTGGTTCACTTGATGGCTTTGTTGCCAAGACCACTAATGGTGGTGCTACTTGGTCGCAGATTAAGTTTGCCAATAGCGGTACGGGTGTCATCACCGACATTGTATTCCCAACCCGTGAAGTTGGCTGGATTGGTCAGACACTTAATAGTAAGGGTCAATTGCTCACAACAATTGATGGCGCTAATACATTTGTTTTGTATAATGCCACTTCTCGTGTAGCCAACTATCCAGTTGACTCAATTCAGTCCGTCAATCGTATTGGAGTGCCATATCTCGCAGAGCCTGCGGTTGCGGCCAACTACATTACTATTGCTGGCACTGCCGTGACTTCAGGTGCTGCGGGCGCTCTTGAAGGTATTATCATTTCAGCCGCCCCAACAATCGTCTAAGGTAATATATGCCGACGGGAGTAAAACTCCCGTCGGCGCATGCATGAGGTAGTAAATGTCGAACAATCAATTGCCAACGGTTACTTTGCCTGGTAGTGGTTTGACGGTTCGTATTCGGCGTCAACCAGGTGATATGTTGAAGCTTATTGAAGCATCTGTCCGTCGTGACATTGAAGGCAAAAAGCCCGAGCCTCCAACGCAAAGGCTTGAAGTTGGTCCTGGCGAGTTCAAAGAGATTGAGGATTTAAACAATCCAGAATATATCGCAGCACTGGAACTTCATGAAGCGGAGTTTCAGGAAAAATTTACCGAGAAAATGCTCGATGTTATTGTCAAAGTCGGCATAGTTGACGGTCCAGTCAAAGAAGAACTTGACGTACTTCGTGAAACATATAATAGTTTGAATATCGAAATTCCTGAGAATGACAGAACGTTTTGGGTGCAGTTCGTTTTAGCGCCTTCTGCTGAAGACTTTTCGACACTGACATTCGAAATCTTTGGTAGAAGTTTGCCAACGGAGGCTCAGGTGGCATTCCACCGAACCTTGTTTCAACGCGACATGGAAACGAAGAGCCGTTGATAAATGGCCAGTTCCCAAGGGGAATGTATCGTTTTCATACGAACTTCACCTACGTGAGGCTGCTCGATGGGCAAACTACACGTGGGTGGAGTTTTGTAAATTGTCTCAAGAAGAAATGGCTGCCACAGTTGCTCATTACGAGGTTATTAATCGAATTGATACGCTCGAGAATCTAGAGCAAATTCGTAAATCGAAAAGGAAAAAGTAGCAGACATGGCAGATAACAAAAATATTCTTATCAACATAGAAGCAAATACAAGAGATTTCAAACGAGAAATGATGGAAGCCAATCGTGTGCTGAAAGATTTCTCGTCAGATTTCTCGGCATTTTCTACAAAAGTTGATACCAAATTAGACAATATTACCAATTCATTTAATTCATTGTCTAAATCAGTTCAAAGCCTGTCTGCTCCTTTGTCCGTCATTACTTCACACTTGTCTCAACTTGTCAGTGCAACAAACACTACAAACTCCGCTTTATCAACCATGGATGCTCGTCTTGATGCGATTACCCGTGAAATAAAGGGATTGGGAACGGCATCTGGAAGCACTACCAGTTCGGTCAAATCAATGGCGGAAGCCACAACATCAGCATCTCATGCAGTATCCAATATGAATGCATCTTTCAAAAATCGTGCCATACACGATTTTGAAATGTCTATTCGAAATATGGGTCGAGACCTGAAAAATATGGCGAATTTTGGTGGCGCTATACCTTTCTTTCAAGCCGCCACATGGAATACAGCATACACTGCGGTTAATGCACCCGTTCGAGCAGTTCAAGCATTAACGGCTGGTATCAAGCAACAAATCGATGAGACTGCCGCTCTTGAAGGTGAATTGTATGACCTTGAAGCGTATTTGGGCGGTCCTGGGGGCAAGGCATTATCTGAGTTCGGTGTTAAATTAGGAGCTACTGGTACCGACGAACAAACAAAAGCCGCTGGCTTACAGGCTTTGCAAAATAAGATTCTTCAAATTGGTCAAGTTTCTCCATTTACCGCAATGGAAATTGCTAAGGCTACCACTGCACTAGCCAAAGCAGGTGTCACTGTTGACGAAATTGCGGGCACTACTGGTACAGCCCTTGAAGCAGTTAACTTGCTTTCACAGAACACTGGTGAATCACTAGACTCATCAGCCGAACAACTTGCTAAACTTCAAGCTTTGAATGAAGCAAGCTTAGCTAAAACGCAAAAGAAGTTCGGTCAAGCCGTCGACTCTGCTGCGCAATTTCAAATCATCGTTGATGGCCTTGCCGAGGCTGACATGTCATCTGCTGCTACAGCCAGCCAGTTGACACAAGCATTGTTTAATGTTGGTGGTTCCGCACAAAACTTGAACATGAGCTTTTTTGATACCGTTTCACTGGTGTCAGCCATGGTGCCCGCATTTGAAAGTGCTGCATCTGCTGGTACTTCATTGAAATACGTGTTTTCTGCACTTTCTGGTGGTAGAAGTATCAAAGCAAAAGCGGCAATGCAAAAACTTGGTTTGATGGATGAATATGGTCAAACAGTGTTTTTTGATGAAAAAGGCTTTAAAGGCCTTGACTTCATGGCGATGCAATTACGTGAGACGTTTGGCGATGCATCAGGCATGGCAGTTGACGTGCGCAATAGAATTATTACTGACATTTTTGGTCAAGACGCTTTGAAGGCTATTTCTCGTTTGGTTAGTATGACTGACGAGCAGGCCGAAGAAATGCTTATGATGTCTGCTCAATTAGAAGCAAATGCAAAAGCGGGTAAGCAAGCAGCGCAAGCAGTTGCCGATATCAAAAATGAAGGCTTTGAATTTGACATGGAATTGCTTAGAGGTTCTCTTGACTCTATTTACAAGACTCTTGCAATGCCACTCATGAAACCACTATCAAACGTTACACAAACCTTTACAGGCATGGCAAATGCCGCATTTGCCGTAATCACTTCAGCATCAGATGCAGAGGAGCAAATTAAAACAGCAGAAAAAGAGTTCATTAAACCAAGTATTTTGCCTAATGCGGCAAAGTTGTTTTCGTCAGTTTTGGAATACTCAAAAGGCTTGGGTGTTGCTTTAAAACAGGTGACAGCCCAGGGATGGAACTTTCAAACGGCGGGCACCGCAATGGCCGCCGTGCTTGGCACGCCTTTTGACCAGCTCAGTTCACGTGCCAAAGAATTTGAGGCTTCGTTTAAGAGGCTACACACAGTGATTGGTGATTTAATAGGCGATTTGCCCAGCTTGTTAAATCAATTCATTAATTTTATTTCATCTGCACTTTTGTCTTTAATGAACACCATTCAATGGATTAAAACAAATTGGGAAGGTATTGTTATTGGCTTCAAAGTGTTGCTTGCAACAATGGCAATTTCAAGAGTTGTAACTTTTGGTCACGCATTACTTGGGGTTGTCACACAATTAAAAGCGCTTATGGGAGTTACAGCCGCTGCTAGTGGTACGGGTTTCTTTACAAAGCTGTCGATGTTGTTAAATCCAGGAGGCGTTGCCGCTGCTGCTGCTGGTGGCGTATCTCCATCTATGGGTCCAGGAGGAATCGCTTCAGCTGCTGCTGGCAGTGTATCTCCATCTCGAGCAAGAGGAGGTCGTTCAGGTACAGCGGCTGCAAAAAGAATGCGAGCAGGTATTGCTGCTCGTGCTGCTGCTGCGGCTGCAGCTTCAAGTGCTGCTTCAATAGTTCCTGCCGCCGCACCCGTAGGTGCCTCATTATTGGGTTCACTTATTACACCAGTGACCAATTTCTTCAGCGCTGCCAATTTAAGTGCAATAGTTAATAGATTCGGTACATTTTTAGGAAAACTTGTGGGTATAGTAAAGTCTCCATTTACCATCATTGGGTTGACAATCACGGGATTTGTTTTATTGTTTCAAAACAACATCAATGGTCTTCGAGACTTTATTATGCAGCGATTTGGTTTCATAGTTGTATATCTCAAGCAAACATTTGACATTATATACATGGCAGTTATGGATGCATGGAATGCATTAGGCGGCGCATTTACCGCTGCATCAAAGCTTCATTTTTTTGATGGTCTTTCCAATGTATTTAAAGGCGTTTTCCAGATTTTGGAAGGTTTAGTGGTCACATTCGGCGGTGTATTAAAGGTTGTTGTTGGATTGTTGACGTTTAATGGAGACCTAATCAAGAATGGCTTGACCGACATTTTCGAGTCAATAAAAATTATGCTTGTAGGTGTCGTGAGAAGTGCACTAGGAGCAGTTCAATCATTAGTGACTGGTATTGCTGAAGCTCTTGATTGGATTAGTGGCGGGGGTAATTTGGGATTTAAAGCAAATGCGTTTTTTGAAAATTTAAATAGAAATCCATTTTTTGATACTGGTTCAAAAACTGCAACACAGTACTCAAGAGGAATTGAATACAGCCTTAAGGATAGCACTGGTGAATTAAAGAAAACCACAAAAGGTTTTATAACTGAGGGTTTAATTAATCCAGCTAATGAAACATTAGAAATTAGTTCACCATCATATGTGATGTATCGTGTTGGTTACAATGCGATGACTGGCCTTGCAAACGGTATTACGGCTGGTTCCACACTTGTTACAAGAGAAATGCTAAAGGTTGCGGACACTGTTGCCAATACCGATTTCCATATATCTGGAACGGGCACAACTATTAGAGCAGGTCAACTTTCTCCTACGATACAAGAACTTGGATACGAGGAGTTGTATTTTCAGCAAATGAGACAAGGCGTTCCCTCGATGCCTGCGGCTGGCACCATACCAGCCTTTGTTGAATCTACGTTTCCACCAATTTCTGAAATTTCAAAATATGCTCCAACATATTTTGGACCTCAAGGTGCTCCATACTCAGGAGTTGAAAGTAATGTTGGAAGAAAAACATGGTTTGACAGTATTCAAAAGTCTAAAACCACAGAATATGGTAGTTTTGGCGATTTTATGTCTAATCCAGGCAAATATCTGGTTTTTAGTTCCAAATATCGAGATTTTATTGAGAATAGAGGAATAGACCCCACTAGAGACCCAAAAGCAGAAAATGCAAAAGAATTGATTGTCGGCTTGGGCGATAGATTTGATTATCGAGAAGCTTTGTCCTTTTATCAACAAGAGCAAGCAAAAATGGGGTTGACAGTTGACACTAGCA
>Ga0315900_10012330_pt1 | contig 10497 bp, 8 predicted proteins | sample LakEriMetagenome_FD_203521 | JGI IMG/M metagenome (GOLD analysis project Ga0315900, IMG submission 203521) | Freshwater fungal communities from buoy surface, Lake Erie, Ohio, United States - Buoy 12 MA114 | ecosystem: Environmental > Aquatic > Freshwater > Lake > Lake biofilm | place: USA: Lake...
GCGCCTAGATCAACACCCTCGGCCACGCCGCAGGGATTGGCGTGCTTGACGATGACGATCGCGGGACGGTCGAATTCGGCCACGCATTCGAAGGCGGCGTCGGTGTCGTTGAGGTTGTTGTAGGACAGCTCCTTGCCCTGCACCTGGCGTGCCGTGGCGAGGCCGGGGCGGGCGCTGCCATCGGCGTAGAAGCCCGCCTGCTGGTGCGGATTCTCGCCATAGCGTAGCGTCTGCCGCAGAACGCCGGCGATGGCGAGGCGCGGCGGGAAGGCGTCCTTGTTCTGTTCGGCGAACCAATTGCTGATCGCCGCGTCATAGGCGGCGGTGCGCGCATAGGCGTTGGTGGCAAGGCGCTGGCGCAGCGCGAGCGTGGTGCCGCCGGCTTCGAGTTCGGCGCGCACCTCGGCCAACTGATCCGGTTCCGTTACGACAACAACAGACGAAAAATTCTTCGCCGCGCTGCGGATCATCGCCGGGCCACCGATGTCGATATTCTCGATGCAGTCGTCGAAGGCCGCACCCTTCGCCACTGTGGCCTCGAAGGGGTAGAGGTTCACCGCCACCAGATCGATCGGCGCGATGGCGTGCGCTTCCATCTGCGCGCGATGCGAGTCGAGGTCGCGCCGGCCAAGCAGGCCCCCATGCACCTGCGGCACCAGCGTCTTTACGCGACCATCGAGGATCTCGGGGAAGCCGGTGTGCTCGGAGACATCCTTCACCGGGATGCCCGCCGCGCGGATCGCCTGCGCGGTGCCGCCGGTGGAGAGGATCTCCGCGCCCTGGGCGACCAGGAAGCGGGCGAAATCGACGATGCCTCTCTTGTCGGAGACGGAGAGAAGGGCGCGGCGGACAGGCAGGGTCTGGCTCATGCGCGGGGCATAGACCCGCATTGGGCGCGCTTCAACCGGTCAACAGATCGACCGTGCGTGACACGATTTTTCGCTCATCGAAGCGATCCAGGGCGCGCGCCCGGCCCGCTTCCCCCATCGAGGCGCGCAGCGCGGGGCTCTCCGTGAGGCGCGTCAGGGCGGCGGCCAGCGGCGCCACGGTCATGGGCGGCACCAGCAGCCCTGTCTCGCCATGCACCACCTGTTCGCGCGGCCCTCGGATGTCGGTCGCCACCACGGGCAGGCCCACAAGCATGGCCTCGATGATCGACATGGGCAGCCCCTCGAAATGCGAGGGCAGGGTGAAGACATCGGCGGCGGCAAGCAGCGCGGCCACGTCGTGCCGGTAGCCGAGCATGGTCAGGCGCGGGCCGAGGGCGGTGGCGGCGGCCTCGAAATGCGGGCGCAGATCCTCGCCATGGTCGGAGGGCAGGCGCTCCCCCACCACCCAGAGCCGGCAATGCGGCGGCGTGTCGCGCATCGCCGCCAGCAATTCGACAAAGCCCTTGTGGCGCACGAGGCGCGACACCGCGATGATGATGCAATCCGATTCGCCCGCGCCAAGCTCCGCGCGCAGCCGCGCGCGCGCCGCAGGATCCGGGTGGAAACGCGCGGGATCGCGCCCGTTCAGCACGGCGATGGGATTGGCGTGGATGCCCAGCCGCCGCGCATCCTGCGCTTCCTCGGCGCTCACGGTCAGGTAGGTGTGGGTCAGGCGACCGGCGGCGCGTTCCAGCTGCAGCGCGAGGGTTGCGCGCCACCAGGGGCCGGGCTGGTTGAAGAGGAAGCCATGGCAGGTATAGGCGATGCGCGGCACGCCCGCGATGCGCGCCGCCGCACGCGCCAGCAGCCCGCTGATCGGCATATGCGCGTGCACGAGATCCGGCTTTTCGGCGCGCATGAGATCGACCAGCGCACGCAGCGCGCGCGCCTGGGGAATGGGGTTCATGCTGCGCGCCATCGGCATGGGCAGGATGCGAAACCCCTCGGCGCGCGGCAGGTCGAGCAGCGGCCCTTCGGCACAGGCGCCGATCACCTGATGGCCGCGCTCCCGCAGGCCGCGCATCACCGGCAGCAGGAAGTGCCGCATCGCGAAGTCGACGTTGCAGACTTCCAGGACCTTCACAGGTCCTAGCCTTCGCCCGCCGTGTCCGTCGCCGCCGCCCCACCCAGCGTGACACGCCCGATGGCCCATTGCAGGCTGCTGGAATCGGGCTCGGCATAGAGTGCCACCTGCTGGCTGCGGCGCGGCTCGCCTGAGAGCATGATGCTCTCCTCGATCGCCACGCGCGCACCCTTCACGCGCAGCCGCCACCCCGCCCCGGAGGGCAGGCGCAGCAGCACACCCTGCTCATCCTGCTGCAGGCTGGCGACCACCGCCGGATGCAGATGGAAGCGCACGACGAAGCCGGGCATGGCGACTTCGCGTTCTGCTTCCAGCACGTCCTCGCCGCGCAGATCGTCGCCGGATTCGGAGAGGTAGAGCCGCCGGCGATGGCGCAGGCCGAACTGCTTCAGCCAGCCATCATGCGAGGCCTCGAGCCATTGCGCGCCGTTCGATTCCTGCCGGTCGGCCTCGACATGCTCGACGCGCCGCCCCAGGCCTTCGGGCCGCAACTCGCTGGAATTGGTGTCGGCCAGGATCAGCGTGGAATGCGCCGCGGTGGCGCGCATCGCGTCGCGCCACTCGCCCTCGGCGGCCGGGGCGGCGCCGCAATTGATGATCAGCCGGTCCTTGCCCACCGACATCTCGAAGCTGAGCGTGCCGGCATGGGCCTGGCGATCGGCACCTCGCGGCAGGCCCCCGGGGGCGGCATCGCGCCGCGCCGCCGGGGGCGCGCCGCAATCCACGATCACCAGCGTGCGGCTGGCGGCCAGGCGCTGGAAGCCGGTCTCGGGCAGGGCGCTGGGCGCGCGGCCGCGCGAGAGGCTCTGCGTGAGCACGAGGTCCACCAGCGCGGCCTGTTCCTCGCGCGAGCCGTTGAACAGTGCGAGCCCGCCATCGGCATGGCGCATCAGCCGGAGCGCCGGGGCGGCGCGGTCGAGTACGGCGGTGAGGATGGAAGGCGCGGGCAGCCCCGCGCCCAGCAACAGGTTGCGGATCTCGATCAGGTCCTGCAGGGCGAGGAATTGCTGCGTCGGGCTGCGTTCCACATGCCCGCCATCGGGGAAGAACTGGCGTTCCAGCTCGGCCGGCAGGAAGCGCGTGCAGCGGCCGAGCCAAGTGCTCTCATCCAGGGCGAGCGCCGCGGCCATGCCGCCCTTCAGCGCCACCAGCGCGCCACGATGCGCGGCCTCGGCCGGCAGGCTCGCCACCAGGTCGCGCGCATCGGTCGCCAGGCGCTGCATGAGTTGCCGGCGCAGCGAATCCTCGGCCGTGGCGGCCAGGAAATCCCAATGGCCGAGCCAGGCGGAGAGCCGCGCGCCGGTGACGTCCGGCGCCTTGGCCAGCGGGTCCTGGCTGCCGACCGCGAGCCAATCCGCGGCGAGTGCGCGGCTGCGCAGCCGGGCGGGGTCCGTGCCGAGGGCGCGCAGATCGCGCTGCCAGGCGAAGCCATGCGCGGCGGCGCGCCAGGCGGGGGAGCCGCCGTCCGGGCCCCAGACCTCGGGCTGTTCTGGGGCGAGGGGGCGGATCGTGCCCGCGACCTCATACTCGCCGCGCAGCAGCCGCGCGGCGCGGGTGGCGCTGCCGGGCCAGAGATCGGTGAAGGAGCGTGCCGGCCCGTCCGGCACGCGCACCGGCTTGAGGTTGGCGAGGATGCGCCGCGCGCCGCGCAGCACGCCACCGATCATGGGCTCGCTCCCTCACCGCGCAGGGCCGAGATGGCCTGCGCATAGTCCGGCGCGCCGAACACCGCCGTGCCCGCCACCAGCACATCGGCGCCGGCAGCGATGCAGGCAGGCGCGGTGGCGGCGGTGACGCCGCCATCGACCTGCAGCGCGATCTCGCGGCCCGTCGCGTCGATCATGGTGCGCAGTGCTGCGATCTTCGCGAGTTGCGAGGCGATGAAGGATTGCCCGCCGAAGCCGGGATTCACCGACATCACCAGCACCAGGTCGCACAGATCGAGCACGGGTTCCACCGCGCTGAGCGGCGTGGCCGGATTCAGCACCACGCCGGCCTTCTTGCCCAAGGCCCGGATGGTCTGCAGCGAGCGGTGCAGATGCGGCCCGGCCTCGGGGTGCAGGCTGATCAAATCGGCGCCGGCTTCGGCGAAGGCAGCGAGGTAGGGGTCGGCCGGGGCGATCATCAGGTGCACGTCGAAGGGCATCTTCGAGTGCCGGCGCAGCGCCTTGATCAGGCCGGGGCCGAAGGAGATGTTCGGCACGAAATGGCCGTCCATGATGTCGAGGTGCAGCCAATCGGCGCCGGCGGCCTCGATGGCCGCGACCTCCGCGCCGAGACGCGCGAAATCGGCGGCAAGCAGGGAGGGCGCGATTCGGACGGGGCGCGGCTGGGACATGACGCTGTGTTTCTAGCCGCCGCCGCCGCCGGGGGAAACCGGCAGCGCGTGCAGTTCTTGGGAATTGCCCCTCAAATTGGCCACACCGCCGTGCCCTATATTGGCAACGCCGTGGTCCCCTTCACCCGTTCCATGGCGAAACGGCCCGTGACCTTGCGCAGCGCCGGCACGGCGGCGACGAATCGGCGGTAGAAGGCGTCGTAGCCGGCCATGTCCGGCACCACGACGCGCAGCAGGTAGTCCACATCGCCGCCGAGTCGCCAGCACTCGACGATCTCGGGCAGGCTGTCCACGGCCGCCGCGAAGCGCGCGATCCACTCGGCGGAATGGTCGCCCGTCTCCACCGCGACGAAGACCGAGATGGGCAGCCCCACCAGCGCGGAATCGACCAGCGCGACGCGGCCGGTGATGATGCCCGCCTCCTCCATCCGGCGGATGCGCTTCCAGCAGGGGGTGGCGGTCAGCCCGACCTCCTGCGCGATCTCGGCCAGCGAGCGCGCCGCGTCGCGCATCAGCAGGCGGAGGATTTCTCGGTCGATGCGGTCCAACTCCGCGGGCGCAGCCATGGGGAGATCCCTCTTCCGTCATACGGGGGGATTTAGAACAAAAATCTTTTGCTTGCGCAAGTTCGGCGTGTATGAGGAAAACAATTCCATGAACACGTCAAAAACCCCCGCCCTCCGCCGCCGCGCCCTGCTTGGTCTGGCTGCGGCCGCCGCGCTTCCCCTATCGGTCCGGGCCCAGAGCGCCTGGCCGGATCGGCCGGTGCGCATCATCGTCCCCGTCGCCCCGGGTGGCAGCCTGGACATCCTGGGACGCGTCTTCGCCCGGCAGCTCACCGGCAGCCTCGGCCAGGCGGTGGTGGCCGAGAACCATCCGGGCGCTGGCAGCAACCTCGCCTTCGAACTCGTCGCCCGCGCGCGGCCCGATGGGCTGACGCTGCTGGTGGGCTCCGACCCACTGACCATCAACCCCTCCCTCTATCGCCGCCCTGGCTTCGACCCGGTGCGCGACTTCGCCCCGATCGCCGAGCTGGTGCGCGCGCCGCAGGTGCTGGTGGTGCGCAACGCCCTGCCGGCCACGGATTTCCAGGGCTTCCTGGCGCTGGCCCGGCAGGCGGATGGGGCGATGACGATGGGCTCGCAGGGCAATGGCTCGATCGGGCATCTGGCCGGGGCGGTGCTGAGCGAGCGCACCGGTATCCGCTTCACCCATGTGCCCTATCGCGGCGGCGGGCCGGCCGTGATCGATGTGGTCGCCGGGCATCTCGATGCGCTGCTGGTCACGCTGCCGGCGGCGATCGAGCATATCCGCGGCGGCCGGCTGCGGGCGCTGGCCGTCTCGGCCCCCACGCGCAGCCCCGCCTTGCCCGATGTGCCGACCATCGCGGAGAGCGGCCTGGCCGGCTTCGACGTCATCACCTGGCAGGGCATCCTGGCCCCGGCCGGCACGCCCGAGCCGATCATCCGCCGGCTGCATGCCGCGCTGATCGAGGCGCTGCGCAAGCCCGAGGTGGCCGACGGCCTCACGACCCAGGGCTTCGAGCTGACCGGTACGACGCCCGAGGAATTCGCCGCGCAGGTGCGCGCCGAGGCCGCGCGTTGGCCGGGCATCGTGCGCACGGCCGGGGTGAACCTCGACTGAGGAAACGCCGGGTGCGGTGGCCTCAGTAGAGGCCGCCGAGCCCGGTATCGACGCTCGCCGCCGCCGCGCCGGGCCCGCTCGCCAGCGGATCGACCGGCGGCCTTGCGCTGTTCTCCGTGCCCGGGCGGAAGGCCTCCAGGATCGTCTGGCCATTGTCGAGTTGCAGCCGCACCAGTGCGACGCCCGGCGGCGCGCGGAAGGGAATGGGCGGGCTGCCGGCCAGGGCCGAGGCCACCACGTCGCGGAAGATCGGCGCGGCATTGCTGCCGCCGGTCTCGCCCGAACCCAGGCTACGGGGGTCGTCAAAGCCGACCCAGACCGCGACCACGAGGTCAGGCGTGAAGCCGACGAACCAATTATCCTTGAAATCGTCCGTCGTGCCGGTCTTGCCGGCGACGGGGCGGTTGAGACCCGCGCCCGCGCGCCCGCCCGTGCCGCGCTGCACCACGCCCTGCAGCAGCGAGGTCATCTGGAAGGCGGCAACGGGATCGGCGATCTGGCGCCTTGTATCGACCAGCCGCGGCGGGCCGGCCGAGGCCTCGGCCTGGCAGCCCGTGCATTCGCGCCCATCGGTGCGCCACACCAGACGCCCCTGGCGGTCCTGCACCGTGTCGATCAGCGTTGGGATCACCTGCCGCCCGCCATTGACGAAGCTGGCATAGCCCGCCGCCTGGCGCAGCACCGTGGTCTCTCCCGCGCCCAGCGACATGGCCAGTACGCGCGGCATATTGGGGATGACGCCGAAGCGGCTGGCGGTATCGGCCACCGCGCCGATGCCCACCTGCTGCGCGAGCCGGATGGTCACGAGGTTGAGGCTGCGCTCCAGCGCCGAGCGCATGGTCACCCAGCCCTGCGGCGCCGTGCCGCCGTAATTGCCCGGCCGCCACATGCCCTGCGGCGTCATGATCTCGACCGGCGCGTCCAGCAGCAGCTGGTTGGGCGGGATCCCGGCCTCCAGCGCCGGGAGGTAGACGAAGGGCTTGAAGGAGGAGCCCGGCTGGCGCATCGCCTGGCTCGCCCGGTTGTACCAGGAGCGTTCGAAGGACCAGCCGCCGACCATCGCCAGCACCCGGCCATTATTCGGGTCGAGTGCGACCACCGCGCCCTCGACCTCCGGGATCTGGCGCAGCATGAGCCGTTCTGGCCGGGCGGGGTTGCGGCCCTGGGCGGCGACCGGCGGGAGGGTGTCCACGAACACCACGTCGCCGGGCAGCAGCACATCCTGCATGCGGCGCGGGTTGGGGCCGGTGCGGCCGTCGCGCACGGGGCGCGCCCAGCTTGCGACTTCCTCAAGGAAAAGTGTCCCGGTGCGTGGCTGCGCGGCAGTGCGGGCATCGGGGCGTTCGAGCCAGGCGAGGCGCGCCTCGCGGTCGCGCACTTCCAGCGCTACGGCCAGGCGCCAGCCGGGCATCGCGCCGGGCGGGCGGGCCACGCCCTGGAGCGCGGGGAGCCATTCCGTCGCACTCGCCGGGATGCGCGCCACCGGGCCGCGCCAGCCGCCGCGGCGGCGGTCGTAGTCCAGCAGGCCCTGGCGCAGCGCGCGCTCCGCCTCAGCCTGCAATTGCGGCTCGAGCGAGGTGCGGACGACAAGCCCGCCCATATTGGTCTGCTCGGGGCCGAAGCGGGCGATAAGCTCGCGCCGCACTTCCTCGGTGAAGTGCTGGCCGACCTGGATCATGTCGGGCCGGCGCTGCGGACGGGGCACCAGGGGTTCGGCGCGGGCGCGGTTCGCTTCCTCGCGCGTGATGGCGCCGTCATCGGCCATGCGTTCGATCACCCAGTCGCGGCGCGCGCGCGCGGCCTCGGGGAAGCGCACGGGGTTGTAGTTGTTGGGTGCCTTGGGCAGGGCGGCGAGGAAGGCGCTCTCGGCCAGGGTCAGCTCGTCGAGCGACTTGTTGAAGTAGTTCTGCGCCGCGGCGGCCACGCCATAGGCCTGCTGGCCCAGGAAGATCTCGTTCAGGTAGATTTCGAGGATGCGGCCCTTGGGCATCGCCTGCTCGATGCGCATGGCGAGGATGGCCTCGCGCACCTTGCGCATCAGCGTGCGGTCGTTGCCGACCAGCATGTTCTTGGCGACCTGCTGGGTGATGGTGGAGGCGCCGATGGGCCGGCGGCCGGTGCCCATCTGCTCGACATTCACCATCACGGCGCGCAGCACGGCGATGGGATCGACGCCGCTATGGGTCCAGAAATTCTGGTCCTCGGCCGAGATGAAGGCCTGCTGCAGCCGGGCCGGGATGGCCTCGATGGGGATGAAGACGCGCCGCTCCTGGGCAAGCTCGGCCATCAGGCGCGAATCGGCGGCGTAGATGCGGCTCATCTGCGGCGGCTGGTAGTCGGTCAGCCAGGCATAGTCGGGCAATTCATCGGCCGCGGTGCGATACAGGCCATAGCCGGCGGCGGCGGCCACCAGGCCAAGTGCGACGGCCAGGATGAAGCCGGTCTTGATCAGCAGGCCGATGCCGCCCAGCAGCCAGCGGCGCTTGCGGCGGGGCTTGGGGGCAGGCGGCGGGGCGGCAGCGGGCGCAGAGGGGGCGGGCGCATCGGCGGGGGCGGCCGCCGCGCGGGCGCCGCCCACCATCGGGGCCTCGGCCCGCAGGTCTTGGGGGTCCATGGCGGGCTACATACACTCTTTGGCTGGTGCGCGAATATGCGCGCTTTGCGGCCTCAGCGTGGCGCCGGCGGATCGGCGGCCTGGCGCTGGCTGCCGGGGGGCGACCAGGCCCAGCAATCGACCGCGCCGAGGGAGCGCGTGCAGAAGGGTTGCACCGGCGCCGGGCGCGGGGCCGCGCACCAACTCTCGCGTCGTTCCAGCCGTACCACGGAGCAATTCTGCCCGGTCACGAGGCTCGCCACATGGTCCACCGGCGTCGCCCCGGTCAGAATCACCGAGGCCCCGCCCACCACCGCGGCCGGGCCGATGGCGGGGTCGAGCCAGCACCCGCCGAGCGGCAGGAACAGGGGCAGGGCCAGGAAAAGGGCGGGGGGGCGGCGCATCGCATGGCCACCATCGCCCCCCTGGGCTTAACGCGCCCTGAAGCTGCGGCTATGGTCCGCCCCCCGCCCAAACCAGAGGATGCCCCGTGCCCGATATCTTCGACGAGGTCGAAGAGGACCTTCGCGCCGAACGTGCCCGCCGCCTCGCGCGGCGCTGGGGCGGGCTCGCGCTCGGCGTGGCGCTGCTCGCACTCGGTGCCGCCGGCGGCCTGCAGGGCTGGCGCTGGTACCAGGCGCGCGAGGCCGCGACCGCCGCCGCCACCTACATCGCGCTGCATCGCGGCGCCGAGCAGGCCGGGGCTGACCTTGCCAATGCCGCCAATGGCTTCGCTGCCCTGGGCCGCGAGAGCCCGGCCGGCTACCAGGTGCTCGCCCGGCTGCGCGCCGCCGCGCTGAAGGCCGAGACCGGCGACAGCGCCGGCGCCCTGGCGCTGTGGGACCAGGTGGCGAATGACAGCGCGGCCGACCGGCTCTACCGCGACCTCGCCACGCTGATGGCGGTGTCGCACGCCGTCGATTCCGGCGATCCGGCGCAGCTCGCCGCCCGCATCGCGCCGCTGACCGTGGCGGACAACCCCTGGCGCGCTTCGGCGCGCGAGGTCCAGGCCCTGATCGCGCTCCGGCGCGGCGCACCGGAGGAGGCACGGCGGATGTTCGAGGCCCTGGCCGCCGATGGCGCCACGCCCCCCGGCCTGCGCGAACGCGCGCAGCGCCTTGCCGCCGGGCTGCGCAGCTGATGCGCAAGCTCATCTCCCCTCCCTTGGCAAGGCGCGCCGCGCTGCTCGGCGCCGCCGGGCTGCTCGCCGGCTGCGACACGCTCGATGGCCTGCTCGGCACCCGCAAGGAACGCCTGCCGGGCGAGCGGCGCTCCGTGCTGCGCGCCGATCCGGCGCTGGTCGCCGATCCGGGGCTCGAGGGCCGCGCGGTGGAATTGCCGCCGCCCAGCGCCCCCACCGAATGGCCGATGGCCGGTGGGCCCTCCAACCATGCGCCGGGGCACCTCGCCTGGTCCGAGCGCCCGGCCCAGGCCTGGCGGACGTCGATCGGCAGCGGCTCGGGCTATCGGCAGCGGCTGACGGCGGGGCCGATCATCGCCAATGGCACGGTCTTCACCGTCGATGCCTTCGGCCAGGTTTCGGCCTTCGCGCTGGCCGATGGCGGGCGGCGCTGGCGCACCGACACCTCGCGCGAGAATGAGAGCGCGGGCGCGCTGGGCGGCGGCGCGGCCTTCGCCGATGGCGTGCTCTACGTCGCCACGGGGCTGGCCGAGGTGCTCGCACTCTCGGCCGAGGATGGGTCGATCCGCTGGCGCGCCTCCACGGGCACGCCGGCGCGTGGCGCGCCGAGCGTGTCGGGCGGGCGGATCTTCGTCGCCACGACGCAGAACCAGCTCATCGCGCTCTCGATCGAGGATGGGCGGCGGCTCTGGACGCACCGCGCCCAGGCCATCGCGACCCTCGCCCTCGGTCTGCCTGCCCCGGCGGTGGAGGGGGAGAGCGTGGTGG
>Ga0315900_10012333_pt1 | contig 10495 bp, 16 predicted proteins | sample LakEriMetagenome_FD_203521 | JGI IMG/M metagenome (GOLD analysis project Ga0315900, IMG submission 203521) | Freshwater fungal communities from buoy surface, Lake Erie, Ohio, United States - Buoy 12 MA114 | ecosystem: Environmental > Aquatic > Freshwater > Lake > Lake biofilm | place: USA: Lake...
CCTTCATGAGGTCCTTTCGCCATTCTTTTGGATCGCCTTTGCGACCATATCGTTGCGTATACTTCATCATATTCCCGATGTTGAAACCAGTACCATGACCGGCGTCAATGATGAATTCTGTTGCTTGGAATTTATTTCGGGAATAATGCTGAGCGTAGGTAGCATCGACGTAAGACTGAATTTGTTTAATCAATTCGCCTTCATTGTATTTATAATCAATGAGATGCTTCGCTGGCAAACCAGGAATAAAAGTTTCAGCTGTTCCCATTTTACCTGGAAGGCTGGTAATAGACAAGGTAGATCCATGTCCTACTACTTCGTGCTTTGGGACTGGAAATCCCATTACATTTTCACTATCACTCATGCAAAAAAGTCCTCTAGAGTTGCGGGTTTATTTTCAGATAGACCAGACCATTTACGGCCTTGCCAATGCGGATAAGATGCTCGTGAGAGGTGGACCGACTTTGGCTTTTCCATGCACTCAAAGTCGAGCTCACCTCTATCATTGAGAAGTGGATCAACCCATTCGATGAAGTTGACACTGCCTTGAGCACACAGCTTTCTCATCTCATCCTTAAAGGCAAGACGCACCGCATTACGCTGATCCCAAGATCCGTAGAATGGTGTGCCTTTATAGTAACCAGTTTTTGGAAGTACACGAGATTCGTGCTCGATAGGAAGCAACTCATATGCAGAGACCTTTGCAAGATCTAGCTGAGAGAGTTGTTCATAGTATCTATTCGCCAAATCTCGTGCTGCTTGTTCAGGATCTGGTTGACGACACAGATGGTGACGTACGTCGATGTTACCAAAGTAGAACTCTGCGAGCTCGTGTTCTGGATCGATGAAAGAGCTAAGTCCTTCCTTCAATGCGCCGTGTAGAGTCTTGAATGGCACGGAGTTGACGAACCAACCTGGGCGATACATGCAAATGGCATGACTATCACCAGCCACAACACGATTGACAACTTCAATCTGTCGAACTGTAATGGCATTGTCTTCGATGTATTTGAGGTTTTCCCAGTCGACCTTATGCCAATCAGGATGGATGTCATCTTTCAGACGAGGAGAAAGCATCTCGCTATACTTAGGATGGTCGATCCATAGCGAGTATACTTTTTTTGTTTTTTCTATTTTGGAGAATCGAATTAAGTTGTCGATGTTGCCGTAATTTTTCATGCCACCGAAAAGGTTCAATGAACCGAACCAGTCGTTTCCATGATATACGTAGATGCTATCGAACGAGTTGATGTCATGATGAATGTCACCTGTTCGATCGAGATGAACAACTCCGCCATTTTCTACAGAAATTTGTTCTGCATAGATAGCGGCTTGAGCGGCTCGATGCGAGTGAATATTCGAGGAGACGGGTGTGAACGGAGATGTTATAAGCGTTTTCATATTATCCCTTATATATCAAGTACGTTATAATGTACATCATTTTTTGGCCAGTCGCGGTAACTATTTACGCGTTCATAGATCGTAGGATCATTTAACACTGGTTCTTTGCCGACATTCCAGAACAAGATGTTCTTGCCAGTATTTTTAGGAATGTACTTCCACACTTTACCATCATATGTATCGATACAAGGAAACGGCGGAAGATTCTCTGGCTTCTCGCTTTGTTGAAATGGTAGAGGCTCTGAGATAACCTCTGCTCGACCTAATTCTCCAGCTTGTAGATTACGAGATACAGCAACCGAATGGAACTTGGCATTTGGCCACGCGATTTGCATTGCTCGTGAAAGAACACCAGTCGAGATGGCTACGTAGACCTCATCAGGAGCTTCGATCTTTGATGCAGCCTTCACGATACCAGCAGTCACTAGCTCATGCTTCAGACCGAGTGGAACGAAGAATGCATCTTCTTGAGAATCTGCCCAATCTTTGGCGATCTTATTCAGATTCGGCATAGCAGCGATACGATGAAATTCTACATCTGCGCCCTGTTCGATACAACATGCCTGATGATGAGAGATTGTTTGCGATGAAGGCATGAACAACTTCACCTTCTTGTTGTGACGCTTGGCAACATCAAGAAGAGAAACGCCTGCAAGTCCAGTCCGAGGCTGAACATAGACGATGGTCGACTGATTGATTTTCGACAATAGACAGTCACCGCCACGAACCTTCGTTCCAGTGATGAGGTCGTCTCGTACACATCGTACGTCATCATGAATTGTAACTACTGGATCTGGATATGGATCAGTCCATGTTTCTGCGAGGCTGAGATAGTATTCTCTGGCTTTTTCCCAACCGTAAATGCCTACGTCTTTGTTTACGCCATCAATGACGTGTTTGTTGTGTGCCATTTGTCAACCTATCATAATTATTGGTCCGAAGAGACCAGTCAATGGGATATACCCAATCATAAGGGATTTGCATCGTCTGTGACTTCACGCCAAACTTGACTGCCATATACTTATAATGCATGCAAAGCTTGTCTTCAAGGTTGAGATAGTTATGAGTATGAATCGGATTTGATGGATGGACTTTGAGGTAATCCATATGTTCGACTTGCATCTTAGCAGCATCGTTCAGAGGAATGTACTCGCCAAACTCGTTGATATCATACTTACTCTTGCTCATCAGATTCGGACAGTCGAATACTTGACTGAGTCCATCGAAGTAACCTGTACCACCATGAAGGAACGAGTCAGGATCCACCCAATCTGGATGAGTCATGGCCACGTGTCGAGCCGCGTTCTTGCAAGGATACATGGCATTACGAAAGCCAAACTCTTCGACGAAGATCGTGTTCAACTTCTTGGCAAACTCCATCATCGTATAAGGACGATTGCGTTTCTCGAACAAGCTTTCGGCATGCTTCTCTGCAAAGACCGTAGGAACTTCGCACAACCAATCTTTTACACTCGTATCTTTTGGATAATAGATTTGAAAAAGATCTGAGCGAGCGTGGCGTTCAGTCAAGAATCGAGTACGCATGGCTTCTGGACCACCAGACTGCCATGCCTTAAAAGTTTTCCAGTGTTCATTACTAAACGAGAAGATGAGGCATGCTTCGAGTACAGTCTTGAAGTCGTCGACTTCTTTGATCTCATCAACAAACGGACACTCGTGCCAATGTAGGCGATGACTAAACTGCTGATAGTTGTCACGAAGAAGTGAGTCGCGACGAAGATCATACTCACGGCAAAACTCGAAGAACTTTTCAGTTCGTTCTTCCTGAGTCCAATCCTTCATCCATGATTGTTTCGGCTTTCCTTTATCATCATACTCCACTTCGGCAATATTAGGATACTGGATATCAAACTCATGCTCGCCAAGGAGCTCAGTTAACAAGTTCATGTACTTTAGCCTTATATTCTGCTACGCTCATGCCTGCTTGCTTGAGAATAGTATCGTCTGATGGATGGTTTGACATGCCATTGAAAGTTCTTACGAGGCCCAAATCCAACATCGCCCGTTGCCTACCATACGGGTGATCCTTGATTTTGCAGGAAGACCAGACGGAGTCGAAACAGAGATGGTTGTATCCAGATCCTGGCTTGACATAGTTCTCGACCCATCGGATAAAGTCGCAACATACATCTTCCGCATTGTAAGGGAATGCACCTGTGTCTGCATAGATCTTCTCCATAATCTTGTCCAGGAACTTCTCTTTCTGTAGGCGATCAGTGTTGATGCCGAGATAAGAGATACATTCGACCGCATTCGTTCCGTAGTAGAACGGACTGTCAAGGTTGACATACTGCGGAAACCAGTCGGCGATGTCTGCAACGAATGCCGCATATTGGAATCGATAAGCACGAAGTCCATTCTTGGCATTCCAGTCAAACATCCATTCTCCGAGTTCACGAAGATCTTTCTTTTGATTATTACCTTCGAGCCATTCTGCCATTTCTCGGCAAAGACGTGGTGCATATTCAGAAAGGTAATAGTCTCCACCTCTCTTGTAACCAGGTGCTGGCTTTGGAAATGAAGGAAACTGATAACCCACCGAGGTATAGAATGGATATGGATAAACGTTGATGAACTTCGTCATCTCTTCGATGGTTTTAAACTTGTAGAGATGAGGAAGAACAGTGTTCGAGTAACCCGATGGTTTCACTGCATAGTTAATACCAGAACCAGTCACACGATGTAGAAGAAATACGTAGAGCCACTCAGCAAGCTTGAAGTCAGAATGCTTGCCGGTCCAGTCAGTGGCAATCGTCTTACGTTGGTAGGTGTGGTGTCCCTTCTCCATCTTGTCCCAGTATGGATGTTCAGGTGTCCAACCATAGAACACGTCATTGACAATCTGTGAGAAGCCCGCATACTTACGTTCGACGACGTCATAGAGCTCTACGTTCTCTAGGAGGTCGTCGTTCATATTTGATTCGAGGTATGGGACAGAGCCAAGATTACACTTGGCTTGCTGATCTTTTGCTAGATGGAAATATCGGATGTACTCGTCATAATATTCAGTGAGTTCCACGCAGGTAATCTTTCATATTTTCAAGAGTCATCGTTACGTTACGAAAGTCGTTCCACTTTCTGTTACGCATTGAAGGATGACCGATCTTGAGATGGTGAATGCCTAGCTTATCAAGGACCTTCGAAGGAAAGTTGCCGAGGGCAATGACCTTCTTATCCTTGAACTTGCTTAGCTTAGTATTTATATCGTCAAGATTGACGTTCGTCATCTTTGGTTCTGCATCGACAATGTCAGGAATCACGTTGTAGAAATCATAGTCGTATTGACCTACGATGTTCATCCAGTTCTTCAACCTCCAGTAAGTGTCTGATCTCGAACGAACGTCGTTGCTCGATGGACACAAACCAACAACCACAACATCATCGCTGATCTTGTGGCCGCTGATGGAAGAATAATATAAAACGTCTTTCATTACTTTACCTTATCAAAGTGCCTCTCATATACATGGAGGTTACCAACATGCCAGATAATCTTCGGCCAAGTTTTAAGACCGAGTTCATCTGATAGTTGATTGGCAACATGAAATTGCCATGCATAGTCATTGCGATAACCGAAGACAACATCGTTCGAACGCATCTGAACTACTGCTACCAACTGATCGGCGCGAATCATGTATTGCACAGCATTGGTGCACATGAAGTCAGACATACCATTGAAGTTGTAATCATACCACATCGTAGGACGAGTGTAGATCATGACAGCACGACGACTGTTAGGATTGGCGCGAAGTTCTTTCAGAACGTTGGCATACTGACTGAAGTTATCTTCATGCCAAATTGCCCAGCCGTAATTCGAGTTGATGTAACCATTCTCGTCGGCGACTTGCTGCCAAATAGCAGGAGTCTTACCGGGAATATCGTTGACACTCAGCGACATCGACTTATACCAAGCAAGCTCGCGTTCGACATAGTCATCATTGACTTCGCCGAAAATAGTAGGATGATTGGCTTCGAAGGTAGCACCGAGCATCTCGATGGTCTTGACGCCAGTCTTATCAGTTACGAATCGACCGTACTTCAGTTCTTCGATGAAGTGATCACGAATATGTTCAACCTTAAGCATTGGCAATCTTCTCTACTTGATATTTGTTTGCAGGACGTCTACCACCACGGGAGTTCTTCGGAGATTTACCAATCTTTAAAATTAAAATGCCATTTTGTTCTAAAGATTGTTTACGTGTTATCTCGTGGACAGTATCATTGATGCTATGAAAAAGAGGATCATTAGGATCTTCAACATCTGGTGTTAAATACAGATCGTCTTGAAGATTCTCGACAGTAAACTTATATCCATTCGGTTTTGACTTGATATAGTTTTTTGTCATAGTTTTAATTATGTCATCAACCTTCAACATTCTTCATCGCTCCTACTGGACGATTGAGGAAGTCACGATCAGGTGATTGACCGTCCATCTTGCCGCGGCAATAGGCTACTACGAATGATGCATAGTTGACCAGATCCATTGCCGAGTCTTCGATCGATTCGAAGTTAGGCTTGTACGTAGGATCTTTTTCCATCGCTTCGATGACGGACTGCATACGCAGAGTCTTGGCATAGATGAGATCTGTAATGGTTGCGATACCACGAGGATAGTAGTCAGCTTGACGAATGCGACTTGCATCGTTCTGATAGTCTTTCGACTTCTTGAGCTGGATTTCAGCACACTCTTGGAGGACTCGAATTGATTCACGTTCTTTAGACATACTTTTCCACCTTATAAAATTTACCACCGGGATTTCTTACTGAGTCATTTAAAGACTTTAACACAAATCGCGAATTAAGTACATTAATTAATTCGAAAGTGACCACATCATTTTCTTGGAGAGGACGGTCTTCAGGACGATGCATGCGATAAAAGCAATAATCAGTCAACAAACCTCTTGCTACTCCCTCGTGTACCCACTCCATCGTAGACTTATTGTCTTTTGGTTTCTTTACAAATTTGTCAGGACCTAGATTAAAATTACGGTCTTTATCAACACATTTAAAGTCAATGAATGCGGCACCGTTCATTAACTTGATTCGACAATCATAAACGCATGAACCGTCAGGCTCACGGTGTTCATCTAATGTAGCCATAACAAGATTCTTTTTGATAAGCCACTCTTCGAGCATCAGGCAGTCGACGTCTTTGGTAAACTTAAAGTCGTTTCGACCGCCTTGCTTGAGGCGAGTCTTCATATCGTCGCGGAGTTGGATGAATTCTTTGTCGATTACCAAGCCAGGCTCGGTGGTTGCAAAGATGGTTTTAAATTTTTCAAGTAGTTCAGTCATAATTTAAATCTACCACAGTTTTCATAATATGTACACAGTTATATAGTTTCCCAGCGTGGAAAGATATTTTTATTTTTACATTCCCAATAACCGTATATTGTTATAATACCATCGACATCATTTTTTGTAAATGATAAAGTAGAGCGAGCGCCTGTACCATTCACCCAATGTTGAGTAGTATCATCAAGATTTACAAGCGAAATGTGAGCACCAATAATTTCATAGTTTTCATCGAGCTCAAACCGCTTAAGTAGATGCATACTTACTTTTTGACCAGAGTTAGAATTTCCAACCCATTGACGATTTTTTAAATCTTGAGACATCGCGTTCTTATCTTCAATAAGAGTCTCGCGAGTATTCTGATAACCCCAATCAAAACCATCGCCTTGATCTACAGCAATTTTAACACCCGCTTCGAGTAATAGTTCTTCAAACAGATTGTTAATAGAATCTCCCATCTGTTTTGAAAGTTCTACGGCGCGCTGAGACGTTGGCAATGAATTAAAATATTCTACCGCATTTTTTCTCTTAAAACGTTTAAATCCAGCAAGGATTTCTGACTTATAGATTTCCTTAACTCGGGGCATAATAGCACGAATGCCTTCTATAAGTGGAGTATATTCTCCATCAATATTAAAGGTGTTTTCGCCGTTAGTTTCAATAATATAAGCCATTAGATTTTCTTTCCATCGAGAATGAAGTAACCACGACCAAGCTCATCCTTATCGAAGATCAGAATGTCATCGTTCATCAGGATCTGAAGAGGAGCTTCACCCCTCGGGTTGTAGGCTCCGCCGAGACGACGGAAGTACTCTTCGATCGAGTAGTGCTTGATCAGAGTCTTGATGAACTTGGCTTTGGTAACAGGCCCACGATGTTTGAAGCGAGCGACAAACTTACGTTCAGTTCCGGTGTTGTAATGGATGTAGCCACCGTTTCCGGATTCGAAGTTGGTTTTAACAAAAGCAGTCATAATTATTTCCTTCTTGATTATAGGTCCACCTTATCAAGAATTTCATTAATTGTACATGCTTTTTTTCGAAAACAAAACTATTTTTTGAGTTTTGTTAGCAGACCATGGTTTTTGTCATGGCTTGGAGCCTTCCAACCAGCTGGCTTGATCAGATCTGGTAGACCAAGAGGATTCGGTCGTTCTGGCTTGACACCGACTTCCTTCTGAAGATTTGCACGAAGAACACGATTCCATGCTTCGTACGAGTCGATGCCCATCGAATCCAACGTACCAATGGCCACCACGCAGAGGTCGATCAGACCATCGACGATTTCTTCGGCATCATTGTTCTTGACAGCGGTCTTGGTTTCTTCCAATTCTTCCATCAAGAATGACATACGAAACTGAAGGAACTGCTTCAGCTTGACAGCATCAAATTCTTGAACCTTCTCATTGACACCATAATACCGATGCATACCAGCGATGTCTCTTACCCAATCTTCACTCATGCTTTTAACCACTCCATCATTTGTTGTACTTCTAAAGATAACTCATTTTTCGGTTTAAGTACACCTTTTTTTCGGTTTATTTTCTCGGCAAGTTTCTTCGCCTGGTCGAGGTGATATCGATTCGCTCGCTTCGTATGCAAGATACCATTGAGATGATCCATTTCATGTTGAAACACTCGAGCAGTAATGCCATCGAACTTCTTCGTTTCTGTTGTTCCATCAGGATGTGTGAAGCGAACCTTGATAAACTTCGGCCTCTTGATCTTCACGAAGAGGTTAGGATGGCTTAAGCATCCTTCTTCGAGTGTCACCATCTCTGAGGATACGTCGATGATCTTTGGATTGATCACACCGATCACATTCTCTGCTCTCATGACAAACATACGAGTACGAACACCAATCTGATTGGCCGAGAGTCCCATACCTTCGGCATCGATCATCGTCTCGGCCAAATCATTGTAGAGTTCGACTGGATTGACAATCGGATTATCGAAGTCAAACTTCGGCATCTCTTCTTTCAGAAGCGGATCCGTATACATTAGGATATCTCTGATCATGCCAATGCAACTCCAATTTTTGCGATCACATCATCAGCCGTGTCATGTTTATCGGTCGACAAACGAATTTCTTTTTCATCGCGAAGAACAACATATGCATATGCAGAAAACTGACCATGGGCTGCAACCTTAGTCACTCTAATAATATGGTTTACATTTACATAATGTTCAATCTTGTCACGGTCTCGGACCCAAATAAATTTTGTCATTTCACAATCCTATCAAAATTAAGTTTTGTCATTCTACTGATGGTTACATGATACTTTCGAAGGAGTGCCATTTCATCTTTCGAATACTCTTGACACCAGTACCACTTGTCATCTTTTTTCTGAACCCATTGATTCATTCTATTGTCTTGTTCATCGCGTTAAAGGTAGCAGCATCTACATATACTATTTCGCCTGTATCTCGAGTTACCTCAAAAACAGGGCTGAAATAATCCAACTGTTTGCCACTTACCACACATATTGGATATGGTTCTTCAGTTAATACTACACGCCTAATTCTCATGCTGCGATCCTACTAAAGTTCTTGTGTTTCTCGAACTTGATTACCGAATGGAACTTGTCATAGAGCTGATCACCCTTATGTGAGATCACAAAGGTGTTAGTGTCTTGAGTAAGTCCTTCGAGGATCTTCATGAATTCTTCCGTGCCACCGACGTCAAGCGACGAGTCGAAGACTTCATCCATGAGGAGAAGGTTGGTCGAAGCAGAATTGCGGAGCTTAGCAATAGCCCTCCAGGTAAACATAAGGCTAAGATCAATGCGCATCTTTTCTCCCTCGGAGAAAGAGGCATAGCTGAAATCGTCTCTGTAACGCGACTTAATAGTTTCATTAAAGTTTTCATCCAATTCGAACTGGACAAAGAAGTCCATCGCTGCGAGGTATTTGTTGATCAGCTTGTTCATGATTGGAACATACTGCTTAATGATCTTCGTCTTGATACCCGTGTCCTTGAGCAGAACACCTGCAACTTCAAGAACCTGACGATGATGTGTCAATTCTTCTTTGCGATTCTTAGTATGCTTCAGATCATTCTTATACTTATCGACATCTTCGTTGCTCGTATCGATGGCGAGAGTATTATTTTTAATCGACTCGATCTCTGCGTTCAGTGTCTTGATCGAGTTCTGCCATGAACGTATGTCTGCATTATGACCAGTGATTTGTGTGTTCAGTGACGTGATCTGAGTGTTGATAGTAGCGATCTCGTTCAGACGAGTCTCTATGTTTTCCATCTGTTTCTCGATCTCGGCCATGGCAGCTTCAATCTCACCAGTCTTAGTGGTACGATTGTTGATCCACTCTTCTTTGAAACCATGATCGATACCTTGACGGCATGTCGGGCAATTGTCATGATCGTGGAAGAACGAAATCTCTTTCTTAAACTTCCGGATCTTGGTCTCGAGATCTGTTTCCATTTGACGTAGCTTCAGCTTACGCTTCGATACCTTGTCATGATCTTCGATCTGCTCGCTCAACGATAGGATACTATCAGATACTGTCTGAATAACAGTCTCAGCCTCGGCTACACGATCTTCGAGTTCATCGATCATACCTTGCTTGGCCTTGATCAGTTCATCATTGTTCGTACGAAGAGATACGATATGCTTTTCCGCCAACTCGATCTTATTCTCGATCAGGTTGATCTTATGATCAGACTCATTCAACTCATTACGATTCTCGATTACCTTTTCTTTCAGAAGAGTGTTCATCGTACTGAAGATTTGAATGTCCAGAAGATCTTCGATGACTTCTC
>Ga0315900_10012336_pt1 | contig 10495 bp, 8 predicted proteins | sample LakEriMetagenome_FD_203521 | JGI IMG/M metagenome (GOLD analysis project Ga0315900, IMG submission 203521) | Freshwater fungal communities from buoy surface, Lake Erie, Ohio, United States - Buoy 12 MA114 | ecosystem: Environmental > Aquatic > Freshwater > Lake > Lake biofilm | place: USA: Lake...
CTGGCACAGCCGGCACACCCGCTTCGGCCAAAAGGCGCTTGGCTTCGGCTTCCGTTGGGGTATGTGCGGGTAGCGCAACACTTGGCAACGCGCCCACAGCACCCGCTTCCTGCCGCGCGAAATAAGCGCCGAAACGGCCCATGGCGGCAATGGCATTCACGGCGCGGGTTGGGTCTTCGAAAACTAGGAAGCCGTCTTCTTCATATTCGCGCACCTTCTCGCGCGAACAAATCGCCGACAGCACCCAAAGCCGATCGCGCCGCTTTGCAATGGCATCCCGCATAAAGGGCCGCAGCTTCGGCGCCAGAGATGTTGAACCACCTGTCTGAGTTAGAAACACCAGCACAGAAGGATAGCCACCATCGCCCGCCGTCGCTTCCAGGAAGTCACCGAAAAGTTCGGTCTGGTTCACCGCCTGGGCGGTGCAATCCACTGGGTTGCGCGGCGCGCAGAAGCTGATCAGACCGCGCAGCTTATCCTGCGATGCCTGCGGCATTTCCGGCATGGGCAGGCCCACCGCTTCTGACGCGTCGGAAATCAGCACGCCGGCACCGCCACTCACGGTCAGCACGCCAAGCGAATTATGGGCGGGGTAGATGCGCCGCGATGCCGCATAAGCGATATCGAGCATTTCTTCAGTGGTGCGCGCGCGCAATACGCCGAATTCATCCAGCACGGCTTGTGTCACCGCATCATCACCCGCGATGGACGCCGTGTGGGATTTTGCCGCAGCACCCCCTAAGGCGCTGGCGCCGACCTTCATCATGATCACGGGTTTGCGATTGCGCCGCGCCAGATCAAGCGCCGCGACAAAGCCAGTACTTTCCCGGATACCCTCGGCATAGGCGCAAATCACTTCCACCTCTGGCGCCTGGGCCATCCAGCCAATCGCCTCACCTAAGGAGACATCGGCTTCGTTGCCGGTGGTCACGCATACCGTTGTGCCAAGCCCGCGTTGCCGCGCCACGGCAAACACATGCGTGCCATAGGCGCCAGATTGGGACGCGATGCCGATATTGCCGCGAATGGGCCAGCCCTGTTCGAAGGAAAGCGAGAAGATCGGATAGAAACCGATGGCGGCATTGAAGAGGCCAAGGCAATTCGGCCCTAGCATGCGCATGCCATGCCGACGTGCAGCGGCAACCAAGCGTTCCTGCATGGCGGCGCCGGCTTCATCCACCTCGGCGAAGCCCGCGGTGAAGACAATCGCAGATTTGCAACCGCGCGCGCCCAGATCATCCATGGCCTGGATCGCGGCCTCGCCCGGCACGGCGATGATCGCGGCGTCCGGCACTTCAGGCAAAGCGGCGACGGAAGCGAAGGCCGGCAGGCCCTGCACGGTCGGGCGATTCGGGTTTACCGGCAGAAGTCGGCCCTGAAAGCCCTGGCTTTGCATATAGGCAATGGGCCGCCCGCCAATGCGGGTGCCGTCATCGGAAGCACCAATCACAGCAACGGAACGGGGCCGCACCATCGCATCCAGCGCGGCAAAATCGACAATGGAATTTCCGGCACTCAAGGGGCCGCCTTCGGCGGGCATAGCGTCTTCCTCCTGCAATCGGGGGCAGGGTGGCGCCAGCGCGGCCTTGCGGCAAGGGGTTGTCTTCAAAGAAAGAAGACTGCAAGCGCCCCCGCCGCGCCAGCGACCAGCGACAATCCGGCATAGGCGGTGCCAAAGCGCCCGCTACCCAAGGCCAAGGCATAGCCCGCCTTGGCGGAGATATTCACGCCAACTGCCACCAGCACGGCCTGGGCGGCGAATTCCAAGCTGATCGTCGCCGGCGCCAATAGCGGCACGGAAAGCGCCACGGCGTCCACATCGGCCAACCCTGTCAGGGCGGCCACGGCCAGCACTGCCTCTGGCCCCAGTTTTTCTGCCGCCAATTTGGAAATCAGTGCAACGGCCGCCAGCAACAGCGCGATCTTCAACACGGCGGTCAGCTCGAATGGATTGTCCGGGGGGCTGGCGGGCGCGCCATCGGCGCCGACGCGTCGCGCCAACGCGAAGCCGCCGAGCGCCATGCCCAAGGCAGCAATGCCAAGCGGCGCCAGAAGATACGCCGCCACAGCCGGCGCAATGAAGGCGACAATGCCAATGGTGCGTAGGCAGGAAACAGCGCCGGCTACCAGGCCCCCCGCCGCCAGAACCAGTGAGGCACCACCTGCGGCGGACGTGCGCGCATTGGAAAGCGTCACAGCCGTGGAGGACACCAAGCCGCCCGCCGCGCCGCTGAACAGCAGACCGCGTTCCGGCCCCATCAGCCTGACCGCAAGGTAGCCAAGATAGGAAATCGCCGCGAGCAGAATGGCAAAGCGCCAAATCTTTGCCGGGTTCAGGCCACCCAAAAGGGCGATGGGCTCATCCGGCACCATCGGCATGACCAGAAGGGTCATTGAAAGCAGCACAAGGGCGGATCGCAACTCGGCCCAGGTGATGCGCGCCATCAGGCCATGCAGGCTCTCCCGCGCGGCCAGAATGGCGGTCATGGCGACAGCCGCCGCGCCGGCCACCGCCATATCCCCCAGCACCGCCAGCGCACCCAGGCTATAGGTGCCCAGTGCAGCAACCAGGCTGGTGGCGGAAACCTTGTTCTCGGCATCGGCCTCGCGCAGCGCGAAGGGCAATTGCGCAGCCAAAAGTGCGGCCAACCCAAAGCCCAGCAGCAGCGCGCCCCCCGGCTGCCCCAGGGCAAGGGCCAAAACCGCCATCACCGCGCCGAAAAGCCCAGTCAGCGCAAAGGTCCGCACCCCGGCGGTGCGCCTGCCCGGCGCTTCCTGGCGTTCGCGCCAATGCCGTTCCGTGCCAACCAGCAGGCCGATCGCAAGCGCGGCGGCCAGGCGGTGGATCAGCTCCTCTGTGCCCATGGCGACATAAGGCGCCAGGCAAGGCGATGTCGCAAGCAGGAAGCTTGCGCGCCGCGGGGTATCGCGGCCATATGTTTGTGATGTCTCTTTCTTTCTCTCGCGCGGAATTGCAGCGCTATTCCCGCCATATCCTACTCCGTGAAGTGGGCGCGGTTGGTCAGGCCAAGCTGCGTGCGGCGCGCGTGCTGATCGTGGGCGCGGGGGGCTTGGGATCGCCGCTTGCGCTGTATCTGGCCGCGGCAGGGATCGGCACACTCGGGCTTGTGGATCATGATGCGCTGGAGCTTTCCAACCTGCAGCGCCAGATCGCGCATACCACCGCGCGGATTGGGGAGAATAAGGCAGCAAGCGTGGCGGAAACGCTCAAGGCGCTTAACCCGGAAGTGGCGGTGGATATCCATGCGCGGCGGATGGATGCGGCGGCGGCGCGCGATTTGATCCCCCGCTATGATGTGATCTGCGACGGGACTGATAATTTCGAAACACGCTTTCTGTTGGGTGATGCCTGCCATTTGCTCGGCAAGCCATTGGTGAGTGCGGCGGTGCTGCGCTTTGAAGGGCAGCTTTCGGTGTTTCATGGCCATGATGGCACCAACCCCTGCCATCGCTGCCTGCACCCGGAACCGCCACCACCCGGCCTGGTGCCGACCTGTTCCGAAGCGGGCGTGCTTGGCGCCGTGACGGGCGTGATGGGCACGCTGCAAGCGACTGAGGTCTTAAAGCTGATCCTTGGCATTGGCGAACCGCTGATTGCCAAGTTGTTGCTGTGGGATGCCTTGGATGCCCGGTTTCGCACCGTTCGCCTTAAGCGCGACCCGGCCTGCGCGCTGTGTGGGCCGGGGGCTTCCATCCGTGATCTTTCCGCCCATGAAAACGCCGCCTCGCCGGTCTGCCGCGCATGAGCGAAAAGCGCCCCCCGCTTGGTATCTTGCTGCTGGATGGCGGGCATGAACGCACCCATTACGCGCTGGTGATGGCGAGCGGCGCGGCGGCACTTGGGCGCGATGTGGTGCTGTTCGCCACCAATGGTGGCTGCCGGCTGCTTTTGGCGGATTGCCCGTTACTGCAAGACCCGCGTGAAGCCCATTTGGCGGCGCGTGGCGTGGCCGGGATTGGTACTTTGCTTGCCGCCATCAGCGCCCTTGGTGTGCAGCGCATGGCCTGTGAGGCCGGGCTGAAGGCCGAGGATTTGGGCAGCGTACCCCTCGCTGCTGGCGTTGAACGCGCCGGCGTTGCGAGTTTTCTGGCTGCGGTGGGTTCGGGGCAGATCATAAGCCTGTGACCTATGGGTGACGGGTCTGACGATATTGCCTGAGCTTCATGCGTGAAGCCTTTGATACATATTATAATTTTGCCAGACTGCCGCCTAAATCTTGTCATGATTACCGTGGCAAATAACCCACATGCTGTGGGCTTCGGGTAACGCTTGACCTGCCCAATCCAAATAGCCTAGGCGAGATTGTCGCGATCGTGTTTCTGGATGTTTCAGGCAACCAGGTCATGGTCAGCGAGGCGGCTTGGGCCGGGCCGATGCGGGGGCATTGGCGGGGCTCGTGGGGGGCCGTTTCGGGGCACAAATCCCAGACCCGATGGAGTATAGGGGATGCGCGGGTTTCGACTGGGCTATGGCCGGTTTTTGGCACTAGGATTGCTGCTGGCTGTTCTTTCAGCTTGCGCCGATGGCGTTGGCAGCCGCCATGCCAATGGGCCTTTCTATAATCGTCCTGATAGCGCTTCGCCGCCCGGACCGCCCGGTGATCCCTGGGGGCCATGGATCCGCGATGCGTCCCGCCGGTTTGACGTGCCTGATCTTTGGATCCGCGAAGTCATGCGCCAGGAAAGCGGTGGGCGCCCTGGTGCTACATCCCGCGTGGGTGCCATGGGGCTGATGCAGGTGATGCCCGGCACCTATCGGGAATTGGCCCAGCGCTACAATCTGGGGCCTGACCCCTATCACCCTTACGATAATCTGCAGGCCGGCGCGGCCTATATCCGTGAGATGTACCAACTTTACGGCAACCCGGCCTTTTTGGCCGCCTATAATGCCGGGCCGCGGCGGTTGGAGGATTATTTGTGGGGCGGGCGCGGGCTGCCGGATGAAACGCGCAATTACGTGGCGCGCGTTGGGCCGCGTATCGCGAGTACGGCCCCGGCGCGGCGTGCCCCAAGGGAGGTTTACGCAGCAGCCGATATCGGCACGAATATCCCGCGCGGGCCGCGGCGGATGGATGGCGGCACGATGATGGCGCTGAATGATCAGCGCAGCCCGCCGGCAACCGTGCAAGTGGCGCAAGCTGCCGCGCCCGCGCCAGCAGCGCGGGCCGGCACGCAGGTGGCAAGCCTGGGTAATGTGGTCCGCATGGACCCGATCCCGGATGGCAGCACTTTCACGCCGGCGGAACGTAGGCGCGCTGGGCTTGATTCGGGCAGTTCCGCGCTGGCATCCGCTCCTGTGGCGCCGCCGGCACCGCGTCAGGCGCCGGCCGCATCACCGTCTCGGAGCGGCATTGGGCTGATTGGTTCCGCTCAGGCAGCGCCTGCATCGGCTTTGGGGCGCGCTGGTTCTGCGCCTCCGCCAAGCGGTGGCGGCAATGGTTGGGCCGTGAGCCTTGGGCGTTTCGCATCAGAAAACCTCGCGCGCAGCGCGGCTTCTTCGGCGCGTTCGTCAGCTGGTGGCAATGGGCAGTCTGAAGTGGTGCGCGTTGCGCAGGGCAATAGCGCTGCCTTCACCGCACGGGTGAAGGGGCTGACGCGCGCGCAAGCTGAGCAGACCTGCCAAAGGCTGCGCTCGGCCGGGAATTGCACCTTGGTGGCGCCGGGGGCGTAATCGGCGGAAGCGAGATTTTGTCGGCCAGCCCCAAACAGCCGAATTTCATGGTGCGATTGAACCGATTGGGCGGCGGCCGCTTGCGCTGCGATCACTGATCGTCAACCGCTTGCCCGCAGCATGCAAGCGCTTGAAGCGCGTTGATCCTGCCAAAACCAGCAACCACGGAAAAAGCCCGGTGCGGATTATTCCTTAACGCCCATTATTGCTCTATGCGGTTCTGTGTCTGGTTCTCACCCCCAACTTTCATGCAATGCCCATGCCCAAATTATTCCGCATCGCCGTCCTGATCATCCTTTCAGCCTTTTTGGCACTGCCAAGCCTTGCGCAGAATTGGACAGGCGAATGGGAAAGCCGTTGGCGCACGGGCGGCGCACGGGTCACCCTGTCGCAGCAGGGCGATCGGGTGACGGGAAGTTATACGCCATATGACGGTGTGATCGAAGGCCGGGTTGAAGGCCGGCGCCTGATTGGGGAATGGATCGAAGGGCCACGCCGGGGCGGCTTTGAATTCGCCCTCAGCCCCAATGGAGAAACCTTCGCTGGCCGCTTCGATAGCGGCGAATGGTGGAATGGCAGGCGGTTGTCTTCAAGTGAGAAGACCCCGAGCGTGGATACGAGCAATGCAACCCCGCGCGATGCGCTGCGCAGCTTTCTGCTGTTGCTGAACATCCACCGCAGCCGCCCACATGATGTTTACGAACGCCTGTCGCGCCTGGTCAGTTTCGCGCCCGACCAAGCCAACCTGCAAACCGATGACAAGATGGCGACAATCCTCGCCAATTATGACCTGATTGATGAATTCCGGCTGCGCCTTTGGGAAGTACCCGGGGCCAGCGATCAGGGTGAAGTCTCCATCACGCTGAAACGTCCGGACGGGGCACAGCTTCCGCTGCTTATCCGCCGCGATGGAGATGGCTGGCACGTGCTGATGCGTGGCCTGCAGGAAGCTTTGGACACCACCAAGATACTCGCGGCTCAAAAAGGGCCAGTGCCGCGTGGCGCCTTCGCGACGCCACGCGCCACCATGCAGAACTTCCTTTTGGCCATGGGCGACCCATCAAGCGAAGGACGCAAACAGGCCGCCTTGGCGATGGATTTGTCGCGCGTGCCGCTTTCGATCCGCTCCACCGAAGGGCCGTTGCGGGCGGAATTCCTGAAATCCATCATCGACCGCGCCGGTTTGGTGGTGCTGCAGGAACTTCCCAATGATCCAGGAGCGACCGAAGCCTATGAACATTATTCGCATCCGGTTGGCCGGATTGTCATCCAGCGGGTCGAACGCGATGGTGAGCAGGTTTGGCTTTTTTCGGCTGATACGGTCATGGGATTACGGGCGCTTCATGAAGCTGTCGAAGCCCTTTCCCTGATCAGCGGTATCCAGCTGAATGAGGCGTATTCCTCGTTCTTCGTCATCAGAAGCTGGATCGGCCATTTCAATCACCATTTGCTGGATAGCTATTTCCTGCTGGAAAACTGGCAATGGATTGCATTGCTGCTGATTGTGGTCCTTGGGTATTTTGGCGGTCATCTTCTGGCCGCCCTGGTTTTCATGCTGCTGGGACCGCGACTGGCGCGGCTGGCGCCTGAGCGCAATTGGGCGCTTGAAAAGCGTGTTAAACTGCCGGTCCGCCTATGCTTTGCTGCGGCGCTTTGGTTCGCCGCCATTGGTGCGATGGGCCTGCCTGAGATGATCCAATATGGCGGGCAGGCGATTGCCGTTTCACTGATGTCGCTTGGCCTTATCTGGGCCGGCTACACCTTGGTGGATCTGGTGACCAAGGGCTTCCAGCAGCGTTCCCAAGCGGCTGGCTTGCAGTTTGACCGTATCCTTGTGTCGCTGATTGCCACTGCTTTGAAGGTTGCCTTGGCGGCAGGCGGCATCATTGTGGTGGCCGATATACTGGACATTCCCTGGCAGGGTGTGATTGCGGGCCTTGGCGTTGGTGGTCTTGCGGTTGCCTTTGCCGCCCGTGCGACGGTTGAAAACTTCTTCGGCGCCGCCATGCTGCTTTCCGATCGCCCCTTCAAGACCGGCGATTCCATCGTCGCTGGCGGCATCTCCGGCTCAGTTGAGCATGTTGGTTTGCGTTCCACGCGCATTCGCACCGCCGATGACAGTGTTGTCTATGTTCCGAACGCAACACTCGCGGCTGCGACGATTGATAATCGCGGACGCCGCCGCCAATGGCTTTTCAAAACAACCTTTGGTGTCACCTTCGACACCAGTCCAGAAAAGCTGGATGCATTTGTAGCCGGCGTGAAGGAAGTTGTCCGCAGCCACCCGGCCGGAAAGGACGGGAGACTTTTCTGCGCTGTCGTGAATTTTGGCGAATCCGCCATCGAAGTGGAATTGGTGATCTATCTTTCTGTGAATTCCGGCGCAGAGGAACGTGAGGCGAAGCATAGTATTCTGCTCAATGTCATGCGTTTGGCTGATCGCCTGGGCGTGAGTTTTGCCTTCCCCACACGCACTATTGTCATGGCGCAATCTTCAGAAACAGGGCAGGCCAGCATCGCAAACGCATGAAGTCAGGCGCCAGTCGCACATGAGAAGCGATGCAAAAGACCTGGGGATAAGACCGTACAGCCTTGTCAGCAGTAGTCGCCTTTCAAACCGCGCCTGGACTAACTTCCTTCAAAGATCAGCGTTTCGGCGCGTATTGCTGGCTAACCCCTGCGAAGTGCCCCTAACAAGCAACTTTCGCATGATTGGCCTTCGCTGGCTGAGGGTAGGATCATCCAACCGAATTCACACCCCAAGGCGTTGGCCAATTCGGGCCGCGCGCAAGCGGCACAATGAAACCCTGCCCTGAACGCCGCTCAAAACTTTGCGAGGCCAATTCCTGCCGCGCATCCAGCATGGCGCGGGTGGTACGCGGCAGGGCGGGCGGGTTCCCCAGGCGATTAAGCGTTTCCTGCCCGCCCGGCGTGAAAACTGGTGGGTGCAAGGCTGCGGCGGCGCCCACTGGGCTGCGCGCAGTAAAGGCACTGCGGAGTTCAGTCAGGCTATCAATCACTTCCTGAGCGCGCGCATCAGCGGCTATGCCAAAGGCATCACGCCATTCACGCCGTGCAGCCGGTACCGCAAGCTGCGCCATGGGCAACATCACATTCCAGCGCGGCCCATTGCGCAATTCTATCGCCAGGAATTCAAGCGCCTGGATCAGGCGTGCGGTTTCCGATGGCTGGCCCGTCAGGCGGCCCGGATGAGTCAACATATCGGCCCCCTGTTCGATTGAATAGCGCACGGGATCAATCGAAAGGAAGCCTCTGAATTCCGGCAATCTGGCCACTTCCGGCGGAGTGCCCGAACATGCACCAAGACCGATGAGCCCCGCGAGAAAAACGCGCCTGTCGCACCGCATCATGAATTCCTTCCGTCAAATTCCGCCACGCACCGCTGTGCCTCGTAAACGCTGAGCGCAGCGCGCGGTTTGATCAGCATCATGCGGCGCTGCATCGGCGTGAATCCAACGCAGCGCCAACCGATGCGGGGGCCCGCTTACAGGCTGACCGCCTTGCCTTTTTCCGGGATCAACACCTTGGCCTTGGCGCCGACCATCTCAGCCTCAAAACCCTTGGCATCCGGCAGCAGCATGCCGAAAGTCGCGTAATGGCAAGGAATGGCAGTGGTGACGTTGCGGAGATACCGCTTCACGGAAAGCGCCGCCGCACGGGGGCCCATGGTGAAGCGATCACCCACCGGCACCAGCGCGACAGTTGGGGCATAAAGCTCATCAATCAGCGCCATGTCGGAGAAGATATCCGTATCGCCCATGTGATAGACGGTCGGTTCATGCTTGTCCTTCGGCGTCACCACAATGCCATTCGGCAGGCCAAGGCAATGGAAGACGCCATTGGCATCCACCTCAACCGAGGAATGGAACGCTTGTGTCAGCGTGACGGTGAATTCGCCCTGATCCGTGGTGCCGCCGGTATTCATGGGATCGAAGGCTTCGACACCCTGTTTGCCGAGCCACATGGCGAGTTCATAATTGGTGACAAGCTTGGCGCCGGTGCGTTTGCAGATGGCAGCCGTATCGCCGATGTGATCGGCATGGCCATGGGTCAGCAGCACATGGGTCGCACCGGCACTCGCTGCTTCCGCATCGCCGCCAAAGGCGGGATTGCCGGTGAGGAAAGGGTCAATCATCACAACCGACTTGCCGAATTCCAGGCGAAAGGCGGAATGGCCGAACCAGGTAAGCTTCATTGCGAGTTCCTTTTCGTTTCAGGTGAAGGACATGCGGATGGTATCCGCGATCATGGCAGGCTTGGCCTCGCCCTCGATTTCCAGCGTCTGGCGCACGGTGATGCGATGCGCGCCGGGCGCGCCATCTTCCACCGCAACCAGGCTTTGACGGAGCCGGATGCGCGCGCCGGCCTTGACCGGATTGACGATGCGCACCTTGTCGCTGCCGTAATTGATGGACCGCGTGGGCCAGGATAATTTGTAGATGCCAGCGCCAAGCTTGGGCAAAAGCGACAGCAGCAGATAGCCATGTGCGATGGTCTTGCCGCCGGGCATCTCTCGCTTCGCGCGCTCCACATCCACATGGATCCATTGATGATCGCCGGTGACCTCGGCAAAGCGATCAATCAAATCCTGCGTCACTTCCAGCCAATCGCTGACACCCAATTCCTGCCCGATCAGCGCCCGGAGCGCTTCCGGGGTTTCGACCATACGCATTGCGTCCTCCCTCAATCACTTCAGCGTAACATCGGGCGCGGCGCGGCGGGGATCAAGACAGCTTTGCGAGGCGTGCAATTTGCGGCCTAATCCCCCCATGACCCTGTCCC
>Ga0315900_10012338_pt1 | contig 10495 bp, 5 predicted proteins | sample LakEriMetagenome_FD_203521 | JGI IMG/M metagenome (GOLD analysis project Ga0315900, IMG submission 203521) | Freshwater fungal communities from buoy surface, Lake Erie, Ohio, United States - Buoy 12 MA114 | ecosystem: Environmental > Aquatic > Freshwater > Lake > Lake biofilm | place: USA: Lake...
CCCGCCGGTCGCGGCCCGCGAATGGCGCCGCGTGGACGGCGGCGTCGTCAACCCCGCGACGCGCGCGCTGCCGCGCGACTTCATCGAGACGGGCGTGACGACGGTCGACCTGCTCAACAGCCTGATCCGTGGCCAGAAGCTGCCGGTGTTCTCGGGTGGAGGCCTGCCGCACGACCGCCTCGTCACCGAGATCGCGATGCGCGCGCGCGTGCGCGGCGACGAGGCGGGCCGCTTCGCGGTGGTTTTCGTCGGCATCGGCGTCTCTCACGACACCGCGCAGGCGTTCCGCCGCGCGCTGACCGAGAGCGGCGCCGCGTCGCGTACCGCGATGTTCCTGAACCGCGCCGACGATCCCGCCGCGCAGCGGCTGCTGACGCCCCGCTACGCGCTGACGGCGGCCGAGTACCTCGCGTTCGGCGAGGGTCGCGACGTGCTGGTCGTGCTCACCGACATGACGAACTACTGCGAGGCGCTGCGCGAGGTCTCCGCGAGCCACGGCGAGGTGCCGAGCCGCAAGGGCTACCCGGGCTACATGTACTCGGACCTCGCGTCGATCTACGAGCGCGCGGGACGCCTGCGCGACCGCCCGGGCACGCTGACGCAGTTGCCGGTGCTGACGATGCCGGCCGACGACATCGGCCACCCGATTCCCGATCTCACGGGCTACATCACCGAGGGCCAGATCGTGCTCGACCGCGAACTGGATCGACGCGGCATCTTCCCGCCCGTGAAGGTGCTGCCGAGCCTGTCGCGCCTGATGCCGGCGGGCACGGGCCGCGGCTACACCGACCCGGACCATCCGGCGCTCGCGAACCAGCTGTTCGCCGCCTACGCCCGCGCGGTGCGGATGCGCGTACTGGCCGCGGTGACGGGCGCGGAGGGGCTCGGCGCCGCCGACCGTCGCTTCCTCGAGTTCGGCGACCTGTTCGAGACGACCGTGGTCGCGCAGTCCGGCCCGCGCACGCTCGAGCAGAGCATGGCCGCGGGCTGGGAGGCGCTCGCGCGACTGCCGCACGAGGAGCTCACCCGGCTGTCGCGCGCGCAGGTCGAGGCACACCTCGGCGCGCGCGCCGGAGTCCACCATGCCTGAAGGCGACCGGCCGGCCACGCGCATCGCGCTGCTCGAACTCGACGAGGAGCGCCGCACCGCTCGCGAGGGCCACGCGCTGCTCGACGAGAAGCGGATGCTGCTCGCGGCGCGGATCCTGCAACGGCTCGGCGCCCTGCGCCGAGCGTCGGCGGACTGGCGCGAGGCCGAGTCGGCCGCACGCGATGCCCTGCGCGAGTCACTCCGCCGTCATGGTCTGCAGTCGCTCGAGATCTGGCCGGAACGCCACGCGGTCCTCGACCTGCACCGCGAGGCCGAGCGCGTGCTCGGCATCGAGCTGCCGGCGGTGCGGCCGGAGCTCTCGATCGCGCCGCCCGCTCGGGAACCCGTCGATCCCTCTCCCGAGGCGGCGAACTGCGCTGATCGCCATTCGGAACTGCTGGTGCGCGCCGCCACGCGCGCCGCAGCCGAGTGCGCGCTGCAGCGCCTCGCGGACGAGTACGTGCGCACGGAGAGACGGACTTCGGCGATCGAGCAGGTACTCCTGCCGGAGCTGCAGCACGAGCACGCCGCGATCGCGGACGCGCTCGAGGCGCTGGAGCAGGAGGAGACCGCGCGCGTGCACCGGGCGCGCGGGTAGCGCGCGGAGCGATCGGCGCGGCCCTTGCGGTGCGGCGAACGGCCGCGCCCGCCTCAGCCGGCAGCCTGGATGTCGATGAAGCGCAGGAACTCGTTGCGCGTGCGCGCGTCGTCGCGGAAACGCCCGAGCATCTTGCTGGTCACCATCGAGACGCCGGACTTGTGCACGCCACGCGTCGTCATGCAGTGGTGCACCGCCTGCACGATCACCCCGACGCCGCGGGGCTTCAGCACGTCGTCGATGCAGGCCGCGATCTCCGCGGTCATCTTCTCCTGCACCTGGAAGCGGCGCGCGAACCCGTCGACCACGCGCGCCAGCTTGCTGATGCCGACCACCTTGTTCGTCGGCAGGTAGCCGACGTGGGCGTGACCGATGATCGGCGCCATGTGGTGCTCGCAGAACGACTCGAACTCGATGTTCCGCAGCACGATCAGTTCGTCGTAGCCGGCCACTTCCTCGAAGGTGCGGCGCAGGTACTCGCGCGGATCGATCGAGTATCCCGAGAACCAGTCGCGGTAGGCGTCGACGACCCGCTTCGGCGTGTCGAGCAGACCCTCGCGCGCCGGATTCTCGCCGGCCCAGCGGAGCAGCGTGCGTACCGCACTCTCCGCCTGCTCGCGCGTCGGCGGGCCCTCGTCCTGGGCGCGACGCGTGCTGCGGGTGGGAACGTTCTTCCTGGCGGCCATCGGTACTCCTGCGCTCGTCCGGGACCGATCTCGGTCCGGCCCGCTGCAGTATCGCACCGACGACCGCCCGGCGCCCGGCAAGCGTCCCGGCGACCGTCACGGCCGACCGCGCTTCGCGGCGCAGTCGGCCGTTGGCGCGAGGCGCGACTACTCGCCCGCGTCCGCGGTCGCCTTCACGGTACCGAACCGGTAGGTGAACGTGAAGGTGAGCAGGCTCACGTCGTGACTGTCGCTCGGCGCGCCGCGCGACAGCAGGTTCAGCACCGCATTCGGGGTCACGAAGTCGCGGGCCCAGTCGTCCTCGTCGAGGCTCTCGTACAGGTAGCGCGCGCCGAACGACAGCGCCTCGCTGTACGCGAAGTCGACGCCGACGCGGGCGGAGCCGAGCCGCGTGCGCAGTTGCGGATACGCCTCGGGCACGCCGCCGGTCAGCAGCAGCACGTCGCCCTGCGACTCCGCGTACAGCAGGTCGGTCGTGAAGCTCCACCGGTCGTTCAGCTTCCACCGCGCGCCCAGACCGCCGTTGCGGAAGTCGTCCTCGTTCCGCGCCTCCCAGAACGCGCCGGCGGGCCGCGCCTGGCCGAGCTGCTTCGACTTCTGCCGCTGGTAGCCGGCGTCCGCGTACAGCGTCAGCGCTTCGCTGACCGCCCACGAGACGTTGCCGCCGATCGTGCGGGTGTTGCCGTCGGTCAGGCCGATCGGCGAGCGGCGATAGGCGTCGTCGGTGACCTGCGCGTTCAGCGAGATCGTCACCGCGTCCGCGACGGTCCAGGACGCGAGCGCGTCGAGGAAGTCGCGATCGCGGTTCGCCAGGTTGTAGCGCCGCAGGAACGGGTTGTCGTCGTAGGTGCGCGCCGCGAGGTCGAAGTCGTCGGCATCGCGGTGCAGCTGGCCGCCCTTCACGGTGAACGCGAAATTGCCGAACGGCGTCAGCCGCAGCCGCAGGTAGCTGCCCTGCTCGACCGTCTCGCCGACCTCGGCGAACCGCCGCTCGATCGTGTCGTGGCGCGCGCCGACGCCGACGCGCAGCCAGCGGAACGGCGCGTAGTCCGCCAGGCCGTCGATGCGCGTGCGCTCGTAGTCGTAACGAGGCCCGACGTCCGTGCCGCCGGCCACGGTGTCCGTGATGATGTAGGCGACCGACAGCGGCGCCGTCGTGTCGTCGCGCTCGTCGTAGCGGACCGTGCCACGCAGGCTCAGGCCCTGGATCGGCTGCAGCGACAGCGCGAGGCCGTAGTGCGCGACGTCCACCTTGCCGTCCAGCGTCGCGCGCGGCGTCGCCGCGTTCGACGCGGTGCTCACGGGCAGCAGCGCGTCGTCCTGCGTGAGCTGGCCCACGGAGGCGCTGTACGACAGCACGGCGTTCGCGAGCCCGAAGCGGAAGTTGCCGGAGAGCCCGACCTGCTGCGCGTCGTTGTCCGGCGCGAGCGCGAGCCGCCCGTTGGCGGCGGTCGGGAACGGCGACGAGTAAGGGTTCTGGAAGTTCAGCGCGACGTTCAGGTTCCGGAAGAACGATCCGCTGTAGGCCAGCCGTGCGGTGGCGCGTTCGCTCGCCCACTGGGTGCCGACCTCGAACGTGTCCGTCACGTACTCGATCGGCTCCGGCAGCTCGATCGCGGAGACCAGGAACGCACCGTGGACGATGCCGGTGCCGTCCTTCTCCTGCCGGTCGTAGCTCGCGAACACGGACCACTGCGTGCCCGGCGTCCACTGTGCCGACAGCCCGACGGTCTTGCGCTCGGTGCCGACGTCGCGGTCGAGCAGCGAGCCGCTCAGCGCGGTCATCGCGCGCGTGGTGCCACCGCGCACCCAGCCGCCGGGCAGCGTCAGGCTCTCGAAGCCGCGGAACGGCGTGACGGTTGCGTCGTACCGGCGGTACGGCAGACCCTCATAGCGGAGTTCGACTTCGAAGAGACCCTCGCGCCCGAACGCGGCGCGTCCGGACCGCGAGTCGAGCCCGAGATCCTCGAACGAATACGAGGCGTTCAGGCCGGCCTCGCTGCGCCACTGGCCGCTCGCCGCGGCGTCGACGTAGGTCTTCTCGTCGTCGATGCCGGTATGGCGGCCGAAGCTGGCGTTCGCGCCGTCGGCGTAGATCGCGCCGGCGGTGGCCTCCGAGTCGTAGCCCTCGAAGAAGGGGCAGGACTCGCAGGTCCAGTTGCTGGTGTCGGGGCGCGCGGCGTCCTGGGCGCCCGCCTGGGCCGCCGCGAGGCCGAGCACCGCGGCGACGACGTAGCGAAGATTCATGCGTGCCATGTGCGTGACCTCAGCGCATCAGCTTCGAGCCGGACGGGTGGTTCGAGCCGTGCACCTGCGTGTGGCAGTTCAGGCAGTTGCCGGCGACCACGTAGGCCTGCTGCTGGCCGGCGCGGCCGGGCAGGTTGTTCGGGCCGAAGGAAATCGACGGGTGACCGGAAGCCTGGTGGCACTGCTGGCACAGGAACGGGCCGCGCGCCTTCAGCATGCCGGGATTGGTCGAGCCGTGCGGGTTGTGGCAGTTGCCGCAGTCCTCCGCGACGGGCTGGTGCTCCCACGCGAACGGCCCGCGGAGCTCCGCGTGGCAGGTCGTGCAGGTCTCGGTCGTCGTCGCGCGGATCAGCTGCGCGGGCGCGTTCGAGCCGTGCGGCGCGTGGCACGAGGTGCAGGCCATCCTGGCCTCCTCGAGCGGATGCCGGAACGGCATCAGGCCCTGCGTGTGCTGCACCTTGTGACAGCTCGTGCAGGTCTCGTTCTGCGTCGAGGCCCGCTTCATCGGGTCGTGGGCCGCGTGGCTGTCGTGGCAGTCGGCGCACGACACCTCGCTGCCCGCGTGGGCGCTTGCCGCCCAGTGGTTCGCCGTGCCGTTGTGGCACGTGAGGCACTGCGCGTTCTGCACGGACACCGGCGTGTTCGCGCCGCGTCCGAACTCGATCACGTCCGGCCGGCCCTTGCCCTTGTGGCGCGCGTGCGCGTCGCCGGGGCCGTGGCAGGCCTCGCACTGCAGCTGGCCCGCGCCGAACGGCGAGCGGGGATCCTTCGGCGCGCCGTGCGGCGTGCGGAAGACCGCCAGCGACACCTTGTCGTCGTGGCAGGCGATGCAGGTATCCGCACCCTTGCGGCTGTAGGCCGCGGGCTTGGCGGAAGCGGCGGGCGGAGTCGCCGCGGGTGCGGCGCCGTCCTTCGCTTCGGCCACGTGCCCCGCGAAGGGCAGCGCCGAGAACAGCAGGGCCGCGACGAGCGCGGCCGTTCGACGAAGTGCGGTGCTCATGGTTCGACGCCTTCTGGGTCTCTCAGCGGGACTCGCTCGACTCACCGGAACTTTCTGCTTGCTTCGTGTCGGCGCAGGGGCCGGCGCGGACGGTGCCGCGCCGGCGAATCGTCGGAGGTTCGGACCGGCCGGGGTTCTACCCTCCCCGGCCGGCCGTCACCCGGTCAGTTGGCGAGCCTGAAGCCCGCGATGCCGTGCACCTGCTTGACGTCGGCCGAGCGCCCGGGGCCGTGGCAGACCGCGCAGGTTTCCTGCGACGCGATCGTCGTCGGCCGGCCCATGTTCACGCCGTCCGCGGCAGGCCGCTTCAGGTTGGGCCTGTTGAACACGCCGCCGTTCTGCTCCATGTGCGTGACCGCCAGCGTCGAGCCGTGGCACGCGTAGCACGTGGCCGACTGGCCGGTGATCGCGATGTCGTCGCCCGGATCCGCACGGTTGGCGGTACCGACCACGAAGCCCTGCGCGTCCACCGTGCTGCCCGCGTTGACGGTCACCGGCACGAGCGCGGCGGTCGGGTAGTACGTGTCGGCCAGGTGGCAGCCTTCGCAGTTGTTCAGCCGTCCCACGTAGACGATGTTGCTGAAGTCGTAGGGCGTCGCACCGTTGCCGCAGACGTCGTAGCCGTCCTTGCCCGCGTGGATGGCGTGGACCATGTACTTGAAGTCGATGGATTCATCGAGCTTCTGGTTGGTCGTCGCCACGCAGGTGCCACGCGCGAACGGCAGGCGGTCGGTCGTGTTCAGCGCCGCGTTCGAAGCCACCGTGCGCTGGTTGATGTCCGTCGCGTTCGGGTTGTGGCAGGTCGCGCACAGGTCGGTGTTGTCCGTCCTGTTGCCGCCGTGGATCGTCAGCTGGTTGTGGCAGTCGTTGCACTTCTGGATCGAGACGAGCTGCTTGCGCGCCGTCGGCGCGCCCGTGCCCGTGATCCGGAAGCCGATGCCCTCGTTCTTCACCGACAGAGACGTGTTCACCGGAGCGGTGCTCGGGTTGTTGTCGGTATCCACCGGGACCACCGGCCGACCCTCGAGGATCGCGACGCCGCTACCCGTGGCGAACGCCGGGATGGCCGCCGAGGCTGCCTTGCTGAACGTGCCGTTGCCGTTGTTCGTGACGCCGGCCGCCGAGCCGGCGTTCGTGAACACGATCTGGATCGGCTGGAACGGCGCACCCGTGGTCGGCGTACCGACGTTCAGGAACTCCGTCTGGTCCGTGTTCCACGCCACGTCGACCACCAGGCGACCGCTGCCCGTCAGGAACGGGTTGCCGGGCGCCGTGATGTCGTACGGCTGGTTGTTGTTGGTCGGATTCACCACGCGAATCGTCGCCAGCGGCGTCTGGCCCGGGCCGGTGTTCGTGATCGAGACCACCTGGTAGCGGAACTTCTCCGCTTCCGCGCGCTCCGGGATCACGTGCGCCCGCGCGACGCGCAGCGCCCCGTTCGCGACGTTCGAGGTCGGACCGTGGCAGGTCGCGCACTCGGCGTTCGTGGCCGGGATGTTGGCGTGCCCCGCGCCCGTCGCGAAGTCGACGGTGTCGTGGCAGGTGCCGCAGGACTCGATGTTGATCACGTTCTGCCAGTTGCTGGCCTGCGGCGTGTTCGCGTCGCTCTCTTCGTGGCAGGTGCGGCAGTTGCGCTGGTCCTGCGTGAACACGATCGTGTTGTAGTTGTGGAGCGACTGCGCGTTGCCCCAGATCGTGTAGCCCTTGCCGCTGGCAGGGGCGGTGTTCGGCTGGTTGCCGACGCCGATCGGCGCATTCGGATTCGGCCGCGTGCCGGCCACGGTGGGCAGGTCGATGCCGGCGTGGATCTTGTGGATCATCACGACCATGTCGAGCGAGTTGTTCGACTGCGCGTCGACGGTGCCCGGGTTGTGGCAGACCACGCACCACTCCGCCGTCTGCCGGGAACCGCCGCCGTGGAACGCGAGGCGGTCGTGGCAGCTGTTGCAGGTCTCGGTGTCGACCACGTTGCGCACGGCCGTCGCGGCCGGCGGGCCGCCCGTCGCGGGCACGTAGTCGAAAGTCGGGTTGGTCGTGAACGGGAAGTTGCGGGACTCGATGCCGACGCGGTGCGTCAGATTCGGCTCGAAGGCCACCTGCGCGCCCGGGCCCGGGTTGTAGCCCGAGCTGATGCCGGTCGCCACCGGCGAGGCGGTGTAGGCCGTGAGATCGACGCCGAACGTGTACGCGTACGTGCCGTCGCCGTTGTCGCGGAACGTCGAGCCGTCGAGGTTGGCCGCGCGCACCGTCGCCTGGCGGCGGGACTGCGTGCCCCACCAGTTCGCGCTAGCGGCCGGCGTCTCATTGCGGCTGATGTAGGACACCCACTGCGCGGAGCCGCCGTTCGCGCCCGGCACGAGCTTCGCCACGCCGACGTTGAACTGGTTGGCGGCGAGGCCCCTCAGGGGCTGGCCGACCTCGTTCTGCAGGCGGAAGTTGATGGTCGGGCGCGCCGGCGTGCCGGTCACGCTCGTGATCCGCGCGTCGACGCTCTTGGCCGTCGCGATGTCGAGCGCCGAGATCGGGCCTGCGGGTCCGGTCGGGCCAGAGGGTCCGGTCGGGCCAGCGGGGCCTGCCGGGCCTGCGGCGCCCGGCGAACCATCGTCGCCGGCACAGCCGGCCACGAACGCACCGAGGCTCATCGCGAGCGCCAGCGCGGTCAGAATCTTCCTGGGCGTTCCACCCCTGGATGCGAACATTTGTCGCTCCTCCGTCTACGGAAATGGCGGTCGTCCCGACCGCGCGGACAATGCAACCGGGCGCTGTTGCGCCGACTGCAACGATGCTCCGGTCGCGCTTGCCTGCCACTCGCGGAAAACGCCTAGAAGCTTGCGGATGTACGGAAATTAGCCACCGTTCCGCCGCGGACGGGCGGTGCTGCGCGGCGGCCCGTTACGACACCCGTAACACTCCGCGTCGCGCACGCGCCACGTGCGGCGCGCAAGCGATTCCCCGGAACGGGCATCTGGAGTAGAGCAGCGCCGGCTCCATGGCACGCAAAAGCGAAGGCCCACGGCTCGCGCCGCGGGCCTTCGCCCGTCTGCGGCATCGCGCCGGGCTCAGAGGCCGTAGCCTCCGGCGAGCCCGACGAAGATGCCGATCGCGAGCGCGATGCCGATCGCGACGGCGGCGAAACCGAACACGTACGACACCGTCATCCGCGCCTTCGTCGGCGGCGGCACGATCAGGCTCTCGAGCTTCCCGCTCGCCACCAGCCGCTCGTACTCGCGCGGCCGCTCGTCCTTGAGGCGCGCCAGCGGCTGGCTGCCGGTGAACACCACCGGGTCCATCGGGAAGCTCTCGGGCCGCAGGTGCGTGTGGAAGAAGTGGAACAGGAAGATGAAGCCGGTCGCCAGCAGCGCCTCGTCGCTGTGGATGATGTACGCGGCGTTCAGCGCCCAGCCCGGCAGGACTATCGACGCATAGCCGGGGAACCAGAGCAGCAGGCCGGAGATGCCGATCATGGCCACGCCCCAGAACACCGCCAGGTAGTCGAACTTCTCCCAGTAGGTCCAGCGATCGAAGGCCGGCCGGGGCCCGAGGTACAGGAAGTACTTCAGGTTGGCCCAGAGGTCCTTCGCGTCGGAGAGCTGCGGCGTCATCGACCGCCAGCCCCAGAAGTAGCCGCGGTCCTTCTTCACGAACCAGCCGAGCATCAGCGACAGGATGTGCCAGCCGAAGTATCCGAACGTGATCGCACCCGCAACGCGGTGCCAGAACGCCGCCATCTCGGCGCCGCCCAGCAGGTTCGCGAGCGGTTCCGCCCACGATGCGCCCGCGAACTTCAGCGGCAGGCCGGATGCCGCCAGCACCAGGAAGCTGACGATGATGACGACGTGCATCCAGATCTGGTTGCTCGAGAAGCGCTTGACCCAGACGCCGTCGTGCGCCGCGTGCGACGGGAATTCGCCGCGCAGCTTGCCGACCAGCGCGCGCTGGAACCACAGCAGCATGTGGATGCCGAAGAAGCCGAACACGCCGAGCAGCAGCCCGGTCATGAACATGTAGATCACGTAGACGTAGAAGTTGTCGTTCGGATCGCTCGCGTCGATGTGCGGGTTGAACGACAGGAACTTCGCCTGCCTGACCTCGCTCTCGTGGCAGGTGCCGCAGGTGGTCGCGAGGTTGTCGGGGTGGACGCTCGACTTCGGGTCCGAGGCCGGCAGCGCGTTGTGCGGCGTGTGACAGTCGGAGCAGGTCGCCGAGGACTGGAAGCCGATCAGGGTGGCCTTGCCGTGGAAGCCGTCGGCGAAGGTCTCGAACTTCTTCTCGTGGCAACCGCCGCAGTCGTTGGCGATCTGCGCGCGCGTCACGCTGGTGGCCGGCGCCGACACGACGCCGTGATCGCCGTGGCAGCTGACGCAGGTGGGGACCTTCTCGCCCTTCTCCGCGGCGACGCCGTGCGCGCTGGCCATGAACTCCTTCTTGACGGGACGGTGGCACGTGCCGCAGGTGTCCGTCACGTTCGCGACGTGCACGGCCGAGTCGGGGTCCTTCGCGGCCTTGATCTCGTGCGGCGCCTCGTGGCAGTTCGAGCAGGCCTCGACGGTGATCGGGCTGCCCTTCCGGTCCTTCGCGTGCACGCTCGACTGCAGCTGCGTGATCGCCTCCGCGTGGCAGCTGGCGCAGTCACCGAGCCCGACCTTGCCGAGGTTCTCGCGCGGGTGCTTCCGCGTCAGCGCGTCGGAATGGCAGTCCGTGCAGGCGTTGCTGCCGTGGACCGACGCGGCGAACGGCTCACCGTGGAACGTCATCGAGCGCCCGTCGTCGGCGGTCAGCTCCGGATCGGAGTGACAGTCGATGCAGCGCGCGTTCGCCTCGGCGTTCTTCGCCGCCTGTTCCGCGGTGGGCGGCTTCGCCGGCCCGCCGTCGTG
>Ga0315900_10012340_pt1 | contig 10493 bp, 8 predicted proteins | sample LakEriMetagenome_FD_203521 | JGI IMG/M metagenome (GOLD analysis project Ga0315900, IMG submission 203521) | Freshwater fungal communities from buoy surface, Lake Erie, Ohio, United States - Buoy 12 MA114 | ecosystem: Environmental > Aquatic > Freshwater > Lake > Lake biofilm | place: USA: Lake...
ATGGCTGCCTGCTGGCGATCTTCAACGTCTGGGACCAGAAGGTGCTGGATGCCGAGGAGGTGGATCGCCCTGGTTCGCAACTCGAAGAGGTGCAGCAGCATGAGCCGTTGCGAATCTTGGGGATGCATAATCTGCTTTTGCTGGCCGGGGTCGTGCTGATCGTCTTCTGTTCGGGGCAGCGGATCGGGTTTGGCGGACAGGAATGGCCGCACTTCCTCGCGCAGGGGCTGACAGCGGCCCTCGCGGCGATTTCATACTTTGGGACCCGTCGGTCGATCCACGAATCGAACCGGTTTACTTTCGGTCCGATTCTCGAGGTGGCAATTCTGTTTTTGGGGATCTTCATCACGATGACCCCGGCCCTGCAGATTCTGAACGCCCGGGGGGATGAACTGGGTGTGCGCGAGCCCTGGCAGTTTTTCTGGGTCAGCGGGGCTCTCTCAAGCGTGCTCGACAACGCCCCTACCTACATCGCCTTCGCCGCCACCGCCTGCGGAATTCACAACGTCTCGGTGGAAGGGCAATACCTGGCCGAGTTTCTCAAGCTGCCAATCGCCTGGAGCCTGCTGGCGGCCATCTCGTGCGGATCGGTCTTCATGGGGGCCAACACGTACATCGGGAATGGTCCGAACTTCATGGTGAAGGCGATCGCCGAGGAAAACGGCGTCCCCATGCCGGGCTTCTTCGGCTACATGCTCTACTCGGGCGGCATCCTGATCCCGATCTTCATTGTGACGTCGCTGTTATTTTTCCGAGGGTGAGGAGATTTCGCAGGGCCCCGCGATTCAGGACGTTGGCAGCGATTGTGCTGGAATGCTGCATTGAAGGGGTTGTCACTTTCATCATGTAATCCGGTTCTGCCCAGCCTCCCGCACAGAAGAGCGAGATGGACTCCCCCGAGGCGAACTCTGCGTCTTCCAGGTCGTTGGTCGGCAACCGGGCTGGCGAAGAACGGGACGACAACGGGCTGAAGATGAAATTGGTCTGGTGCCCGCCGGGGACGTTCACGATGGGAAGCCCGCAGTCGGAACAGGACCGAGGCGATGATGAAGATCAGGTACAGGTACTATTGACGCAGGGCTTTTGGCTGGGGAAGTACGAGGTGACGCAGGGGGAATGGGAGCGGGTGATGGGAACGACGCCGTGGAAGGGAGAGGAACACGTCCAGGAAGGATCGCTGTCTGCCGCGAGTTGTTTGAGTTGGGAGGACGCCCTGGAATTTCTCTGGAAACTGACGGAGCAAGAGCGGCAGGCGAAGCGCTTGCCGGAGGGTTGGGAGTACACCTTGCCGACTGAGGCGCAGTGGGAATATGGGTGTCGGGCGGGAACGACGACGGCGTTTTCTTTCGGCGATTCCAGTGACTCACTGAGCGACTTCGCGTGGTGGGGCGGTGACTACGGAAATGGAAATACTCAGTCCGAACTATACGCCCATGAAGTGGGAGGCCGGAAGCCGAACTCGTGGGGTCTGCACGACATGCACGGCAATGTGTGGGAGTGGTGCGCGGATGGCTATGAATTGAAGTTGCCGGGGGGGTGTGATCCATTGGTTGGGGAGGCTTCGCACCGGGTCCTCCGTGGCGGGGGCTGGCTCGACGACCCGTCCGGCTGCCGGTCGGCGCTCCGTGTCTGGATCTCGCCTGATGACCGCTGCGACAATCTTGGCTTTCGCGTCGCACTCAGCCCCGTCCGCTGAGAAAATGCGAGATGTCTGGACCATGGGGTTTCCGTTGAGAACGTAACTGAATGTAAACCCAGAACGAGGGCCAGGATTGCACGGAGATTCGCGATGCCATTACGACGTCATTGTCTGTACCAGCCTTGGGTCCTGGCCTGCGTTTTCCGAATTGTATTGGCCGCAGAGCCATCGGCATCCGTCCAGCCACCCTCAAGAAAGGTAGAGAAGGCGGGCGTGGAGGCGCACTCCGCCTCATCCCGGCGATTGGTCGGCACTCGGGCCGGCGAGGAACGGGACGACAACGGCCTTAAGATGAACCTGGTGTTCTGCCCGGCGGGTACGTTCAAGATGGGGTGCCCGAAGTCGGAAAAAACCGCGAAGACAATGAAGGCCAGGTGCAGGTAATGCTGACGCGAGGGGTGTGAATCGGGAAGTACGCGGTCATGCAGGACGAGTGAACCCGCGTTATGGGGACGGCACCGTGGAAAGACCAAGCTTATTTGCAAGAGAGACCGCGATATCCGGCAAGCTACATCACTTGGGACGATGCACGGGAATTTGTTCGCAAGTTCACAGAAAAGGAACGGTAGGCTGGGCGGTTGCCGGAGGGGTGGGAGTAGTCGTTACCGACGGAGACGCAGTGGGAGTACTCATGCCGGGTGGGAACGGATACGGCGTATTCATTCGGCGATGCCGTGACGCAACTGAGTGACTTCGCGTGGCGTGGCGGTTTTGTGGGGAATGGCAACGCCCCGAAGCAATACGCGCATGAGTTGGGAGGAAAGAAGGCGAATCCGTGGGGGCTCTACGATCTGCACGGGAACGTGTGGGACTAGTGTGCCGATGGAATCGACATCTATGACGAAAAGCTGCCGGGGCGGCGTGACCCGGTTCTTGCGGAATGATTGATCCGGGTCAACCGCGGCGGCGGCTGGTACTACGAACCTTTCGAATGCCGGTCGGCGTGCCGTGGTTGCGATGCCCCCGACTACTGCAACAGCAATCTCGGCTTCCGGATCGCCCTCATTTCCGCTCGATGAGTTTGGTCATGCCACACCCAGGCTGTGCAGGTTGTGGCACAGGCTGCCTGCAGAGGGGAAAGCCTTGCCGAGCACACACCTGAGCAGCCGATTGGCCCGTGGTGTATTCGCAGCAAATCGTTGGCCCGGGGAAACGGGCGTTAATTCAGCGGATGAACAGCCAGTACAGAAACTTGCCCGTGCACACTGGAGCCGGGTTCCGAAGCGGCTAGCAACTCGGGCCAAATATGCAGCGCAAAACAACGCCCCCCCGGCAGGTTCACGACGACCTGCCGGGGGGCGTTTGATTTAGGGAGTCATCCAGGCGGACCTGTGAAAGTAATCCCCGGTCTGCGATGGCTCAGTCGTGGGCCGCGTTGGGATCGGGCTCGGGCAGGAAGAAGCAGCAGATGTTGCCCAGCAGGTAGACGAAGGCTGCAACTCCTGCCGCGGTCAGGGCGAATTTTTCAGGCGTGGTTCCCACGCTGGCGGGCAACAGGTCGACAATCGTCGTGGTCAGCAGGGCGAACGAAGTGCCGAACATCCGGCCGCCGATGTTCGCCGCGAAGCTTTCTCCGGTTCCCCGCAGGTGCACAGGGTAGGCCAATGGCAGGTAGTTCCCCCAGAAGCTGAACTGGGCGACCGTAAACAGCCCGGCCAGAAACATCCCCAGCGACATCGTCGTGACGGGGAGCTTGCCCAAGTACATCTTCGTGAGATCCAGCTCGAAGAAGGTGGTGTTGGGGATCTTCAGGAAGAAGTAGAAGATGAGGGGCACGATGAACAGCCCCGGACCCTGGAAGATTCGCATCAACTTCTGCCGGCTGGCGATCTTGACGGCCAGCAGAGCGAGCAGGAAGCGTCCGACCAGCCCCCCGACTTCCTGCATCTTGGTGTACTGGCTGGCGACCTTTTGCTCGGTCCGGATGGTGGTGGCGATCTTCATCGCCTTGGCCTTGTCGGGGTCGGGGGGCAGCTTCAACTCGCCGACCGCCGTCTCGACCTGGGCCTGGGTCCCCTTCAATCCCTTGACGATCTCGGGGAGCTGCTGGATGGCCCCAAACGCCGCACCGTAGCTGCAGGCGAACATGATGGTGGTGACGAGAGTCGTCCGTCGCAATTCGGGAGAGAACAACTCGGCAAAGCTGGGACGACGCAGCGTTCCCGCCGCCTTCTTCTGGGCCCAGATCGGGCTTTCGGGCAGGAACGGCCGGATGATGATCAATGGCAAGGCGGGAATCAGTCCCGACATCAGGGTGTACCGCCAGGGGGCATGCTCAAACCCTTCCTTGACCTGTCCCAACAGCGGTGTCAGAAAACCAGGAATGGCGATCGCCGGCAGGGCGTCGGCCACGGCTTTCCCATCCGCCCCTTTGCTCGACAGATATTCGCTGGCAATGGCCACCAGCAACCCGCCAATCGAAGAGAACGCCTGGGTGTAACCCAGTACCTTCTCGCGCTGGATCGGATTGGGGAACAACTCGGCCAGCCAGGCCACCGCTGCCACGAACTCGACGCAGACGCCGATAAAGGTCGTGCAGCGGAAGAACAGCAGCATGTAGATGTTGGTCGAGAACCCGGCCAGGAAGGCCGAGACCGCATAGAGGATGATGCTCCAGGTGAGGACGAACCGCCGGCCGAGCCGGTCGGTCAGCACCCCCCCCCACATTCCCACCAGTCCTCCGACAAACGCGGGCACGAAGAACATGATCCCCTTCCAAATGCCCGGGGCGGTTCCCAGCAGTTCCTGGGAGGCAGGGCCGAGAATCAGGGGCAGCATCAGCAGTTCGTAAATATCGAACGCGAAACCAATCGCGGCAATGATGCAGATCAGCCACTGGACAGTGGTGAGACCCTGAGCGGGAGGAACTGTCTTCTGCGACATGTTGCTTCCTGGAAGGCTGGGCGGGAGGGGGTGGGGGTAGGAATGAACAGCACTCTATCGGGCCAGAACGCCTGAGTGAAGCGAGTTGGCTGGGAGAATTCGGCTGGGAGAATTCGGCTGGGCGAGAGGCACCGCAAAGCCGTTGGAAGGCAACTGAATCGGGGAAGGCCCCGTGGAACTGATCGCGGGGGACTTCAAAAGAGTGATTTCCCCAAACCGGGGGGCAGGCTACACTCCCCAGCCGATTTTAGCTCAGTCCCCGACAGCTGGACCGTGGCAGGTTTCCAGACTGGTGGACAATTTCCCACAAGGATGTGCGGCATGTCAGATTCCCAGCTTCCCACGGCCGAGTTGTCGCCGGCCTCGCCGTCGCTGGGGTCCCGGGTGTGGCCGTGGGTCAAGTGGGGTCTGTTTGGCCTCGTGATTTGGTTTGTTTCCCGTCAGGCCCGCGACATGTGGCGCGATCTGGAGGGGAAGTCGCTGGTGATTGACCTGAAAGCCTTCGCCCTCTGCACCCTTTGCACCCTTCTCGCCTGGTTCCCTTCGATCTGGTTCTGGCGCTGGTTGCTGGTGGAATTGGGGGTGGCATCTCCCTGGTTCCCCACCATCCATTCGTATCTGCTCGGGCACCTGGGAAAGTACGTCCCCGGGAAGGCGACCGTCATCGTGATCCGCACCGCCTTGCTGCGGAAGTTTGGTCTGCGGCCCGCGGTGGGGGCCTTCACCGTGACCCTCGAGACTCTGACTTACATGGCGGCGGGGGTGGCGACGGTGGCCATGCTGGCCCCTTATGCCTCGGTCAATGTCCCGAAGCTCGAGTGGCTGCGGATGTTGGCCGAACGTCCCGCCTGGGGAATTGGCGTGGCCTTGGTGGTGACCCTCGCGGGCATCGTGGGGCTGTCTCTCTCTTCTCGTCAGTTTGTCACGCTGGCGTCCCGGATGGCGGAACGGAGGGGGGATGGCGATGGCGTTCTGGAGCATCTTCCCTGGTATGTCGTGCCGTGCGGGTTTGTGCTCTTTCTCGCAGCGTGGTGGATTCAGGGGCTGGGGTTGGGTTTGGCGATTTTGGCTGTCAGTCCGACGGACTTCGCCTGGGGTGACTGGCCCCGCTGGACCGGGGCCGCGGCAATCGCCATGGTGGGGGGCTTTGTGGCCCTGTTCGCCCCAGGCGGTCTGGGAGTGCGTGAAGCCCTCACTCTGGCCCTCTTGTCGAACCTCGAGCCGGGGGTGGCGGTGCTGGTGACCGTCGTCTGGCGGGGGGCGAGCCTTGTAGGAGAACTGGTCTACACCGCGATCTTCACGCTGGTCGACCGCAGTCTGCCGTTCGAACAGTCAACGCGTGGGGAGTACCCCACTTCAGACAGAGCAAAGGCCGGGGCTGAGTGAACCCGCCGCGTAGCCAGACTCGCGGTCCGCGAATCAAATAAGAAGTTGTAACCCGAAGCCGGGGAAGTCCCCATTCCCGCTCATCTCCGATCGCGTAACGCCCGGTAGACAATCGGCTTGATCCGGTTCTCCAACTGCAGCGTGAAGGGCATCACCTGAGACAGGGCGATGACCGCCAGTTCTTCCCGGGGCGAGACCCAGAAGTGCGTGGAGGCGGCACCTCCCCAACCATATTCGCCCACAGGAGGACCGGTCGGAGTCGCAGGAGGCTGGCAGACCACCGAGACCCCCAGGCCGAACCCCTGGTGGAACTGCGGCTGATCGGCAACGGTGATGGGATAGGCCGAGCCCAGCAGTTGATTGCCGATCAGGGCTTGAATCGTCGCGGGTTGCACCAAAGCATTTTCTCCGACACGACCGTAAGACAACAACATCCGGCAGAACCGGATGTAGTCGGCCGCGGTCGAGACCAGCCCTCCGCCTCCCGACAGAAAACGGAGGGGCTGACGCAGACGGCTCGATTCGGGGCGTTCCACCACGGCGAGCCCGCCATTCGCTCCCCGACCGTGCAGTTCGAGGAAGCGGTGGAAAGATTCTGGTGGAACCGAGAACCCGGTCTCATGCATCCCCAGCGGAACCAGCAAGTTCTGCGACAGGAACTGGTCGAACGGCTGGCCCGACACCACTTCGATCAGCCGACCCAGCAGATCGGTGGCGATGCCATAGGTGAACCTGGCACCTGGCTGACTGACCAACGGCAGCCCGGCCAGCTTGGTCACCAGTGCCGCGAGGTCGGTCTGGTGATCGAGCAGTCGCGCCTGTTGATAAAGCTGCTCGCCAGCAGTGCGGCCCAACGCCCCGTAGGGCATCCCGGCGGTGTGCCGCAACAGATCCCGGGTCGTCAGTGAACGCTGGGCGGGAACCTGGGTGACACCATCGGCTTGCAACACCCTTCGGTCCGCCAACTGGGGCAGAAACCGTTCGAGGGGAGCATCGAGGTCGAGCCGGCCCCGCTCGGCCAGTTGCAAGACTGCCAGACTGGTGAGGGGCTTCGTCATCGAAAAGATGCGAAAGATCGAGTCACGTTCCTGGGGAATCTGGCCTTCGACATCTCGAGTCCCGAAGGCTTCGAAGAACACAACCTGACCACGGCGCAGGATCGCGACGACCGCCCCGGCCAGGCGTTGCCGCTGCCGCAACTCTTCAATCGCTGGGCGAATCTCGGCCAGCACCTGCGGATCGAAGCCGAACGCGGCGGGGTCGGCCGGTGAGAGCTCGTCGGGGATCACAGGTGGGGGGCGCGGGGAAGGGGGGGAATGAAAAGACCCCGGCACACATCGGCCGGGGTCGAGAGTCTTGGTCTGGTTGTGCCGCGATCAGCCAGTTCAGGCGGCCCGAGCGGGAACCAGAGTGAACGATTCCGACTGGAACCGGTCCCGATAGCCGCTGACATGCTGATCGTGCAGTTGCGTAACAGCCTCGCGAATCAGCGGGAGCGGCACATTCAGGGTCTTGCGGATCCGTCGGCTTTGCAGAGAGGTTTCGCCGCCGCCGAATTCCCGGCGTCCATTCGCACCCAGGTCATGGGCGTTGAGGCCCGCGAGCGGCAGGCCGAACTGGTCGGCCAGCAGGCAGGCGAACCGGAAGGGGTTGACCCGTTCACCACCGCCGATGTGGTGAATGCCCGCCAGTTTCTTGACGTGGGCTTCTTCGAGCACGCCCGCGAGGTCGGTTACCAGAATGGGGGTGGCATGGCGTTGACAATCCAGCCGAAGGTGACCGTCGTTGGTGAGTGTGTCGACAATCTGTTCGGGAAGACCGGCGAGTTCGGGGAGGGGGGCCCAGCCGAAGGCGTTGGTCCGGACCACGAGTGCCTGGGGATTGGCGGTCAGCACGGCCTGCTCGGTTTGGCGGAGCAGACGGGCTTCGGCGCTGTCGCAGAAGCAGGCCCCGGTTTCACGATGAAACATCCAGGGGCCGGTGAAAACGGCATCGGAGGAAATGAGAGTGAATTCGGCTCCCCATTCGCGGGCGGCTTCGGCCCATTCGGCCGCGGCGCGGGGCCAGTCGCAGGAGCTCCAATCGGGACGCTGTTCATTCCATGAAGAGACGGATCCCGGACCGCAGAAGACCACCCAGTCGGGCTGGCTCGCCAGCATGCGTGCGGCCGCCGGCTGAAGGGGAGACGCCGGACCTTCGACTTCACAGCCTTCAATGGCCAGAGGGTGTTGCCAGCAAAGTCCGGTCACCGGTCGTCGCCCGCCCCACAAAACTGCGAGATTGGCTCCCACCACAGAATCGACACCGGCGATCAGCAGTCTGTCCACGCGCAAGCCTCCATGCTGTGTGTCGCACTGGTCGGCGGGCCGGTCGCCCTCGATCCGGTACGAAGTCCATTCTCGTTGCTGCCAGACCGGGGTCTGACGGTCGATTCCGGGGAACGAGTCCCACGTCCCTGAAATCGTAGGGGAGTATAGAAGGCGGTTAAAAACACGCCAAGATCGTTTTTTCCGTAGATTTCCTGGCTTTTTGTGGGGAATTGACCCTTGGACGGCGAAGTTTTTGCGCCCGGTGCCGGGGAGTCCCGACTGGGAAAACTCTGGACCGTTTGACCGGGATCGACCATCGTGAGTCAGTGATACGACCGTCAGAACCGCGTGCGATTGTCTCAACCGGAATCTTGACGTCGTCAGATCAAGTTGCCTCGTGAGATTGTTCGATTTACGTCTGGGGGTTTGCCCCGATTGCCCAAGTCGAACTTCGGATTTTGACACTCCGCGGAGCTGTAATGCTGTTCCGAGCAGCTGATTCGCGTCTCGATAGACCATCCGACCCAACTACCCCACTGAAGCCCCACCAGAAAATTGAACAAGAACGCGAAGAAATCCAGGTGTCCCGCCAGAAGCGGCAGTCCGAATTCGATGCCTGGCAACGGGCCTGGCAACAGGTCTTGGCAGACATGTCGGTCGACCTGGATCGACTGACTCCCCCCGCGCACCGTGAGGGGGAGTCGCTGGTCCTGAGACCTCCGCGGATTGTGATGTGAGTCGGACGAGTGATTCGACGTATGGGAGGCTGGCCCACTTGGGAATTGCAGCCGTAAACGGGTGTTCGGCGTGGCTGGACCCCGCTCCGACGCTCCGCGCGGCCGATTCCGATCAACCCCGGGGAGGGGGCCGCACGCTTGCAGACCGGGTGGGCCCGCCCATAATCGATCCAGCGTCGGTCCGCCCGATCCCGAGCTTTCCCCCCGTTCTCCTTTTGACGAAACGCTGTCTTCATGGCCCGCATCAACGAACACTACCGCAAACTGAAGGCTGGATACCTCTTTCCCGAGATCGGGCGGCGCGTGGCGAAATTCTGTGCCGAGAACCCCGAGGCGAAGGTGATTCGCCTGGGAATTGGAGACGTGACCGAAGCTCTCCCTCCCGCCATCATTCAGGCATTTCGCCAGGGAGTGGAAGAGCTGGCCGAGCGGAAGAGTTTTCGGGGTTATGGCCCTGAGCAGGGATACGACTTTTTGCGCGAGGCGATTCAGAAAAACGACTTCGCCTCGCGCGGCGTCCAGGTTGATGCCGACGAGATCTTCGTCTCGGACGGTTCCAAGTGCGACACGGGGAATATCCTGGAGATCTTCGGGTCCGACAACAAAGTGGCGATTGTCGATCCGGTCTACCCGGTTTACGTCGACACCAATGTGATGGCTGGCCGCACGGGACCGAGTGACGACCAGGGACGGTATGCCGGGCTGGTCTACATTCCCGCCACGGCGGCGAACAACTTCGTTCCCGAACTGCCCAAAGAACGCGTCGACCTGATCTACCTCTGCTATCCCAACAATCCCACCGGCATGGTGGCGACGAAGGACGAATTGGCGCGGTGGGTCGATTATGCCCGCAAGAACGATTCGATCATCCTCTTCGATGCCGCCTACGAAGCGTACATCACCGATCCAAAAATTCCGCACTCGATTTATGAGATCGACGGGGCCCGGGATGTGGCGATCGAGTTCCGCAGTTTCAGCAAGACTGCTGGTTTCACGGGGGTGCGTTGTGCCTTGACCGTGGTCCCCAAGACGGTGATGGCCACGACGACCGGGGGTGAACGCATTCCCCTGCATGGTCTGTGGAACCGCCGGCACACCACAAAGTTCAATGGTGTCTCGTATCCGGTCCAGCGCGCGGCGGAAGCGGTCTATTCGACCGAGGGAAAACCGCAGGTCAAGGCGCTGATCGACTTCTACCTGACCAACGCCCGGCTGATCCGCGAGGGGCTTCAGGCGTCGGGCATTACCGTGTACGGCGGCGAGAACGCCCCCTATGTCTGGGTGAAGACCCCGGGGAATGAATCGAGTTGGGACTTCTTCGACCGTCTGTTGAAGACGGCGCACCTCGTCGGGACCCCCGGCAGTGGTTTTGGTGCCAGTGGCGAAGGGTACTTCCGCCTGAGCGCATTCAACAGCCGCGAGAACGTTGAAGAGGCGGTTCGCCGCTTCCGGAAGGTCGTGGGCTGAGATTCCGCCCGT
>Ga0315900_10012341_pt1 | contig 10492 bp, 8 predicted proteins | sample LakEriMetagenome_FD_203521 | JGI IMG/M metagenome (GOLD analysis project Ga0315900, IMG submission 203521) | Freshwater fungal communities from buoy surface, Lake Erie, Ohio, United States - Buoy 12 MA114 | ecosystem: Environmental > Aquatic > Freshwater > Lake > Lake biofilm | place: USA: Lake...
CGATCGCGGAGGCCCCAAGCCCAGCGTGATCGTGATGCAGGACCTCGACGAGCAGCGCGGCTATGGCTCGTTCTGGGGGGAGGTCAACAGCTCGATCCACAAGGGCTTCGGCGCGCTGGGTCTGATCACCGACGGCGGCGTTCGCGACATCCCCGACATCGCCGAAGGCTTCCAGATGCTCGCCCAGCAGATTATCCCGTCGCACGCCTATGTGCACGTGGTCGACTTTTCGCGGCCGGTGAACGTGGCCGGCATGCGAGTGCGCGATGGCGACCTGATCCATGCCGACATGCACGGCGCGGTCGTGATCCCGCACGAGGTCGCCACGAAGGTGCGCGGCGCGGCCGACCAGATCATCCGCCGCGAGCGCGTGATCATCGAGGCCGCGCGCAGCCCCGGCTTCGACATCGACAAGCTGCGCGCCGCGCAGGGCAAGGCCTCCGAGATCCACTGAGCCGCGCGCCGCCCGGCAGGTGATGCCGGGCGCGCTCGCGCCACGGGCCGCGTCGGCGGCCCGCGCTGTCAGATCACCGCCTCGATCAGCGACGGGCCCGGCTCCGCGAACGCGGCGGCCAGGGCCTGCGCGAATCCCTCGGCGGTGTCGGCCCGCCAGGCGCGTACGCCCAGGCTGCGCGCCATGCCGGCCCAGTCGATCACCGGATCGGTCAGTTCGAGCATGCTCATCGCCTTGGAGCCGGGCGCATGCGCGCCCACCCGGCCGAACTCGACCTGCAGGATGCCGTAGCGGCGGTTGGCGAAGATGATGGTCGTGATGTCGAGCCGCTCGCGGGCCTGCGTCCAGAGCGCCTGCACGGTGTACATGCCGCCGCCGTCGCCCTGCAGGCAGAGCACGCGCCGCCCCGGCGCCGCGATCGCCGCGCCGGTGGCCGTGGGCAGCGCGTAGCCGATCGAGCCGCCGGTCAGGTGCAGCCAGTCGTGGGCGGGCGCGCCGCGCGTGCCCATCACGGTGCCATGGCCGCTGGTGCCGCCCTCGTCGACGACGATCGCGTCCTCGGGCAGCAGATGGCCCACGGCCGCGCCGATCGCGCGCGCATCGAGCTTGCCGGTGGGGAGCCCCGGGCGGTCGGCCGCGGCCACCGGCACCACCGCGGCGGCCGCGCCCACCGCCTGGCCCAGCGCGTCGAGCGCGCCGTCGAGGTCGCCGTCGCGACCCGCCACTTCGTGCAGCGTGCAGCCCTCCGGCGTCAGCCAGTAGGGCTTGCCGGGATAGGCGAAGAAGGTCACCGGGGGCTGCGTGCCCAGCAGGATCAGGTGACGCGTGCCGGCCAGCATCTCGGCGGCCTGCTCGCCGAAGTAGGGCAGGCGCAGCGGCGCGGGCACGCCGGCGCCACGCCGCATCCGCGACACGAAGGTGTCGGTGATCAGGCGCGCGCCGGTGGCCGCGGCGATGCGCGAGGCCGCGCGCACCCGCGCCTCGGTGAGCACGCCGTTGATGAGCAACACGCAGGGCTCGCCGCTGGCGAGCGCGCGCGCGGCGGATTCGACCGCGTCGCTGGACACCGGCGCGGGCGCGATCCGCGGCAGCGGGCCGGGCAGCGGCGCGCGGGTGGTGTTCCAGGCGGTGTCGGCCGGCAGGATCAGCGTGGCGACCTGACCGGCGCCGCTCAGCGAGGCCTGGATCGCCTCGGCGCCGTCGGCGGCGACCTCGTCGGCGCTGGCCGAGGCCTTCACCCAGCCCGACACCGGCCGCGCGATCGCGTCGACATCGGAGGTCAGCGGCGCGTCGTACTTGCGATGGTAGGTCGCGTGATCGCCGATCACGTTCACCACCGGGGTGCGCGCCTTCTTCGCGTTGTGCAGGTTCGCGAGCCCGTTGCCCAGGCCCGGGCCCAGGTGCAGCAGCGTGGCCGCGGGCGTGCCGGCGATGCGGCCGTAGCCATCGGCCGCGCCGGTGACCACGCCCTCGAAGAGCCCGAGCACGCAGCGCATCTGCGGGTTGGTGTCGAGCGCCGCGACGAAGTGCATCTCCGAGGTGCCGGGGTTGGTGAAGCACACCGTCACGCCGGCATCGACGAAGGTCTGCACGAGGGCCTGCGCGCCGGTGCGCGCGTCGGTGTCGGGGGTGTCGCTCATCGGGGGTCTCCCGCGGTGGGGCCAGGGGTGGTGGCGGCGCTGCGCCAGGCTTCTGCGAAGGCCGGCTCGTAGGCTTGCTCGGGGTCGGTGCGCACCATGCGGTCGAGGCGCTCGGCGTCCTCGCCCACCAGGATCCGCCAGCGGCCGGCGCGCACGCCCTCGAGGATGATGGCGGCCGCCTGCTCGGCGCTGGTGGGCGCCTTGTCGCGGAACTCGATGCCGCGCTGGTGGATCAGCTGGCGGATCGCGTCGTCGGGCAGCTGCGCTACTGGCGCGCCCGCCTTGATCATGCGCGCGCGGGCCTGCGCCACGGCCTCGGGCGGCAGCGCGAGCGCATCGGCTCCGGCGAGCAGCCGGCTGGTGTTGATCGCGATGCCGGTGCCGATGTGACCCGGCATCACCACCGCGCAGCGCACATGCGGCGCGTGCAGTCGCAGGTCGGTGATCAGGGCTTCGGTGAATCCCTTGACCGCGAACTTCGCCGCCGAATACGCGGTGTGGGCGACGCCCGGGCCGAGGCTGGCCCAGAAGCCGTTGACGCTGCTGATGTTGACGATGAAGGCCTCGGGGCTCGCGATCAGCATCGGCAGGAAAGCCCGGCAGCCGAGATACACGCCCTGCCAGCACACCCCGAAGGTGCGTTCCCATTCGCCGCGGTCGCCATCGACGAAGCTGCCGCCGCCGCCGATGCCGGCGTTGTTGAACAGCAGTGCGATGCGGTCGGTGCCATGCACGCGGGCGACCGCATCGCGGAAGTCGAGCATCTCGTCCTCGATGGCCACGTCCACCCGATGGATGCCGACCCGTGTGCCGGCCGGCGCCTGCGCCAGGCATAGCTCCCGGGTTCGGGCGAGTCCTGCGGGGTCGAGGTCGCACAGACTCAGGTGCACGCCCTGGGCGGCGAGCTGATGCGCGAGCGCGCGGCCGATGCCGCTGGCCGCGCCGGTGATCACCGCGATCTGTCCTGCCTGGATCTGCATGAGAGTCCCTCAGTCGAGCGTGGGCGGGGGGGTGAAGGCGAAGCCCATCGCCTCCAGGCGTTGCGCGAGCTGGATGGTTCGCAGGTCGCCGTAGGCCGGGCCGATGAGCTGCACGCCGACCGGCAGGCCCTCGTCGTCCGCGCCCCCCGGGATCACCGTGCCGGGCAGGTAGGCGACGCCGGCGAGCCCGGCCCAGAAGGTCTGGGTGAAGTAGGGGTAGTCGCGGCCGTCGATGCGCAGGCGACGCTCGCCGAAGGGGCGCTGGTCGTGCGCGAAGGCGCCGGTCGGCATGATCGGCGTGATCAGCACGTCGTGCTGCTGGAAGAAGCGATGCCAGGCCCAGCGGATCCGGGTGCGCGCCTCGTTGATGCGGCTCCAGTCGCGCGCGCGCATCGTCTGCCAGCGCGCCTGGCGCAGCACCGGGCTGTCGTCGTTCGGGCCGGCGGCAGCCACCTTCGCGACCAGCCTCGCGTAGTCCTCGTCGGGCATGCGCGCCGACATCGCCGCCGCCAGCAGTGCCGAGAACACCTCGTGGCTGTGCTCGGCGCTGAACTCGGGGCGCGCCGCATCGTCCACGCGCGCGCCCTGCGCGGCCAGCGCCGCGGCCACCGCCTCGACCCGGCGCACGACCGCCGCCGACGACGGGCACATCGGGTCGGTCTTCCAGAGCGCCACGCGCAGGCCCGCGAGCGGGCCCTGCAGCCCGGGCAGCTCGTGGCGTACGGCCGGCGCCTCGATCTCGTCGGGCCCACCCATCAGGCGCATCGCGAGCTCGAGGTCGTGGGCGCTGCGCGCGAGCGGCCCGATCACCGAGATGTCGGTGGGCGTGAGCGCGCCCGACAGCGCGTGGCCGCGCATCGGCAGCAGGTTCCAGGTGGGCTTGTGGCCGAACACCCCGCAGAAGTGCGCCGGGTTGCGGATCGAGCCGCCGATGTCGCTGCCGATCTCCAGGCCCGTGAGGCCGGCGGCGAGCGCGGCGGCCGAGCCGCCCGAGGATCCCCCGGGTGTTCGTCCGGTGTTCCAGGGGTTGCCGGTGGTGCCGTAGATCGCGTTGTAGCTCTGGAAGTCGGCCAGGCTGATCGGCACGTTGGTCTTGCCGAACACGTTGGCACCGGCGGCCGCCAGCCGCTGCACGGCGAGCGCATCGGTGGCCGCGATATTGGCGCGCTGCTCGGGCACGCCCCAGGTGGTGGGCGTGCCGGCGAGGTCGTAGCTCTCCTTGATCGTCATCGGCACGCCGTGCAGCGGGCCCATCGGCTCGCCGCGGGCGCGCGCCCGGTCGGCGGCGTCGGCACGCGCCCGGGCGCGCTCGCGCTCGTCGACGACGATCGCATTGATCGCGGGGTTGTGCCGGTCGACGCGGGCGAGGAAGTGCTCGAGCAGTTCGCGCGCGCCGATGCGGCCGTCGCGGATGTCGGCGGCCAGCGCGCAGGCCGACTGGTAGTGGATCGCGGTCATGGGCGGGATTCCGGAGGCGGGGACGGGGGCGCGGGCAGTATCGCTCCGACGGCTGGCATGCGTGCCGGTACGCGGCGCGGCCGGCTTGCGCGCTCTTCCGTTTTTGAGGCGCCGCCGGTTCGACGCCGCCCCCGCGCACCGGTGAAAGCGACGCGAAGCGGACCGACCGGCATGGCCGCGGCGCGGGCGGCGTTGCACAATCGATCGAGCCTTCGGGCCCTGACAGCCAGCGGCAGCACCCTGGGCCGGTGGCAGCCAGCGGCAGCCCGCCGGCCTCGCTGAGCCCTTTCGCGCCGTCCACCTCACGGAGAGCCTCGATGGCCGCCGATTTCGCCACCCTCCACCAGATGGTCCAGCTGGCGCGACGCAACCTCGCCCGCGGCGAGTGGGACTACCTCGCCGGCGCCGCCGAGTCCGAGACCACGATGAAACGCAACCGGCTGGCTCTCGACCGGCTGGCGCTGCGCGCGCGGGTCATGAACGATGTCTCGCGGACCCACCTGCGCCGCACGGTGCTGGGCGTCGACCTTCGTATCCCGGTGCTGCTCGCGCCGATCGGTTCGCTGCAGGTCTTCGATGCGGGCGGCGGGCTCGCCGCGGCGCGTGCCGCCGGCGAGTTCGGTGTGATGCAGATCCTCAGCTCGGTCTGCCAGCCCGACTTCGAATCGCTGGCGCGCGACTGCGACGCGCCCAAGATTTACCAGCTCTACCTGCATGGCCCCGACGAGGCCTGGCTGATGGACATGGTCGGGCGCGCGGTGGCGGCGGGCTACCGGGCCTTCTGCCTCACCGCCGATACGCAGGTTGGAAGCCGGCGCGAGCGCGACATCCTCAAGGGCTACCTGCCGCTGACCGCGCGCCAGCCCGGCACCAACCTGCCGCGCACCCCCGGCCCGACGATGCAGCCGCTGATGAGCTGGGCGATGGTCGATCGCATCCGCGAGCGCTTCGACATCCCGATCGCGATCAAGGGCATCGCCTGCGCCGAGGACGCCGAACTCGCGGTGCGGCATGGCGTCGAGGTGGTCTACGTCTCCAACCACGGCGGCCGCCAGCTCGACCAGGGCGAGGGCACGATGGACGTGCTGCCCGAGGTGGTCGATGCGGTCGCCGGCCGCGCCACCGTGATCGTCGATGGCGGCATCCTGCGTGGCACCGACGTGCTCAAGGCGCTCGCGCTCGGCGCCGACGCGGTGGCGGTCGGTCGCCTCGAGGCGCTGGCGATGGCCGCCGGCGGCACCGCGGGCGTGGTGCGCATGCTCGAGCTGCTCGAGACCGAGATGAAGCTCAATCTCGCGCTGATGGGGCTGTCGTCGATCGACCAGCTCACGCCGCGCAGTGTCGTGCCCGCGCAGCCCGTGGTGCCGCCGCATGTGCTGAGCGCCTTTCCCCTGCTCGAGGAGGACTACTGAGGTGACCGACATCGACTACCAGGCTCCCGCCCGCCTCGAGGACGCGATCGCGCTGCTCGCGGGATCGAGGGCGGGCGCGCGTTCGCTCGCCGGCGGCACCGACCTGATGGTGCAGATGCGCTCGGGGCGTGTGCAACCCGGCCGCATCGTCGACCTCAAGCGCATCCCCGGCATGGTCGGCGTGCGCGAGAGCGCGGAGGGCTTCGAGATCGGCGCGGCCACCCCCTGCGCCGCCATTGGCGAGCACGCCGCGCTTGCGGCCGCATGGCCCGGCGTCGTCGAGGCCGCGCGCCTGATCGGCTCGGCGCAGGTGCAGGGGCGCGCCAGCCTTGGCGGCAACCTTTGCAACGCCTCGCCGGCCGCCGACAGCGTGCCGGCGCTGATCGCAGCGGCCGCGGTCTGCCTGATCGCCGGGCCCGACGGCCGGCGCGAGATCCCGGTCGAGCAGCTGCAGGCCGGACCGGGCCGCAACACGCTGGCCGCGGGCGAGCTGCTGGTCGCACTTCGGCTGCCGCGGCCCGCCCCGCGCTCGGGCGATGCCTACCTGCGCCTGATTCCGCGCACCGAGATGGACATCGCGGTGGTGGGTGCGGGCGTCAGCCTGAGCGTCGATGCCGAGCGGCGCGTTATCGCGGCACGCGTGGCCCTGGGTGCGGTCGCACCGACCGCGCTACGGGTGGATTCGGCCGCGCAGGCGCTGCTCGGCACGCACCTGGAGCCCGCCGCGCTGCAGGCGCTGGAGGCCGCAGCGCGCGCCGCCTGCCGGCCGATCGACGACAAGCGCGGCACCGCCGCCTACCGGACCCGGGTGGCCGGCGTGCTCGCGCGCCGCGCCGCCCTTCAAGCCTACGAAAGGGCCTGCGCATGAGCCGCCTTCGTGTGAGTGCCACCGTCAACGGTGAGCCGGTCGAGTTCCTCGCCGGTGCCGACCAGAGCCTGCTCGATGCGCTGCGCGACGAGCTCGGCCTGACCGGCAGCAAGGAAGGCTGCGGCAGCGGCGACTGCGGCGCCTGCTCAGTCATCGTCGACGGCCGCCTTGCCTGCGCCTGCCTGATCTTCGCGCCCGAGGCCGAGGGGCGGCAGATCGAGACGGTCGAGGGCCTGGCCACGGCCGGCCGCATGCATCCGCTGCAGCAGCAGTTCCTAGAGCAGGCCGCGCTGCAGTGCGGCTTCTGCACGCCGGGGTTCCTGGTTGCGGCCAAGGCCCTGCTCGATCGCAACCCCGACCCCACCGAGACCGAGATTCGTTACGCGCTCGCGGGCAACCTGTGCCGCTGCACCGGCTACGACAAGATCGTCCGTGCGGTACAGGAGGCTGCCGCGCAGATGCGCACCCAGGAGGCTGCCCGATGAACGATGCCGTCGCGCCGCGCGCGCTCAAGGTCGTCGGCCAGCGGCCGATCCGCCCCGATGGTGCCGACAAGGTCACCGGTCGGGCCAATTTCGGCGCCGACCTTCGGCTCCCCGGGATGCTCACCGGGCTGGTCAAGCGCAGCCCGCATGCGCATGCCCGCATCCTGCGCATCGACACCACGGCGGCGCGCGCGCTGCCTGGCGTCAAGGCGGTGGTGACGGCCGCCGATTTTCCCGAGGTGGGCAACGAGGCGGTCGAGTCGGGCGAGGGCGCGGCCACGCTGCGCGCGCTGTCGGCCAACTGCATGGCGCGCGGCAAGGTGCTCTACGTCGGCCACGCGGTGGCCGCGGTCGCCGCCACCTCGGCGTCGATCGCGCGTGCCGCGCTCGAGCTCATCACCGTCGACTACGAGGTGCTGCCGCATGTGATCGAGGTCGAGGCCGCGATGGCGCCCGACGCCCCGCTGCTGCACGACGACCTCTACACGAAGGGCGTCACGCCGAAGCCGGCCGCGCCCTCGAACATCGCCGAAAAGGTGGCCTACGGTCGCGGCGATCCGGCCGCCGCCTTCGCGCAGGCCGATGTCATCGTGCAGGGCCGCTACACCACCGCGCCGGTGCATCAGGGCTACCTCGAACCGCACGCCTGCGTGGCGAGCGCCGGGGCCGACGGTCAGGCGCAGGTCTGGGTGTCCACGCAGGGCCACTTCGCGGTGCGCTCGATGTGCGCCAAGCTGCTCGGCCTGCCGCTGCACGACATCCGGGTGATCCCCGCCGAGATCGGCGGTGGCTTCGGCGGCAAGACCACCGTGTATCTCGAGCCGGTCGCGCTTGCGCTGTCGCGCGCCTGCGGGCGGCCGGTGCGCATGGTCATGACCCGGGCCGAGGTCTTCGAGGCCAGCGGCCCGACCTCCGGCAGCGTGATGGAGGTTCGCCTCGGCGCCACCCTCGACGGTCGGATCACCGCCGCCGACGTGGTGCTCAAGTACGAGGCCGGCGCCTTTCCCGGCTCGCCGGTGGGCGCCGGTGCGATGGCCTCGCTCGCCTGCTACGCGATCGAGAACATGTCGATCACCGGCTACGACGTGGTCAGCAATCGCGCCAAGGTGGCGGCCTACCGCGCGCCCGGCGCGCCGATGGCGGCCTTCGCGGTCGAGAGCGCGATCGACGAGCTCGCGCAGCGCCTCGCGATCGATCCGATCGAGCTGCGCCTGCGCAACGCGGTGCGCCCCGGTGCCAAGGCGGTCTACGGCGCCACCTTCCGCGAGATCGCCTTCGTCGAGACCCTCGAGGCGATCCGGCGCCATCCGCACTACAGCGCGCCGCTGGGGCCCAACCAGGGGCGTGGCGTGGCCTGCGGCTTCTGGTTCAACATCGGCGGCGAGTCCTCGGCGGCGGTGCATGTTGACGAGGAAGGCGGCGTGACGGTGGTGTCGAGCAACCCCGACATCGGCGGATCGCGCGCCTCGATGGCGATGATGGCCGCCGAGACGCTGGGCGTGCCCATCGACCGCGTTCGCGCGATCGTCGCCGACACGCAGGCGATCGCCTTCTCGGCCACCACCGGCGGCAGCCGTGTCACCTTCGCCACCGGGATGGCGGTGGTGCAGGCCGCCACCCGCGTCGTCGACGACCTGAAACGCCGCGCCGCGCTGATCTGGGACTGCCCCGGTGACCAGGTGGTCTGGCGCGACGGCCAGGCCTTCTGCACCGACCCGGGCAAGACCGTGCCGCCGCTCGGCCTGCGCGAGATCGCGGGCCGCACCGCGCGCACCGGAGGGCCGATCGGGGCCGAGCTCTCGCTGACCGCGCAGGGCGCGGGTCCAGGCTTCGCGGTGCATCTGGTCGACATCGAGCTCGACCCCGAGACCGGCCGCAGCACCGTGGTGCGCTACACCGCCGCGCAGGATGTCGGCCGCGCGATTCATCCCTCCTATGTCGAGGGCCAGATCCAGGGTGGCGTCGCGCAGGGCGTGGGCTGGGCGCTGAACGAGGCCTACCGCTTCGATGCGCGCGGCGCGCTCGAGAACCCGGGCTTCCTCGACTACCGGATGCCGGTGGCTAGCGACCTGCCGATGATCGACACGATCCTGGTCGAGAGCGCCCCCAACTCGCGTCATCCCTTCGGCGCGAAGGGCGTCGGCGAGGCGCCGATCGTGCCGCCGCTGCCGGCGGTTGCGTGCGCAATCAGCCATGTGGTGGGGCGGCGCCTGACCGACCTGCCGCTGTCGCCACCCGCGGTGCTCGAGGCGCTCGACGCGGCCGCGCCCGCGCCGGCGGCCTGAGCGCGGGCGGCGCGGCGACGGCTGCGCGGCGCGCGGGTGACCCGGTCGTGGCCTGGGTGAGTTCGGTTGACCAGCGGGTGCGCGAGCTCGCCGGCGGGCGCGAGCGTTTCGAAGTGCCGGCGGCCACGGTACGCGCGCTGCTCGCGGCGCTCGAGGCCCGTCATCCGGGCCTGGGCGAGCATGTACGCGAGTCGATGGCGATCGCGATCGACGGCGAGATCCACCAGGACGCGCTCGCCGAGCCGCTGGCCGACGACGCCGAGGTGGTGCTGATCCCGCGGATCGGCGGGGGTTGAACCGGCCCGCGGTCGCGCCCCGCTGGCGGGCTGCGGCGGCAGCGGCGCTGTAACGGAGACGGTCATGGCCGAGGATATCGTCGATGTGCTGATCGTGGGCTCGGGCGCCTCGGGCGCTGCCTTCGCCTGGCGCATGGCCGACACGCGGATGCGCATCGTGTGTCTCGAGCAGGGCGACTGGATGAATCCGGCCGAGTACCCGACCAATCGCATGTCATGGGAGGCCGAGGCGCATGGCGCGTGGTCCACCAGCCCCAACATCCGGCGCCGGCCCACCGACTACCCGATCGTCGAGCACGAGTCGCCGATCTCGATCGTGAACTTCAACGGCGTGGGCGGCAGCACGGTGCTCTACTCGGCGCACTGGCCGCGCTTCCATCCCTCCGACTTCCGCGTGCGCACGCTCGACGGCGTGGCCGACGACTGGCCGATCGACTACGCGACGCTCGAGCCCTTCTTCGAACTCAACGACCGGATGATCGGCGTAGCCGGGCTCGCGGGCGACACCGGTTCGCCGCCGCGGCGCCCGCCCTTGCCGCCGGTGCCGCTGGGCCGGATGGGCGAGGCGATGGCGCGCGGCTTCAACGCGCTGGGCTGGCACTGGTGGCCCTCGG
>Ga0315900_10012343_pt1 | contig 10491 bp, 8 predicted proteins | sample LakEriMetagenome_FD_203521 | JGI IMG/M metagenome (GOLD analysis project Ga0315900, IMG submission 203521) | Freshwater fungal communities from buoy surface, Lake Erie, Ohio, United States - Buoy 12 MA114 | ecosystem: Environmental > Aquatic > Freshwater > Lake > Lake biofilm | place: USA: Lake...
CCCCCGGTGTACCCGGACTGGCAGCAACGGACGGCCTTGCAGAACGCTGATGCGGCGATCTACCAGCATGCCAGCGCCGAATGTTCACGGCTGTATGAGCAGTGCTATGAGCTGGCCCGCATGCGCCTGGATGCCGCGCTGGAACATCCCCACACCCTGCCACCTGCGGTGATCGTGGACGTGGACGAGACCGTGCTGGACAACTCACCCTACCAGATCAAGAATGTGGCCATGGGCCGGGGTTTCTCGCCGGAGACCTGGCACGAATGGGTCCTGATGGGATCGGCGCGGGCGCTTCCCGGCGCGCTGGATTTCCTGCGCTACGCGGCGGACCGTGGCTGCACCGTGTTCTACATCACCAACCGCAGCGCCGAAGAGCGCAACGCCACGGTCAAGAACCTCTTCGAACTGCGATTCCCTTTTGCCGATGAGCAGCACGTATGGTGCATGGAGGGAGGAGAGAGCGACAAGACCAAGCGCCGCGCCCGCGTGGCGGAAACACACCACGTGGTCCTGCTGGTCGGCGACCAGCTCCGTGACTTCGACGAGCGCTTCAAGGACCGCAGCACGAACGGGGGCCTGGACCAGGTGGCCGCCCTGCGCGACAGCATGCGTACGCATCTCGTGCTGCTGCCCAACCCGATGTACGGTACCTGGCTCGACGCTGTTGGCGGCCGCGTTGATTCGCTGAAGGCCGGACGCAAGCAGCAGTACTTCCAGCAGCACGCCTACTGACATGCGCGCCGTGATACAGCGAGTTTCGGAGGCCTCCGTGAGCATCGGTGGCATCGAGCATGCCCGCATCCGCCATGGGCTGCTGGTGCTCCTGGGTGTGGCCGTGGGCGACACCATGGAGGACCTGGAATGGCTCTGCGGCAAGATCGTCCGGTTGCGCATCTTCCCGGACGAGCAGGGCGTGATGAACCGCGACATCAACGAAGCGGGCGGTGAACTGCTGCTGGTGAGCCAGTTCACGCTGCACGCGCTCACCGCAAAGGGCAACCGACCCAGCTTTATCCGGGCGGCGCGTCCCGAAGAAGCGATGCCCCTCTACCTCCGTGCCAAGCAACTGCTGGCAGGGCTGGTCCATCACCCCGTCCGTACCGGGGAATTCGGTGCGGACATGCAGGTGTCATTGGTCAACAATGGTCCGGTGACCATCCTGATGGACAGCCGTGACCGGCAGTGACCACCGGAACAACGCGGTCATTTGACCATCAGGCGGAGGCGATCCGGCAAACCGCCATCCGGCCATTGCACCTCAAGCAGGAACGCACCTGGAGCGGGATCGAGCAGCACGAGCCGGCCGGTGGCGTCCAGGTGGAACGGCACCTGACGGCCGCTCATGTCGAGCACACGCACACGCCCGCCGGTATGGCCGCCGAGGGTGAACACGCCCTGGCCCGGGTTGGGGAAGGCGGACAGTCCGGTACGCTGCAAATGCACGGTGCGGACCTCCGAATGGCCGGAAATGCCGCTCATGTCGGTCTGGCGCACACGGTAATACGAGGTGCCGACAACAGGTCCGGCATCCCGATACGCATAGGTGTGCGTGGTCGTGGTGGTTCCAGCGCCAGGCAGGGAACCGATGTCGCTCCAGTGCTCCAGGTCGGTGGAACGCTCCACGGTGAAGGATGCACAATTCGTCTCGGTGGCGGTGCTCCAGGCCACATCGACCCGCCGGCCCACCTCGTCGGGTACGGCCTGGAAGTCGAGCCAGCGCACGGGCAGTGTGAGCGGATCGCAGATGTACAGCGTGGCCTGGAGGGTGGAGTTCGTCGGCGTGCAGGTGCAGCCGAGCTCCTCGTAAGGCGCGGTGTCCAGCGTGATCGTCACCGTGCTCACGTTCTGGCCGCTCGTACCCGGGACGGCCGTCACCGGGATCACCACCTGCGTGCTACCGGCCGGGAAGGTCACCTCGAAGGGGATGGGCGGGTTGTAGACCGTTGTACCGACCTGCTGGACCAGGTACACCAGGGTAACGGACTGTGGCAACGGTTGATCCAGCGTGAAAACGAACGAGCCCTCATCGTCGCAGTTCAGGGGCGTGCTGGTGGAGCTCTGGGTGTTGGCCGCCAATTCCAGCTCAACGCCGGCCGAGAAGCTCTGGGCCTTCAGCAGCACCGCGGAGTCGAATGCATTGTCCGCGGCGTCCGCGATGGCGATGGTGATGGTATACGTTGAACAGGGTATCGTGGTGATGGTGGCGGTAAGCGGTACCGTACGTCCGTCGTACTGGTTGTGGGTACCGCCGGTATTATCCACGTAAAGGCCGGCATAGCCGAGCGATGTGCAACCCGAACCGAGGTACAGACCTCCGGGCACACCGGGGTTGACCGTATTGATGGCCACGGGCAGGGAGGTCCCGGGGATCTGCGCGATGTTCGTGTTGGGGGCATAGCCGGGACCTGTGACGAAGAACCCGAACACGTCATTGAAGTTCGAGCAGACGAACTCCGGATATTCCTCGGAGGCGAACACATACGTGAACGTGACCTCGTCCGTCTCCGGAACGAAGTTGAACGTGAATACCGCCGCGTCATCGGTGGTCTGGCCTGCCAGGGTGGAGAGCAGGGCATTACCTCCGGAGGCGTTGGTTGTGCTGGCGGAGCCGGTCAGGTTGGGGCCGAGCGCCCCCAGCGCTGTACCGGTCGTGATGATGATCCCTTCATCGATGCCCATTGCATAACCGTTCGTGAAGGTGCCCACAGCCACGTTCGCCCCGGTGTAAACAATGTTCGACGCGGAGAGGCACTCGCCCAGGAACACATCCGTGATCAACTGCACGGGCGTCAGGTTCTGTTGGATCTGGATCCCCCCGGTACCCCCACCGATGCAGGTGGTGCAGGTGATCGTGGTCTCGCAGCACTCCGTAGCCGTGCCGCAGGCCACATCGGTGTTCCAATGGACGAAATACGTGCCGGAGGTGGCGGGCGTGAACGTGAGCGGGGCAGGCCCGGAGATCACCTCGGGTCCGTTGAACGTGTTCTGCCGGACAGTGATGAAGCCGCCGCAACTGCTTCCGATCACATAGGTGGCGCCCGCCGCCGCACCGGTGATGGTGCTGTATTCGTTCTGGAAGCTGCATATGCTGATGATCACCGGCGTGTCATTGGTGGGGGCGGCCACCGTTCCGAAGGGGATGGTGTTCACACATCCGTTGGCAAGACAACTGGTGCAGGTGATCGTGGTGGTGCAACAAACCGTGGCCGTTCCACAAGCGGCGGTGGTATTCCAATGAACGAAATAGGTGCCGCCCGCTGGTGCCACGAAGTTCAGGGGTGCCGGACCCTGGGCCACGATCGGGCCGTTGAACGTGTTCTGTCGCACCGTGACATACCCGCCGCAGGAACTGCCCAGCTGATAGGTGGAGCCGGCCGCCACACCCGTGATGGTGCTGTACTCCGACTGGAAGTTGCACGTGCTGATGACCACCGGATCGGCATTGATGGGCGCCGCCACCGAACCGAAAGGCGACGTGTTGACGCACCCGACAGGCGCCGCACAGGAAGTGCAGGCAATGCTCGTGGTGCAGCAGGTGGAGGCCGTGCCGCAGGCAGCGTTCGTATTCCAATGGATGAAGAAGTTGCCGGATGCCGGTGCCACGAAGACCAGGGGGGCGTTACCCTGGGCCACAACGGCCCCATTGAAGGTGCCCTGGCGCACGGTGATGTAGCCGCCGCAGGAGCTGTTGACCTGGTACGTGCTGCCGGCGACGATACCGGAAATGGCGCTGTACTCCGTCTGGAAGTTGCACGTGCTGATGGTAACGGCCGTGCTCGTCGTCGGGGCCGCCACGAAGCCGGTCGGGAACTGCGAGGTGTTCACGCAGCCCACCGGAGGAGGGGCACAGGAGACACAGCGCCAGCGGACCGTATGCGAAAGAGCGTTCGACACACAACTGAACTGGTTCACAAGCACCCGTACCTGTCCGGTCAGGGTGGATGTCCAGAGGATCTTCGGGGCCAGCCCGCACAGGTCATCGCTGAAGCAAAGGGTCACATTGGCGGTGGTCTTCAACGTCATCTGGGCATCGCCCGTAGGATTGACCGCGCCATCCGCTGGACAGAGCGACCACTCGTACTGCTGCCCCGCCGTCACGTTGTACAGGTTGTACTCCCCTGCTAACGTCCCCGCCACGGAGTTCACGAACACGCCCGAGGTCGTGGTCTGGGCAACACCGCGGACGGTACCGGGACCGGCACATCCCCCGGCAAGGCACTGGCCCGGCTGCGCATGCACCTGCGACGATCCGGTCAACAAGGCCAACACCAAAGCCAGGGTGCTTGGAACGTGGAAGGCGGACCGTCTGAAAGCGTAGTGTGTTGCCATGGACTGCTTCGTCTCGTGATGATCACTCCACCGTATTCACCTGACCCGGGGCTGGTCCTGCGCAGGTCGTGGCATCGATACGGATGAAATCCTGGCCCGCCTCCAGCTGGCGGAGGCAGCGCACCTGCACGCCTGCGCCGACCAGAAGCGCGTTCAGGCCCGCCTCCGTAAGCTGGTGCTCCGGCACGGCATGGATGAACAGGTTACGGGAATCGGGACATACGCGCACCATGCGGACCTCCGGTATCCCGGTGATCGCCTGGCGCGCCAGCCTGGCCTGCTCCGGTCCGTGCATACCCAGCACCACTCCCTGAACGAGCACGACGGCATCGTTGGAAGGGACCTGCCCCCATGCCGTGGCCATAGGTCCCCAAAGCAGGATGGCGGCCGCCAGGAGATCTTTACGCAAGAAATTGTTCCTCATGACGATGCAAGCTAGAAAATATTCTTTTCCAACAACACCATGTGGAAAAACGCAGGATCTACAGCGCAGATCATGCGCCCCCGGCTGCGGTGGCACCCCGCACCTGCATCCTGGCGGGGAATGGAAAAACCGGCGTTGGCACCTTTGCAGCAGTAACTGGAACCATGACCAAGAACACACGCGCTGCCTCCGATGGGCCTGTGGCCGACCTGCAGCGGGTCGCCGATGAGTGGATACGCGCTCACGGTGTCCGCTATTTCGACCCGCTTACCAACATGGCCATCCTGGCCGAGGAGGTCGGCGAGGTGGCCCGCATCATGGCCCGGCGTTTCGGCGAACAGAGCGAGAAGCCGGCCGACAAGGACCGCGACCTGGGCGAAGAACTTGCGGACGTGCTCTTCGTGGTGCTGTGCCTTGCCAACCAGACAGGCACGGACCTGCAGGCGGCGTTCGCCCGGAAAATGACAGTGCGGACGGAACGCGATCGCCAGCGCCACCGCAGCAACCCCAAGCTACGCAGCAAGCCAACGGCCGGTCGGGGTCGAACCCGGTGATCCGGGCGCGCTCACTTCACCGCTTCCACGTACAGGCTTTCCGCAGCACGGCTCTCCAGGTCCCGCAGCAGTGCGGGTACACGCCCCTGCCGGTAACTGCTGCGTGTTATCTCACGGAAGCCGGCCTCCTTCATGTAGAGCGACAGCGTCTCGAAGTCGATGAGCGTGTTGTGCGTCCAGTGGTGGTAGATCCAGTCCAAGGCCTCCATGCCGGTGGTGTGGCCGCGTTCATGGAAGTATGGCATGGTGCAGGTGGGGTCCTGCCGGCGCTTCACATAGGCGTCCACATACAGCTCACTGTCACAAAAAATGATGCGGAGCGTGCCGCCGGGCTTCAGCACGCGGTGCATCTCGCGAAGGACAGGCTTGAAGTAGGCCTTGGGCAGCCCGTCGATCACGTGCTCGCTGTAGATGCCCTCGAAACGGTCATTGGCAAAGGGCAGGGGCTTGCGCAGGTCCCACACCACATCCACCCCGGGGCACCAATGCCAGTCCAGGTTCACCATGCCGGGCTCGGGGACCATGCCACAACCCAGATTCAGGTAGGGCAGTGTGGAAGCGCGCTTGCTGAAAAAGATGCGCTTGTTGCGGAGCAGGGGGGAGATGAAGCGCTGCACCTTCGCGTAGGAGAACAGCGAGCGCTTGGCGGAAATGTCCTTCAGACCCATTGGTCCAAAGATAGGACCGCTCTGATGCCCGTTACGTCCCTGCTGGGCCACTACAGCGAGGCCAGGACGGCGGGCGCGATACGGTCGGTGGCGCCCACGCGGGTGGCCACGTAGTTGCGCGCGGCCGCCGAGGCCCGTTGCAGGACCTGCGGATCGCCGAGGAGCCGCTCCAAAACGGCCCGCAGTTCATCGCCGTCGCGCACCGCGTATCCGCCTCCTGCAGCGATGAGGCCCTGCGCCTCGGCGAACTTGCGGTGCTGCGGTCCGAAGATCACGGGCCTGCCCCATACGGCGGCTTCAAGGATGTTGTGGATCCCATCCCCGAAGCCTCCGCCCACGTAGGCGATCTCACCGTAGCGATAGGCCCGCGCCAGTACACCCGTCACATCCACCAGCAAGGTGTTGCCCTTCGCACCCGCACTGCTGCTCCATCGCACGAGCGGCGGTGGGAACCGCTCCTCGATGGAGGCCAGGTGCTGGTCCGTTACCTCGTGGGGCGCGATGATGAGGCGGGGCGGTGCCTTCGCACGCTTCAGTGCGTCCAGGATGATCCGTTCATCCTCCGGCCAGGTGCTGCCGCAGATGAGCAGCGGTGCACTGCCGGGGCCGCGGAAGGACTTCGCCACGGCAAGCCCGCTGTTCGCCGACGCGATCGCCGTCACCCGGTCGAAGCGCGTGTCACCGCTCACCGTGACATTCCCCAGGCCGATACCGGAAAGCAGGTCACGTGATCCCTGGTCCTGGACGAACAGGTGCGTGAAGCAGCCCAGCATGCGTCGCCAGGCCGCCCCGTACCAGCGGAAAAAGGGCTGGGCGGGGCGGAAGATCCCGCTCACCAGGAACGTGGGTACATGCGCAGCCTTCAAGGCATGCAGGTGGTGGTACCAAAACTCGTACTTCACCCAGAGCACCGCGCGCGGCCGCAGGAGCGCCACCAGCCTTTCGGCGTTGGCGGCGGAATCGGGCGGCAGGTAATCCACGTGGGTGGCCAGCGGATGGTCCTTGCGGGCCTCGTAGCCGCTCGGGCTGAAGAAGGTGAGCAGCACGGGCAGGTCCGGTCGTGCGGCTTTGACCGCCTCCAGCACCGGCAGCCCCTGCTCGAACTCGCCCACGCTGGCGCAGTGCATCCACAGGCAGCCCTCCAGCGCCCCCCGCTTCGCCTCCAGGCGCTGCCAAAGGCCCCGGCGGCCCTGCACCCACGCGCGGGCCTTGGGCTTCCACAGGGCCGCCACACGCGCTGCGGCGTGATAGGCACCAACGGCCACCGTGTACGGAAGGCGCATGGCTCAGAAGAGGCGGTCGTCCACCGCGCGGTAGATCGGCAGGGTCCAGCCGAAGCGCAGGCCGTAAAGCCCATCCACCCGGCGGTCATCGGCTGGCCGGCCGGTGTCGAAGTTGTACGGACGGAGGCTCTCCGTGGAACCGATCAGCACCTCGAAACCGACCAGGAAGTTCACCAAACGCCGGTTACCCAGGTGCTGGTAGCCCATGAAGAAGAGTCCGGCCGGCCCGGCGGTGAGCCGGTCATAACCCTTCAGGTACTCCCCTTCCAGTGCGGGCACCGTGTTGTTCTGTGTCTCGATCCGCACTTTATGGCGCAGGTAACCACCGCCCAGCTTGAGCAGCAGGCCACTGTTGGGGTTGGGGCCGAACACGGGCATCAGCCGCCCCACCGTGAGCATGGCCGACCAGCCGCGCTGATACAACAACACGGCCGCCGGCTGGCCATCCTGGTCCACGATGTCGCCATTGTCCATGATCAGTTGGTTGAGCATGGCATTATCGTTCACCCGGTTGCCGAAGAGGAAGCCCCCCTCCGCCCCCACGCAATAGTTGCTGCGGAACTTCACCCCGGCGGAAAGTCCCACATTGCTGTTCGCGCCGAAGCGGATGGCCATGTCACCCTGCGGCACCTGGTAGGCATAGCTCAACGTGATGGGCACCACCACGATGGATGTATCCCGGATGCCGTACTGTGCGTAGCAGGGGACCCACCCGAGCGTGGTATAGAGCAGGAGGAGGAATGGAACGCGCATGGCACGGCGAAAATAGCCCGCCCCGGCCCCCGAAGTGGGCGGACCGGCGCGGATATCTTCGTGGCCTCTTTTGAACCCATGGGGAACGCCGCCGTCATGAAACCCATCCAGATGGTCGACCTGGTCGGCCAGTACCAGAAGATCAAGCCGGAGGTTGACGCTGCGCTGCAGCGCGTCCTCGACACCGCGGCCTTCATCAACGGCCCCGAGGTGAAGGCCTTCGAGCAGGAGCTGGGCGCATACCTGGGCGCAACGCACGTGATCGGCTGCGCGAACGGCACGGATGCCCTCCAGGTGGCCATGATGGCGCTGGACCTCAAGCCGGGCGACGAGGTGATCACGTGCTCGTTCACCTTCGTGGCCACGGTGGAAGTGGTGGCCCTGCTGGGCATCACCCCGGTGTTCGCCGACGTGCTGCCGGGCACCTTCAACATCGATCCGGAGGACGTACGCCGCAAGATCACCCCGCGCACGAAGGCCATCGTGCCGGTGCACCTCTTCGGGCAGGCGGCGGACATGGACGCCATCATGGCGATCGCGCAGGAGCACGGACTCCATGTGATCGAGGATAACTGCCAGGCCGTGGGCAGTGACCACACCAGCGCCGCCGGTGTGCAGCGCAAGAGCGGCACCATCGGCCACATCGGCACCACCAGCTTCTTCCCCAGCAAGAACCTGGGCTGCTACGGCGACGGGGGTGCGCTCTTCACCAACGACGATGCACTGGCGAAGAAGCTGCGCCGCGTGTGCAACCACGGCAGTGTGGTGCGGTACTACCACGAAGTGGTCGGGGTGAACAGCCGGCTGGACAGCCTGCAGGCCGCGATCCTGCGGATCAAGCTGCGGCACCTGGATGAATACGCGGCGGCACGGAACAACGCCGCCGCCTGCTACGACCAGGCGTTCGCCGGCATGGAGCACCTGCACACCCCGGAGCGCAGCCCGTTCACCAGCCACGTGTTCCACCAGTACACCCTGCGCGTCACGGGCGGCCATCGCGATGACCTGAAAAAACACCTGGAGGCGAACGGTGTGCCCTGCATGATCTATTACCCGGTACCCTGCCATCTGCAGAAGGCGTACACGAGCGGTCGCTTCCAGCAGGGCAGCCTGCCCGTCACGGAACAGCTTTGCACGGAGGTGTTGAGCCTGCCGATGAGCACCGAGCTGGATGAGGAGCAGCTGGCCCACATCACCGCCACGGTGAAAGGCTTCTTCGCCCGGTGATGTGACCCTTCCGACAGCGTACAACAGACAACCGACAACGGCATTCGAATGAACATCGCAGTAGTAGGAACAGGTTACGTGGGATTGGTCACCGGCACCTGCTTCGCCGAGACGGGCAATCACGTGGTGTGCGTGGACATCAACAAGGAGAAGGTGGACATGATGAAGGCGGGCAAGGTCCCCATCTATGAGCCCCACCTGGACGTCCTGTTCGAGCGCAACATCCGGCAGGGCCGCCTGCACTTCACCACGGAACTGGCCGAGGCGCTGGAGAAGGCGCAGATCGTGTTCCTGGCCCTGCCGACCCCCCCCGGCGAGGACGGCAGTGCCGACCTGAGCTATGTGCTGAAAGCCGCCGGTGACATCGGCAAGCTGATGAAGCACTACATGGTGCTGGTGGACAAGAGCACGGTGCCGGTGGGCACAGCGGAGAAGGTGGCCGCCGAGGTGGGGAAATACGCCAAGGTGGACTTCGACGTGGTGAGCAACCCCGAGTTCCTGCGCGAAGGCTTCGCGGTGGATGACTTCCTCAAGCCCGACCGGGTGGTGGTGGGCACCAGCAGCGAGCGTGCGCGCAAGCTCATGGAGGAGCTGTACAAGCCCTTCGTGCGCCAGGGCAACCCGATCATCTTCATGGACGAGCGGAGCGCCGAGCTCACCAAATACGCGGCAAACGCGTTCCTGGCGGCCAAGATCACCTTCATGAACGAGATCGCGAACTTCTGCGAGGCCGTGGGCGCCGACGTGGACAAGGTGCGCATCGGCATGGGCAGCGACACGCGCATCGGCAAGCGCTTCCTGTTCCCGGGTATCGGGTATGGCGGCAGCTGCTTCCCCAAGGATGTGCAGGCCCTGGCGAAGAGCGGCAAGGAGGCCGGCTACGATTTCCAGATCATCGAGAGCGTGATGAAGGTGAACGAGGAGCAGAAGACCGCGCTCATGCCGAAGATCCGCAAGCACTACAACGGATCCCTCAAGGGCCGCCACTTCGCCATGTGGGGCCTGGCCTTCAAGCCCGACACCGACGACATCCGCGAGGCCCCCGCACTGTACATGATCGATGCCCTGCTGCAGGAGGGCGCCACCGTGACCGCCTTCGACCCCGAAGGCATGAAGAACGTGCAGAAGATGAAGGGCGACGTTATCCGCTACGCGAAGGATGAGTACGATGCATTGAAGGATGCCGATGCGCTGATCATCTGCACCGAATGGGCCGAGTTCCGCAACCCGGACATGCAGCGGGTGAAGGG
>Ga0315900_10012348_pt1 | contig 10486 bp, 10 predicted proteins | sample LakEriMetagenome_FD_203521 | JGI IMG/M metagenome (GOLD analysis project Ga0315900, IMG submission 203521) | Freshwater fungal communities from buoy surface, Lake Erie, Ohio, United States - Buoy 12 MA114 | ecosystem: Environmental > Aquatic > Freshwater > Lake > Lake biofilm | place: USA: Lake...
GCAGATAAGAAAAAACAAGGAAATCCACTGAGCGCTCAATCTTCAGTTCTATTGCTATTTAATAGTATAAACACATCGGGACAACTCGAAGAGGTGGCTTATCCTATAAATTGTAAACTTCCTCTTGTACAGAATTCTTATTTTCAAGACAGTATTACTTCTCACTATTTTTTGAGAAGTGATTTGAACAACAACAGTATTTTAAAAATTAGCTATTAGAAAGCCGTTTTCATGATTCTCTTCACAGCCTCAGATTTCCCCATGGTGTAAAAGTGAATGCAAGGAGCACCAGCTGCAATTAATTCTTTGGTCTGTTGAATTCCCCACTCAATTCCAACCTCCATTACTTGCTGATTATTTTTGCATTTCTCTAATTCATCTGCTAAAGACTCAGGTATATCAATATGAAATGTTTTAGGCAGAAATGTAATATGTTTCAACGTTGTAATTGGTTTTATTCCAGGAATAATTGGAACAGTTATACCTGCTTTTCTGCATGCTTCAACATATTCGAAATACTTATTATTATCGAAAAATAGTTGAGTTACAATATAATCAGCACCAGCATCTACTTTCTCCTTCAAATATTTCAAGTCTGTTTTTAAATTCTGTGCTTCGAAGTGTTTTTCTGGATAACCTGCGACACCAATACAAAAGTCAGTTGGGATTCCTTCTACAATTTCGTCATCCAAGTATCTCCCATGGTTCATTTCTGAAATTTGCTTTACTAAGGTAGAGGCGTTTGCATGCCCATCTCTATCTGGAACAAAGGTACCTTCACCTTTTACAGGATCTCCTCTTAAAGCCAATACATTATCCATTCCCAAATACTGCATATCAATTAATGCAATTTCTGTTTCATCTCGCGAAAACCCTCCACAAATTAAATGGGGCACGGTATCTACTCCGTATTTATTTTTTATAGCGGCGCAAATACTAACTGTTCCTGGCCTTTTCCGGGCAGAAATTTTCTCATGAAGGCCGTTATTCAATTTTTTGTAAACATATTCCTCACGGTGATAAGTCACATTTATAAAACTAGGATTGAACTCAATTAATGGCTCAATTCCATCGTACAAATCTTGTATGTCTCTTCCTTTCAGGGAAGGCAAAACTTCGAAAGAAAAAAGTGTTCCTTTCGCATTTTTTAGGTGGTCTGTTACTTTCACGGTTTACTTTGAAGTTGCAAGGATAGGGTAACAAAAAAAAAGGCGAACAGTTTAAAACCGTTCGCCTTTTTTGTTCTAATATATTAAGGGTTACTTCTTAACAAAGTAATTGTACCTTTTAATGTTGGACTTAATTCAGGAGCTGATACTACATAAAAATAAGTGCCAGCCGGGAGATCTTCGCCTGCCCATGAATTGTCATAATTATCTTTATCGTAAACCTTTCTGCCCCATCTGTTGAATATTGTTACATTATTGTTAGGGTAATCTTGTAGGAATGGGATTTTCAACCTTGCGTTTTCTGAAATACCAGACTCCGGATTAATTACGTTGGGAAGAAATGGTGTGTCTATAATTCTAACATTATAAACTACAGTATCCCTGCAGCCTAACTCAGATATAACAATGTGTGTAATTTGTTTGTCTCCGGTATCTGGTCTTGCCCACGTGTAATTTACATCTTCCAAATAAGAGCTATCATTAGGCGGCTCAAAATACCAATCCCAACCAACAATTGGATCTACTGAATTAGCAGTAGAATTATCTGTAAATGCAATTTGTGTATTTACCAAAATCCTTGGAGTATTAGGATTTACAAGCATGCTGGCGTTGGGCCTTGCTGTATTGGGAGCTGAAGTTGAAATCGTATCTGTACATCCTTTGGAGTCTATTACCACCAATTCGATGCTGCCATCTGTTATGATTAATGAATCAACTGTAGAAAGAGTATCTCCCTTTTGAATCCAAAAGTATTGGGTATATGGGAAATCAGATGGAGAAGGTGAAGCAAAAAGTGTAATTGTATCACCTTCGCAATATGGAACGATACCTACAATCTCTGCGTCGGGAGTTGAATTTGTTACAACAAAAGGTAGCGAAGTAGCAATACACCCATTGATATCTGCTGTAGTAACAGTATAACTTCCTGGTAAAACAGTGTTAAGTCTTGTTGTATCTGCAGTTGACCAGTCATAAGATACAAATTCCTCTGTGGTAGAAATAACTGCGACTTCATCAAAACAAGTGTGGTTATCACCGTTTATTACGGGAACTATTGGCTGATTTATAGGTATGAATTGAGTAGTTACGGAACTTGTGCAGGCTGCTAGCGAAACTGAAAGACCAATTCCAACTGAAGAGAAGAGTGTGTCAGCAATAACTGTAAAAGGCACTGCCGAAGATGAGCCATTAACAGGAAATGTCCAATTATAGTTAAAACCCGCAATTACAGTATCTGGTGTGAATGTAATTAGATTCCCGTCACACAAAAAGCCTTCTACTGCAAAGCCAGTGGGTTCTGGCCTTTCATTAATGATAACTTGCGTAAATGCGGTGTCCGATTCAGATAAATCACTTACGATCAGGCTGTAAGTGCCAGAGTCTGCAAGTGTAACATTTGGAATAAAAGGATTTGCCAGATTGCTGCTGAATCCATTGGGACCAATCCATTGCAAAGTAAACAAATCAGGATTGATTGGTGTAGTTAAGAACAATGTATCACCTTCGCACAAAGGACCGTTATTATTGGCATCTGAAAATAAAATTGAGCAATCTGTTGTTCCTGTACCTCCTGTTTGGGAAAACGTAATATTTCCTGGTTGGTTGGAAAAATTAGTTATCAATAGCATGTAAAATTCACCAATTTGGGCACCTGTTATATTAACTGTCTCGGTAGCGCTTCCTGAGTAACTGCAGTCTACAGTATTTGCAGCAGATAAGTTTGTTGGGGAGCAAATATCAGTAAGTTCGGCAAATGGCCCATAACATATAAAATCTATATCTGCATTAGCAGACATGAAGATATCAATGTTTCCCGGGGTTTCAATTTGCATAAAATACCAAGCCGGATTGGGTTCCGAACCTAGGCATCCATAGTCTGGACCCGCTTCAGCATTTCCCGCATCAACACCGGCGGGGAAAACATATTCAGTACCTGTACAAAATGGTGCAGCATCTGCACAAGTTGTGTTTTGAGAGAAACTCTGAGCTAAAACAAGCAATAAAAATGTGATGGTTATTATGATTTTTTTCATTATGAATATTTTGCAGGATGATTATTTATTTTTCAAAACGTTTAGACTTGGTTTTGACTTTGAAGCAATTAATATCGTTTGAATCTCTTGCTTTACTTGTTCTGTTGTAAATTGAATAGCAGCAGTAATTTTTAACATTCCATTTTCATCAGGCCTTGAAATAACAACAATTGTTGTAGAAGCGAAAAGCCCCTCCATAAAAGAAGCTCTTTCAGCATCACTCTTGATTTGATTTAACTGAATTTGATATGTTGATTTGCGTTCATTTTTTGAGACAAACTTTACAAATTCCTCTTCGCTTATTGAAAATTCATGAACAAATGCAGTGGTTTGAATTGCTCCAAATGCAATTAGTTGAACGAATGACACAAAAAGTATCGTAAATATGTTTTTTTTCATGGAGAAATTATTTTACAGGCTAAAGTAGGTTAATTGAATGATAATACAAAATCAACAAACTAAATAACCAATAACTTTGTATTAGATAGATGCTAGGAATGTAGAATAATGCAAGCGCTTACCGAATCAAAATAATTATTCTGGTATCTCAATTTTAATTTTTTTAAAAATAAATGATGCGATGACTTTGCAAAAGAACTTGAAATCTTTGCTCTTGAGCGCGAAATTTATGAGGTTTTTCTTACTTTTTAATGGTGCATTAACAGCATACTCTTTTGCAAGTGTTTTATACAAATAAATCAACTCTTTATTGTTGCTTTCGCACAATTCTAATTTTCGAGAATAATTTTTTAACCCCTTCAACATTTTTGAAATTCTTTTTCGAGCTAAAAGGGCTTGCTCACACATTCTGATTTTGTTTCTGCTTAAGCTATTATTGTGAACCCTTATATGTGACGCCGAATTTTGAGAATCATCAAAAACTATAAAATAATTCTTTACAAAACAGCGAAAATAAAATTCCCAATCTTCTACCCAATTAAGTGGTTCAAAAAAACCTTTAGTTTCTTCAAATACCGCTCGTTTTAATAATGGTGAGGAAATTACAAAAACATTTCTTTTTAACATTCGAGGCAACAAATCCAAGGAATATCCTGTAAACTCTACCATCCAAGGCTCATTACTGTTATCTATTGTAAATCTTAAACTCTTGTTGTTACCATGGTCATAATACAAAGCATTACTATAGACAATAGAAGCATTACTATTTTGTCTAAATAATTCAATTTGATTTTTCAATTTATCCTTTGCGATCTGATCATCAGCATCAACAAATTGAATAAAGTCGCCTTTACTAATCTTCACTCCACTATTTCTGCAGCCCGAAGTTGTAGAATGTTGAATCTTTAAATACTTGAACCTTTTGTCGCTTTTTGTCCAGTTCAATACTATTTGTTCAGTATTGTCAGTTGACTGATTATCAACTACTATGCATTCCCAATTATTATATGATTGATTCGAAATACTTAATAATGTTTCCTCTATGAGATGACCGTAATTATAAGTTGGAATAATTACAGAAACTTCGGGTAATTGCATTAAAATTTAATCTTTAATTGGATTCCCTTTTAGTCTGAAACTCATTTTATAACGCAAGGCCACCGTATCGGGAAGAGCTCCAATTTGAGTAAAATCTGACCTAAAATAATATTTATCTTTTCTCATAATGTTTAACCATTCTTCAGTATTTGGTTTCATAGATACTCCTAAAGTATCAATTTGGCCTGGAAAATCAACAGAAATTAACTCTAAGTCTTTACCTGTGCCATTTCCAATAAATACTTTCAAATCTTTCATAAAGTTGAGATTTGAAATACCTGAATCTAAGGTCAAAATTAAGTTAAATCCCTCTACATCTTCTAACTCGGCAGGAATAACCTTGTTAGTTTCAAACTTTTTGTAACTGCTAAACTTAAAGTCTTCGCTTTGTAAAGATATTCCCTCATTTCCTAAAATTGTATCGGTTAATAAAGAGTCGCCAAGCGGAATAAAAAATACAGGGTCGTTGGTATCCAGATTAAAACTTATAATTTTGTTTTTATCTTCACAAGAACTGATAAAGGCCATTAAGAGAATAATGCCAAATAAATTTTTTAATGTCATTAGTGGTAAAATTTTGAAACCCAAATATAGAACTTTTAAATTAACTAATCTTTAGTAATAGGGAGGTTCACACCTGCCCTATTTTCGAAATAATGGTATAAACTAACATTCATTAACAAAAGTAACAAACAATAAATGGTATCATCAATAGGAATATTGGCCCAACCATTTATAAAAATTCTAATTCCTAAATTTTCAGCGTCATTGTATTCTACAACCGGCCAAGCAGTTAAAATTCCATTTACCATTAAAAATGGAATTAAGCTGAAAAAATAGCCCACGAAAAACCTTCCTAACCATTTAGCTTCTGTAAAGAAATACAAATAGAACAGCAGAATGGAACTTGCCAAACTAGCCACTGCGGTATACCAGCGATTAAAATAAATAATTCCAATAACACCTGTTAAGATTGCAAAACCCAGAGTTATCTTTCTTTGATAAGGACCTAATATATCCTTTTTAATAAAGTAATTACATACGAAATAAACGAAAAAACAGCAGTATGGAACTATGAAGAAAAAAAGCCATTCCTCAATAGGCATTTTGACTAAATAAATTCCAGTAACATATTTAGGGTTAAAGCTCCAAACACCAGTAAGGGTGAAAAAAACATCCCAAATAATAAAAAAAGTTGCAGTGATTAAAATTGCAGGAAACATAAAAGGCCAACGCTTCCAAATAAAAACGCGCTTTTCGAAACTTTGCGCTAGAGGATACGCCAAGCTTATTAGCATTAAAGCGAGGTAAGTATACTTATCGGGAAGCACGTTGTTCGTTAAAAAATTTCCTTGCCACTACAAGCATTCCAAATGATTCACTTTCGCGCTTTCCAATCGTTTTGTGGTGCACTTTATGCGCTTTTCTGATTGCTCTTAAATACCAGTTATCACTTCTTCTAAACCACTTAATCCGCTGATGAATGAATACATCGTGCACAAGAAAATAAGCCAGCCCATAAACAGCAATTCCAATTCCTATGTACAATCTAAAATCGTTGCCATTCATCATTCCAAACATAATGCACAACCAACTTGGAATAGCAAAAATTAAGAAGAATGCGTCGTTGCGCTCAAAAACATGATCGTGCGGTTCATGGTGATCTTTATGCAAAGTCCATAGAAAACCGTGCATTACAAATTTATGCGTAGCCCAAGCCATAAATTCCATGAAAAAGAAAGTAGCTACAACAATTAGTATATTTATAAAAGTTTCCATTTTAAATGAAACGTAAAATAAGAAAGAAAAAAACTTGCGACAAAATTAACCAAGTTGCGATAGGATTGTTCTGATTCTTTTGAGAATGATACATCCACTGAATCAAAAAGGCAATAAAAAACCAAGTGATGTAATTGGTAATCGGAATTGCGGCTCCATACCATATCCAAAAACCAAGTTTAATTGCAACTGGTTCGATAATGTAATCCATCAAAACCATCAAAATTGAACCAACTATACTCTTTACTAAAACCGAAGCTTTCAAATAATTACTAAAAGTACCCATGCAAACACTTAGCATGAACCAGTTAAAACCAATAATGTATGGAATTTCGTCAAAAGCAGGCCCCAGGACTTTTCCGTAAGTATAGTCGCCAAATAAATAACCAGTATGCACGCCAATCCATTCTGAGCTCATTCCAACAATAAACGCTAGCATGAAAAATAACACGAATTTCCTATCATGTTTGGGATGAAAGAGAAAAATAAACAAAGATGAAATCAGTAAATTTATTGGTGTGAGCGCAACTATGTAAGAGCGAAAAGAAGATAAAATTCCTATAATACCGACTAAATGTAAAATAATTAAAATTACTCCTGCCTGATTTGGCGTGAATGAAAATGGTAATTTTTTAACAAGCGAACTCATAAATTGGTTATTAAATCGGCAACAATTCTGGCTGACTGCAAACAAAGTGGAATGCCACCACCAGGATGAACACTTCCGCCGCAAAAGTACAACCCTTTTAATTTACTACTGAAATTTGCATGCCTTTGAAACGCTGCATTTCTGTTATTGGAGCTGCTTCCATAAAGGGAACCCTGATAAGATGAAGTTTTACTTTCTATACTTCGAGGGTCTAAAATACTTTCATTTAAAATTAAAGCTGCTACATCTACTTTTAGGATTGAACTCAACTTGTCAATAATATTTCTGCGGCTTCTCTGAATAACTTCTTCCCAATTTTGGCCAACATTTCCAGGAACGTTTATCATTACAAACCAATTTTCACAACCTGAAGGAGCGTCGCCTTTAATTTTTTTAGAAGTAATATTTATGTAAATAGTCGGGTCGTTGCTAACATTTTTCTCTTTAAAAATAATGTCAAACTCTTCTTTATAATCTTTACTGAAAAAAATATTGTGTACATCTAACTGTTCGAATTCCTTGTTAATTCCCCAATAAAAAATAAGTGCAGAACTGGAACGTGGTTGATTCATCACTTTTTCTGGAGCTTTTTGATTGCTTAAGAGTTGTTTATATGAAGGAAAAATATCCACATTTGAAACAACAATATCTGCAGATTTTAATTCTTCATTCACCCAAACTCCCCTAACTTTATTGTTTGTGGTTTCTATCTTAGAAACACCTGCATTTAAATGAAATACAATGCCTTGTCTTTTTGCTAAATCTTCTAGTGACTTAGTAATATCATGCATTCCATTTTCAGGCAAATAAGCTCCAATATTAAATTCTAAATGCGGTATACTTTGTAAAACTGCAGGCGCCTCATAAGGATTTGAGCCATTATAAGTAGCGTATCTATTGAAAAGTTGAACTAATTTTGGCTGTTTAAATTGTTGTTGATTATGGTCATTTAACTTAGAAAAAATCCCTAAAAATGGCATCAACACAATTCCTTTAAATGTTTTAAAGTTAATGAAATTGGTCCACTTATGTAAAGACATGTGCAGGAAAACCGGAGCAACTGTATTGTATACAAACGCACTTTTTTTAAGGTACTTAATGACAGATTTTGCAGGTGTTTTGAATGATTTCTCAACATTCATTGCAAACTCTTCGATATTTCCTGAAGCTGTTAATTGAGTGCCGTCTCGCCAAAAATAATTGCAAGCAATATCCAATTTCATATAGTTAAAATGTGCCCTCGGATTTTCATTAAAAAGCTCAAATAACTCATCTACTTGTTTAGGTAATGTAAATAATGAAGGTCCTGCATCAAATCGAAATCCTTCTTGCTCAAAGGCAGTTAGCTTCCCGCCCACATAGTCGTTTTTTTCAAATACTTCTACGGAAAAGCCTTTCTTCTTTAGGCGCAAAGCCACTGCTAGACCCGCAATGCCCGATCCTACTACAATTACATGCATGGGCACAAAACAACAAATTTTCTTAAAAGGTTCAGCAGTGAGTTTGATTTTGTTGAAAAAAACAAAAAGATGCCTTTCTAAATAATGCTGTAATAGCTAAATTTGAAGGATGATATTAAAAACTAGAAATTAGACCTTTAAAAATTTAGAATGATTATTAAAAAAAACTGGAGCATACAATCAAAACCAGAAAAGAAAAAAATTGAGGCGTTAAGCCAAGCTTTAAATACGGATGAATTAATCAGCACTTTGCTAGTTCAGCGAGGAATTGAAACTTTTGAAGCTGCAAAAAAATTCTTCCGTCCCGATTTAAATGATTTGCACGACCCATTTCTGATGAAAGACATGGATCTGGCCATTGAGCGGATTCATAAAGCCATTCTAAATAATGAAAAAATAATGATTTACGGTGATTATGATGTAGATGGGACTACATCAGTAGCGCTGGTATATGGTTTCTTACGTGAGTTTGTGGTGGAAAATTTATTATGCTTTTACATTCCAGATAGGTATTTAGAAGGATATGGAATTTCAACCACTGGTATTGATGTTGCCGCTGAAACAAATGTTTCACTTATCATTGCTTTAGATTGTGGCATTCGCAGTAACGATAAAGTAGCTTATGCTTCGCAAAAAAATATAGATTTTATTATTTGTGACCATCACTTACCAGGTGATGAAATTCCTTTGGCCGCTGCTATTTTAGACCCGAAAAGAAAAGATTGTAACTATCCATACAAAGAGTTGTCGGGCTGCGGTATTGGTTTCAAATTAATACAAGCACTAAACGAGAAATTATCTTTGAATAAAGATCTTACAAAATGGCTCGACTTAGTGGTTACAAGTATTGCTGCTGACATTGTGCCAATAACCGGTGAAAATAGAATTTTGGCATTTTATGGGTTGCAAAAAATTAATGATTCTCCTCGAATTGGGATTCAGGAATTACTCAATTTTAAAAAAGAAAATAGCAGTAATGGCAGCAATTCAACTACTGTTGCTATTAAAAAAGAAATCTCAATTTCAGATATTGTGTTTAATGTGGCACCTCGAATTAATGCTGCTGGAAGAATTGAACATGGTAAGAAAGCGGTAGAATTACTAATTGCAGAAACTGAAATTGGGGCATTTGATATTGGCAAATTAATAAACGTTAATAACAATACCAGAAAAGACCTCGATAAACAGATAACAGCTGAAGCACTTGAGATAATAGAAACCAATGAAGCTATAAAAAATGGCAATTCAACCGTGCTATATAAACCAGATTGGCACAAAGGTGTGGTTGGAATTGTTGCTTCAAGGGTGATAGAAAAGTATTATAAGCCTACAATTATTCTTACCGAATCTAATGGTATGGCAACTGGTAGTGCTCGCTCTGTAAAAGATTTCGATGTGCATGCAGCTTTAGAAAAATGTGCAGATTTGTTAGAGCAGTTTGGAGGTCACAAATATGCCGCCGGTATGACATTAAAATTAGAAAATGTAGCCGCTTTTCGAGAACGGTTTGAAGCAGTAGTTGGCGCTACAATTAAGGAATATCAAAAAACTCCCACTCAGGAAGTAGATTTAGAGATTAATCTTGTACAAATTGATGCAAAGTTTAATCGTATTCTGAAACAGTTTTCTCCATTTGGTCCCGGTAATATGGCACCCGTTTTTTTAACACGCAATTTATTGGACGAAGGAAATTTAAGGATTGTAGGGAACAATCACCTGAAGCTAAAAATGGTGGATGAAAACGGTATCGGGGTGAGTGCAATTGCATTCAATTTAGGGCAGTTTTTCGACCCGATAAGTAAGGGGATTCCAATTGATATTTGCTACAACATAGAAGAGAATAATTGGAATAATACAGTAAACTTGCAGCTTAATATAAAAGACATTCAACTTTAATAT
>Ga0315900_10012349_pt1 | contig 10485 bp, 7 predicted proteins | sample LakEriMetagenome_FD_203521 | JGI IMG/M metagenome (GOLD analysis project Ga0315900, IMG submission 203521) | Freshwater fungal communities from buoy surface, Lake Erie, Ohio, United States - Buoy 12 MA114 | ecosystem: Environmental > Aquatic > Freshwater > Lake > Lake biofilm | place: USA: Lake...
CCGTGCCGACGCGTTCGTACAACTCGAGTGCGGTATCGGCGATTTTCTGAGCGTTGTCGGCGATTTGGTACGCCTGCCAACCCTTTGCCACCGCGAGCAGAAGAGCGAGCAGGTTGACCGGCGACGCGATGAGCACGCGATGCCGCATCGCCTCTTCGAGGAGGGTGGGATCGCTGCGCAACGCGTCGGCGAGGAACGATTCGCCGGGGATGAACATGATGACGTACTCGGGGGCGCGGCTGAACTGTTTCCAGTACGCCTTGTCGCTGAGTGTCTTCGCATGACCCTTGACGAGCGAAGCGTGCTCGGTGAGGAACTGGCGCTGCAGGGCCGGATCGGTGGTTTCCTGTGCCTTGAGATACGCCGACAGCGGCGCCTTGGCGTCGATGATCACTGTGCCGTCGTTGGGGAGGCGCACGATGGCGTCGGGTCGCTGCCGCGAGTCGGCACCGCTCACCGTGGTCTGCTCGGTGTAGTCGCAGTACGGCGCCATGCCGGCGAGTTCGATGACGTTGCGCAACTGTTGCTCGCCCCAGGCACCCCGCGCACTCGTCGACTTCAGTGCCGCCTGTAATGCACTCGTGGTGGTGGCGAGCGCATCGAGCCGCTCGCCGAGGGCGTTGGTGTAGCCGGCGGCGTTCGTGTAACTGTTCTGCAGGTTGCCGACGGCCGTGCGCAACTCGTTCATCTGCGACGCGACGGGTTCGAGCAGCGATTTGGTTTCGGTGGTGAGCGACTGCGTGCGCGCCTGGTATGTGCGGTCGATCTGTGCGTTCAGCGACTGCATGACCGCCTCGGTGGCGGTGCGCACCTGGGCGTCGACACTGTCGCGCACCACGTCGCGGACCGCACCCGTAATGACTGCGGTGTCGATGGTGAGGTTCGGTGCGGCCGGGGCGACCGGCTCGCGGCGTTGTGCCATGAGCACACCGACGGCGACGGCGAGACCGACGATGACGACGAGACCGGCGACGATGACCATGGCGTTGACGTCCATGTCACGATGCTCGCAGATCGGTGTGACACGGTGCGGTACGGCACTGAATTGCGGGTGTGCGCAACCGGCCGCGACCCGGTGCGTGCTACAGGACGCGGCGCAGGAACTGGCGGGTGCGTTCGTCGGTCGGCTGAGTGAACACCTGCTCGGGCGGACCCATCTCGGCGACGCGACCGGCGTGCAGGAAGCAGACGCGGTCGGAGATGTCGCGGGCAAAGGCCATCTCGTGGGTGGCGATGAGCATCGTGATTCCGCTGCCCTTGAGTTCGCGCACGATGTCGAGAACCTCGCCGACGAGTTCGGGGTCGAGTGCACTCGTGATCTCGTCGAGCAGCAAAACCTCGGGGTTCATGGCGAGTGCGCGCACGATGGCCACGCGCTGCTGCTGGCCGCCCGACAGTTGATCGGGGTACACGTCGATCTTGTCGAGCAGCCCGAACCGACGCAGCAGGTTCTCGGTGATCGCGTTGGCCTCGTCACGCGACTTGTCGAGCACCTCGGTGAGGGCGAGCGTGACGTTGCGCCGCACGCTCATGTGGGGGAACAGGTTGTAGCTCTGGAAGACGATGCCGATGCGACGGCGCACCGGGTTGGGGTCGCGACCGATCTCGGTGATCTCGTCACCGTCGAGGAGGATGCGGCCGTCGTCGATCGGCTCGAGCAGGTTGACGCAGCGCAGCAGCGTCGTCTTGCCGCTGCCGCTCGCACCGATGAACGTGACGATCTCGCCGCTGCGAATGTCGAGCGATACCCGATCGAGCACGGTGTTGCCGCCGAACGACTTGGCGACGGAATCGAGGACGAGCTTCACCGGATCCTCGTTCCCGACGTGCGGCGTCGTTCGCGGGTGACGAGCCAGTCGGTGAGCCGCGTGAGCGGAATCGTCACCGAGAGGAAGATGAGCGCCGCCACGACGTACGGCGTGAAGTTGGCGAACTTCGACTTGTCGATGCCCGCCTGGCGGAGAATCTCGATCGGGCCGATGAGGCTGACGAGAGCCACGTCCTTCTGCAAACTCACGAGATCGTTGAGCAGCGGCGGCACGACGCGGCGCACCGCCTGCGGAAGGATGACGAAGCGCATTGCCTGCGCACTCGATAAGCCGAGCGAACGTGCGGCTGCGCGCTGGCTTTCGTGCACGCTGTCGATGCCGGCGCGGAACACCTCGGCGACGTATCCCGAGTAGGTCATCGCGAGCGCCACCGAGCCCCACAACAGCGGACTGTTGTACGGCCGCTCGAGGCCGAGCCCCGGCACACCGAAGCCGACGAGATAGATCCACAAGATGACGGGTACGCCGCGCATGACGTCGGTGTATGCGGCGGCAAAGGCGCGCACGGGGAACAGCGCCGGCGCCCTGGTGTTGCGGGCGATGGCGATGAGCAGTGCGGTGATGAAGATCGCCGGTGTGGTCCACAGGAAGATGCGCACGTCGAGCCAGAAGGCATCGATGAGACGCGGCACGGAGTCGGCGGCGAGTTCGAGGTCGAAGAAACTCTTCTTCACGCGATCCCAGCGCGGCATGCGCGGGATGAAAAGCACGACGGCCGCCAGCACCACGAAGGTGCTGGCGGCCGCGATGACTGCGCTGCGCCGACGCTGTCGCCGTTCGTGACGGCGACGCAGCGACGATGCGCCGGTCGGTCGGGACTGCAGATCGCTCACGCGAGAAGCAGCCCGACGTCGACCGAATTACTCGAGTGAGATGACGGGAGCCTCGACGTACTCGCTGAGCCACTCGGCGACGATGGCATCCAACGTGCCGTCGTCGCGCAAGGTGGCAAGCGCGGCGTTGACGCACTCGACGAGCGGGCTGTCAAGGTCGAGGAGCAGACCGAAGTTGTCGGCAGCCACGGCGTCGGTTGCCGGGAACTGGCCGATGACCTTCGTGCCCTCGATCTCGACTGCGCTCACGTAGAACGCGGTCGGCAGGTCGAGCACGATGGCGTCGATCTGCTTGGCCTCGAGCGCCGCCTTGGCGCCGGCGTTGTCGTCATAGACGAACGGCTCGGTGCTCGGTTGGATGACGCTCGTGATGAACTCGAGGCTCGTCGTGCCGGCCTGTGCGCCGAACTTCAGATCCTTGAGCTCGGCAAGGGTCGTTGCCGATGCAACGGGTGAATCGGCGAAGCCGACGACTGCCTGGTTGGTGCTGTAATACGGATCACTGAACGAGACGGTTTCCTTGCGCTCGTCGGTGATCGTGTACTGCTGCAGGTTGAAGTCGAAGTTCTTCGCGCCGGGCTGAATGGCTTCGTCGAAGCCGGTGCGTACCCAGGTGACGCTCTCGTCGGAGAAGCCCATGGCGTTGGCGACGGCGTAGGCAACTGCCGCCTCGAAGCCCTGCTTGCTCTCGGGAGCATCGTCGATGACCCACGGGAAGTAGGCGGGGTTGCCGGTGGCGATCGTCAGCACGCCCTCTTCGAGGGTCTTGCCGGCGGTGCACTCGTTGCCGGTTCCGAGCGCGACTTCTTCGGCGACGGTGTCTTCGGCAACGGTGTCTTCGGTGGTGTCGCTACCGCCGCACGCGGCGAGTGCCATGAGGGCAACTGCCGCGAGGGCTGCAACACCACGACGTGACGTACGGGTCATGTGGGTGTCCTTTGTGGGGAAGTGGGTGTGTAATCACCTCGCTGCCACCCAAAGGACGGCGTCGAGGACGAAGTATCAGGGTACTCAGCGGTCGTCGCGTTGTCTCGTTCGTGCACCTTGACTTGTCGTACGCTTCCCCCGATGTCGTCGTGGCGGGTGATGGTCGTCGGAGTGCTCGCCGGATTGTTGGCCGGCATCTTCGGAGTCGGTGGCGGCATCCTCATCGTGCCCGGTCTCATGTGGGTGCTGGCGATGGAGCAGCGCCGCGCGCACGGCACCTCTCTGGCGGCCGTTCTGCCCATTTCCATTGCGGGGCTCATCCCGTATCTCGTTGCCGGGAACGTGCAATGGGTGAAGGCCGCGGCGCTCGTTGCGGGTTCGCTCATCGGCGCGATCTACGGAGTGAAAGTGCTCGCCGTCATCGACAAGCGCAAGCTCGCCTTCGGTTTCGCCGCGCTCATGGTGCTGTCGGCGGCTCGGCTCGTGTGGGCACCCGCTGCCGGTACGACGCGCACGGTCGAGTGGTGGGGTGTCGTCGTTCTCGTCGGCGTCGGTGCCTTCGCCGGCTGGCTCGCCGGACTACTCGGCGTCGGCGGCGGCATCGTCATCGTTCCGGCACTCATGGTCATCTTCGGTGTGCCGCCCGTGCTCGCCAAGGGCACGTCGCTCGCGGTCATCATTCCGACGAGCATCGTCGGCACGTGGCGCAACCGCGCTTCACGCAACCTCGACCTTCGGGTGGCGGCGGTCGTCGGCATGGCCGGTGTCGCATCGGCGGTACTCGGCGGCTGGCTGGCCGGCAGGCTGCCCGATTCGACCTCGTCCTATTTGTTTGCCGTCTTCCTCGTGGCGGTGGCCGCTCGGCTCGTGCGCACCGCACCGAAACCCGCCCGCTGACCGGGCCTTCCCCGGGTGCATGATTCCCGGGATTCGCGGAGCAGCGTGTTGCGCCGCAACGCAGGGAACCGTACTGTAAACGAGTGATGGGCGTCACACGGCGCGGCGACGTTCCGACGTACGCTGCGGCCACGACCACTCCCGTCAGGCGAGGTGCGACATGACGATCACGAACGACGAGAACCGCGAGATCATCGGTCGCGACACGATCGACGACATCGACGCCATCCTTGCGGTGCCGCTCACCGACCCGAACGAAGTCGAGCACTTCGTGAAGAACAACGCCGAGACGGTCTTCACGTGGGACTACTCGTTGTCGCGTCCGCAATTGCGCAAGTTGTACGAGAAGGCAAAGACGGGTCAGTGGAACGCCACCACCGACATTCCGTGGGAGACGCCCGTCGACGTCGAAGCGACGATCGCCGCCGACCAGGCCACGATCGGACGCGGCATCGATCCGAATTGGTACGCCGACACGCCGCTCGCGAAGTGGGGAGACAAGGAGTGGCTCGAGTTCGGCATTCAAAGCCGCAAGTGGATGCTCTCGCAGTTCCTCCACGGCGAACAGGGCGCACTCATCTGCACAGCGAAGATCACCGAAACGGTGCCGTGGTACGACGCGAAGTTGTACGCGAGCACGCAGGTGGTCGACGAGGCACGACACGTCGAAGTGTTCGCCCGCTACCTCGACGAGAAGTTGGGTGGTGGCTATCCGGTGAATGCGCATCTCGGCATGCTCCTCGACGACGTCGTTGCCGACTCGCGCTGGGACCTCACGTACCTCGGAATGCAGGTAATGGTCGAGGGTCTCGCACTCGCCGCGTTCGGATTCCTCCACCAGCTCACCACCGAGCCGTTGCTCAAGCACCTGTTGCGCTACGTCATGAGTGACGAAGCGCGCCACGTCGCCTTCGGCGTGCTCAGCCTCAAAGAGGTGTACGAGGGATTGTCGGATGCCGAGATGAAGGATCGTCAGGAGTTCGCCTACGAGGCGAGCATCCGCATCCGCGACCGTTTCCTCCAGCAGGAGGTGTGGCAGCACATGGGGGTCGACCCGAAGGTCGTCGTGCCGCTCATGGTCAACGATCCGGGCCGACGCATGTTCCAGCAGATGCTGTTCAGCAAGATCGTGCCGAACTGCAAGAAGCTCGGCCTGCTCGAGCGCAACAACCAGTGGCTGCGCCGTCGCTACGAAGAGATGGGTGTCATCCAGTTCGAGGACTGGGAGAACACCGGTGACGAGTACCTGAAGTTCGAACTCGGCAAGGACGCGCTCACCAACTAGCCCGGCTCGATAGTGCCGCTACCGCGGCGACTACTCTTCCGTCATGGCCCGATTCGGCAAGGTGATCACCGCAATGGTGACGCCATTCGACGCCAAGGGCGCCCTCGACCTCGACGGCGTGGCGCGTTTGGCGCGCTGGCTGCAGGACAACGGCAACGACGGGCTCGTCGTGTCGGGAACCACGGGTGAATCGTCGACGCTCACCGACGACGAAAAGTTGTCGCTGTACCGCGCCACCGTCGAAGCAGTGACGATTCCCGTCATCGCCGGAACCGGATCGAACGACACCGCACATTCGGTGCATCTCACCCGCGAGGCGACGAAGCTCGGCGTGGCAGGTGTGCTCGCCGTGGGTCCGTATTACAACCGACCGTCGCAAGCCGGCATCGAGGCACATCTGCGGGCGATGGCGGCGGCAACGAATCTTCCCGTCGTCGTCTACGACATTCCTGCACGTACTGGTCGCAAGATCGCCACGACGACACTCGCGCGACTCGCCAACGATGTGAACAACGTCGTTGGGCTGAAGGACGCGGCCGGCAATCCCGCCGAAAGCGCGCGGCTCATGACGATGGTGCCGTCGTCGTTCGAACTCATCTCCGGTGACGACGGTTTGACGCTGCCACTTATGTCGATCGGTGCGACCGCGGTCATCGGTGTGGCGACGCACTGGAGTGGCGTCGATCATCAGGAGATGTTCGCGAAGTGGGCAAGTGGAGACGTCGCCGGTGCGCGCAAGGTGAACGCGCGACTGCTCGAGAGTTTCGCCTACGAAACCGGTGACGACACGCCGAACCCGATTCCGACGAAGGTGATGATGAATCATCTCGGCCTCAACGTTGGCGAGGCGCGCCTACCGATGGGTCCGCCGCCGGCCGGACTGGCGCAACGCGCCGCCGAAGTGATGGCGAACCTCGTCGCCGCGCGACGTTCGTGAGTCGTTCACGATCGAAGGGGCGCTCGCGGCAGCAGGCGCGGGCGAAGAAGGGCGATCCGGCCGATCGTCGCTCGAATGCCCGTCCGCAGAACGAGCTCGTCGCGCCGAAGTCGAAAGTTCCGAAGGGCGACGTGCGCCTCGTGTTTCTCGGCGGACTCGGGGAGATCGGTCGCAACTGCATGGCGCTCGAACTCGACGGCTCGATCCTCATCATCGACTGCGGACTCATGTTCCCGCGCATCGGCATGGCCGAAGAGGGCGACATCATCATTCCTGACTTCTCGTGGTTGCTCGAGCGCAAGGATCGCATCGTCGGTTGCATCGCGACGCACGGTCACGAGGATCACGTCGGCGCGCTGCAGTACCTGTTGCGTGATGCGTCGTTCCCGCTGTTCGGCTCGGCTCTCACGCTCGGCCTCGCCCGCAACCGCATCGCCGAAGCGGGGTTGGTGAAGCGCACCGAGTTCGTCGCCGTCAACGACGGGGATCGCCGCCACATCGGCCCCTTCGACGTCGAATTCATCGCAGTGACCCACTCGGTGCCGCATGCCCACGCCATCGCCGTTCACACCCCGCGCGGCGTCATCCTGCACTCGGGGGACTTCAAGCTCGACCTCACCCCGGTCGACGATCGGCGCACGAACCTTGCGCGCATCGGATCACTGGCGAGCAACGAGGGAATTCGTCTGCTCATGCTCGACTCGACGAATGCCGGTGAACATGGCCATGCGCCGTCGGAGAAGTCGGTGGGTGCGGTGCTGCGCTCGTTGTTCAACGAGCACCGCGATCAGCGGATCATCACCGCCTCGTTCGCGAGCCACATCCACCGCGTGCAGCAGGTGGCCGATGCGGCGATCGATGCCGGTCGCGTCGTGGTGCCGCTCGGGCGTTCGATGGTGAACAACATCCGCCTCGCACGCGAACTGGGTGTATTGACGATTCCCGACAACCATCTCGTGTCGGCCGACGATCTCGACGACTACGACCACGACGAGGTGTGCATCATCTCGACGGGTTCACAGGGTGAAGCGATGTCGGCGCTCAGTCAGTTGGCGAAGGGTGATCGTCGATTCCTCACGGTGGGCGAGCGGGACACCGTCATTTTCTCGAGTCATGCCATCCCCGGCAACGAACGCAACGTCAATGCAGTCGTCGACTCGCTGTTGCGCCGCGGAGTGACGGTCGTGCACTCGGGCATCGCCGACGTGCACGCCACCGGCCACGCGCAGGCCGAGGACCTGAAGATGTACCTGAGCATCGCCCAGCCCGAATGGTTCGTGCCGATCCACGGCGAGTACCGCCACATGGTGGCCAACGCCGAGTTGGGTGTGATCATGGGCGTCGCCCGCGACCGCACGCTGATCTGCGAAGACGGCGACTGCCTCGTGCTCGGTCGCGAGTCGCTCGTGCGCGACGGCGAAATCCCCGCGCCGTACGTCATCGTCTAGCCGGGCAGTCCCCGATCGCGGTGCGCCGCATTGGTACGGTTGCCCCGTGCCGGCAGCGCCGAAAAAGCGCCCCGCGACGCGCCGTCCCCGCGCGCCGAGAGGTGTTCCCGACGATTCCACCCCCGTGGATGCAGAGTCGCCCACGACCTTCCGTGTCGTGCGGCGCGAGTCGGTGCTGCGCCCGCTGCTCGCCGAACGGGCCCATGAATTCGGCGGTCTCGGCCTCATCGTTCTCGGGCTGTTGCTCGTGCTCTCGGTGTACGTGCACGTCACCGGCCCGGTCGGGCGCGGTCTCGATCTCGGCCTGCGCTGGACCCTCGGGCTCGGTCGGTACGCATTCCCGCTGCTGTGCCTCGGGCTCGGCGTCGCTCTGCTGAAGCGAATCAGTGTCGCGCATCGCGTGCGCTTGAGCGTCGGTTCGCTCGTGGTGGCCGTCGCCTTGCTCGGCCTCATGCACGTGTTCCTCGCCGGCGATGTGTCGGTGAGTCTCGATGCACTCGAGTCGGCCGGTGGTTGGTTCGGGTGGCTCGTCGGTCAGCCGCTCGTGAGCTCGATCAGCCCCGTCGGTGCACTCATCACGCTGAGCGCCGTTGCCTTGCTCGGTCTCATGCTCGCGTCCGGCCGTTCGTTGCCCGAGTTGGCGCGGATGTTCACCGGTTCGGTCGGACGAATCGACGATGCGATGCGCACGTATCGCGAAGGTGGTCGCGAAGGTGGTCGCGACGACAATGATGGCGATGATCCCGACGACGGCGACGAAGAGGGCAGTGACGGCCCGTCGTTCTACGACCACGCGCAATATGACGCCGAAGACGGTGACGACGACGAAGAAGTAGACGACGAAGAAGCGGACGCGAGCGAGGAAAAGCCACGCCCGCGCCGCCGCCGGCAACGTGCCGCAGACACTCCGCCAGCGGCGCCTGCTCGTTCGACCCCCGTTCGCGGGGAGCAGCAGCAGATGCCGCTCGGACCCGCAGCGCAACCATCGTCGTGGTCGCTGCCGCCGATGGACATGCTCGTGCTGTCGAGCAACAAGCGGGCCAACGAATCGTCGGTGGAGGAGCGGGGCGACTCCCTCGTCACCGCACTCGCGTCGCACGGTGTCGACACCGAACTCGTCGGCTACACCCGCGGCCCGACGGTGACGCGCTACGAGCTGTCGCTGGGTGACGGCGTGAAGGTGGCGCGCGTGACGTCGCTGTCGAAGGACATCGCGTACACGATGGCTGCCACCGACGTTCGCATCCTTGCGCCGATCCCGGGTCGCTCGGCGATCGGCATCGAGGTGCCGAACGAGTCGCGCGACCTCGTGTCGCTCGGTGACCTGCTCACGAGCCCCGAGGCGAAGTCGGCGCAGCATCCGCTCGACGTCGCCGTCGGCAAGGACATCGCGGGTCGTCCCGTGTTCCTCAACATCGCCACGACCCCGCACCTGCTCATCGCCGGTGCGACGGGCGCGGGCAAGTCGAGCGTGCTCAACTGCATCATCACGTCATTGCTCATGCGCACCACTCCCGAGCAGGTGCGCCTCATCCTCATCGACCCGAAGCAGGTGGAGATGGGGCAGTACGCGCTGCTGCCGCACCTGCTCACGCAACCCGTGACGAACCCGAAGAAAGCTGCGAATGCACTCGGCTGGGCTGTGAAGGAGATGGAGCGTCGTTACGACGTGCTCGTCGAGGCGGGCTTCCGCGACATCGCCGGATACAACGCGGCGTACGACCGCGGCGAATTGAACGACGAGTCGGAATCGGATGCCGAAACGTCGACGAAGCGTTTCGAACGCATGCCGTACGTCCTCGTCGTCGTCGACGAGTTGAACGACCTCATGATGGTCGCGGCCCGCGACGTCGAGGAGTGCATCACCCGCATCGCGCAAAAAGCGCGTGCGGTCGGAATCCACCTCATCGTCGCCACGCAGCGTCCGAGCGTCAACGTCATCACCGGCGTCATCAAGGCGAACATTCCCGCGCGCATGGCTTTTGCGGTGTCGAGCCTCACCGACAGTCGCGTCATCCTCGACCAGCCCGGTGCCGAAAAGCTCGTCGGCAAGGGCGACATGCTGCTGTTGCCCGGTAACACGAACGTCGCCCAGCGCGTGCAGTCGGCGTGGGTCGGCGAGGGTGAAGTGCGCAAGGTGGCGGCGCACTGGAAGCGCCAGGCCCCCGAGCCGCAGTACGTGAGCGGTGTCGAAGGCGGCGGGGAAGCCGCGGAAGTCGCGGGTCTGCCCGGTGGCAGCACCGGCGACGAGGACGACGACGAGTTGTTGCGCCACGCGATCGACCTCGTCGTGCGTTCGCAGATCGGCAGCACGTCGATGTTGCAGCGC
>Ga0315900_10012350_pt1 | contig 10485 bp, 6 predicted proteins | sample LakEriMetagenome_FD_203521 | JGI IMG/M metagenome (GOLD analysis project Ga0315900, IMG submission 203521) | Freshwater fungal communities from buoy surface, Lake Erie, Ohio, United States - Buoy 12 MA114 | ecosystem: Environmental > Aquatic > Freshwater > Lake > Lake biofilm | place: USA: Lake...
AGTTCCACGGCCAGCATGAGTGTCAGGAGCAGCATGATGCCCATCACGCAGGTGATGATGTCCTGAAACGCAAACAGAGAGAAGGTCGGTCCGCCTGAGCGTCTGCGTCGTCCCACGGTGATGTTCCTGTGATGTCAATGAATTCAGGGGAAATCGCAACTGGGGATATCAGGGATGTGGGGAACGGACCGCAGGGCAGGCACCGCATTACGCGGATGTCTGCATGTGTTCATCAAACGGGAGCAGTCGCAGTCGATTGACGATGTTGCGTGTACAGTATTCTGCGCAGCTGTCGAGGAATTCCTGCTCCGCTTTGCGGAGGAAGGTCATTGTCAACTGGATCAGCAGTGCAAAAACGAGAGCAACGAGGGTGGTGTCAAAGGCGATGGCAAGTCCGGCTGTCACCTGTCTGAGGGCGGGCAGTAATGCGTCCGGGCCGGAATTACCGCTCGCCATAACGGCGCCGAATTCACCGATGGCAATGGACAGTCCGAGTACGGTACCGATGAAGCCGAGGATTGGGATTGCCCAGAGAAATCCGGTGAGGAGGATGTAGGAGGATTCCGAGATGGCTTCGTCCGCTTCGGCCTGGCTTTTCAGGATTTCATCGACATCAGTTACTCGCCCCAGGTGCTTCAGGTTTGCCAGTGCGACTGTGATTCGGTTGTAAAGGACGAACTGCCGCGGGTCGTCAACCAATTGTGCAATCTCCTCCAGAACGTGATCAACGGTTCCGGGGCTGAGGACAAAGTCAGGGTGCCCGGGGATGATCTGGAAACCGAGGCACATTCGCTGCATTGCCAGCTTGCGCCACTTGAAGAAAAGAATGGCACAGGACCACGCTGCAAGAAACACGGTCGCGTAAGGAATCCAGCCCTGATCAATGAACTTGGTGCGAATGGATTCCGGTGAGAGCATGATGCCTCCGTAAAAGAGACAGGTCAGGAGCACAGCGGTGAGCAGTGACAGGGGCGTGTTGACTCGAGTGAATCGCGCACCGCTGAAGAGCAGCATCTGCTCGAGATCTGAGCGGTGCCATGAGATTCGCGGAGCAGAGCGGGTTTGAGCGGGAGCGGAGTTTGCCATTCGTGAAGTTCTGTGCTGCTGTGAAATGTTCGGGACTGGTGTCGATACGTGGCGTACGAGGGCGGCCAGCGGGCTTACGCTGACGTATTGTCTTCGATGCGAAGCTGCACTCGCATCAGTTCAAGCATGGCCATCGATGAAAGGAAGCCCAGCCAGAGAATCAGAATTGCAGATAAGAGGGCTACCAGACCGCCAAAAAAAACGCCAAAGGCCAAAGCGACGTCGCCGCGGTATGCCACTGAGCATACAAGGAAGACATAGAGGCAGGATGCTGATGCACACAGCAGGCAGAACGTGATTCTTTGAATGGACTCGGAGATTTCGAGAAATCGGCACAGGTTGGGAAAGCGGTTTGTGGAGGCTGTGGGTACCGGGGGGGCTCCCAGGCACAGCGCGATATCCCAGAAGCCGGTTTGGCCAGGGGAGTGACTGGCGGATGATTTTTTTGCTGGTGTCGATGTGCTTGTCTGGGTCACGGATCCCATGAACTGGGGAACATCTTCGGCTGGCACCCAATCTGACAGAGTCTCGCTCCAGATGCGATCGCTTCCAAGCAGGCGTCCGGTTGCCAGCAGTGCGCGGAGGTCTTTTGAGGACACTGGCCCGTGAGTATTTTTGCCTTTTGCATAAAACCACTCGTCGTCAGCATCGCTGGATTGCATTGCTGTGGGGGTTTCCTGCGGGGTTGCGGTCAGAGTCTGCGGGATCTGTGAAGCGGGTTGCTCCGCCGGTGCAACCTGGCTGGTAATCGGCTCGATCGCTATGGATTCAAACAGTCCGGGGACATCGCCGGCTCGTTGCCAGGTGACGGCATCTTCGGACAGTTCATGGTGTCGGCCGAGTCGTTTTTTGCGGATCAGTGAAAGGATTTGTTCGCGTGCAAAAGGGCCTTTGACTTCGCCGCGGATGCGAAAAAAGAATCTGTCGGACATGCGGGATGACTCCATCTTATGTTTACGTGCTGGGATTTATCCGGGGCATCAGGGGGATTGTTCAGTGGTCACAAGCAGGAACACCGGTCGTCCTTCGAGCATATCTTCAGGGACAGCGGACATGGTGACTGTGCCTGAGGAATCCAGGCGACCGACGCTGGTTTGCTTTGGAGGGTCCCCTGGAGTTTTTCTCCCGAAGACGACGAGTTCTCCTTCTGATTCGCCGGGGCTGCCGGGCTTACTGCGAACCTGCCACATGCTGGTGGGGGAATCGTCGCGAGAGAGCCAGCCGATCCACCGCACCTGCGGCCCGATGGGCAGGCTGGAGTACGAATCGCGCTCAGACAGTGCGGCTGCAAGTGCCTGCAGGATCGGTTGCTCGTGTTTCTGCAGGAAATCTTTGGCAGTAATACGAAGTTTTTGGGTTTCATCTGAAACACTGAGCCAATTGGTCAGGCGCGGGACACCGGCCTCCGCGAATGCAATTTTGATCTGAGTGAGCTGGGATTCGATGAAAAAGCTGCCGCGAGCACCGTATTCGAGGGTTCGTTCAACGAGCAGCATTCGCAGGATGGGATCAAGTCCTTCTTCTTCGCGCAGGACTTTTTCGGCAACAGTGCGGATCAGCGCCTCAAAGTCGCTGGCGGTGCTGTCGCCGGCAAATTCGATGATGCTTTTCGCAAGTTTTGTCTGGGGGGACATCCATCTTGCGGGAATACTGACATCACCCACGAGTTGCTCTTCGCGGACCTGGTTGCGAAACAGCTTTTTGCTGACTGTCTGATCGCCATCGGGAGTGGTGTAGATATCGAATGCCAGGGAGTCGGTGACAATCGGCGGGGAATCGGCGTAGTACTGCTGCTTGCCGTCAGCGGTGGCGATGAGATAGGCGTTTGTGATGGCTCGCCCGCTGAAGATGGTCTTCATGCCGTCAACAGGCGATGTTCTGGTGCCGATGGCCTGGAGGACCGGCAGTCGTTTGGCAATGTCGACAGGGCCGGGGTAGGGGCCCGAGGACTTGAGGAACTGACTGTATTCTTCAAGGATTGCTCTGGCGGCTGCAGGCTCAAGAGTCGCCGGACTGGCAGTCAGAAACTGACGCCGCACGGCATTCCATTTGAGAGCTCCGGTCAGCAGGTCTCGTTCACGTTCTGCGACGTGCGTGAAGCTGGTGGCTCGCGTGGTACCGGGGTACTTCGCGGCGAATGCTTCAAGGGCTTTGCCGAAATTGACGTCATTTCCGAGGGCGGCTGAGATGACCTGCAGTGCGCGTGCGATTTCGAGGCGACCGACAACTTCACTGCGATCACCCTGTACTTTGCGTTCGAGGGTGCTGAGAGTGGTAATCAGGCCGCGACTGACCTCGGGCGTCTGCAGCAGTGATGCGAGTTCTGCCAGGATGGCGTCGTACGGGCCGGTCTCATCGACGGGCAACTGAGCCACACGCTGGGAGACATCGCGGATCTGCAGTTGAAAGGCGGTGTCGACGCTGGCCTGTACCTCCTCCTTGCGGCGAAATCCTTCGGACTCTGCCTTCAGGACCGCAGACTTTTCAAGATCATTGAGTGCGAGTGCATCGGCGTCCTTCAGCATCTGGAAAGCACCTTCGAATGCACTGGGAACAGTGGCATTTGCGATGGCTTCTGATGCGGTGGCCAAAGTCGCTTCCAGCTGGCGTCGGCGGCCGTCCTGCTGCAGTCGCAGGGACTCGTATTGCTGTCGGAGTCCGGTGACGACTGCCGATTCGGCGATGCTGCGTCGTTCGCGGCTCAGCAATTCAAAATACTGGTCGAGTGGTTCCATGATGCCGCTGGTGGCAGCTTGCTCCATCAGGGCGGCAAGTTGAGTTCTGTGTCTTTGCAGTTCGGTGCGAATACGGAACGCGTAGATGGAGTAGCCGACCACGGCGACGGCGAGGACGGACGCAGATACGGTTGCCAGTGTGATGGACTTCCGTCGTCTTTCTGCCATTAATCGCAGGGTGTCGAGTCGATCGTGCAGGCGTCGCTCGAGTTTTTCGGGGAGGGTGTGATCAAATTTTGTGGCTTCGTGTGCCAGTCTGTCGAGTTCGGCAGCCGAGGCGCCCTGTTCGATGGCAGATTCAAGGAGTGCAGTGGAATTCTGGAAGTGCAGATCCTGTTCGGCCTTACGAAGTTCTTCGCGGACCCAGTCGAGTGCCGGTCCGGCGATGTCGAAGATTTTGTCTGCTGGTGGCAGACTGACGATCATGTTGAGTGCATGGAAGCGTTTGCAGAGCGGAGTGGCCTGGGGGAGGTTGAAGTCGGCGAAGGCGTCGGAGAGCTGGTAGGCGAGTGCCTGCATTTCGCGGAGTGACTTTTGCTTCTGCAGGGCGGTGGAGGCGTCACTGGCTCGTCGTTTCAGTTCTGCGGGAACGGGTGTTTTCCAGCCGGGGTTCTGGAATTCACGTTCCAGATCGACGAGCGTTCTGTCATCTGCTGTTCTGATGGCGTCGTCCAGTTCTGAGCGGACTTCGGCCAGTCTGGCCTTCTCGAAGTCTCGGACGTCCTGGGCCCACGCGGGGTTACCGGGGTCTTTATTTTCGAGGAGCCTGAGGATTTGCAGGCGTGTGCTGAGTGGTGCTCGGGCAAGTGCGGCGCCGCGATGCTGCTGCATCAATTTTTCGAGACTGCTGGAAACGCCATACGCGTCATTGAGATCCTCGGCGACGCCTTCCGGCAGCTCAGAGACGGGCTGCATGTCATGTTTGAGGAGCAGTTCGTTCCACGCGTCGAGTTCGGGAAAGTCGAGTGCGATGATGACTTCGTTCAGGTTTGGGTCACGTTCGGCGAGTTCGATGGCTTCGGTTCTGAGGCCTTTTTGCAGGAGTTTATCGACGGCCAGCATCCATTCGCTGGTTTCGGCCACGAAGTCTTCATGTCGTCCGGCGACATCCATGAGTTCGGCTTCGTTCACACCGAACGGGCTGATGAGCAGATCCTGGATGTCTTTGACGAGTGCGGTAATTTCTTCGATGGTCATGGGAGTACCAATTTGGGGCAAAAATACAGCTTCCAGCTTATGTCGATTCGAGAATCATATTTTACGATACGAAGTGTGCTGCAGCCATCTTGAATCTCGTGCCCTTAGAGGTGGAAATGCCTGCAACTTTGTCATATTATTATGACTCGATTTTGCGGGAAAATAACACTTAAGAAACGTATGGCGTGCCGTAGAAAGACTGGTCGTACTTTCTACTGGAATCAGCGGTCGTTCGATTGTTGTTCCTTGGGCGCAGCTTGAGCAAACGATTGAGATTCATAAAAAACCAGCACCAGCGAAGTCGTGTTCTCATAGTCAACCGTCGAAATTGGCGGGGATTCGATGACTGTACGGATACCGATTTCCCCGGCCTTTCCGGCCGTGATCCACAGTCTTGTGGCCCGTTCCGCTTCTGTATAATTCTTGTTAATGCCTTCGAGGCCCGACTCTGTCTCTCTGATCAGTTCCTGCGTGAGGGTGCCATAAACCGAGACAGCGGGGATGAAAGGCTGCCAATCTTTGAGATTCTGTTCGCATTCGCGAACGATTTTTTGGAGTTGAGCTTCCGTCGTCCGGTACCCCTCGGTTTGGCCAAAAAGCTCCTTTTCGCCGACAGTTCTCCCCGTTGGAATAAGCATGTTTTTTTTTGCCATGTGAGCATTCAGTCTCCGTTGTGCAGCGCTCTGTCGTGCCTTGAGTACCGCTTCGTACTTTCTGACGGAGCTAACCGCAGCGTCTGCGATTTTGCCCAAGCGTGATTCAAATTCGCGGATTACGGGTAGAGCAACTCGTCCATCAATGGGTTGTTCATGCCACCACTCGGGAGATTGTTGAAATCGCTTCAGTTGGTCTTGCAGTGCAAGTGATAGTGTCATTTTATTTATTTTCAAAGCGTCCCACTCGTTTGTTGAATTGCCCGCAAATTGCATGAATGTCACTGGATTCTTCTCAATGTCGACGAATTGTTTTTGTAGTGTTCGCGACGGTATATCAGGAATGAATCGCTCGCGACTCGGCAATTTCAGCAACAGCCGCACTTCGGGCAGCACGGACAGATCATTTTGAGATGTAAAAGTAAGTCTACCATACCCGAGGGCGACCGTTGCAGCCTCTGGGTCTGGGCGTTTTTCGAGAAGTTGTATTGGTCGTGACAGTAGAAAATATCGCTCCGTTTTCGGGGGATTTTCAGTGTTCGTTGTGAGTGCGTTTGTGTTCGGTTTGGAGTTGAGCTGAATTGCGTGCTCAGGGGCTCCTGAATCGGATATGTAGAATCCGTGACTCAGTTGTTTGATCTCAGTGACGCGTATTGCCTTCAGTGCCGTGGTGGACACCTGGGTCATGGCCCTGCCTTCACACCATGACGACCACGTTGGTATGTGCTCAAGTGATTGCGGGGATTCCGGTTTTCGTTGCAGGAGTGCGATTTTGCGGTTGCCCACTCGCAGTTCCAGCGGCAGCCAGCGGGCGATTTCCGCCGCTTCGGTTTCGCGGGACGCATCAACGCTCCAGGTGAACTGCAACTGAGCGTCTGCCTCGGTGTCGTTTGCCGGGGTGAGGCGATTGAGGCGGTATGAGCCAAGTGGGACGCTTTGACCGCCGACAGTGGCGGTTAACTGCCAGGTATCGGGATTGGAGTCATCTTTCCGGATGCTGGGCAGCAGCAGATCTTTGGGCAGAATTTGCGTGGCAGCATCAAGGAAGGCAAGCTCGAGCAGTTGCCCGTGCAGTCGGAGCGGAAGTTGCGCTGAAGACTGGTTGTGCTGGGGTTTAGGGAGTTCAAACAGCCACTGTCCGCGACCGTCTGACCACACGGGGTCCCTTGCTGCAACGGCGGCACCGAGGAGAGCGAACGGACCTGCATTTTCCAGAGCCGCACGTTGCTTTTCCTGCTTATCGCGTTCAATCCTGTCACGCTCCTCCTGTGCCAGTCGCTGTTGCTCTCGTTCAGTTTTTTGTTTTTCTTCGTCTGCTTGTTTGGCCAATTCCGCAGCCTTTTTTGCTGCTGCTGCATCCTCCATAGCAGCGTGATCCCGGGCTGCCTTTTCTTTCTCCAGTAATTCTCGTTGTGCCCGAATTGCTTCGGCGTTCGGAATTCCGGAATTGGGGTTGTGACCGGCAAGGGCGGTGTATGCGTCGTTGTTGTCCGGGCGTGTCGCGAGGATGACGATGATGGTGGCGACCATCAGCAGAACGGTGATCGCGCCGATGACGAGGAATCGACCGCGGCGCGGGGCTGCGTCTGGCAGGTCCGGGAGCAGGGAGGGCTGGCGATTAGCCAGCGTCATCGACTGCTTTGTGGCTTTCCCTCCGGGTGCAGGCGTCAGAGTCGGTTGAGTGGGAGCGTGCCTGCTGCCGGGGGTGGCAGTCGTTGAGCTGATTGCTGTTGCCGGGGATCCGGCGAGTGAAGTCGCGGGACGGGTGTGTTCTGTTTTGATGATTGCTGTTCTGGCCAGGCTGACAAGATTTCCCGCACTGGCCGGTGGCAGTGGTTTCGTCAGATCGACGACTTTCGCTCGTGCATCATTGCGGACCGCTGTGGCTTCGGCTGTGTCATCGGGGATAAATCGCAGCTGGCATTCCGTTCCCGCCAGCAGTCGAGTGAAATACGTGCTGAAAGTGATGTCCCAGCGTTGTGCGGGTGGCAGCAGGTCAAGAACCTCCTGTGTGAGCAGCAGAGTGTTGGTACCCAGCGGGAATATGATATGCACGGGCACCGGGCTGCTGGCAAGCTGTTCAGCAATGCTGCCGGCCCAGCCGTGGTCTCCGGTGACCGCGTGCCAGGCGGTCAGGTGGATGGTCTCCGGGGTGTCGATTTGCGGAAGTTGTCGGGGTGAGATGTTTTTGACATCACCGTTCCAGCGTTCAACGACAAAGCCCGGATGAGTCAGCAGTCGTGCCGGTCCAACAGGGATGCAGTCGCCATCGCCGAATGCAAGATGGTGTGCCAGTTTATTGCTGCGCCCCGTATAGTCCTGGCCCGCATCGGCAACGCGCGAAACAACATGCAGAGATTGTCCGGCGATGCGTGTCGTGATATGGGAGTATGCGACGGGGTTCAGTGCAGCGCGGGGGTCGCCGAGCGGAAAGATCTGGCGGTAGCCACTCATCGACTCAAGCCGTTCCGCAAGGTTGATGGGGATACCTGCCGTGGCGACCACTGTGCAGAAGCCGCGACTGCCCTGTTTCAGACCTTTCTCGGCCGATGTATAGATGATTTCCTGAACCATTTGGAAACTCCGGAGTGCGGTGGTGGGTCAGCCTGCGGGGAGAAAGCCCGGAATGGTGCGATGGATCGCGTAGAGCAATGGAATTTCGGACCAGATGGGTGCGATGTCAGCGGGATTGATGCCAAGGGACAATCGTCCGCCGGTGTTTTGATCGGAGCCCGGTATGGGTTGTGGAGAGCAGCCGAGGGCACTGACGGGTATGTAGGTGACATCGCTGGAGAACGCTTCCGCTGTGGAAACGATTTCCGGTGCGGCGGTCAGCAGTATGCTTCGGAACTTGTCGGAGACCTGTTTCAGCAGTGAAACATCAAAGACGGCGGTTTCACTCTGTGTTTTCCGCAGAACCTGATCTGTGGAGAGGGGCGGGGCATTGACTGCAGTGCGCCATGCGTCGTATTTGGTCAGGACGACGATGAGAGGCCTTGGGTCTCGCTGGCTTTGCGGCATGCCTGTCTCCGCGCGAATGCGGCGGGTAGCTTCGGACAGTACCAGGTCCTGTCGGAAGCTGCTGGCGGTTCCGGACACCTGTGGATCGTCGGTTTTCCCCTGACACATTTTCCGCATTTGGGCATGCTGAGTGGGGTCAAAAACGTACATGAGGGCTTTTGAGACAACCATGTGCCTTGTGCCGGGTGAGTTTGCTGTTTGTGCGCCCGGCAGGAAGTGCTCGCCCGCGTTATCGTAGAGGCAAATTGAGCGTCCATTTTTTCGAATGGATTTTGATTTGGGGTGATCCGGCAGCAGGCTCATGCGAAAGATGAATGGGCGAGGCAATTGAACAACGCGATCCGGTTCAATTTCGATCTGTTCGTACAGATCACCATCGAGTTCGGTTTTGGGGAGTGCAACCAGGCGTTCCTGTCCTGAGCTGAGAAAGAGTGTTTCTTCGTACTGGTGCAGTTTCTGGTTGGCGACGGGATCCGAGTCTTCAAAGCTGATACCGAAACGGACTGCGAGTGAGGTTCGCAGTTGCCAGAGGGATGAGGCAAGGTAGTAGGACTTGCCGGAGCTGGGAGCTCCGAGAATGGAGAAGATTGCGAGGGGCAGTTCAATCACATCTCGCGGGAGATTGAGGTGACAGCGGGGGCAGGCAAGATCCGAGCACAGTTCGCCCTTCATGTCGATCGCCTGACCGGAGACGCTGAAGCGTGTCGGCAGGAATCGTCGTCCGCCCTCCGGGACTTTTGCGTCGTCGCGGAGTGCCGGATGTGCTGCGACCCATTTGGTTTCATGCGGAGGGAACGTATGCCAGCAGTGTGGGCATGTGATTTTTGCGAGTAAGGTGGTGGAGTTCTTTCGGTTTGTTACGGCCGGTTCAGCTTCGACAATCGGTGGTGGCACTGGGCGTGCAGCCGAGGGCCATGTCCCGGGCAGGCTCTGGCCGGGATCGGTGCTGACCGTGGCCTTGCATTTGGGGCAGCTGAAGGGCTTGCCGCTTAATCGCATGGGGACGTTGAGTCGCGATTTGCACGTGGGGCATGTGACCTGAATTTTTTCGGCTGGTGGCATAAACGATGGAGTCCGTGGGCAGGGAACCGAGGCCAATATGAGTGATGACAATCTGTTTCCGGGGTAGTTGGTGCCTGAATATCCTTACTTCTCGACGATCGCCTTTGCGAGCAGTGTGGTTGCCTGGAAGGTGCGTTCGAGCCGCGCTGCAAGTTGCTGCTGTGCGGTATCTGTCAGCAAATCATCCCGCCTGGCATCTGCTTCAACCGATTCCACGGTGCTGTCAGGTGCCCCCTGAGCCGTTGCGGCAGTGGCCAGCACGAAGACGATTCCCGATTGTCTGGCGACCATTTGCTGAAAGACTGTGTCGGCGGACAGTTCATTGGTGCTGACACGAAGAGCGATTACGGAAAGTTGTGCGGCGTCTGCACCCAGGGCTTCGGCAAGGAGTGCGGCGATGGAAGAAACTCCGCCGATGCGTGACGACACCTGCTGCAGTACTGTGCGTGCGAGTCCGTCCTCGAGTCGAAGTGCACGGCGGACTGATTCGCATTTTTCGGTCGGAGCACCAGCTTTGGCAGCTGCAAGTTCCATCATGTCGATGTAGATGTTCAGGTGTCCGGCAAGTTGCTGGTACACGTTGTCAGCGGTGATGTCAGCTAATACCTGACGGTTCGAAATTTGCTCGACTTCTTCAGGAGTCGCCCCAAGCGACAATGCAAGCAGCCCCGTCATCTCGATGCACGCATCCACACGCCCAACCTGCTGCTGGAAGACGGTTTTGGAACTCA
>Ga0315900_10012351_pt1 | contig 10485 bp, 7 predicted proteins | sample LakEriMetagenome_FD_203521 | JGI IMG/M metagenome (GOLD analysis project Ga0315900, IMG submission 203521) | Freshwater fungal communities from buoy surface, Lake Erie, Ohio, United States - Buoy 12 MA114 | ecosystem: Environmental > Aquatic > Freshwater > Lake > Lake biofilm | place: USA: Lake...
GCGCAGGCGCCATCGGCCAGGCCTTGCCGCGCGCGGTCCGGCGGGCGGCGATCCCGCGGGCGGGACCGGCGGGTCGCGGCAGGCGGTCAACGCACCCCGTGCCCGACGCGTTTCGCGCATAATCCGCCGCCGCTTCCCGGCCGCTCGGCGCCGGGGCGGCGCCCAGGCGCCGGCCGCCTCCGGCCGCCCCGCTCGCCTCCGGGAGCCCCTCGATGTCCGTTCAATCCCCCGCCGCCCCCGCCACCGCGGCCGCGATCCTGCCCTACGCGCTCACCATCTTCGTGAGCGCGTTCCTGCTGTTCCTGGTGCAGCCGATCATCGCCAAGCAGATCCTCCCCTGGTTCGGCGGCTCCTCGGCGGTCTGGACGACCTGCCTGGTGTTCTTCCAGAGCACCCTGCTCGCGGGCTATGCCTATGCGGACATCACGCGCCGGCTGGGACAGCGGCGACAGGCGATCCTGCATGTCGCCCTGATGGTGATCTCGCTGGCCTCCCTGCCCATCCTCGCCTCCGAGGCCTGGAAACCCTCCGGCGACGAGGAGCCGATCGGCCGCATCCTGCTGCTGCTCACGCTCACCATCGGCCTTCCCTATTTCCTGCTGTCCACCACCACCCCGCTGCTGCAGACCTGGTACTGGCAGCGCTTCCGCTCCGGCGTGCCCTACCGCCTGTTCGCGTTGTCGAACTTCGCCTCGCTGCTCGCGCTGCTCGGCTTCCCGGTGCTGTTCGAGCCCTGGCTGGACCTCTCGCAACTGGGGTGGGGCTGGTCGGCGATCTACGGGGGGTTCGTGGCGGTGTGCGCGGCTACCGCGTGGCTGTCGCTGCGCGCGGTCCGCGACAACGCCGGTGCCGACGACGCTCGGGAGCCTGCAGCCGCGGGCGGCGAGGCCGGCGCCAGCGCCGCACCCTCGCTCGCGCTGCAGTTCCAGTGGCTGGCGCTGTCGGCGATGGGTTCGGTGATGCTGCTGGCCATCAGCAACCACATCACCCAGAACATCGCCAGCGTGCCCTTCATGTGGGTGGTGCCGCTGTCGCTCTACCTGATCACCTTCATCCTGTGCTTCGACCATCCGCGCTGGTACGTACGCGGGCTGTACATCGGGTTGCTGGTGCCCCTGCTGCCGCTGATGGCCTGGAAGATCCCCTCGCTCTCGCTGTCGGTGGCCGCGCCCCTCTACCTGGTCGGGCTGTTCGTCTCGTGCATGTTCTGCCACGGCGAGATGGCCCGCCTCAAGCCCGATCCCCGGCACCTCACGCGCTTCTACCTGATGATGTCGGTGGGCGGCGCCCTGGGCGCGGTGCTCATCGCGATCGTCGCGCCCCTCACGCTCGAGGGCTATTTCGAACTCAATATCTCGCTGGTCGCCCTGGCGCTGCTGGTGATGATGCAGATGAGCGGGGCGCTCCCGCTCGCCCTGGGGCTGGCCGTGGTCTTCGGCACCGCGTGGTACTCCACCAAGGGCGTGCTCGAGTACTCCGGCGACATGCGCGTGATGGAGCGCGACTTCTACGGCGTGGTGCGCATCCGCGACCGCGAGCACGACGACGTCACCTACCGGGCGATGCTCCACGGCAGCATCATCCACGGCGGGCAGTTGCTGGGCGAGCGGTTCCGTGGAGTGCCCAGCGACTACTTCAGCGCGACCTCCGGCTACGGGCGCATGTTCGCCGCGCTGGACGAGATCGATCCCGGCGAGCGCAAGGTCGGGGTGATCGGCCTGGGCGCCGGCGTGGTCGCCGCCTACGGCCGGCGCGGCGACGAGATGGTGTTCTACGAGATCAGCCCCAAGGTCATCGAGATCGAGCGGCGCGAATTCACCTTCCTGCGCGATACCCCGGCGAAGACCTCGGTCATCATCGGCGACGGTCGCCTGTCGCTCGAGCGCGAGGCGCCCCGCGGCTACAAGGTCCTCGGCATCGACGCCTTCTCCGGCGATTCCATCCCGATGCACCTGATCACGCGCGAGGCCATGGCGCTCTACGTGCGGCACCTCGCACCCGATGGCGTGATCATGTTCCAGGCGACCAATCGCTACATCGACCTGATGCCGGTGATCAAGCGGCTGGCCGCCGAATTCGGCTTCGAGGCGGTGCTGGTCTCCGACAACCCGGGCGATCTTCGCGGCGCGGCCTACTGGAACTCGTCCACCGACCAGGTGATCGTCACCCGCAACAAGGCGCTGCTCGCCCATCCGCGGCTGGCCGAGGCGGCCCAGGCGATCGCCGACCGCCCCGAACTGCCGACGTTCACCGACTCGCACCACAACCTGTTCCGCATCCTGAAGTAGTGCTCGCGCGCGCGTCGGCGGCGCGGCAATGCGCCCCGCGCCGCTCGACTCGCCGGTCGGGAGGACCGGCGCCGCCGACGAGGGGCGAGGCGCGGGCGAGGCGCGGCCGAGGCGGGCGCCACGCATCCGCCAGCCTGCGAACTGCTCCGGGGGCACACCGGACCCGGTACCCCGGGCAGGCTCGCGGGCCACGCGCGGGCTGCCCGGGACGCGCCGCGCCCTCGCGAATGGCGGCGGCCGACCGCACCGCCCCGTCAGGCGGCGAGCCGCACTCCGAGGTCGTCGATGAACCGCTCGCAGCGGGCCACCTGTTCCAGCGACACCCATTCGTCGGGCTTGTGCGCCTGCTCGATCGATCCCGGACCGCAGATGACCGACGGGATGCCCACCTCCTGGAACAACCCGGCCTCGGTGCCGTAGGACACGCGCCCGGTGTCGGAGAGACCGGAGAGCGAGCGCGCGAGTCCCACCACCGGGTCGCCGTCCGGCGCATCGAGGCCGGGGATGGACGACAGCGTCTCCCAGGCGAAGCCGGCCGCCGGATGCACCCGGCGCATCTCGGGCAGCAGCACCTCCTCGGCGTAGCGCCGGACTTCCTCGAACAGCGCGTCCGGATCGGCCCCGGGCAGGTAGCGGAACTCGAAGTCGAACACGCACTCGTGGGGCACGATGTTGAGCTGGGTGCCGCCCCGGATCACGCCGGTGTGCACCGTGGTGTGCGGCACGTCGAAATCCTGGGCGTACGGGCCCTGGTCGCGGAAGCGTCGCTGCATCGCCTTGAGGAAGGCGACCACCTCGCAGGCAGCCTCCACCGCGTTGACGCCCTGCGGCGCGTAGGCGGAGTGCATCGCGTGGCCCTGCACGCGACAGCGCCACGAGTGCTTGCCCTTGTGCGCCACGACCGGTCGCATCAGCGTGGGCTCGCCGACGATGCAGGCGGTCGGCCGTACCCCGGCGGCGACGATATCGGCGATCAGCCGCCTTACCCCGATGCAGCCGATCTCCTCGTCGTAGGAGAAGGCCAGGTGCAGCGGGCTGCGCAGCCCGCGATCGAGGATCCCGGGCAACCGTGCGAGCACCACGGCCACGAAGCTCTTCATGTCGGAGGTGCCGCGCCCGTACAGCCGGCCGTCGCGCTCGAGCAGTCGGAACGGATCGTGGGTCCAGGGCTGCCCCTCGACCGGTACCACGTCGGTGTGCCCCGACAGCACGAGTCCGCCGGATCCCCCGGGCCCGACGGTCGCGAACAGGTTGGCCTTGCGTCGGTCGTCGTCATGGGTGAGGCGGATGCGATCGACGCCCAGCGCCCGCAGCCGGTCGCGGATGTCGTGGATCAGGTCGAGGTTGGAATCCCGGCTGGTGGTGGGACAGGCGACCAGTCGATCGATCATCGCCACGGTCTCGGGCGAGGGTCTGGAGGGGATGGGATCGGGGCTCATCGGAGACTCGTGCGGCATGGCGCGGGCCATGCGGTCGGTGGGGGCCTTCCGGCGCGAGACCGTCGCGACCGGGAGGCTCGGCGCCGCGGACGCAACGCGGCAGGCGCCCAGGCCAGCATAGGGGGCTGCCATCGAGGGTGTCAAACCGGCGGCGAAGGCACCCCCCCGGTGTTCCGGTATGCTGGCCCGACCGTCAATGAACATGCGTGATGATGCCCACCGTCGAGCACTCCCGCCGCGCAGGCCCCGCCCCGTCGGAGCGACCGGCCACCCGATCGGCGGATCCGCACGCCCGCCGATCCCCGGCTTGCATCGACGAGCCGCGCTGCCACGCATCCATCCGCGCATCGCGCACGCCGGTCGGGCCGATCGGGTCGGTCGCCGCTTCGATCCCGGCCATCGGCACGACCCCGCGGCATCGTCGGCGACCCGACCTGCCGGTGCGCAAGGCTGTCCTGCTCGCCCCGGGCGTCCACGCAGCCCTCCGCGCAGCGGCACGGCCACCCGGACCGTGACCGGGACGGCGACAGGCCCGCACGCGGCCCCGCGCAGCCGCGGCCGCGACGACCGCGCGAGGCGGTCGTGACCGGCGTGCTGCTGCGTCGGCTGCTGCAGAGCGTGCTCGTGCTGTTCGCGATGTCGCTGCTGGTGTTCGTCGGGGTCTACGCGATCGGCAATCCGGTCGACATCCTGGTCAACCCGAACGCCGACCAGCAGGACATCGCGCGCGCGATCGCCGAACTCGGCCTGGATCGACCGCTGCACGAGCAGTACCTGCGATTCCTCGCCGGCGCACTGTCCGGCGATCTCGGCCGCTCGTTCGCGACCGGGGCGCCGGCGATGGAGTTGATCCTCGAGCGCATGCCCGCCACGCTGGAACTCGCCTGCGTGTCGATGCTGATCGCCGTCGTGCTGGGCATACCCCTCGGCCTGCTCGCCGGCCTGCGCCCCAAGAGCCGCGCCGCGCGCGCGATCATGGCCGGCTCGATCGTCGGCTTCAGCCTCCCCACCTTCTGGGTCGGACTGATGCTGATCATGGTGTTCTCGGTATGGCTGGGCTGGCTGCCACCGACCGGTCGCGGCGACACGGTACCCCTCCTCGGGATCGAGGTGTCCTTCCTCACGCCGGACGGACTCGCGCACCTCGCGCTGCCGGCGATCAACCTCGCGCTGTTCAACCTCGCGCTGCTGGTGCGGCTGGTCCGTGCCGGGACCCGCGAGGCGCTGGCGCAGGACTACGTGCGCTATGCGCGCGCGAAGGGCCTGCCCGAGTCGCGGGTGATCGGGGTGCACGTACTCAAGAACATCATGGTGCCGGTGGTGACCGTGGCCGGGCTCGAGCTCGGCTCGGTGATCGCCTTCGCCGTGGTCACCGAGACCCTCTTCGCCTGGCCGGGCATGGGCAAACTGCTGATCGACTCGATCAACCAGCTCGACCGCCCGGTGATCGTGGCCTACGTGCTGCTGGTGGTCCTGATGTTCGTGCTGATCAACCTCGCGGTCGACCTCGTCTATTCGCTGCTCGACCCCCGGGTCCGCCGAGGCGGGGCCCGCGCATGAGCGCGCGCACGACCGCCTGGCGCGAGACGGCCGCCGACTTCGCCGGCAGCCGGGGAGCACTCGCCGCCGCGATCACCTTCGCGATCGTCGTGGTCGCGGCGGTGTTCGCGCCGTGGCTGTCGCCCCAGAACCCCTACGATCTCGCCCAGCTCGACATCCTCGACTCCAAGCTCCCGCCGGGCTCGCCCTCGTCGGCAGGCTTCACCTTCCTGCTGGGCTCGGACGAACAGGGACGTGACATGTGGAGCGCCATGCTCCATGGCCTGCGCATCAGCCTCGGCGTGGGCGTGGCCTCTACCGCCCTTGCGCTCACGCTGGGCACTGCAGCCGGACTGGCGGCCGCCTGGCGCGGGGGCTGGGTCGACGCGCTGCTCATGCGCGTGGTCGACCTGCAGCTGTCGTTCCCGGCGATCCTGGTCGCACTCGTGCTGCTCGCGGTGCTCGGCCAGGGCATCGACAAGGTGGTGGTCGCCCTGGTCACCGTCCAGTGGGCCTACTACGCACGCACGGTGCGCGCGAGTGCGCTGGTGGAGGTCCAGCGCGGCTACATCGAGGCCGCCCGCTGCCTTGCGCTGCCGGGGCTGCGCATCGTGCTGCGACACCTGCTGCCCAACTGCCTGCCCCCGCTGATGGTGGTGGCCACGGTGCAGGTCGCGCATGCGATCGCGCTGGAGGCCACGCTGTCCTTCCTGGGCCTGGGCATGCCGGCCACCTCGCCCTCGCTCGGCCTGCTCATCGCCAACGGCCACGCCCACCTGCTGTCCGGCAAGTACTGGATCAGCGTCTATCCGGGCATCGCGCTGCTCGTGACCCTCGTGGCCATCAACCTCGCCGGGGACCGGCTGCGCGACGTGCTCGATCCGCGGGGCACGCCATGAGCCGATCCACGCCCGAGGCTGCGATAGACCCCCGGCCGCTGCTCGAGATCGACGGGTTGCGGACCTGGTTCGCCACCCGCGCCGGCACGCTGCGTGCGGTGGACGGGGTCGATCTCTCGATCGGCCGCGGCGAAGTGGTCGGGCTGGTCGGGGAGTCGGGCAGCGGCAAGAGTGTCACCGGCTATTCGATCATGGGGCTGGTCGAACCACCGGGCCACCCCGCAGGCGGCTCGATCCGCTTCGACGGGCAGGAGCTGGTCGGCATGGAGGCCCGGGCGCTGCGCGCGCTGCGAGGGCGACGCATCGCGATGGTGTTCCAGGACCCGATGCTCACCCTCAACCCGGTGCTGCGCATCGACACCCAGATGGTCGAGGCGATCCGCGCCCACGAGCCGATCGCCGGCAGCCGCGCCTTCGAGCGCTGCGTCGAAGCGCTGGAGGCGGTGGGCATCGCGGCGGCACGCCAGCGGCTCGCAGCCTATCCGCACGAACTGTCCGGCGGCATGCGCCAGCGGATCGCCATCGCGATCGCGCTGCTGAACAACCCCGAACTGCTGATCGCGGACGAGCCGACCACGGCGCTCGACGTGACCCTCCAGGGCCAGATCCTCGCCCTCGTGCAGTCGCTCGTGCGCCGCCGGGGTACCGCACTGCTGTGGATCACCCACGACCTGTCGGTGGTGGCCGGCCTCGCCGACCGGGTATGCGTGATGTATGCCGGGAGGATCGTCGAGTCCGGTCCGGTGGACGCGGTACTCGACTCGCCCCTGCACCCGTACACCCGCGGCCTGATCGCCTCGGTGCCCACGGCGGCCGGCGCAGGGCGCCGGCTGCCGCAACTGCGCGGCCACGCGCCGACGCCGATGGAATTGCCGCCGGGCTGCGCGTTCCGCCCGCGCTGCGACCGCGCGACACCCGAGTGCGCCATGATGCCCGAACTGCTGCCCGCCTCCGGGTCCGACCGGCAGGTGCGCTGCCATCATCCGCTGCCCGCCGGGGCGCCCGCGCCATGAGTGTCCCCGCGACCACCGGCATCCCCGGGCTCGCGGGCACGAATCCGCCCACGCTGCTCGAATTGCGGGGCATCGTGCAGCGGTTCGGTGCGTCCCCCGGCCGCCTGGCGCAGCGGCTCGGCCTCGCACGGGCACCGCACGCGGTCCTGGCCGTGGACCGCGTCGACCTCGACATCGCACGCGCCGAGGTGGTGGGGTTGGCCGGGGAGTCGGGCTGCGGGAAGTCCACGCTCGCCCGGATCGCGGCCGGCACGCTTCGGCCGAGCGAGGGCACGAGGCGCTGGAACGGGCGCGACATCGCCGCGCTGGAGGGTTCGGAGCGCATCGTCGCGGAACTCGCGATCCAGCTCGTGTTCCAGGACGCGCACGCCGCGCTCGATCCGCGCATGCGGGTGATCGACCAGCTGTGCGAGGCGCCGGTCGCCCACCGCCGGGTGGATGCGTCCGTCGCCGGCGCGCTCGGCGAGCGCCTGCTGGACGAGGTCGGGCTCGACCCCGCGCTCGGTCGACGCTACCCGCACCAGCTCTCCGGCGGGCAGCGCAGCCGCGTGGTGATCGCCCGCGCGCTCGCGGTCGATCCGCAGCTGCTGGTGTGCGACGAGCCGGTGGCCGCGCTGGACGTCTCCGTGCAGGCCCAGGTGCTCAACCTGTTCATGGGCCTGCGGGAGGCGCGCGGGCTCTCCTACCTGTTCATCAGCCATGACCTCGCGGTGATCCGCCATCTGGCCGATCGAGTGGCGATCATGTATCTGGGGCAACTGGTCGAGACCGCCCCGGTGCGCGAACTCTTCGCCCGCCCCGCGCACCCCTACACCCGCGTGCTCCTGGCCGAGATCCCCGACCTCGCGCGGCGGCGGCGCACCTACGGCGGGGCCGCCGGCGAGATCCCCTCGCCGCTGGCCCCGCCACCGGGTTGCCGCTTCCATCCGCGCTGCCCGTCGGCCACCGAGCGCTGCCGCGTCGAACCCCCGCGGCTGCGCAACGTCGCGCCGGGCCACCTCGCCGCCTGCCACCTGCACGACGCCGCCTGAGCGCACCCGCGCGAGGGGCGTGCTAGAGTCGCAGGCTGCCGACTTTGTCCGGACAAAGCAACCCACCGACCGGCACGCACGTCGCGGGCCGATCGATCGCATCCGAGGATAGCCATGATCGAACTGCTCGACCGCCCCGCCTCAGGCCCCGCGATCCGCCTGCATGCCGACGACAACGTGCTCATCGCGCGCACCGTGATCGAACTGGGCGCGAAGTTGCCCGACGGCGTCGTGAGCCGCAGCCAGGTGCCCGCCGGCCACAAGATCGCCGCCCGCGCGATCGCGCGCGACGAACCGATCCGCAAGTACAACGTGACCATCGGCTTTGCCAGCACCGATATCCCGGCCGGCACCTACGTGCACTCGCACAACATGGAGTTCCGCGAGTTCCAGCGCGACTACGCGCACGCCCAGGACTACCGGCCGGTACAGATGGTCCCCGAGGCCGAGCGCGCCAGCTTCATGGGCATCGTTCGTGCCAACGGCCAGGTCGCCACGCGCAACTACATCGGCGTGCTCTCCACGGTGAACTGTTCGGCCACGGTCGTGCACAAGGTCGCCGAGTACTTCACCCCGGAGCGGCTGGCCGAGTATCCGAACGTCGACGGCGTGGTGGCCTTCGCCCACGGCACCGGTTGCGGCATGGAACTCACCGGCGAGCCGATGGACCTGCTCCGCCGCACCATGGCCGGCTATGCCACCCACGCCAACCTCGCCGGCGCGCTCATCATCGGCCTGGGCTGCGAACGCAACCAGGTCAGCAAGCTGCTGGCCGCGCAGGGGCTGGCCGAGGGCTCGCGGCTTCGCAGCTTCGTGATGCAGGACGAAGGCGGCACGACCAAGACGGTCGCCGCCGGTATCGCCGCGGTGAAGGAGATGCTGCCCGAGGCCAATCGCGTGACCCGCACCCGCGTGCCCGCCAGCCACATCACGGTCGGCCTGCAGTGCGGCGGCTCGGACGGGTTCTCCTCGATCACCGCCAATCCGGCGCTGGGCGCCGCCGTGGACCTGCTGGTTCGCCACGGCGGCACGGCCATCCTCTCGGAGACTCCCGAGATCTACGGCGTCGAGCACACGCTGACCCGCCGCGCGCGCTCGCGCGAAGTGGGCGAGAAGCTCATCGAGCGCATCCGCTGGTGGAAGGAGGAGTACACCGTCGGACGCGACACCCAGATCAACGGCGTGGTGAGCCCTGGCAACCAGAGCGGCGGACTCGCCAACATCTTCGAGAAGTCGCTCGGCTCGTCGATGAAGGGCGGCACCGGGCCCCTGATGGAGGTCTACCGGTATGCCGAGCCGGTGACGCAGAAGGGCTTCGTCTTCATGGATACCCCGGGCTTCGATCCGGTCTCCGCCACCGGCCAGATCGCGGGCGGAGCCAACCTGATCGCCTTCACCACCGGGCGCGGCTCGATGTTCGGCGCCAAGCCTTCGCCGTCGATCAAGCTCGCCACCAACACCCCGATGTACAACCGCCTCACCGAGGACATGGACATCAACTGCGGCGGCATCCTCGATGGCACCCACACCCTCGCGCAGATGGGGCAGGAGATCTTCGACCACTTCCTGCGCGTGGCCTCGGGCGAGAGGACCCGCAGCGAGCTGCTGGGCCTGGGCGACCACGAGTTCATCCCGTGGAACATCGGCGTCACCGGCTGAGCGGGCACGCCCGTGCCAGCGGGCGCATTGCCCGTCGGCGCGGGTTGCTGATAAGCTGAAACGACAATAACAACACCCTGCCGTGGCGACGCTGGCCCCCGCGCGAGCGTCCGACCGCGAAGTCAGGGGTTTCCCGCATATCCCGGAGGATCGCGCGATGCGCATCGTTGCCGCCCTGTCGCCGCTGCTGGTCGCAGCCTTGTCGTTCCTGACCGTCCTGCCGCCCCTCGCGCAGGCCCAGGGTCCCGCATTCCCGGTCCGGCCGCTGCGCCTGGTCTTGCCCTTCCCGCCGGGCGGCCCGACCGACATGCTCGGCCGGGCGCTGGCCGCGCGACTGGGCGAGCAGTTCGGCCAGCCCGTCACCGTCGACAATCGTCCCGGTGCCGGCGGCAACCTCGGGCTCGAACTCACCTCGAAGGCGCCCGCGGACGGCTACACGATGGTGCTGTCCTCGCCGCTGATCTCGATCAGCCCCTCGCTCTACTCGAAGCTCAACTACGACCCGTTCAAGGATCTCGCCCCGGTATCGCTGGTCGCGGTCATCCAGAACATCCTCGTCGTGCACCCGTCGGTACCCGCGCGCACGCTGCCCGAACTCATCAAGTACGCGCGGGCCA